>Ga0058699_1000719_pt1 | contig 9931 bp, 5 predicted proteins | sample AgamicAtPe_FD_55078 | JGI IMG/M metagenome (GOLD analysis project Ga0058699, IMG submission 55078) | Agave microbial communities from Guanajuato, Mexico - At.P.e | ecosystem: Host-associated > Plants > Phyllosphere > Phylloplane/Leaf | place: Guanajuato, Mexico | collected 2012-10-15 | reverse complement strand
TAGCGAGAACCCTCACCTATCCTACAAGCAAGGGATGCACGAGCTCCTCGCAACTTTATTGTACGTTCTCCATACAGACTCCCAAAACTGCTTGATTAACTCTGGACCAATCATATACCTCCTATGCACAAACCGTTTCTTCGTCAGCGTCATAACACATGCACGAGTTGACCGGCGAAGAGGGGCAACTTCTCATAACGCATGACAAACATGAAAGGGTGCTTGACCTCTATTCTCAGAGGTTTAGCCTCCAGCAATGAAGTTAGCCCTACCGCTCTTATCTGTGTNTATCCCGCTGATTTCACACCAAACTTGTTAACCTCAATCATTGCTCGATGTTTCGCCTCATCTACATATAATTCATGATTTGCTGCCTTGGTAAGCTCTGCATACTCTTTATCGAAGATTCTCTGCAAGCCCATCGATTTCAGAGGTGTTTGCAAATCAATCTCGTTCTCGAACTTGAAAACTGGTATTCTCAGATAATCTATCAGATTGGATGCTTCATCTGTGTCTATCATTTGTAAGGCCTCTGAAAGGTTCGTATGATTTCGAGCTGGATCATAAGCTAATAGTTGATCGACGAGATGTGTGAGCTCCTTGCCGGTTCCGCTTCGCAGAGGTTCGAATATGGTGAAGCTCACATCCCCTCTCAAGGGTACCTCAATAATATGGAACTCCAACTGGGACAGTCTTGTAAACATCTCTTGATATTCGCCAGTCTTCCACCTACTTTGATAGTTGGCAGTCTTGGAGAATTTGATATACTTCCCATGAAGGTCGTCAACGCTGAGACCAGGCCTGTTCTTGACTAATTGATCATGCTTCCCGTAATTGAAGAATAACTCATCAAAATCATGCTCGGTGAATTGCGTAAACCATGATGCCTCGACTCTNACTGCACTCAACAGCATCATTGTGAATTCTTTCTTCAGGTCGTCTGGGCTCAGGAGCTCCTTGCCGAATCCAGCCTCGCTTCCCCACTTATTAACTTTACTCGCAAGGTTTTCAGCCTCCACATCGTCGTGAACAAGTTCGATAGAGCTAGAATAAAACTTCTTAACCCTCTCGACATAAGCTGGCTGTAAATCAGCAATCTTCTTTGCAATGCCCATTGTCCAGAAGTCAATCAAAGGACTGCCCACGTCCTGTGAAGACTCGTCGTTGGTGCTCCAACACTCAGACTGCGTGTCTTGAACATTCTGGGATTTCTCTTTCAACTTTTTGAAGAGACTTATCAATTTGGCATATGACTCATGAGCTCTCTCAACAGGCTCACCTAACCTCTGGTACCCCAACGCATCAATGAGCTCTGATTCAGTTTGACTATCAGACTTGGCAGCCAACAAAACTAAGTTCAAGGCGCTGTGTATTGATACAGGAGAAACTATGACATTCTGTTGCTCCTGTCGAGCTGATGAGAAGAAGTCAATTGTAAATTGGATAAGAGGCTGACTCAGTATAGTTAATGAGTGATCGGAAGTAGCCGCTTTCATCTCTGATTTTTCTCGATGCCTTGGCTCTAATCCACCACCTGAGCTGTAATTCAAACTTAGTGAAGATTCCGTTAACAAAATGATTAGGAATAGCTCGAGCTTTATCGATTTATATGACATCATTTCGCTTCGTTAGAGGTCTCACACGCTGATTCATATAACTATTCGTCAGGCATCACCGACCATTACCGCTCCGGGTGTCGTCAAGGTTACTGTTGATTGCAACCCCTCCTCTGTCGTGATTTTATCCGTTGAATTGTCATACTTTTGCAGCGAGCACTTTGCTGCTGAATGAAAACTGCGAACCNGATCACCGATGGTTGTAGATTAATTTATACACCCGATCTAGCAGGAGAGATAAAGGGGACGCCGTGATTTATGGGCGAGAATCGAGATAGTCTACACGTAGAAACTAATTAGGCAACAGCTAAGCGATTCATTCAAATAGACGCTCGATCAGTCTTGAACCAGACAAATAGACATCGATATTTATTCTTTCAACTTTTGCTTCGACTAATGGGGGACTCGAGCTCGTCCTCAAGCCGCAGCGACCCTTTTAAAACATCGCGAACTTTTTTCAATTGAGCTAAAGCCACAAATATCTCGTCCTCAGAATGAAGGCTCTTTTCTTTCGGTAAACATTTCTGCAACGAGTCGATTTGTTCACTCAGTAAACGCCAACAATAATCAACAATGGAGCGGAGATCGTCATACGACTCTGTAGATAGACTCAGAGTGTTTCTTGCATCTATTCCACCGAGGCTTGCTGGATTAGTATTGATCAACTGGTTGCGCAAGATCGAATTGTATGAAGACTTGGATTGCATCTCTCTCATTTCGTACTCTTTGACAGCTCCAACTAATGTCNTATCTTCCTCTTGACGATAGACGCGCCCGTTATCGGATTGTTTTTGACTAGAATTAAAAGAGTGTCTCATTTGAAGTCCTTCTTTGTTTGAAGATGCTGATTGCGAGTGGTTTGTCTTATCTTGTAGATTCTGTCCAATGCTCGAGACGAATCTGTTGATGTTGGGTATTATTTTATTTGCGCCACTAGGAGTGGGTCCAACGGAACGATTGGATGAGTTTAGAAATCTCATGCCACTAGAGGCCGCGCTAGCAATGGATCCGATTTGGTTATCAAAACGATGTCTACCGATGCTCGCTTGTGTCTTTGAAGTCATGCTGAATATTTCACGTGAATCACGATTGTCGGATGCTGGCCGGATTGCAAGTTCGGTGTTTCTGGCCTGACTAACTCGGTTTAAAGACGAATTAGGTGACGGATGATGTTTCTGATAGCCAAGTTGCTGTCGCTTTGCGCCAATGTACTGTTGACTTAGTTTGCTCGTTAATGAGGTCCCTTGTATGATCCTATTATGTACTGTTTGATTAAAGTTTTTCTTCAACGTAGAATGAGGTGACTTGGGTCTGGGGTTGGTTGTAGGTTCACGTAAATGTAAGGCTAATTTAATCACATACTGCACATCCTTGAATTGGTGCCGCATCAAATTATTTAGACAATCGGTGTAGTCGCCATTGACTAACTCGTTTCTTATCGTTACGAGCATACTGGCAAATATATAATCAGTCAGTGACATTGGAACCTCATCGCAAATAATAGCATCCCATACTGTTAGTAAGTCGAGGAATTCAAACTCACGGCCGAACAGAAGCCGCATCCATCTTATGCCATATATTTGAGGAGCTATCTGCAAGGCTTCCAGATGGTTGAACAACTCAAGATCACAATTTTTCACTATCTTCTCGGAGATCGTTTCCAACTTGCTACCCAACACAGAGCCCATCTGTTGCCGGCTAGATCTACCGCTACCTAGACCAATCTCTGCTCTGATCGAACTTTGTGGCGTTATGAGCATGTCATCATTTTGATACCACGTTTCTATTGATTTCATAAGAGCACAAAATACGTGGAAAACGTCGTGCTCTAAGTATCTAAGATCTAGTAGTGTCGCTATTGTCTCGTTTGCATATCCACCCTCATAGTTAATCAAGCAGTTTTGGGAGTCTGTATGGAGAACGTACAATAAAGTTGCGAGGAGCTCGTGCATCCCTTGCTTGTAGGATAGGTGAGGGTTCTCGCTAGCATAGTTGAAGAGCACACTCTCCAAGGTACCCTGCATCTCAGTTTGACGGAAAAACTCCATATCAGGGGAGGTACGGACAACATCTCGCTCGATTGTTCTGAACACGTTCTTGTGATTACACTGATCCGTGGCTTTGATATATTGCTGCTCCTCTTCCAGTTCCTTGTTGATGGCTATTATTTCGGCTGACGATTTGCCGTTGTTTCCCTCTGAATCTTTGGAGTCAAGATGTCGCTCTGGTAGATCGGTTGCTGTTGGAGCAGTTGCAGGCACTGGGTGGTTGTCCAATTGCTTAGCCAATGAATGTTTTGCTTTGATGCGTTCGTAATCTTGCCTATAGGTTGCACAAACTGGTATCCAACGGTCGTACTGTTCGGGTAGACAGCGCAAGAAATATCGCCAGCAAAGGCTCCTGAACTGACAGTGTCTGAGGTCTCCATTGCGTGCTTTTTGACAAAGCTCGTCAACCCTTATGGGTATGAACAGTGCTCCAAAGTTTCTGACATATTTGGACTCGGAGGTTATGGGCGCCGTTGATTCCATTACGCAACGCAAACTTTTAACACTAGATTTGAAACATTCTAGTGGATAATAGGTCTGCTCGTGGTAAGTCTTTGAGGTTGTTTTGAATTTATGTGGTGGTCTTGGACGGGTTAAATAGATCTAAAGGAATGACAACAATCAACGGGGTGTCGGGAAAGTCATCTATCAAACCACGCATCCGATAATCAAGGTGATCCATGAATCCTATTTTGTGCGAGTTTTCCCCTTGACGTTTAGTCTCTGGCGCCTTTTCTTCTGCTTGTTACCCTTACGATCCCTCCTTGGTAGCCATCGCTCTGGATCTGGCCCGGCTACTAGATCGTATTGCTTGGGTAACCGTTTCTTCTTCTTCTTGTTCTTCTTGCATTTCTTAGATGGCTCAGATTTGTTTTGCACATCCTCTACGGACGAATCTTTGAGGGTAATTAATTCAACTTGCTGAACGATATCCTCGAGAGATGGAATTTGATCATTGCCCCGTGTTTTGAGGACCCCAGGTTTGTCTAATTGGGCGCAGACAATCACTGTCAAGATATTTTCCTTTCGTTCCTCAGCATAACCACAATCAGTGGCTAACAAGTCATAATAAATATCATAAGCCTTTTGGTACTCTCGCTTCTGTAAGAAGATCTGGGCCTCAAGATCGAGCCTCATAATATCGCCCTCTCTGATTTCTTGTAGCAATTTAAGACATAACTCGTGATTCCCTTGTTGATAAGCTTGATAAGCTTTAAGGTAGATCATATTAGATCTTTGATTGTACACCGAATTCGTTAATGGGATTTTTGCCGTTCTGAAATCAGGATAAAAAGTGGCCGAGCTCAACGTGCGATGAGAAATCTGGAACGAACATAATTGCCAAATCATTTTGTTCTCAGCGGCGTGATTCTAGAGTATTTCGGTCTTCGCACTTTGAATCAGCGTTTTTTATGCTCTATTATGTAGGTCCATCCGAGAAGAAATTATTCATTGTAGAGCCCACTTATTATGTTCGGTCGACGTGATCTCGATCAAGAAAATCAGCGGGATACTTCCAAATCCAATAGACGCGCACAAGATAACCAATTAAATCAACTGGCTGCCGATTACGAAGAGGATGGCGACAATGAACTTAACCACAATGATCTCAGGACACTCGTGTCTAATACTACCGTTAACGATTGCAGTTTGGATGAAGTTCAAAGACAAAGGTTTATGCTAGAGTACTTTTTTATGGATCCGATTAAGAAGTGGCAAAGAGGCAGCGTTAAGCCCTGGAAACTGCTAGTACAGGTGATAAAAATCATTGTTTTCACCTGGCAACTTGTACTATTTGGCTCAGACATGGCAAAGTTTATAACTTATAAAGACGAAATGCAGATTACCTTCAAACAACTGTTTCTTAAAGACTGGGATCCATCTGCCGACGCTATAGCCTATCCCGGGCCTTATGTGCCATATGCAGTCTACACGAAGTCGGACTTCATCCGCTCCATAAATTACGCGGTCAGGGCATACTCGAATATCTCAGAGCTTAGCGTTGGACCCTTCGGTTACCAATCAAGCAAATCTGACACTGTCTCGCCAATAGAATTCTGCACTACGAATTACGTGCAAGCTGAATTTGTACCCCCTGAACTTAAATATAACTATTCAATGTACACATTGACCGAATGCAAATCAATTGAAGACTTCGCAATGGCAGGTGATGACAAATGGCTCAACTTCGATGTACGCAACCACCTGGATAAGCCAATCAACTTTTCAACTATGATCTCCGCAAACGTCAAGTTGCCTTTGCGAACTTTACTCATTGAGGACGCCACATCGGGCGATGCGGGAGTTGTTTGTTTCAATGTGGATGTAGAGATATTTTTTGACAATCGTCATAGAGACGGTCAAATTGTGATAAGCTTACAAAGTGTTCCCAAGCGCGCTAGCTGTGTCGGGTACCTGACGGACAAGAGCGAAGAATTGGTGGGTAGAAGAGCTCTCAATACCGTAGTCTTGTTCTTTTGTGCGCTATCTTTCGGTCTATGCACAAGGTCTATTTGGCGAGCTTGCAAGTTAATCATATCAACTGAGACAGTACTGGCTACGAAAGGCCGAGGATTGATATTAACCGACCGGCTGGAGTTTCTCGATCCATGGCTCATCATTATAATTATCAACGACACCTTGATTGCCTTTGCCACACTGATAATAACCTTCTATGATCAGCGTCTGCTCGAGACTGACAACTACACCAGCTGCTCTCTGCTAATTGGAATTGGAAATTTTCTATCCTGGTCGGGCCTCTTGAGATATTTGAGCTTTTTCAAAAAATACAACCTTCTTCTCGTCACTCTAAGAAAGTCTTTCATACATGTGATGCGATTTATGTTTTGCACAATACTCATATACTGGTAAGTTTCGAGCATGTACTCACTCTCAACAGTCTAACATACATCTAATGTGAAATGCCCACCTTGATAAAAGTGGTTTCTGCTTTTGTGGCTGGATCGTGTTCGGACCTTACCACTTCAAATTCCGTGAATTGAGCACCACTACTGAGTGCCTATTTGCTCTGATTAATGGTGATGACATGTTCGAGACGTTTGCTCTGCTAAGATCTGAACTAAGTTCTATCTGGTGGTTCAGCAGGATTTATTTGTATTTGTTCGTGTCATTGTTCATTTATGTTGTACTAAGCTTGTTCATAGCACTTATCATGGATGCCTACGAAATCATAAAGGAATACAGTGATAATGGGTTCCCCAAAACTCGATTGCAATCTTTCTATATTGATGGAGATATAACAAGATTTACCATGATAGCAACTCGTCCGGAGGTAGAAGGATGGGTTGACACATGAGACCTGTACGGAACAAACCAGAGGCAGAGTCAAGATTCAAGATTTGTAATGTAAAGCCGTCGGCACTTTTGGGGGACAGCCAAACTATTCCAACATGTTAACTGTGTATGTTTAAATTAAGACAGAAATCATTAGCTTAGGCAAGAAAAGAAATCAAAGTTTACCATATGATGCAGTTGTAATGCTTGGAGACTTCGATGCCTAGCAAACCTCTCGTCTGAATTCATGAGGAGAAATACTAGTGCATTGGTTATCCCCATTGGAACTACTAGTGCCTGTTGGTGTCTAGCTGATTGCGATAAGAGCATGACCAGCTCAGATTTTGAATCGTATTGGCCAATGCAATGCCATATTACGATAAATAGTTCTGTTCGAGTGCGAGTTCTGGGAGAAACATCTTTAGATCGAATAGGCAGCTAATTCTCAGATCCGAAGTCGAACTTGAACTGAGGGGGTAATCATTTTTCNGCAGTCGGACTATGTAGCACACCTGTTACGTTTAGTTTGACGGCAATGCAAGAATAGGGGCCACTAGCTACCTCTCTTTTTGTTATTGTTGCTCTCAGTCAACCATCGAGAGGGCAGAGAGAGGGCGAAGGCAATTCAGTGGTTAACACGCACGCTCTTTGCTCAGCTCAGGTTATCTCTTTTGAGCAACCNACCGACTTTGATTCTGAGTGGCCATTAGTAGGCTTAGCCCTCCGACGATTCAAGAAGTACGGTGAAATTACAGAAAGTGCGCCAGAGGTCTGTTGCCATCTCGAACAAAGTCTAATTTAGTTCAGCTCAAGCGAGCTCATTTTGTTAGCTTGCAATCTTTGAACTTGAAGTTTAGTCATTGTCGTCAAAAATAAGGTAGACATACTCTCTGGTTATTATCTTTCTGTCGCTTTCGCCAAATGAGAGCCCAGCACTCAGAGTATGACTTACGTAAGCAAGTGGGTCGCAACTGGTGTTTAATTTATCTTTACGCGACCAGGCAGTGCGTAACAAACCCAACAACTTGGCGCTATTACGATGGAGCTAGCAAAGATAGTTATAATGATTATAATTTCGGTTTATAAACGAACTGAAAACCTCTGCTCCCACTAGCTGACAGAGGCTAGTTGACCAGAGCCGATAGTCATCGAGATAGGACGTCATTGTCTGCTTAGGAAGCTTGTACGAGCTAAGGCTCTACCTCTCAGNGGAACACAGAGGAAGTTGACGCGCAAGACGAGCTGGAGGAGAAGGCAGGCGAAATTTGGGACGAAGACAAGGGCCAGAGCTCCCTGTCCTTTGGCAAACTTTGTTTCGGCCTGGTTCGCTTCCGACAGTTAACAAAACTAGCGCCAGTGGCGGTTGATGGCAGGGCTTCTGGTGCCATCGCAGTTAGTGCCGCCACTAGCCTAATTAGAGCTAAGGATAATGACTTTTGTCTGGAGTGCAAGTTGCCCTCTCGCACTTCCATCCTAGTCCCTCTCTCTCCCTCGCCTCCTCTCCGTCCGTCTCGTTCAATCCAAGGAATTGCAAGTCATCCTCGTAGGCCCACAGAGAGCTACTTATCGCCGGCCGAGATACAAACGTGATAACCAAGCAAGGATGACGCAATACAATTGAACAATTGTTTGCGCCCCTTCTCGGCTTGCATCCAGCCAAACAGGAAGTGGATTTTGCTCGCCGGCAACATGTTAGCGCGGCCAATAATTAGCCGTCTGATGTCTTTTGATATAAATCATTCAAAATTACTGGCCTGATTTTGCCAGCTTATGGGGGAGAAGAATTGAAAGCGAAACAATTAGCCAGCCACGGGGCTAGTTTGCTAGGTGTCTCTGTACTGCATTGCTGGTAACATTAAGAGTTTTGATGTCTGCACTTTTCACCGCTCAATTTCACCCCGATCTTGTCCGTCCTTGGTGCTTGGCGAGCACTGAGGAGTTTGATAGAATGGGCGTGAACGCGGGTTGAGACTCATCAATTAGCCAGCGACTGTATGGCCTGGCCGTTGCTCGTTGCCTGGTACTGGGATTCTGCGACCCACCGACAGCATTGCATTGAAATTGCTGCCCTAGACCTCAGAGTTGAGATAATGTAAAATTGGGCAACAAATTGGGCACACTTTTCGAGCCCAGTTACTCCAACCTAATCAGTGTTTCTGGTAGGCAGCAAACGGCGAGTTGTTGAGCTGGTGAGGCACTGGAGTTCAGTTTTCGCGCTCTCTCTGCGCAGGCGCGCGCTCTTAAGTTGGAGCCGGCTCAATGCGCACGCAAGAGCGCGCGACCTGAGCACTCTCGCTCTCGTTGGCTGGCATCATTCGCTCGAACGAAGCGCAAGCGAGCGAGCAATAGACAGAGCGAGAGAGATAGAAAGTTCGGTGGGCCAGGCTCGCGCCAGAAAAGTTCTCTCAGGCAAGCAAACCTTTTCCAAATAGTACGGCACAAATCCTGCATTAACCGCCCGCAACTTGAGCGGCGAGCTAGACAAGTCCGAGTTTGGACAAACTGGGCGAATTAATTCAATGACAAGCAAGCTGGATCCGCTCGACCTGTTGATTGGAGTTCAGTGTTTTAATTGATCGCATAGACTTGCATTTCAATTCAGGGAGGCGAAGAGAGCGAGAGGGGATGGAGCGAGAAAACAATAAGAAGCACGAAGGCGCGCAAGGAACAAACAGGCTACAAGCGAAGAGACTAATCGTCGGTCAATTTAAACAAATGCCGCCGACCACAGACAAGCTCGGCCAGCAGAGGCACAAGCAGCAACTGGCCAACAAGATGGTGGCGACGAAATTGGGCGCCGAGAACGAAGCCCAACTGCAGCAGCAGCAGCAGCAACAGCAACAACAACAACAGCAACAACAACGAAAGCTCCCGAACGGCAGGTTAATCAAGAAAGCCTACGTTAGATTTGATGATTACCTGGATTTGAACGAGGAGAACATGCGTCGCTCTTGCAAACGACTAATGAACCAT
>Ga0058699_1000718_pt1 | contig 9947 bp, 5 predicted proteins | sample AgamicAtPe_FD_55078 | JGI IMG/M metagenome (GOLD analysis project Ga0058699, IMG submission 55078) | Agave microbial communities from Guanajuato, Mexico - At.P.e | ecosystem: Host-associated > Plants > Phyllosphere > Phylloplane/Leaf | place: Guanajuato, Mexico | collected 2012-10-15 | reverse complement strand
GAGAGAGAGAGAGAGAGATGGATGGTCGAGCTGACGGATGGGGGGACTGGATTGGATTGGATTGCGATTGCAGTGGGGACTGCTGGTGGTCGGTGTTGGGCCGAGATGGATGTGGAAGTGGAAGTCGAATGCGTAGAAACAGGTGATTAGGTGAGCAGGCTGGAATTGCATTGCCGAGCTGTTGTTGTTTCCCTTTTCGTTATCCTGCCGTCCAATCTCTCTCTCTCTCTCTCTCNCGCGCGCGCGCGTCCGAACGGGCGAGCCTCTCGTATGTTTGAGCGCCCGATCTTGGGCCGCGGAATTCAATTGCCGCCACAAGTCTAATGCAATATACAAGAACAAGAGCAGCGAATTCAAGCCGCTGCCATCCGGCTTCGCTTGCGATCGTCCAAGCTAGTGATCTTACCTTTGCGGCTGTGGCGGCGAAACAGGCGGAAAATCGCGATAGCGCAAATGAGACGCCATACCACTTGTTGCCTGACTTGCAAGCATCTGGCCTTTATACATCGGCTACAAATGGCACACAAAGCCGAAGGTTTGGGCTTCACGGCGCTGCAATGGCCATCTCAACTTTAGCTGCCAGCTGAGGTGAATCCCATTCCTATTGCCATCGCCATCGCCATCGCCATCGCCATCGCCATCGCCATCGTCATCGCCACTGCTATTGCTATTGCTATCGCTGGAGCAGAGCCTGGACGCTTGGGGCTTCGCCGGTGGTCCTTCCATTTGGTTGGGTCATCACCTCTGCTGGCTTTGCTGTTGCAANAGCGCAGCCAGCTAGTCGGGTAGCCAGCAAGCCCGGCTGGACGATGCGAGGGGGCGAGCAGATTCTCCAGATGGTCGTTTAGATTTGGCAGCGTGCACGTTTGGCTAACCTATAAGCTGGGCCCAAAGCGGCGCCCGATTCCAATCTAGATCCTTGTTTTCGCCTACGAGCTCGCAATCCTGGCGGCGGCAGCCACCAGAGATAAGCGGGGCGGCGACACTTGGCCACACTTTGCGCGCTCTCCTAGATAGCGGAATCACCGCAACAAATCTGGTTGCCACTTGTGGACAGTTTGTATTCCAGTACAAACTGTCGTCGGCCACTTTGTTCGCGATCAGTTTGCTCTAGTTGGGACAGGCAAAGGTTCTGATTTGATGCTCGCACTCGATTGATTTCGCGTACAAGGATATCGCATTTTTGTGCCTATCTTCGGAGTCGTAAGCCGAGAGAGCTTTTAACGCTCGGCCACTGTGATGCCCCCGAGGAAGCCGACGAGACTCGGCGGCCGCAGCTCAAATTGGTTGGGCGCAAGTAGCCACCGCAAGCTTGAGCCAACCTTTTTGGCCTGCAATCAAACGGAAGCCAGAGCGAGTAAATCACGCCAACCAGCGATAGCGAGCCAGCGCAAATATGCGCCGCTTCTACTGGCAGGCAACCAGGCGGCCGAGTTTGTGGAGCCCGTCAACCATTGATGGGCAGTAATTGGCGGCAGGCCGAAGCCAGGTAAGGCCGGGCGGAGTTGCTGCCGCCAGTCGGCTCCGCTCAAATGGCGCGGACGAGGATATCGCCTGGCTAACAATGGACAGGACGGTCGGATTCGGCGAGTAATGTTCCTGTCCAAGTGGGTCCAGCGGCTCCAGCCATCCTCTCGGCTCTCCCTTCGCCGCCGCTGCCGCTGCCGCCACCGCCGCCGCCGTTGCTGCAAAGCAAGTCTGACATCTCTATTGAGAAACTAGCGCGCCGCTCGCGCAAACACAGACCAAGAGGTGAAGGCTTGGCTCACCTTTTAAGGCGCCAAAGGAACCATTTGAGGCGCATGGGCCAAAGTAAACAGCTGGCCCAGGAACGAGGAGTCGACAATTTCTTCATCATTTAATGTTGAATTATGGACCAGCGAAAAGTTAGTGGCCAGCGGCGGGAGGAGCAACAGAGAGGGAGAGGAGAGTGAGCGGGAGGGTGGAGACGGAACACAATGGCTGTCTCCTCCTTTCGAGCTTGGTTCTGGCCTCACAGGGCCCACTGGCTGCGGCCATCAGTGCGGGCCGGCGGCGCAAACGGGCGCCGCTTCCCCCGCTGCAGTATCGATTGAGCCATCGCGGACGGTGGTCCTACCTGGTCGGCCCGTCGCTTAACTGGCCTCGCTCGGCTCGCTCCATTCAGCTCGGCCAGTTGTAAGGCTGGAGCAGCTTTCAGGATGCTCGCGTTGCTTTGCACGATGAGCTCTGGCTGAGCCGCGGGCCGCCTGTTGGCTGTCGTTAGCGGGCAGCCGATGCCGCCATCACGCTCGCGGCCCACGTTAGCCGGCACAATTGCCGCCAGCTACGACCGTATCATGGTGGGCAGGCGGCCGGTCGGCCTCCCTCTCGCCCGCCCGATTGGTTCGTCAAAGTCAGAGCCGGTGGCCGCTCGTCCTTGTGGNTCCGCCGGCCGAGTTCCACAAGCCGGTTGGCGGGCAAGCGAGAGGCCACGACAAGGTGAGCCTCCTCCTCTCGCACTTTGCGTGCTGTTGTGATGAAGACATCAGGCTTGTTTTGAGCTCTCCTCAAGCTGAGACTCCTGAATCTACCTTGCNAGCGACAAAAGGCAGGCACAAACACGACCATCAGCCTGTGAGGCAACCTGTTTCTCGCGCAGCGGGCGAGCCTAAATTTGCATTCATGGCCGCTCACTGCCGCCGCGGGCCCGCCGACCGCCAGCGCAGAGTGGGCGGGTCCGCCGCCTCTTTCGGCCGGACCTCATGGCCTCGTGAGCTACTGCCGGCAAAGCCTTGGAGGGCGCGACATGAGCCGAGTGGGGTCTCCTTGCTCGACTGGCGCTCGAGGCAGAGCCTCCTCCTGAAACTTCCCACAGGCGGCTCTCGCAACACCGAGCGGCGGGGCCACCGAGCACACCTTTGCCGGGCCGCCATCGAGTTGAGCGCGCTTGTGCGTGTGTAATCAATGATTAATAGCTGACCGTTTGTGTCCAGCGCCGGCAACTCGCAACGGATGGCTGGCTTGCGAGCACCTGGCCGCGGGCTCGGCCCTGGAAGCGCGAGGGAGCGTCCCCAGGACTGAGCGTGGATGCGCGCACTTTTGCCGCCGCTCCGCCACGACAGCACAGCGCGGCAGCAGTGCGCAGAAGCGGCCGGCCAATATAGATCGCGCCACGATTCAACAGTTCGCCAGCTCCAAAAGTCAAACGTTTTGCGCCAGAAACTCGGCTACCTGAGCTCATACCTCATTCGTGATCCCGCGCCGACCGAGTGTAAGCCTCTGAAGCGCGCGCAAACACATTTCCAATGTCAAACAAGGGGCCTCGAATGTGCACGCTAGCGAACCAAATCCCACAATTATTTGCCGCCACCGACTGGCTTCGAAGCACAAACTGAACCATAAGCCTTCGTGTCTCCTTGTTGGCATTTCAACAGGGACAGCGCAAAGGGCAAGATGAAACAAGCAGCAGCTCACCCAAACTTACGTTATCTAGTCATTTCAATGTTCCTAGCGGCACCATTCATTCTTGGGCCCGCAAGCTGTCAGCTAGAAGCGCGCGCCAACCAACTCAAGCCCGAAAATAGACTCAGCCAAATGTTGAACCCCAAAACTGGCAGCACCACAACAACAACAGCACAACCTCAAGCGCCGATGCCTCAACTTGCAAGCGAACATAACAACCAAAGTGCAACCACAAGCCAGCAACCAGAAAACAGTTGGATCGAGTCGATTCTAATCCACGTTGAGAGCTTAAACTTCAACAACGAGCAGCTGAGGCCGGCTCAGGAGGAAGCTGAGGAGGAGCCAGGCGAGGTTTTGACCGCAAGCGGGTCTCATGCGCTGGCGGCCACCCCAAACTCAATCAGCAACCTGCAGCAGCAACAGGAACAACCTCGTCTAGTAAGCCAGGCGCCAACAGACAGCGGCGAGGATCCGCTCGAGGCGACCACCCTGCCAAGCGCGAGTTCAAGCTCAGACCGAAAACAGAGCTCCGCAACCCAATACTCGATCGCAGCGGGCGCATCTGACTTGAGTTCGAGCGAAGAAGCTGGCCTTGTTGATGAAGAGCAGACACTTGTTGATAGCAACAATGTCAGTGTGGCTCTTCTATCGTCCGGCATGGAGCAAACAAGCAGCCCAATTAGCGGCCCAAATGCGTTGGCTGAAGATGGACATATCGACTCGGCCACAACACCACACCAACAGGTTACCTGCGAGCTAGCTTACACTCAGTGCGCCCTGCGAAAAGCTTGCGCGCCAGCCTTGAAGGCCTACAATGATGATTGTCAGGATTTAATCAACAACAAAACTAACAAGTGCTCGTCAAAGTGTTTGAAGGCAATGATTGCGCTTAGATCGTCTGAGGAGGGCGACGTTTTGATGAATTGCGATTGCCAATCGCAGGAGTACTGTTTGCGCAGCAAACAGAGAAGCGAAGTCTGCAGGCCTCAGGTGGAGCAAGCGGTGGATCCGAAGACGATCGTCTCCTGTTCGACTGCGAGCTGGATATGTCTGGCCGATCAACTATGCTCAACGGCCTTGAGCTACTATTATAGCAATTGTCAGTCACTTTTTTCCCAACACTATTGCTCCATGCGCTGCAACAACAGCCTCTCGATCCTCTACCGCCAACCAAAAGCCTCTAAGCTCATCAGTTGTCATTGCGATGGAAGCGAAGAGTTCCCATGCGTCAAGTATAAGACGTTTACAGAGCGGCTCTGTTTGAACAAACTATCGCCATCCACTCAAACAGATGCCGACGAGCTTCTCGCGGCAGCCGACGATTCGTCCAAAGAGGAAGACGAATCAAATCTGACCAACGATCCTGATACTTTTGACCCTGGTTCTCGGTCAACGGCATTCGGGGGCGCCAGTTTAAATGAAGAGGACGAATACGAGGACCCGAGGGTTGCCGCCAGCAGCTTTGACGATAGCTCAGCTGAGGAATCTGTGCCTGGCTCAAATGGAATCCATTCGAACGAGGATAACTGGATTCCATTAATGAGCGGCAGGTACTTTACAAATTTACACCAACAACAAAGAGCGAAACAACGAAGACAAATGCTGCTGCTTGAAAAGCGACAGCAACAACAACAGCAACAACAGGCTTCTTCCCAACAACAGAGGAAATCTNCCAGAAATTTAAGACAAAAAAGCAAATCAAACAGCACAAGTGGCTANCATGATGCCAGGAAAAGACATAACAGGATTCTAATGTTTGCTTCGTCTTCTTCTACNAGCTTGAGACATTCGCCCACCAGATTACTTGCGGCAGCCTTCTGGGCAGCGTTCGTTATCACTCTTCATGTGAACCCTGATAGAGTCTTTACAAGGTTATTGTTACATTGATGTTATAAATATATCCATCTCCACGTTTGCCTTTGCAGCTGTCTCCGGTTGTCCCGCATCGTCAGGCACGCACTTTTTGATCGTGTCACCGGTTTTATCATTGTCTGCTAGAAAAGCTGCGATACGATTCGTCAACGAAAGCGGTCTTGGTGTTGCAGTGATCTTTGGCTTCTCCTTGTACCGGGGTATATCATTTCTATACTCGTTCTCCAACTTGAGCAGATCTTTGTTCGACATTCTAACTATCTTGAGGTGATTGTCAATCGATTCAGAGAGTCCGATGGTGACTGTAGAGCGCCTTTTATTTGATGTTGGATTGTTCATCCGAGATTTTGAATCATAACGATAGGTAAGGTCTGCAAACTAGAGCACGTCACTGACTTCCTAAGTCGCAACGCACCACGTGCGCCGGGTCGGTTTTATTTATATTCACACGTTTCATCGGACCTGAAGGGCAGGACCACTCGGATTATGATCGCCGGCCAATACTGCTATGGTTTGCAGTGCCCTGGGGAACTCTATTCTTAGAATCAAACATCAACTAAGCAATCGAGAGACAAGCTGTCTCCTCCGAGACTTGCATTGGATATTTCACCCACGAGTTTACTGATGAAAAATCAACATGGCATCGAAGGTGCCTCTCCTACCAAAAGTTGCCAGATCTGTGATACTTTTTCCTGGTCAGGGTTCTCAGTATGTTGGCATGGTCAGCAATCTATGTGGCAAAGGTAGAGCACTTTTCGATATGGCTAATCAAGTTCTTGGCTACGATTTGCTCAAGTTATGTCAAAACGGACCAGTGGAGGATCTCAACAAAACAGTACACAGTCAGCCCGCAGTGTTTGTGTCGTCCCTAGCTGCTGTCGAGAGATTGGCCGACATTTCAAAAGGAGCTGTAGAAAAGTGTGTAGCCACCGCAGGATTCAGTGTCGGCGAATTTGCTGCTCTCGTCTTGGCGCAATCGATAGGCTTTGTGGAGGCACTGAGGTTGGTCAAGCTGCGGGCAGAGGTTACGCAGACTATCAGCGAATCAGTTCCTAGTGGGATGATGACAGTCATATACAGTAACGACGGTAAGATCAACCAGGCTTGTACTATGGCTCGAGAGTATTGCATAAGGTCGGGCATGGAGAAAGACGACGCTGTTTGTAGTATATCAAATCACCTGTTCCCTCATGCCAAAGTTATTGCCGGGCATCAGAAAGCACTGGAATTCATAGAAATCCATGGAAAAGATTTCGGCCTCAAGCGAATGAAACGATTGGCAGTCTCCGGCGCTTTCCACACTTCCATCATGAGACCTGCCCATGAAGACCTGAAGAAAGCTTTAACTAAGATCAAGGTAGAAGATCCTAAAATACGCGTATATTCAAACATCAACGCGAGTTGCTACAAAGATGCGAATCAAATTCGTGATTCAATTATCAAGCACGTATATATGCCTGTGTTATGGGAGAAGTCTATGCACCAATTGTATTCCGATAACAAGTTAGATGGCGAATTGCCGATAACTTTCGAATGCGGCCCTCAGAAGAATATGACCACAATGTTAGGCATGATCAATTTGAAAGCTAAGAAACTAGCCTATAATATCGAGCCTTGATCCAGACAAGTGATATCTCTGCAAGCGTAAGGATCAACTGATTAATCTAGTCACTACCCCTGAATGGAAATCAGACTGCTCAACTGACTAGATCAGCCACTAGACTAATCCTCAATTATAACACAATTATCTCGAGGGTGCCTCTTTAGTCCATCTAATCTAAACCTGTCCATCTCTTACTGCAACCTGCTTGTCACAAGTGGATACCCGGTCCAATATTTGTCTCGACTAGGCGAAATTATGGTGCGAAATTCTTCGCGCTTCAACTGGCCAGGGCCGTTCATCCTCATAGCGCATATGCAACTAATGTTTCGTCCAAGGGTTCAAATGTCTAGTCCTTTGGTATGCATGGGTCTATATTTTGCCATTTGAATCGCCCACGCACCGATTGAACGACAATGGAAAAGTTAGTAAGACAAAAGTTATTGACAAAACTAGATCTATTCAATGATAGCTTGGCAGTCCATGTTCTTTAATAATCAATATCTTCGATCTCTCGTAAGNGTTATCTCATGACGAGAGAATATAGCAGTTTAGATTGTTGAACTTGATCAAAGCGATCGCAATCAAGGGATAGAGAGTCTGAGAAGTGTTGGAATAAGAATTATGTTCGACGTTGCTCTTTGGTTGGTGGATCTGGTGTAGTTCATAGATTCAGTTTAATAAATAGTGTATCAATTTAAGGCGATATTGTTGACTAGAGCAAATAGACAAAGTAAATTGTTGANAAGACAAAGGGCACTTAAAGGGGAGAAGGAGGGCGATCTCNGGGCATGTTTGTAGATGGATATCATGTGCCAGTTTATTCGTCATAAGTCCGCTCATCAATGAAGCTCAACTAGGATGAAAGTATAATTATGAGCTCCGACCGAAACCTAGTGACTTGGATTTTGGTCGACAACTCACCGGTTAATGAGTCGCCTTCTGTTGTTCAGAATTTCATACTCATAACAGCCTAACACTTGGGCAATCGACTTGATATGATTTAAGATCCNGTGGAAGCGAATTAGAACAAGTAACAAAACTAGATCACAACCAGGATTGATCGACTNAGATAGAAAGGTTATTTGCTTCATAGAATACAATCAACAGTGCATCTCATCAATTAGATGCTGATTGAATCAGCCCGATCAGGGGAAATCTAATCGTTCCTTTGTAGCCTTGATTACCCACACCGAGTAGTTGTTGTAATCGATTTAAAATCCACAGTCTTACAAATTCGTAATTTATTTTCACTTGATAGNCGCACGATGGGCAAGCTCTTGTCAATAAGGCTCATCGAGCTAGTCGTAAATTTCTACGACTTTTTCACCTTCCCTATCTACTTTATTATCCAGCAACCATGGCGAGCCCGTCGTGAAGCGTTGCGCGTTCGGGCACGTCGAATCGATGAGAATACCTGGACAAATGTTGATAGTAAGTTGGACAAAAGTAATAGGAAGACGATCGACACTATAGATCAGCTATTCAGAGAGTCGGTGTCCACTTACGCAAATAAGAAGTGTCTTGGCGTCCGGAAAATACTAGCCGTGGAATACAAGAACTCGAGTGGCAGTCCGACCGAAGCCAACAACAACGGAGCAGCAGAAAAGCTGATGCAACATGGCGCCCAGAGGGTTGTGTCCAAATACGTCCTCGATGATAAGTACACGTGGTTTACCTACAAACAAATCGAGCAAACTGTAATCAACATCTCGGCGGGCTTGATCAGCCTTTGCAATGATTCGCTGGAAAACTTGGACGGATCCAGGAAGTTGCTCATCTGCGCAGACACCTGTATGCAATGGTTCTTGACAGCTCATGCCTGTTTCAGAAATAGAATAATTGTGGTTACAGCTTATACAACACTAGATGATGAGGCGATTCTGCATAGTATTCGGCAAACCGAGGTGCGAATTCTGGTCGTGTCACAGAAATTCGCTCGCCGATTGCCGAAAATTATTAAAGATGCACCCCTCGTAGACACGATCATAGTCTTGGATGAGCCTCTTCCTGGCGAAGCAGATGAGATACTGAGCTTGAAGAGTCTGCTTGGTAGTACCTGCATCAAACGAGTGATCTCCTACAAAGATCTCATCGAGCGAGGAAAGGTATCCAAAGAATCAATCTCTAGCAGACCCACAGCCGATGATGTGGCTGTTCTAATGTACACAAGCGGGTCAACCGGAAAGGCCAAGGGAGTCATGCTAACCCATAACAGTATCGTCTATACGGCAATCTCCTTCTCAGGTCCAGGCGACATCGACCATAGGGATCGCTACATTGGCTATCTGCCCCTGGGTCATGTGCTCGAGTTGGCCGCAGAATGCATATTCTTAAGAAACGGCTCAACTATCGCATACTCGTCGCCTCTTACAATCACCAACAACTCTCCAATGATCAAGAAGGGTCAATACGGCGATGCCTACATATTCAAGCCGACAATTATGGGCGCTGTTCCATTGGTTCTTGATCGTATCAAGAGCGGCATCCAGCAGGCAGTCAAAAGCAAGGGACCATTCTATGACCAGCTCATAAATGACTTCTTGATTAGATACAAGCGATATTGGTGGGAGCGTTACTATGATACCCCAATCATGAATCTTCTCCTATGTAGATCTTTCAACATGATTCTCGGCGGCAAGATTCGGGCCATTTGTTCTGGAGGAGCCGCTCTATCTCGAGAAACTCACGAGTATCTTAGACATGTGACCAACTACACAGTTCTCCAAGGTTATGGATTAACTGAGACCTCAGCTGCCGCTTCATTTTGTGACGTCCGCGACCGGAGATACAATGTTGTTGGTCCCCCTTATCCAATAGTTCATATAAAACTAGAGAGTTGGATGGATTACTCACTGAATGATAAGCCATATCCAAGAGGTGAAATCATNATTGGAGGTCAACCTGTCTCACAAGGATATTACAAGATGGATGATCTTACTAAGGAATCNTTTTTCACCGATCCAAAAACCGGACAGCGTTACTTTAGAACCGGTGACATTGGTATGATGCTGCCTGATGGAGTATTGAAGATTATCGACAGGAAAAAAGA
>Ga0058699_1000716_pt1 | contig 9963 bp, 5 predicted proteins | sample AgamicAtPe_FD_55078 | JGI IMG/M metagenome (GOLD analysis project Ga0058699, IMG submission 55078) | Agave microbial communities from Guanajuato, Mexico - At.P.e | ecosystem: Host-associated > Plants > Phyllosphere > Phylloplane/Leaf | place: Guanajuato, Mexico | collected 2012-10-15 | reverse complement strand
AGGGGCAGGGGGCCCGCGTTTGTGAGCACGCTCACCCTTCCAATTGTGTTATAATCTGGATCCAAGGCCAGATCGTCCTGTTTGTGTTTCACCGGCGGCTTCCTCGGGTTTCTACCCGGATCCTTGATCCTATTCAACTTGTCCCACCAGTACCACACTGAGCCATGACAAACGCCATACCGTTTCGCAAGCAGCGACAGGTTCGGCTTCTCATCGGCGCACTCGCGCAACTCCTTCACCAGAGCCTCGCGTTGGCTTGGCGTTAGCTTTGAATCGTAACGGGGCTGCCTGTACCTGTTGTCGCGGTTAATGCGCCTAATTATCGCTATGGAAGCGGACAGNTTCTCCGTCTCAAGCGTTAGAATGATCTCCTTGAAGGTCAGGTCGGTTGTTGTGAGGAGCTCGATTATTCGCATCTCGAGCAGAATGTTGCGCGCCATTGCGGCGGCCAACCAGGCGCTCCCCTGCGACTGTCCGCGTAGATCTGCACGCTCTTGTCCGGCCAGACGCTTGCTTGTTTGTTNTTGGATCCGCCAACCGTCGGCTAACTAGCGGACAAGCCTCTCGCTCCAAGTCTCTCGGAGTGGCAAAGAGGCGGACAGGGTTGGCCTCGCTTGTTCAGGAAGAGATTGAGCCCACTTTTTCACTCGATTTCAAGCTCTAGATGCTGTTGGCCCGGAGGATTGCTTTTGATTTCATGGGTTAAGATGTTGAACTGACGTCATAGGCTTGGTCCCCCTCAAATGGAAATCTCTGGCCAATTTTGGGCTACCAGTCCCTGAAATTCGAACTGGCGAAGATGGCAATATGCATTTGTAGTTTGTCAATGTTTAACCTAATTCTAAACAAAATGTCAGTNATACAATCGACCATCTGGGTCTAAATGGGCTGAAGCAACTGAAAACTCTTCGCCGCTCTAGAATGAGCCGAATGAAATGGATTGAAAGGTGATCTTTTGAAACGAAATCGCCNNGGCGATTTCGGTTTCTAGTTGCCAGATAAGAGGAGAGTTTTACGTATAGCTCTAGTGGATTGAATAATATTTGCTTGACGCGTTTGGCGCCCGCCAGTTCCTTAAGTTGTTCGAAGGACCCCTCAAGGCTCCTTCAAAGAGTAACTTGCGATCTTGTGCTAGGAAAGTCAAATGTTATGCATCGATAATAATATTGCGCTCACTCGCTCTCTGTCCCGCCGCTTATCCAACTGTCCGATCGATTCTTCTTATATCGCATTGAACATCAAAGAGAGGAGCTCTCGTAACAATAGGTGTACTTTCGACTGGGTTATTGACTGGCAGACTGTCTGGTTAGAGTGGCAGCGGCTGCTGCTGCTGGTGCTGCTGCTGCATTGCTTTTGGTGGCGCAGCCAAAAGTTTGGTTGCGAGATCGAGTGAAGGGGAAAAGAGTGGCAGAGAACAAAATTCCTAGCTCTGCGATGGTCATATGCCGCCAGGATGAATGGATAGCTAGCTTGCGCTTGCTCATACTCTCGCCCTTATCTTATATGCGCCGAACACCATTTATTGGCTAAAACTTGACACAGAGGACGATGAGAGTCGCCATCCAGATGAGCTGTGCGCCCGACAAGTGCTCATTGTGCGCCGACCATCTACAACCATGAGGGGGGAGGGCGGCCAGATCTAAATAGTTCGCGAAACTCACAGGAACTCGAGCTTGGCGCGCTCCATTCTGACGACATCATCGTCGGACGTGGGACTGACTGGGAGTGGCGGCTCAAGTGGAGAGCATCCGAGCATCTGCTCTCTGCAGGGACGAATAGCCGACACTTGCACGATTTGTCAGACAAATGAGAGCGAGCAGCTTGTNGGTGGCCGAGCACCAGTCCGCCTTGCCCATTGCACACCCAAGCCAACCCAGGCCTCGCGCGCAAACAGGGGTCGCCGCGCGAGAGATGCAAACCAGCCTCCAGTCTATCCACCTGGCCACAGCTTCAAAGCAGCGACAACCAGTGGAAGAGTGGATGGACTTACGAGAGCGATAGGAGTGGAAGTGGAAGTCCACGTGCGAGATGACGGAGACAGAGTTAGCTGAGCCGAAATTGGCAGGAAGAATGCGGCCAGAAGTTATCACAGAGCGAGAGGAGTATATTTGCTGAGAGAGCAAACCGTTGCCAACGAAGATTCAGAGAGGGAACACAATAGAAGAAAACGCAAAACGGGATCCCACATCGACGCTGACGACACTCCAACGGTAGTCAAAATCAATGACGACGATCTCACAGAGGAGGAGTACAAGAGGCTGAAGAAAGGTGAGTCGTCGAAAGGGCTTGTGCACGATTTGTTGTCGATGTTCCCTAACCAATCTCGGTTTGCCCACTCGAAAAAGAGTTGGAAACACAGTACAAGCTAGAGGAGGCCAAGTCGTCGGNCGAAGCCTACGAACTAGATGTGGACAAACTGATCCAGACTAGAGCGAGNGGAGGCGAACCAGAGACTGAGGGTCAAACAAAGAGGCCGAGCAAGTGCTCACCTGCCGAGCAGCAAGCAGCGAGGGACAGAGCGAAGACGGAGAAACAATCGTCGAGCTCTAGAAACTTGTCTTACGGCTCATCGTCGTCAGAGGATAGTGATTGATGGGCGAAGGAGCGCTTGGCTTGCGCAAGAGGAGACTGGCGATCAACAAGTGGCTGCTTGGAGGTGACAAGCAAGTTAGATTAAGTGTGATACATTATTCAGATTTCTACAAATAAATTGTTGTCTTGCATCGTAGATGGTGGCGTTGGGACATTTTGTATCGTTTGTCNTTGGGACGCGCCCGGCGCAGCGTAAGCCGATTGATCGTGCATAGGAGCCGAGTGATTCCAATAGGAGGGAGGCGAATACTGCTGGTGCGGGTAGTGCGGCTGCTGCTGCTGTTGAGAGGTTTGTTGCATAGATTGGTGCATGGCATTTGGGGCGCCTTGCGAGGGTGCCATCATGGTTTGGTAGGAGCTTGACTGTGCGTACAAGGGAGGGGGAGGCGGAGGAGCGGTTGCAGCAGTTTGTTGTTGGTGCTGGTGTTGAGAGGTTTGTTGCATAGATTGGTGCATGGCGTTTTGGGCCCCTTGCGTTGGCGCCATCATGTTTTGGTATGAGTTTGACTGTGCGTAGAGAGGAGCAGCAGCCTGTTGTTGGTGTTGATGTTGGTGAGGGTAGTTTTGCTGGTGCTGCTGNGGCGGCGACTGCTGCTGCTGGTGATGCTGCTGGTGGTGGTGATGGTGGTGGTGGTGGTGCTGTTGCTGCTGATGTTGGTGTTGCTGCTGTGGTTGTTGTTGATGTTGATGCTGGTGTTGGTGTTGTTGCTGTTGTTGTTGTTGTTGCTGCTGCTGCTGCTGGTGGTGGTGCTGGTGATTTTGGTGGTGTTGGTGCTGGGGTTGGAGCTGAAGCGGGTGGAGTTGCTGGTAGTTGGCCGAGTGTTGGATGACACTGACGTGCGAGGCCGAGACCGAGCTTGTGTTTGAGCTTGCATTGCTCGTGAGGCTAGAATTGGCGCTTGACTCCTTCTTCGAGCGCCTCTTTCTTGTCTGAATGGTCTCGCGACGCATGGTGCTCGGCCTGGTTGTTTGGTGCAGCTTGAAATAGAGGCCGCAAGCATTGCAAACTGGCTCCTGGTTCTTGTTCCTCCTCCAAAGTGGCGTGACTGTGGTGCTGCAATTGGTGCAAGTCATGCCCGTCCTCCTGTTCGCCTTCTGGGCAACACTGCGCGGCGTCTTCGAGAGGGGCCTATTTGCGTTGTTGTTCTTATGGTAGAGTCCGCAGGCGTTGCACAGGTAGTTTCCCGTTTTGTCTCTGCGCCATAGCGGCGTTTGGATGGCACCGCAATTGACGCACTCCTTCGTGGTTGTGCTTGCAGGCGCTGGAATTGGGACGGGTATTTGGATGGCGAGCGGCTGGCCGGCCGACAGTTGGCCAGCCGCTTGTTGGGCTTGAGGCTGGGCTCGCGTTGGGAGGGTTGCGCTGAGCGGCAAGGTGGCGCCCGCGGCACCTGTTGCGGCCAGCGCCTGATGTTGCTGCTGTTGCTGTTGTTGTTGTTGCTGCTGCTGCTGTAGGCTTGCTTTTGGCGCCGCTTGGAGGCCAAGCTGGGGTCCTGTTGGCTGATCTGGATGGTGGTTTTGAGTTTGAGTTTGCGTCTGGGGCTGGGGCTGGGGCTGGCTTTGGTTGGTTGAGGCAAATGTTGGCGCCGCTATGGTGGCTGGCGTGGCCGCGGCCGCCGCAGTCGCCGCCGTTGCTGGCACTGTTAAAACTCCCACCTTTGCCTCCATCTGATCGGGCAGCTCTTTGTGGTGCTAGTTAAGTGTAATGTCAGAGGCAGTGCCAAGAAAGACCAGCCAACGATGGATGTGCTGCGATAGGAAGCGCAATAATAATTCTGATCTAATATCACGTATGTAAATCTATATAGATTGATCACACACACACAAATGACAATAGTTAACCACAAGCTAACCGCCAACAACACCGANGCCAACAACCACGACGACGAGCAGGCTGCCGAAACGAAAATAACAACTCACTGCCGATGAGTATGAGTACGAGTATGAGTATGAGTCCACCGGCCAGAGCTCACNAAAATCAATGCGCTATGTGCACACTAGCCGCCGGTGGCGTTGCCTGCTCGCGGCGGCGCGCAGAGCGCCACTCGGCCAGAGGCGGCGACCTGCCACAGCTAGCGCCACCCCCGCCGAGCGCCCGATAGTCGGCCAACCAGAGATGCGCCCGCAAAACCAGGCCTAAAAACCAGCTAGCTCGCCCAACAAGACACTTGTTGACGGGCTNAAATTGGCCAATGGAGTTGCGGCGCACAACTATCTTGGCGCCGATCTGAGCGCCTAGCCGGCAAACATGGTCGATTCCGTCCCATTCAATTCTAGTCCATCCCAACCGAGCCAACCATTCCTATTCCCATTTCCACCGCCAACTCAACTCTGGCTCAGTTTGGCCCAACGAGCTCCTATCAGNGGCCGATCTCTCCCCATTTGCTGCGCCTAGATCCCTCGGGCGCCAGCAACAAGCTTGCCGGTTTGTTTGTCACCAAAATGGCACTCGCATTCAACGCACTCGAAGCGCTCGTTCAGCCTTGTTTAGCCCCCCCCTCTCTCTCTCTCTCTCTCTCTTTTGCGCTGTCTCGATACGTTTAGCTCGCGCCAACCAGCCGCTCTCCTCCTCTCCGGAGGACCCCTCGCTCTGCTGAGGTAGCTCTTGCGCTAGCCTGAATGCTCGAGCTAGCCGCTCCAGCTAAATAATCTCCAAATCTGGCGCACAGTTCCAGCCAGAGGAGCTGCGCCCTGGTCGGAGGGAAGTCAGCAGCGAGAGTAGCAGCGTAACACTAGTTGGCAGCCACACTATATTGGCGCCAGGTTGCCAGCCGCCTCCAGCTCGGCCAACTGGATCACTCGCGCGGCCTCCCATTGCTCTGGCTGCTAGCGGCGCCACTTGTCTCCCTTCGGCCGCCATCTTGTGATTGTCCGCAATGAGGACACTCAAACTCGCGAATACAACAACACTGCCACTGGATAGCTCACCTGGACAGCTAGTCATTTGGAGGGCAAACATTGCAATCTGGTGACTAGCTCAAGCGGGCACAAATCTTTCATGCTCCTGCACTTGCGCTCGGGCCAACAAGCGAGCCTGACCGGCCGAGCAGAGCAATGCGCGCGCTCCTATCTCCTCCTCCCATCTCTCGCCGCCAGCCGCGCCTACTGCCACTTCCTGTTGCTCCTGGTCCCTCCGGCCAAGCGCGCGGCTCACCTAAATTGGCGTCGACTGCTCAGCGCGCCGACTTGCTCATTGTTTGAGGGCGCCAACTTGGCCAGCGCGCAAACGTCGCCCGCAGGATGAAAACAACTGGAGGGCTCCAGGGGAACATCGACATGGTCAAGCTTGCAATGCAGGTTATCCGGTGTTGACTTTGTTACTCACTGTTTCAGGTAAACAGTGGCCAAGAGGCGAGCAAGTTCAATGACACTCGAGAGCGCGCGCTAATGGACGTGGCCGGCCGTATCGCTTTGATTGTCGGTGGAGGTGTTTTAGTGGTCCAATTGGTTTGCAGAGTGTGAGATGGCGATTGGAAGGTGGAAACGGCGCCTTTAATGCTCCCTGGGTTTGGGGACAAGTGGGCTGCTTTTCTTCTCTTATTTGTTTTGAGTGTTGCGGCGCGATCGGCGGCCGCTAGATGGCGCCAGGCGCGCCGGGCGGCAAAGCTGGCAATGGCATTGAAGTTGGCTTAGCCGGCACGCAACAATGTACTGCATGCTGTCATGCGCGGACAGTGCGCTTTTAGCGGGCAAATGTTGGCCCCTCGGCTGGCTTCGCGCACACAGACGCGCAAAAGACAGTTACGCGCAGGCGGCCAAAGGAAGCGGAGCGAGAGAGAGCCGAGTCGCTCATTTCGATGGGAAGTCGTGCCTTTCTCGTTTCCTGTCTCAGTTTCAGTTTTGCTTTCGTCGGCTCCACATCAAATCGCGCGCCCGCTTGCAAGCTCGCTCGCTCGCTTGCCCGCCAGTCGAGGTTCCCGTTCGAGTTCGAGTTCGAGCCCAAGTTGGACTCTGAGTTCGGGTTCGGGTTCGAGTTCGAGACCGGCAAGCGGAAAGGAAGCCGAAGGAGGAGAGAATTCGTGAGCGTAATGTCAACTAGCCAAGCGAGAGAATTTCCAGCCCATCAAGCAAGATACAAAGATCAAGTCGCAATTCAATATGAGCATTTAAGCAAGAAGTCACGAATCGAGCTAGCAGGCGCAACAAACGACCACAACTACAACCTGCCCGCCGGAAGCCGCAATGGCTCGCCCGCCCACGACGAGCATGCAGCAGCAGCAGCAGTGGCGGCCGCCGCAGTTGCGGCCGAGCCGGCGCTAGAGGCCGGCGGCCACATGGACGACTGCATGGCCGCCATGGTGCTCATGTTCCTGTCCTGCAGGCCCCAGGGCGAGGGCGCCGCCGCCGCCGCCGCTGCAGCCGCAGCCGCCAGTCCGTCGAGGCCGAACCCGATTCGGGGCGCGCGCGTCGCCGGCCGGCCCAAGCTTGGCGCCAAGTTCGAGCTCGCGCCGCGCAACAGGCTGCGCGCGAAGCTCGAGCCCGAAGAGGAGGAGGAGGAGGAGGAGCTTTGCTCGCTCGCCTTCGTCGAGAGGCCGGCGGCTGGCTCGCCGAAGCTCGAGGACGAGATGATCTTCGAGCTGGAACAGGTGGACCAGATTGCGGCGGAGGAGGCGGCGGCGGCGGCGGCGTCGCCTGTGCGGCAGCAGCGGGCTGGAGCAGTTAGTCATTGTGTGGGCAATAGGGGGCCGCTTCTGTGCGCGAGCGAGAGCGCGCTCAGGGCAGTCGAGGCAACCGACGGGAGGCCGAGGGCCGCCAATGGGGACGAACAGCGGCGAGCAGAGCTGGCGCCAAAGCAAGCGGCGCCGACAGAAGCAACGGAAGCAGCAGCAGCAGCAGCAGCAGCAACAGCAACAGCTTGCCAAAACTCGAGCGCAAACGCAAACTCGGCCGCAAGCGTCAGCAAGGCGAAGTTGCGGCTCCAACTGGAGCAGCAGCGGCAGCTCAGGTTCAAGATGAACAATCCAGTTAAGGTAAGTTGTCGTGTCCAGCGCGCTCACACACAGAGGGAGCAACGCAAAAGCTCGGAGACGGAAACTGGAGACGTAAACTTTGTCTTCGCTCAATGTAAACAAATGTTGCTTGTTTGTTTTGTCTCCGATTGCCGCGCTTCCGGCGGCTCGCTGGCCAAGGTGGCGGCGGCGGGGCGGCGGCGGCGGCTGCGGCGGCTGAGTGGCCTGCTCGTGGGCGCCGGCCGAGCGGCAAGCGGCTTGGCCGAGCTGAGCGAGCGGCCGGCGGGGACCCATCACATATGCATTATTCAATAATTATTATCTCGCCCGATCGGCGCCATCGATCGATCTTTGTTTGTTTGTTTTGTGCTCCTTGGCCGCTGGAGGCGAGCGAGCGGAAGATGACGATTGCGGCCGACGAGCGGGCCTCTTGATGGGCCAACACAAACAATGAGCGCTCAACTCACTTTTGGCCCCCGAACGAGCTCGCAATTTGCTCCCATTTGCGGCCGAGCGAGCCGAGTTGAGCCGAGTTGAGCTAAGCCGGGTTGAGTTTGAGTTTGAGCTGGAGCCGGCTTGCTGGCGGCCAACTGGGCCCATCTGGCCGCCTTGCCGGCCCTGTGGCGCCCGCCAGCAGGGAGGCTCCGATCGGCACAATTGAGTGCCCATGTCATTTGCATCGGTCGAGCGGCTCGCTCGCTGGCGGAAGTTAATTGATTGCCGCCGCCCGTTCAAATGTGGCGCCAAAACAATCGACAATTAGCGCGGGTGCGCGACGGGCCGGCCGAGGGGGCGCCAATTAGCATTGTGTCGCCGGCGGCTTGAGCAGCGGCGAGCGGGCGAACAGTTAGAGGGCCGCTAATTGGCTCGGGCGGCGGCGGCGGCGCGAGTTTGAGTTTTGGCGCCAAAAGTGGCCGCTCGGTGGCCTTGAGTGGCGGCCGGGCGGCCAGGCTGCAGCCGGCCGGGCGCGGAGGAGCGCGCGAGCGAGCGAGCGGCCGCCGTTGGCAAGGCAAGGCAAGGCAAGGCGAGGCGAGGCGAGGCGAGACGAGGCAGGGCGAGGGGCGCAGGCAGAGGTAAAGGCGAGCGCGCGGGCGAAGGCGCAGGCGAAGCCAATGGGAGGCGAAGGAGCAAGTGCGAGCGCAAGTGCAGAGGCTCAAGCCTTGGCCAAAGCGCGAGACTTTTGCTGGCGGAAAGAAGTGAAACTGGAACTATTATGAGCGAGCGCAGGCTGGAGAGGTTGGCCGCCCGGCAGCCTTGCTGGCAATTTAGAGTGGAAGGCTAAGATTGATGGAAATTGGATTGGCAAATTTGACTCGTTTCGCCGGCTGGCTGGCTGGCTGGCTGCTGGCTGCTGGCTGCCGGCTGCGTCTGTGTTTACCATTCCGTCCCATTGCTGCCGGCTGGGCGCGCGCGCGGCGCCGGCCAGCCAGACTGCGGCCACGAGCGCCGCCACTCGGCCGCCGGGCGCGCGCGCACTGGCCGCTGGGTCGCGGCGCCAGACAGGTGAGCTGATGCGTTAATTTGCCGGGCCAGCTGCTCCAAGCTCGGCGGCGGCGGCGGCGGCGGCGGAAAATTGCGCCCGAGAGCCGGCGACGGCCGCAGTCTCGCTTCACACGCTCAATATTTGCGCGCCCAAACTTTGCCGGCGCCGGCAGTGGGACGGCGCTTCAGTTCAGGAGGCTGCCGCAGCGCCTCCAGTGGCTGGCCGGCCGGCCGGCTTGACGGGCGCGCAGACGCACGCACAGGCGGCGAAGGCGCAAGCAGACTGACGGTCGGCCGGCCGACCTGTAGCGCGCAAATTGCAAGTGTGCGCGCGGCCGCCCGGCGCAAGACAATCTCGCCGCAGCCGGAAGGCGGCCACAATGGAGCCGCGTCTAAGTGAATCCAAGGCGGCGCACTTATCGTCGCAGCCGCCTGTCTGGCGGCCGGCTGGCTGGCTGGCTGGCCGGCCAGGTATCGATCGGCCGGTCGGTCGGCCGGGCGCAATTGGCCGGCCGGCGTCCTTGGCAGCGCATTCAAAGCTGCGGCTGCGCCCGCCGCCGCCGCCGCCCGATCGGGGGCTAATCCAGGCTGGCGGGCGAGCGGCGGGCGCTGCGCTGCTCGCCGGCCAAGACGAGTAGTGCGGCGCTGAGAAAAGTGGCCGCCACTCTCGGCTGCAGCTCACGGCTGAGAGACGAGCGCCAGACGGGCGGCCAGACAGGAGGAAGCGAGAGGGAAGGATATTGCGCTCGCTGGATAGAATGTAGAAATGGAAGAATGTAGTCCAATGTTGGCCGGCCGGCGCAAATCGGCGGAGTGACGCGCACGGCCGCAGCTCGCAGGCCAGCCTTGCAAGTCGCTGCCGGGCTCAATCTCGCCGCTCGCCGCTCGCTGCCTCCAGCTCTGGGCCGAGCTTGGCGGCGGCTGCGGCCAGGCGGCGGCC
>Ga0058699_1000714_pt1 | contig 9992 bp, 6 predicted proteins | sample AgamicAtPe_FD_55078 | JGI IMG/M metagenome (GOLD analysis project Ga0058699, IMG submission 55078) | Agave microbial communities from Guanajuato, Mexico - At.P.e | ecosystem: Host-associated > Plants > Phyllosphere > Phylloplane/Leaf | place: Guanajuato, Mexico | collected 2012-10-15 | reverse complement strand
GAGGACGAGGGGGAGGAGGCCGACTTGGGGGGCGGCTGCTGGCCGCAATCCTCCGCTTGCTCGGCCTGGCTTGTGGCGGCGGTCTTGCCGCTTGGCTTGCTGGCCGGTTCGGGTTTTGGCTTGGAGTTGAGGTTCAGGTTAGGGTTTTGGTCGAGGCTGTGGCTCTGGTTTGTGTTGCGGCGGAGGAGCGAGTCCTGTCTGAGCTGCGTGCTCTGGTGGCGCTCGAGCCTCGCGGCCGCGTTGGCCTGGCGCAAATCAGCTGATCGCGCCGACTGCTGACGAGGCTGAAGCTGGAGCTGGAGCTGGCTGGCCGCTGCAGCTCCGCTCGAGCTTGCCGCCGAGCAAGCGGCCGAGTCGGGCGAGGAGGATTCGTTGCTTGAGCTTGACAGGTTCAATTGGCCGCTTTGAGTTCGCGCGCCGCTCGCCTGGAGCTGGCGCTGCAGCTGGACCAGATGCGCGTAACTCGAGTCGGCGCCAAAGNCGACACTTGTTAGCTTTGCTCTCGCTTCGTCCTGGCTGCGGCCGCTTTGTGTTCCATTTGCGAGCGCAAGTCGAGCGAGTTGNTTGTCGTTGTTGTTTGGGCGAGAGTTTGGTTAGTCGATTTGGTTTGGCCGGCGCCGCTGAAGCTTGCGGCAGGGAAGTCTCGCGCCGGCTCGAGTTTCATTTGCTTTTCGCGCCTCCCCAGTCGGCGAGGCGACACTTATGCAAATCGCGCCCACCACTGGCGGGCCGACTGCAGCGGAAGTGGCGAGCGCGCGCGCACTCCATCCGGGACGGATTGAATTAGAGCCGACGTTGAGTCTCGGCGGACCANCAATGATATTAATAATGGCGCCCAACTCGCCCTTAACGACAACATTATCTCGTCGCCTAAACTCGCCATTTCGCCATTTCGCAACACAGAAACTCGCAACCTTCGCCACTCGAAGTCGTCATTAATTTTCATATCTATTGGCGAGCGCGCAAACGTCCATTAGCGACCCCGCTCGCCAGTGGGCCGCCCAAGCTGGCCGGTAATTGATATGGATGAACTGGCCGGCCGGCTCGTCCATTGATCATCGCAGTGGTCGGCTTGGCCGAGTCAGCCGTTGGCCGGCGCGGACACTCTGCTGCGCTTGCAATCCAAAAGGGCGCCCGCAACCGCCCAAATTGGAGCCACCGCCGCTTTGCTCGCCTCTGGCCGCAAGCTGGCTGCCATTTGCCATTTGCCGCCCGCCGCCCGCCGCTCGCAGCCCGCCTGTCGCCATAAACTTTCCCCTCGCCTCGCCACTGATTGATGGGCCGGCAGGTCGTCGAGTCGATCGATTGGTGGCCTATCAATTTGAATGGGCGACAAGATTGGCTCCATTCGGCCGCCAGGAGTCTCGTTTCCAAATCAAGCCGGCCATTGAGAGCGTCTCGGAGTTCATTGAACACTCGGGGGCGCCAGTGACAGCGGCGGCAGCGGCGGCAGCGGCGCCAAGCTCGCGAACTCGAGCACTTTTACCTGAGCCGCCGCCGAGCTGGCTGCCAGCCTGCTGCTCGCGCGCTCAGTTGCTCGCCGCTCGAGAGTTTAGAGCCACTTGGTAGCGGAAACCTTGCAGCTCAGTTTGGCCTCCAAACTGGCCAGGCTGCAGCCATTGAGCTGTTAACCTAAATCAACATTTCTAGGTTATAAGCTTACTCGTCCAGCTCCAGCTCCAGCTCCAGCGAGACGCAGCTGAGCGAGCCTTTCCATCAGCTGGAAGCGAGACGGCCACTAAAGCGGCAACAACAACAAGTCGATCGCGCTCCCTGTCAGGATTGAGCGATCGGCGGTCAACAATTAGCCCTCACCTGCTCGCCTCCACTGGCAGCAGGAGAATGGAGACAAAGAAACAATCGGCTCAAACTGATTGAGGCGGCTTGGGGCGGGAATTTGCCTCCAAATTGCGCGCATCTTTCTTTCCCCCCCCCCTCACTGCGGCCAACCCCTGGAATTGCTGCCACAATTCCAGCTTCCTCGCCCTCCAGGTGCAAACGAGCAAATTAGCCCCGGCTTGAGGGAGCAAACAGGACGTCTGAGCCGAGCCGAGCCGAGCCGAGCGGATTGGGCTCGCTGATTGAATTGTCGTTGGCGTCGTTGCGGCCGCAACATCGAAGCGTCGTGACCAAACACAGAGGCAATGTTTATTTCCGCAGCCAAAGCGAGTGAGCCGGCCGACTTGTCCGGGCTGCAGAGGCGGCNCCCTTCGCGCCAGGAAGCTGGAGGAGCGAGACACTTGCGGCCACAAGCCCAATCCGGCGCTTGGTGCCACCTGAATCCGGGTTAAAATCGTGATTCTAATTCCGGATAATAAGTTTCCTCCTCTCGGNCGACCCCTTTGTTGGCCATTTGAATATCGGTCGCAAGGCTGAGCAAAGCTGCGCTCGGCGGCNGTCTAGCTGTGCGCGGCCGCAGAGAAGGGCGCCGAGTCGCCCAGCGGGTCGCGATAATTGGGCCGCTAATTGGGCCTTTGCGCGACTGGGGCGCCCTCGCTGCATCCGGCGGNCAGGTGTCGCGCTGGGCGGCGGCGGCGGCTGCGACGATTTCAGTGCAATGGGCGCCGCTCGAGCCGCCGGCGCCGAGGGGCCATGCGGCTGGCGGCTGGCGGCCATNTCGGTGGGGCAAATAATTAACAAAGTGGAAAAGCGGCCACTGGAGGAGGATGCCGCCGATTGCTTGGCCAATAGGAGGCGAACAAGTGTCAAGTGGGCCGAGCTTGAGCTTGAGCTGGCTCGGAGGTAATTCCCTTTGTGTGAGCTGGNCGAGTTATCCATTGTGCGCAGGATGACTCCAACGGCCGGCAACAAAGGCGACAACAACGACAACAACAAGTGAAATGTCTCCTCCGCTCTCGCTCGGCGCTCGTCCAGCTAGAAGGGCGGCCAGCCAGCCGATAAGGCAGCCAGCAAGCTAGCGCCAGACTCGCAAGGCCAGCCGACCGAACTCGAGGCTCAGCCCCACTTTTCGAGCTTCACTTCGAACTCCGAGCGCAGACTTGAGACTCACGCGCCAACTTGGCCATTTCAATCCATCCATCCATCCATCGCTCGAGCGGCTGCGACGAAGGCTCATCGACTCTCGGCGCAACAGTGGGCCTTTAATTGGCTTCCAGCGGCAATCCGCAAGGATTTAAATTTTGCCGAGCGCAAGCAGAGGGTGAGGCCGGCGCGAGGAGGAGAGGCGAGCCAGAGAGCGGCGACACTTTTAGAAAGTTTTCAAGCGAAAGAGAGAGAGAGACAAGAATCAAGCGAAGGGAAATCAATCATCGTTCGTGAGAAAGAAATTGGAACTCCCGAGTTCAGCAGCCGCGCTCGGCGTTAAATTGTGTGCCCACCACCAGGTGAGGTCCAGCCGAGTCAGGTGAAAGACCAGCGGGCGACCAATGAACTTTGGTCGGCTCTCACTTGGAGAGTTTCTCTTACTGAAACAATTGGAAGGGAAATGAAATATTGTCGCCCAATTCAACGGAAAAGGCAGTTTTGTATGTGCTGAGTTAGCGGTCGCTATACTTTGGCCCACGAGTTTGCTGGCGAGTTCAGTGGCGGCCAGCAGCAACCAAATCGAGCGAGCGATTGTTTGGGTGACTCTGCAAACTGGATCTATCGCTTGCCTGCGAGCTAGCTGAGACTTTGCCTTCCCTTCCACTGGGGCGAATTGACTTTGGCGACAGATGGAAGGCAACATAATGGACAGGCGAGAGACAAAATATTGATTCACTTCATCGGCGGCCGATGTGAAAAGTCGCCCATCGATCGGCTTGCGTCAGCGAGCATAGCCAGCCAGCCAGCCGGGTTGCAAGCAAACCTACAGCCGCCACTCCCTCGGCCGGCCACTTGTCACCTGGGCGGCCGCAGCTCTGCCACCAATCCAACCGCATCATATCTCGCCCCTTTGCGGCCGACCTGCGATCAACATGCGGAGCCCAGAGAGCGGAGGTGAAAGCGAACAATCAAATGCGAAAGCGAGAAGGCGAAAACAGTCGAGCTCAGACGAAATTTGTCCCCGAGAGGAGAAACATTAGCTCGCGCGAGCGGATTGAAGCGTCGCGACCGAAGCAAGCAGAGCAAGACGACGAGAGGGGCGCCAGTTTGGGTGGAGGAAAGAGAGATTGAGAGAGAGAGAGAGAGAGAGAGTTTGCAGACCAGAGAGCAAGTTGCAAGCAAAGGGGCCCGTCTGCGAGGGTTGAATCCGCCGGCCAGGATGGCGCTCTCGGCGGAAACGCAAAGGAGCCCGCTCGTGGAGGCGGCCTCGCTCGAGAGGGGCGCCTCAACGGGGAGGATAGCTGTGATATCAAGCCTTCTATTGTATCTCACGCTGGCCGCACTCACTAAACAGGCCCTCCAAGCTGACGCCTCCTCGGCGCCCAGCTCGACCCAGCTGCCGGCGGCGGCGGCGAGGAGCCAGCGGCAGCCCGAAGTGGAGCAAGAGGTGCTCGTCGCGACAACCAGCGAGGCCAAGCCAGTGGAGGCTAATTACAGCGAAAATGAGCCGAGTGGCGCCCAGGTGGCGCTGGCGGCCAACTTGCTCAACCAAACAAGCCCAAACTCGTTGGCCGGCTCAACGCAAGCGAGCGGCTCTGAGGCGGACTTGGCGCTACTCTTGGACGAGTCTGGGCCAACAAGGCACCAGGAGCGAGTGGGTCACCTGAACTCCTCCAACCAAGAGTCAGCTGAGCAGCAACAAACGTCCACGCAAGCAAGCCCAACAGTCAATCTAACCAGTCAAGTGCCAAAGTCGGGAAGTAATCGACACCATGAGGATGTTGAGCAAAATGTGATAAAAGCGGCCGACGAGAGCCAGCCGAGGCCCTCGTCGTCTGGCTTGGAGGCGGACAAGAGGCAGGCGGGGCTGGGGGAGCCAGAGAGACAAGCTAGTGGCACAAACTCGAGCCTTCCAGCCGAGAGTCAGCTGTCNGCGGGCACAAGCGAGACCAGCCGGCCAAACGTGGGCCCCTCGAGCAGCCAAGCGACGCCAGTCCCAAGCCGGGAGTTGGCTGTCAGNAAGACGGAGGCAAGCAGGGTGGCGCCCGATTCAACCGAGCGGCCGGGCCAANCGGAGGTCGAGTTCACGCCGGAGATGCTGCAGGATCACAGCCACGAGACGGACAAGCTGCGCCANAGGCCCAGACCAGAGGGGCNAAGCTCGTTCANGTTTCCGGCGCAGCTGCAGCCGNAGCAGCAGGCGGTGGCGGCCACCAAGCTCGAGACTGGAAATTGGCTTCCGGCTTCGGAGCGCCAGCCGCACAGAGGCTCCAGTTGGCGAGGCTCTGCCCAAGACACGGGCGCCCCAACTCACCCGAGCCCATTCCGTCAGCGCCAGCGCCAACAGCAGCAGCAACAGCAGCAACAACGCTACCAGAGTGTCAGATTCGAGCCGGACCTACAGAGCTTGGACGAGTTTGCGGACGATCAGGTGGAGGGCGCTGGCGCACTCGATGGAGCGAGCTTTCTGGTGGCGCAAAACGGCGAGTTAAGCTACCAGTCGTCGCTGCAACCTAAACACGTTCCGCCGCCATTCGTGCCCGACGAGCACGCCCACCCTCAAGACCAGTGGGCGGGGCTTGTCCGAGCGCCCCAGACAACAACAACAACGGCAGTGCTGCCCACCAGACTCAACGTAGCCGTCCAGAAGGGACGCTTCTTTCTGCCCTCGAGCCGCTTCGTGCTCCACCACCAATTGAAACAATCCGACCCGCAAGCAGCCGCGCCAGCCCAAAGCGAAAATCCAAAGCAGCACCTGATATCCTCGCTAAAGGCGAAAAGCTTTGGTCTGTTGCCCCGGCTTGCAGCCAAACTGTTCAACACTCAGGCAGAGAAGGGAGCCGAAGTTCTGAATCAGCAGCACAGCTTTCAGACGGCCACCCACAACTCGCCCCACTACCAGCACCACCTGTCCACGGGATCAGGTTTATCCGGCAAAGCGGGCAAGTTGTTCCCAAAGGGCCAGCTAGTGAAGAGTTTGTTTTCGCGCGAGCCGCAGACCAAGGGGGCGGCCGGCTTGCTGCCGCTAGCTGGAAGCCGGAGGCCCAACGCTGAGCAAACAAGCACTCAGGCCAGCCGGCCACTCAATCTGCCCCAATCTCGTTTGGTTTTGATGAATGGACAGGTGTACTCTGTGTTGAGTGGCCAGCAGCCGGAGGCGAGCGTAAACAGTGGCGCCAGCGGAGGCGCTGCCAGTGGCGCCGCTGCCGCCGCCGCCGCCGCCTCTAAGAAGCAAGCGGACAAAATCAGCGCCATTTCGACCACCAAACCAGCGACACAAGCGAATTTCCCGTCTTTGAGGCGATGGGCGCCCAGCACATGATGGCCCCATCCGCCTCAATGGGATCCACGCGCCAGGCGAGCCAGCAGCAGGCTGTCTCGAGCGCAAGTTTACGCTGCGATAGACCGAGACATGTAATCCAAGCGGACAGGGCAGTTGTGAATCACATCCTCCAGAGCCAGCAAAACTTTGTTATTGCTCGAGTGCCCATCAAGAAGTACGTGAGGCCAGAGGTTTCGGCCGCGCGCGCGCCAAGCCACGTTTACCACGCCTTTCCGGTTCCAATGGCGGCCGCAATGAGCGCGCCAGGCCCAGTTGGACCCAACGCCGGCTTTGGGTTTGCGACGAACAGGGCGCCCGTCTTTCAGCCGCCCGCCACCTCGATCGAGGTGTCCGCCTCAGTTCCGCGCCAGAGCATCTGGCAGTCGCTGGCAAACCTGGTGAGCAGTCTGCGCTACGGGTCGCGCCGGCCCGAGTTGCAAGCGGCCAGCCTGGTGGCCAGCTCGAGTCCGCCGGCCGTGTTCGTTGATGGGCCGCTCATTTTGGCCGCAGCTAGACGGCTCCAGCAGCAGGAGCAATGGCGGCGGCAGCGGCGGCGGCGGCAGCGACGACAGCGCCGCCTCGACCTGCAGGACGCCAGACGAGCGGGCGGCCAGCTAGCACTTGGCTCGGGCGCCGTCTTCTTGCGGGAGCAGAGCTACTTTCAGCCCGAGCAGCAGATTGACAGCTTCGGGCTTGCGAGCGCCTCGGCTCCCCCCGGCGCCCACTACTCTGAGGCGGCCTTTGCAGCGAGCGGAGCCCAAGCGGAGCAAGTGGATCCAATGCGGAGATTGCTGATGCTGAAAACGGCCACCGAAGAGGAGGTCTGCTCGCCCGTTAGCCAGATGGACTCGAAGATCAAGTACAGCTGCGTGCCCAACTACTGCGTTGTCTTGGCGCTCGCAAACTCAACAAACGCAGCCAGCCAGTCGGCGCAGGTGAACTCGAACGTCTACTTCAAGGGCAGCAGCTCGATGCAGGAGTACAGTGGCCAGCGTGGGCCCATCGAGGGCAAGCAAGTGAACCAGGGGCGGCCACTCAACGAGACTGGCGGGCAGCACGTTCAGGTGCAACAATTCGACGATCTACCAAACCAAGGGCCAATGGTCACCTACACTCACCTGAACGCCTACAATCCGCCTGTTGTTAGCAGGCTGAGCCAACCCCAGCACCAACAATTTGTGACCACAAGCCAGGCTCTCGATGCGCTCGCAAACAACGAGATCAGCTTGGGCGAGGATTCTGCCGAGGAGCTGGGCGTCAACCTTGGACCGACTGGCCCAAATGCGCTCGCCTTCAACGGCCAGGCGGTCGTTTATCAGCCCTTTGGCCAGGCGAGCAACGTGCCCGTCGACCAAAACACCGGCCTCCTCTACATGCAATATCCTGGCGGCGGCGCTAGGCTAGCGTTTGCGCGCGGCAACAAGAGGCCAGCAAGCGGCCGGCTGGCTAGCACTGGCCGGCCGACCAGCTCGCCGAGCGGCAAGCGGCCGGCGAGCAGCCTGGAGCCGACCGTCACCTTTGGCACTGCCTACATTGAGACGTCGCCAATGCCAATGCCAATGCCAGAGAGGACAAACAGCGAGGAGCAACAGGACGACGACCAGCACGAGCCCTCAGTGGAGCGGCCCCGAGCCCGAACGCCGACGGCCGAGGCAGAGGGAGGGGGGCGCGGCAAGCGGCCGGCCGCTGGCAGCCTGAATCTGAGGGAGGAGACCAGAATCGATCACTATGGACCGGCGCTGACTGAGGCGGGCGAGCCAAACGAGTTTCTGTCGGCGGTCGATGAGAAATTGGAGCGGCCGATTCGAGTTTTGGGGAGGCGACGGCGGAAGAGGAAGAGAATTGGGCCGAGTCCGTGGGCGCAGAAGGCTGGTTTGGTTGGCGTTGAAAATGGGGGTTCGAGTGCTGAGAACTCGCTGATTGAGAATGCGGCGCCAAGATTGAGGCATTACGTGTATAACCATGGCGACCAAAGGCCGGCACTCGAGCAGAGCCGGGCTGGTTCAAGCGAGCGGCCATTGGGGCCCACTGGGAGGCAGCAGCGGCGGCGCGCGAACGGGCCGCATAATGGATGGGCAGGTGGGCCAACTTATGTAAACAGGGGCGCCAACTTTGGCGGCCAACACGAGTCCAGATTGCGGCCGAGCAAACCCCCGGGGCCGAGCAATGGGAGCTCCGGCGGCTATGGCGGCCAGGCAAGCGATAGCGCTGGCAACAGAAACGCAAACGATGGGAGCGACGACGGCGACGAGGACGACGACAACGCTGAGAGGGATGAAGAGGAGGAGGCGGATGGGCGAGAGGCTGCCAGGCCAGATTACGATCAATCAGCGACTGAACCAGAGCGGCCGAGCAAAGTTCATGGCTCGAGCGGCGAGCTTGAGAGGCCGCAAGCCCATTGGCGGCGCCAGACAACTAAGGCAGCCCATCGGCGGCCGCTAGTGCCGAGCGTGGCGCCCATAACCCAGCAGGCGGTCAATGTGAGCAACACCATTCCTATTGTTGACGGGCGCGCAGTGTACGGCGCCGAGCCATTGCAAGGGCGCGAGCGGAAAACCCGACGCGACAACCAGGCCACCAATGGGACCAGGCCGCCCACAACTGGAGCGCCAACGCAGGGGCCGCTGCGCTACGGACTGCGCCAGTCGACGCCGTTGCCGCCGCCGGAGAGGAGCGACGAGGTTGAGCCGCCAGTTGGTGGCGCAACCAACGACGACGAGCCGAACCCCTCCACCGACTCGGACTTGGCTGGCCCAAGTTCAACAGAGTGCGACTGTGCCAACTCCACCCTCCCAACTGGCCTCCCAGCGGCTGGATACGCAATCGGCGCCAGATTCAACGACACCCAGCAACCGCCGGCAGCCCAGCTTAGGGGCCAAAACTCGAGTGTTCGCGCCACGCCCAAACGCAACCCAACCACCTTGAAGCCGAACACCAGGTTTGCGGCCCAAAAGAGTGGCCAGTCGGAGTTGTTGTTGGCGAAGGATCGGCGCCAGATTGAGCCGGCGAGCGGCGAGTTCTCGAACGGGTCCGTTCGTTACTCTACAAAGAGGCCATACAACTTACGCAATACAACCTACAAAAATCTTATGCAAAGCAACAGCGGCCAAACTGGCGCCTCAGATGTGGTGAGCCAACTGCCGCCGAGCGGAAGCAGTGCAAGCAGCGCGCACACTGGCAGCCCGGCCGAGGAGAGCCCGAGCTTGGCTTACAATCGGGCCGACATCAGCACCACGACCGCGCTCTCCGTTGCAGCTGAGGCGGCCGCGGCCAAGGACGAGCAGGCGAACAGAGTTTGGCGCCAGGGTGGCGGCCCAACGAGCAGCCTGGCCACCGACGACGAGCGGCGCCACTCGGCCAACAACCAAACCCAATTCGACGACAGCTACTCGGAGGAGCCGGCCGCAAGGCATTACCTGGCCGAGGAGGGGCGGAGGGCGAGCGCGGACGAGCTTGGGGGCGAGGCGAGGCTTGCGGCGTGGCCGGTGGGTGGCGGCGCCAACGGGAGCCAGGCCGAGTGGGCCGGCTCAGGGGCGAGCGGCGACGGGGGCGGAGGAAGTCGAGCGAGGGAGACTGGCGGTGGTGGGGAGGGCGAGGAGGCGAGCACGAGCGCCCCCTTCAGGCCGGCCTCAGTGAACGACATCTTGGCGCAGGCGAGACGAGAGAGCGGACTTGGGGCCGGCCA
>Ga0058699_1000712_pt1 | contig 9997 bp, 7 predicted proteins | sample AgamicAtPe_FD_55078 | JGI IMG/M metagenome (GOLD analysis project Ga0058699, IMG submission 55078) | Agave microbial communities from Guanajuato, Mexico - At.P.e | ecosystem: Host-associated > Plants > Phyllosphere > Phylloplane/Leaf | place: Guanajuato, Mexico | collected 2012-10-15 | reverse complement strand
GTATTGCCGGCCGCTCAGTCTCCAGCCGGCGCCCATCCAAGCGGCCAACGAGCAGCAGCAGCAGCAGCAGATTGAGCCGTTCCAGCAGCAGCAGCAGCAGCAGCAGCTCGCAAACTTGGTCCGCCCGCAACTTGCTGCCAGCAAGAGCGGCGAGCGGCCGCCAAGACTGAGCCTGAACTTGCTGCACCACCAGCAGCAGCAGCAGCAGCAGCTTGCGCAAAAGGCAAACCTGAACTCGATCCTCCGAGCGCCAAGCGGCGTCGCCCAGCTCAACACTTTGTCGGCCAAACTGGGCAGCCCAAGCGGCTCGCTCGGCTCCTACGACCTTGCAGCGGGCGCCTGTTTCCACTGGAGCGCAGAGCCCATGAACAGGGCGCAAGGCTCGCAGGCAGTGAGCCAACGAAGGAGGTTGGTCGAGCGCGCGAGCGGCGGAAGTGGCGCCGGCAGCCTGGAGGGCAAAGCGGCAAGCTCGTCGGCTGAAAGCTCGAGGCTCAAATCGCTGCTCATGCATCTCGTTCTCGCCTCAAACATTCCCTTCGCTTACGCAATCATTTTGGTCGCCTTCCTAATAACAGTGATAGCGGCAACCTCAATCATAACAATACTAACAGTCGTGCTAACAATCACAGGTTACACTGCCTATCCGATAACTGAGAACACCTTCAACACCTCGCTCGCAGTTGGCGTTGTTTGCGCCTCCTTTGCGTTGGCGTTGGTCACCGCGTCGCTGGTTGTCTGGCGGCGCCACTGTCAGGCGGCCTACTACTATTTGGACGAGCCGCAAAGTGGCTCGCACGGCACAAACTCGCCCCAACTCTCTGAGACCTACGACGACAGCGAGTACGGCTCAGTTCCGGTTTCCGAGTGGGCAAAGCATGTGCAAAAGTTGCACGTCGACGGCGACATTGGCTTCTCGCGCGAATTTGAACAAATTCAGCAGGCAACTAACCAAAATTTGAGCTTTGAGCACTCGCAATTGGCCGAGAATAAGCACAAAAATAGGTATATAAACATTGTTGCCTACGATCATACGCGCGTAACGCTTCGCACTCTGCCTGGCCAAAAGAAACCTGGCTCAGATTATATAAACGCAAATTTTATCGACGTAAGTTCATCCCAAAACCTCCCATCAACTTGCACCAAATTTGGACCCAAATTTTCCCACAAAAACCCAAAACTCTCACAACTCAAAAATGCCCCAATCAAACAGGGCTACAACAAGCCGAGAGCCTACATTGGCACCCAAGGCCCGCTCGTTTCAACCTTCGACGACTACTGGCGCATGATTTGGGAACAGCGAGTGGTCATAATAGTGATGATAACTAACTTGCAAGAACGCGGAAGGGTAAGTCTCTCAAGATCAAACCTCGCCCACCACTTAACCTTTGACACCTCCTCCCAGCTCGTCTTGCTTGCCTGCGCGCCCATTTGGCCGTTAATTGCAACTAATACGGCGCAAAGGTCAGACGGCATTAGGTTTATGCTAATGTCGCCGCTGCTGTCGCCAATCCTGTTTGGCCGATTCAATCAGCCAGCTGAGCGATCGATCTTGCGGAGGCGCCAGCTTTTGCGGGCTCTCCTCCCCTTGGAACCGGCCCTCATGCAGCCCTCCGTAATCGTGACACAGCTCAATCCCGTCCAGTTGGCTCCAATTGGCCCTCCGATTGGCGAGTCGCGCGAGCTGCAGCCGGGCAGGCAGGCAAATGGAGGATTTCGTGAGCTTTTCTCCGCTCTCTCTCCGTTGGCCAGCCCAAAGTGGGCCAACCGGCCGGCCGCGTGAGAGCGCCGGCCAAGCCAGTGCCCTGTGGCCACCAAATGGGCCTTTGCTTTGTGGCCACTTTGTGCGTGAGAGAGCCAGCTGGCACCTGTGCGAGCTCCTGGCCAAGCGGGCGCCAATTAAGACGCACACAAGCCGGCCATTGCAAGTTGACAAACGAGCGTCCAGCCTGGCGGCCGCTGGCCATTGTTGGCCAAACAGGGCGCCCCTCTCATTGTTTTAGCCTCCCAAATGAGCGCTCGCTAAGTCGGAAAGTCAGCCAACAGCTGGCAGGAGGCAACCGGATGCGAGCTCAAATTGAATCCTGAGCCTGATTGACTTTTGCGCGAGCGAGCAAAGCTGGCCACAGNGCGCGNCTCTTGTTGCGGCTTGAGAAATTAAAATAACAATGAGAAGGAGATCAGCCCTTTCGAGCGCAAGCCGGCCGGCCAGCCAGCGAGCCAAGTCGGCGGCCAGAGGGAAAGTGCGCTTTGCTCGCCCCTCAAAACCAAAGTCTGGCCAGAGCTCTCGGTCGATCGGCTTGCTTCAGCTGTAAGCGCGCCACGTTCGCCTCTCCTCGGCTGCCAGCAAGCGAGAGCCGCGACTTGCGACCGGCGACTGAAAGCGAGCGGACGGAGAGGTCAAGCAATTTGCATGNTCGCCAACAGGTTGCGGCCGAGGCGAACAAGCTGTCAAGTTGAGAGGCCAACTTGCCTTCGGCCAGCTGGACTCGCAGCTCGGCTTCTGCTTGCGGCGACGAGCAGCGGCTCTGCCCGTTGCCTTGGCTTACGCTTACGCTCTGGCTGCCACCTCAGCCGCAGCCGCAGCAAGGCGAACGCAAGAGCCTCGACGAGGCCACGTCGGCCGGCTTACCTTTGGCCAGACTGGTGGCGAGCGCAAACATGAGACTGTTTAATTGGGAGCTGAATTGGGCCGAGCCGGCGGGCGCAGGGGTGGAACTGGCGGAGGGGCGACAGGCGTGACCGCTCGCCGCCCTGAGCCGGCCGAGGCTGGACACCGGCTTCAAGTGGCGCTTAGCGGCCTCTTTGCATTGTTGTCGGAGGGTCGGGCAACGTGATGCTTGTGTCACAGTTGGCTGCTAGGAAAGCGAGACGGCCAAAGTGGCCGCTGATTGCGTATCGGCGCCGAGGGGGCGAATCAAAGCGGCTTACCTGGCGCCACATCAGCGCACGACAGGCGAAACATTGTGGCCAACTCTCCTGAGCTATCACGATCAATCAGCTGGGCGCCGTCCAGCTGGGCTGGCGGGCGAGCAAACTCGCCTGAGCAAACAGAGCGGCCGCCTCTCGGCCGAGAAGCTGGCCTCGCTTGCAACTACCCTCCTCGCATCTCTCTGGCCGCTCGATCTGGCTGCACTAACAGGCGAACTTGAACCAAGCGGAGCTCCAGAGGGGAGGCTTTCTCGCTCGCTGAAGCCGCCCGATGGGCTTCGTGGAAAAGCAATCGAATTCAATCACTTGCTCGGGCGCCTGTTTGTTGTTGTCCTTGTCCGCCGAGTGGGCCGATGAATGAATAGGCGCCAATGATTAGGGTCAAGAGGATTGAATCTTATCCCCTTGAAGTTGACCATCGGGGAGACGAGCGCCTTTGTCTGCAGCAAGCTCGCCCAAACTCCTCAACCAAAACCCTCAACTAGCCACTCAACGAGAACCAATCGCACTGACCTTCCAACTCTAATCCAACTCAAACCCCCAATTCGGCCACCTGTCGCCGCGGTGTCGCTGGTTGGAAAAACTAAAATGTTTAGAGAAAATGCGACATGTACTGGCCAAAGGAGGGAAGCGAGACTTACGGCCACATCCAGGTGAAGTTGCTGCAGGAGGTTGTGATGGCCACTTACACTCTGCGCACCTTCGTGGCCAAGAACCTTAAGATGAAGAAGCGGGCCGGCTGCGAGCGCACAGTCTACCAGTACCACTACACAAACTGGCCAGATCACGGGGTCCCCGACCATCCGCTGCCGGTGCTCAGCTTCGTCCGCAAGTCGGCCTCTGCAAACCCGCCCGGCGCTGGCGCAATCATTTGCCATTGCTCGGCTGGTTGCGGCCGCTCGGGCACCTACATTGTGATCGACGCAATGCTCAAGCAAATCCGCCACCGCCAGTCCATTAATGTGGTCGATTTCCTGAAACACATCCGCAGCCAACGAAACTACCTCGTCCAAACTGAGGAGCAGTACATTTTTATTCACGACTCCCTCGTTGAGGCAATCGAGAGCGGCGAGACTGAGATTGCCTCGAACTTTATTGCAAAGTACATTCAGCTCCTCCAAACTGGCGGAAGTGCGCACGGTGCTGTCGGCCAGAAGGCCTCCGCCCTTGCGCTCGCGAATGGGCTCCGGTCGCTGGCGAGCCAGCAGCAGCAGCAGCAGCAGCAGGCGCTCAGTGTTAATGCGAGCGAGAGTCAGCTCGCAAATAGTCAGAGCAACCTGGCGTTGGCAAACGGAAACACGCTCGCCCAACACGCTGGCGCCGGCGCCCCAACAAACGCCTCCGCTCGGAGCCAGTCGGCCGCCGGCCAGTGGTCGCTGCTCGAGCGCCAATACCGGCTCGTCGCCTCCTTCAAGGCCAAGGACTTCAACGTTGTCTCAGCCCTGAAGCCCTGCAACAAGACCAAAAACCGCACGCTAAACCTCATTCCCCTTGAAGCGCATAGGGTGCACATAACGCCCAAACCTGGCGCAGATGGATCAGACTACATCAATGCAACCTTCTTGATGGGATTCAACCATTTGCGCGAGTTTATTGTAACCCAGCATCCAGTTCAAGAGACTTTTAGCGATTTTTGGCAGATGGTCTACGATCACAATTCGCAAACTATTGTCTTACTCACTCAAACAAATGACCCAAAGGACTTTCCACAATTCTGGCCCCAAAAGGAGCACGAGGTCGACTATGGGAGCTTCAAGGTTAAACTGACGCAGGAGTCCTCGCTCATCAGGAGCGAGGATGGTGGCTCAATAGTGACGAGGGATTTTATAATGCGAAGCAACCAGGACGACTACGAGCTCCAAACGAGAGTCATCCACTGTCCAGGTTGGCCTGAGTGCTGTGGCCCACTCTCGGCTGTCTTCGATCTCATCCAGGTTGTTCAAAGCGCCAGCCAGCAGCAGGCGTCGCAGCAAAAGTTGCACGACGGCCACAGCACCAGCACAACCGTCACCATTGGCCAGGAGCACGAACCCCAAAATGGGGGCCCCATTATTGTGGTGGACAAGTTTGGCGGCACTGAGGCGGCAACCTTTGCTGTGCTTACGACGCTCTTCAAGCAGATCAACTTTGAGGACGCGGTCGACGTTTACATGTACGCCAAGTTGGCCCATCTAAGGCGGCCAGGCATTTGGAGCTCGCAAGACGACTACCTGTTCCTCTACCGGGCGATCGAGAACTACGCCTCCAGTTTGGCCTGCGCCCAGGCTGGCGCTGGCGGCGGTCAGGGCGCAAGTCTGGCAGCCAACTTGGCCAGTCCAGCCATCAACTTTCACCACCAAACAATGACATTGGATCGGCATAAACACAAGTCGAGCGGCTCGCTTAAAACGAGCACCATGCGCAGAGGCCATCAGGGCCAACTTACGGGCGAGCTCCTAAGCAAGAGCAACAACCAGCTCCTCATCGACCACAACCAGCTTCTCGGAGTTCCAGTGGCGGCGCGAACAAGCCAGGGCCAACAGCAGCAGCTGAAGGGCGCCCAGGTGGGCGGCTCCCCCTATAGCAGCGCAGTGAGCATAGGCACTAGTCCACACCAGCACTTGCTGGCCACGAGCGCGGGCCGGCCGGCCAACAGCCACCAGCACCAGGCGCAAACGCTCGACCACCATTACTTATATCCCTCAACATGAACCCACCTGGTGCAATAGAGCAGATTTCCTGATAAGAGCAGCCAGTCGATAGATTTCTCCAGGTTTGGCCGACCCATCGGCGGACGTCCCCTCCATGGAAACCAGCTCTAGAGGGTGGACGAGCATGATGAGATTTAAATCTAGGTTTAGATCAAACTGTCGCCCATCTCTCCCTCTCTCTCTCCATTCATAGTCATCCAAAATTCTTGTTGATCTCAAACAAAACCAACTTTGCGCACGAAAAAGCGCCAATAAACACTATTCTCAACTAACTCGTCGCAACTCGAGGCCGAGCGCCTAGCTGGCCGGATTTATTCCCTACGCCTTTCCTTTCGTGAGACGGTTTATATCTCCCACTGCCTTGTTCAGCTCGGCCGAGTTATCGAGCAGGTGAGTGCAGAGCTTGTAGGCGGTAACCCACTGCCACGCAAACTCGTCCTCGTAAGCGTCCAGTCCCTCGACTAGGATGTGCTCGTAAAGGTCAACGACGCTACCCAAAGCGCTCTGAACCGACCTGCAGTAGTCAAGCCGGAGTAGCGAGTTCAGCTTTGAGCTCGAGCTTCCAAACATTGGAAAGCGAGCGTGACTGACAAAGGCCCAGGCAACAGTGTCCATCGNCAGCTTCGGTAGCTCGGCCAACATTTGGGGCGGATAGGGACGGCGCACCTTGACTCTGCCGTGCGGATCCACTTTGGCGCGCACAACTCGATCAATGAGCTCGAGCGTTCTCTTGGCCTCATCCACATCGAGCTTGCTAATCGAGTCCACTAGAGCGCTATGGAGATATTGCTCGCAAACCTTGTACTGCTCGTTTGCAAAATGGTGCACGTATTTGGTGAGACTGCGCGAACCAAAGCGACCCCCGACATCGAGGGCAACGAGCGCGCCAACATCGTACATGCCCGAGTAATGGCACTTGTCGGCCCCAACCTTGCTGAGCCCAATCAACTGACCTAAAAGCTCATCCCAACCCTCAGCGTAGCTCTTCTCTCCGCTCACATAGAGTTTGTGCAATCTGATTAGAAACCAGAGAGTCTTCTCTGGTTTTAAATTAGGCGTCGAGCGCAGGTAATCGTAAATTTTGTCGCCGTCATCCCTATTATCGGTGTTCCCGTAATCCTCCGCTTCATCTCCAGCAGCAACAGATAGGACGACGACACAGCAAAGAGCCGCCAAGGCTAGAAACTGTTTAGTTGCCATTTTGAATCCTATCGCTAACACTGAAATCCTTCGACTGGCGCGGATAAGATCAATTCTGGTGGAGGAGAAACTCGAAGGAATAAAGTTTCCGTTGAAACTATAAATAAACTTGGAGTAAAACACTAACAAGTTAGCCAAATATAACTCGCGCTTGGCCAGTGCGCCTGAAAATAGACGAGGAGCCTCGTTGGCAAAAGGTGATCGCGTACGGGGTGGGTCTCGAACAAGAGTTATGCTAGCCGCTCGCTTGCTGTTTATTTACTAAACCAAATTTATGAAAACAACCCCACCGTTCGGCTCTATCTTGACACCAAATGCGAGATTAGAGTGAATGGTCCAGCAACAATCTGAGTGAAGGCGTCTGGAAGAGCCGCTGGCACTCCAAGTTGGCCGAGCAAAGTGGCCAACTGGTACTCTTGGGCCGCCTGGCCCACTAGTGGCAGCTGATTGTAGGCTGCCTCCGCGGAGGGAAGGCCGAATGGTGCCAGTGGCAGGGAGCCCTCCTGTTTGGGCGGCGCCAAGTGGGGCTGATCCTTGAAAAATTGGTCCAAGTCAAGCTGCGAGGGCTTGTCCTTCACAGCCAACTGGGTGTTGAGATAAACTTCCTTCGTTGGTTCAATGGGACTTGCCTCTCGGCTCGCAGCCGAGAGCATGATTAGCGCTAAGGCAAACAGAGAGACTTGAGATGACATCCCCGAGTTTAGCTTGGTTGCATACAACAAAGCGGAAGCGAGCTAGATCTGTATTGCAATCGTTGGTTGGTTCAATCAGATAGAGACGGCCGCTTGGAAGGGGTTTGCAAATTTATACCTGCCATGAGCATCTCATCAGTCGCCTTTCAGTGCTGGCAGCGCTTGATCGGCGAGGGGGCTTAGCGCGTGCTCGAAACTCGCGTCAATAAATCCAATTTCATGGTCAACAAACGAGACCTCCTCTCTCCGTGTCAGCCAACTAACTCGGCCGTGCGGAAATATAAAGCTAGCACGAGTGGCCCGCTAAGCCTTCAGCTGGAGGCAGAGCTTTGTTTGCAAGTTGGAGTTTTAGTTGGGGTGGATTTTTGGGGTGAAAAGTTTCAATTAGACGCCAGCTTGGAAAGGCGGTGGCGGGCGCATCCGTGTTTACAATAAATCAGCCATTCTAAATTGAGCCTAATGGGCGAGCGCGCGCTTCTCAGCCAAATGCCACCTACTAACAACCATTGCCCTCAGGTGGAGCGACGATCTAAACCTGGAAGTCGCGAAAATCACCCGCCCGGCTACATTGTAAATGGGCCGCTCTAAACTGAGCCGAATAGAGGGAGGAACGAAGGCGCGCAACGCCTCCAGCCAAGCTAGTTACAGTCGGCTAGCGGCCATGATGAGCAAGCCTGGCAACTTGTTGGATAGATTCCGCTGGTCTGTTTGCAGGTTTGCTGGCTGGCTGGCGGGAAACTCGACGTCTGGGGGGACAGAATGCGCCCGCAATGGGAACCAGGTGAGACTTGTTGGTGCCGTTTTAGGCAGTAGAGTTGGATCCATCTCCTCTCGCGTTCGGCGTCTATCAGCCAGCAGCTAGCGTTCGTTTTTAGTTCAAAGAAAACTATGAATTAGAGGCCAAGATTCAACCTTTCTGCTGGCAAATATCCCCAATTGAACACTGGGCAAATGGTTTTGGTCGGTGGAAGTGTTTTGGTGCTCTTACATCCACTTGTTGTCTATATCTATTTTTAGCAAGAGCGAATATAAATTCATGAGCAGCCGGCAAATTTTCCTCTTCATCTCGTGTTACCTTTGGAGGGGCAAGAAACTGGCCAAAAGGCGGCCAGCGCTCGTCGGGCAGCAACAGTAGCAGCCGAAAGGGGAGACTGCAAGCGGCTGGAAGGGCGATCAAGCCAATTGGTTGGAGTTTGAGTAGCGATCGGCCACTCTCTCGCCGGCCGACCAATCCGCCGATCGGCATTTGCGGGCCCCCGACTGGCCGGCCGATTGGGCCGAACTGGAGGCCTTTTGGGCGGGCGGCTGGCATTGGATGGATGGCCGATGACCAGCCAGCCAGCCAGCCGGCCGGCCGGCTGGCTGGCTGGCAAGCTAGCTGGCCGGGCGCCATCAAGGGGCTCGCTGTTGGGCGGCGGCCGGAGGTTCCGTTTGCAATCTTATCGCCTTCTCGCGGCTTCTCGCTGGAGCCGTTACAACATTTGGCCAAGCGAGGCTCTTATTCAATTTGGCCAGATTTAAAGGCGAGCGAGTTGATGGATGGACGGGCGGCGGCGGCGTCGGCTGCAGAGGGCAGCGAGGGATAGACTGATTGAAGGCGGGAGTCGCGGGCAACACAGATGGCTACCGCTTATTGCCGGCCCGAGTGACTAACTAAGCTGAGCGGTTGCTCGCCCCTCGAGAGCCGACGGCTTTCTTAGCGGGCGAGCGAGCGAGCTAGAGAGGGCCAAGTTAAAACAAGCCGGCGTCTGCTCGCTCGCCAGAGTGGAGCGACGCCTAACGGCTTGCTGAATGTCCCTCCTAGCGCGCAGGCCGAGCCAACTGGCCGCCCTTTGTGAGGCTCAGCTCTGGCCGGCAGAAGACACTGGCGAGATCAATGTTTGGCCGCTCGGTCTAGTTAAGCGGCGGCCGGTTAGAAGCTTGCTTGCAGCAGGTGGAGCCGACTGCCAGGTCGCAGCCTCTTGGCTCCTTCTGCTCGGCCGCTGGCAAGGCGCGCGAACGCAAGCAGGGGGCGGCAGCAGCTGGCTGGCGTGAGGACGATAGATTGTCGGCCCAATGAAAAGGCAATTCGTGGCGAGAAGGCTTGAGAGAAAGGAGGGAGGGAGGGAGAAACTAATGGACAGACCAGCAACAGGTTGCCCCCTCGATCTGAGGGTTGCTCCCTTCGGCTCTGCGCCCCACCGATGGCCAGCCCTCGGCTGCTGTATCCAATGTTGCTCCAGCAACCGGCTGCTGCTGCTGCAGCTGCAGCTGGCTCTGCTGCACTGCCACGGAGAAGCCGCGGCCAGTGCTGCTGATCTTCGGATTTGCGGCACAGATATATCTATGCATGGCCATCCTTGGCCGCTCCGACCGGCCCGCTGGCCGAGGAGCAAGCGAGCGAGCGAGCCAGCCAGCCAGCCAGTCTGCCTCCAACTGGCTTGCTCGGCCGGATCAGACTAAATGGTAAGTTTATTTGCGGACTTTGATCGATTCAACGGCGCCAAG
>Ga0058699_1000711_pt1 | contig 10005 bp, 9 predicted proteins | sample AgamicAtPe_FD_55078 | JGI IMG/M metagenome (GOLD analysis project Ga0058699, IMG submission 55078) | Agave microbial communities from Guanajuato, Mexico - At.P.e | ecosystem: Host-associated > Plants > Phyllosphere > Phylloplane/Leaf | place: Guanajuato, Mexico | collected 2012-10-15 | reverse complement strand
AAGACGAAAAATGTATTCGTAGTCCTTTCCTTTGAAACAAGCGGTTGAGTCGAATTTGATACATTTTTGTTGAGCGACCAAAACAGATTTAGTCACACACGCGTGAATTCGGCTCGCAGTCATCAATTTTTATACCAGTCCGGGAAGCCAGATACAATCCATCGCGCGGTGAACNATAGACAACAACGGGTCCATCTTGAATTACAGATATGTTGAACATCAAGCCCATATAGCGAATACTCCAAAGAATGGACGAGTATGACTTGATAAAGGGATCGAGCCTGAAATTCAAGGGTGAGAAAACGTAAGTCCCTGAGCTGACAGATTACCTATCCAATAAAAGACTTCTCGTTAAACTTTCTCTCTTTTCTAATAAGACGAAGGAAATTAAAGCCTAAGAAAACAGCGGGGGAGCCAAAAACAGAAAACCGAGTNGAAGAAAATGAGCGGCAAGAGGACGCTGAACATCATGGTGGCTGGTGGAAGGTCGAAAAGTATGAGCAGATCCGGGGCGACATCGCGATCGAGTTCCTGCCTGGNTGTTATGCCAAATCTCTTAGCAACGGAAATATAGTTCTTGGAAACCTCCATCCACCCGGGGAGGGACCAGAGGAGGAGGAGATATTCACAGCTATTTGCCCTGGACTAAATCAACTCGCTTTAAAGTCGGGATTTGGTAGATACCTAAATGTCGACTCAAGAAAGTGCGTCGTGGGGATATCAGAGGCTATTGGCGAACCGGAAATCTTTTTGACAGTTTTCGAAGAAGGAAAGCTAGCTCTTTGTGCTTACAACGATTGTTTTCTGTCTCCCGATGAAGATGACGAAGCTCAACCTATCAAAGCAACGGCAACCAAAGTTGGACCGAATGAGATTCTCAAGATCAGAGTCAACTATAATCCATTTCACTGATTNAGACTGAATCCTGGTTAAATGGTACAGATCCAGGCCTAGGTTCTATGATGAGAACAGATATAATCGAAAATCGCTCGCAACACAAGCTCAATTCGCTGAGCGCCGGCGCGAATTACAAACAGATCGCCACACAGGAGTGCGACATATATTGCTTCAGAAACAAATATCTTCCATCGAGTATGTGCCAAAACGACAAAAATAAATAAAGCATGTATCCGATTGAACTATCGATTTAATCCAGGNCATCAATAGTTTAAATTTGTCACATTTTGCAGCTTAGGNGCTCCGACCATGATGGCTTTCATCCAGCGATCGGACATGGAGGCCGCACTAGCGGAGATAGCCAAGCTTTCCACTGAGGAGTTGAAGGAACTGTGTAACGAAACATCAGATGACAAATACGATGAGCTGGTCAACAAGACGAACAAGGTGAGTTNAGAGGATTACAATTTTCAACCGATTTTGGGCTACACTTACACAGTTGTACTGATTTCTGCCCAAACTATTCGCGAACAGGTGTTGAGTATGGAAGCCGAGCGAAATATGTTGATGGCCTCGGTGAAAAGTTTGGCTGAGTTCAATTTAGCCAGACAGAACGATTATGAAAGTGATAGATCCAAGTTGTTGATGTTAGTCGGAGATAGCAACAAATTGAAAGAGGAAATTCAGACAAAAGCAACCAAACTATTGGAGTTGTCTAAAAGAACTTCATTGGAATCAACTCTTGCGGTTGTCTTGGCAGCAACAGCCCAAGCGGAGGAAGAGAGCGAAAATGATGCCAAATCATTCCTTGAAAATGCCCTCGACTACGACTCTTTCTTGAGCCAGTACGCAGAGAAGAGAAAATTAGCACATTTAAGGAGGATCAAAGCAGATAGATTGAGACAAGAAACAGACGAATCTTGGTCAGGTATTCGTCAACAAACCTTTGGAACTATATCGCAATAATGCGTGCATCTATTTCATCAAAAGAGGGGAGAGGCAAACATAATTTGCATGCTCAATTCATTCGACAAGGGGACTCAATTGATCAGGATTCTGATTTCGACCTGANATGTGTGTATTACGCGCATCTATCGTTTCGATAGGATCGTTAGTAAAACAAAAACCTTGGTTGCAAATTACAGCGCAATTTATCTATCACTACACGGAACGTTGAGGCGCTTGTTCGAATGTGTTGTCATGTTTAAATTATTTGACAAGTTTTAGTAACAATTAGTCGATATGGTGATCTGTTGGGTCACTAAATGATCGCACTATTCCTCTGAAGCTAAAGTAGGATCCACCAGCGCTCGCAGCGATCCCGATAAGTATTAGTGAAACGTCGACAATTATCATAAATGCCTTTGACCCGCCGGATGTGTCGTCCCAGAAAGCCGCGATATGGATCAACGGTGGCAAGATTATTGAGAGTGCGGTCCCAGAGATAGAGCCAACAAGGTCCATCATGAGGTTCAGCTTTGGTACAGTTATTGCTAACAGGAACGTAACGAGCACTAGTATTGTCCTACAAATGTACTCATACGTAACTATCCGGTTGGTCGATGCCTTCTCCGCATTAAAAAACCTATTTCTAGCCCAGTTCCATATNATTTCGTTTGGAACATAGAATTGTAACGGGTAGGTTAAAAATACAGCCACGGTGAATATTCCACGAACAGCGTCATAAAGTGGCTCCTCCGGCAAATTCAATGTTATGCTACCTTTGGAGCTGTTACCGTATCTGAGATAGCCAAAAAGTCCAACACTGAAATACAACAGCAGTAGGAAGACGTATGCAATATTGATGATGCCGCCCCAGCCGCCCATTTGTTCCGGTCGCTTCATCCTGGTATAAATTGGCAAGACAACTGAGATTCCTTCAAATGCGAACATTAAGGCGCCAAAACCTAAAGCGACGGATGAGAACGGTTTAAAGTTTNCAATGACCGGCTGAACTGACTGGGGCCTGTTTGAGCCGATTACTATCTCCCGTACCAGATGCTCTACTACAATACCAATACCAACGACCTGGAGAATGTTGGCGCAGGCTGACGCAATCGAGAGTCTTTTTAGAGTTCGGATGTAGCTAAGTAGTAGGGCTATCGGGAGCACTGCACAAAACAGGTAACTTTGTGACACCTCTATGTGATACGTAGACAATATCTGTGTGAGTGCAAAGTTGATTAATAAACATGTTAGTGAGCGATTAAGGTCGGGTTATGATTGTAAAACTTGTTAACATGCTTTGAAAAATTCGCTACTCACTGAATTGACGTTGTCGACAATAAACACCAAGTATACGCAGCAAATTCCCAACTGAGACACTATTAGTATGGCATCAACCGAGCGGCACATTAAAGCAGACCAACGTGCCATCCACCATGGTCCAGATTTGAAGGCGCCCTTAGCTAACTCGGCATACTCTAGGTTCATCCATTTCATTTTACTTTCTAAATGCTGCGAGGACCTAACCAAGAGGTGGACACAGTAGGTGGCTATGAGGCAGAGGAGTGGCAAGCCTATGATCGCATACACGAGGCCGCAGTGAGCNAAAGAGGCCGGCATAGCGAGAATGCCCGTGCCTAAATTGCCTTTGATCAAATGCATTAGACTCTGTGCGAAGTTCGTCTTGTCTGCCATCTTGTGGTTGAATTCGCCTCAATTTGTGGTCCAGGATTGAAGGTTTCGGAAATCAGTAGCTGAGGTGTGGCAAACTTACGGTCAGCTTAGAGTTTTCTCTATCCAGCCTCTGGTCGATGGAACGAAAGCGGGTAGATTTGTGGATGCCTCTAGCTGGTGTCGTTACTGCTTCTAAAGTATCTGTGATTATTCCTACGCTCGCTGCTCTGTTTCGACTGAATCNAAACGCGCTCATCCAATTAGAGCGCATAAACTCATCACTGTTCAAATTGGTAGGTTTGGCATTGTTGTTGGAAGCGTGAATGCACTCATGTATATGTCGGCCTGTTCTATATGTGTTCGCGTATATTTGTATATTATGATGCTAAAGCAAAAATTGTTGAGTAGTGCGCGAATGAGAACGAGTTGGTTCTCTTCCCTGAACGTTACTTTTTCGACTAAGTTGCACCTAACTCGCTCAGTCAAGCCCTTGCCCCCAGGACGCTCTCAGCCCTCCTTGGATCGGCCGGCCGCACCAGTTAGCTTCGCGGCCGCTTAGAGGCAACGTAAAGGTTCCTCTATGGAGCGAGGACGGTGCTTTGGTCGCGCGCTATTGGCGCTCGCGCTGCTCGTGACTCGGGCGGCTCGCGAGCGTTGTCGGCGCAACAAGTGCTGCCGACGCCAAGATCAGCATCGACCGGCCCGCCCGTTGCCTTGGAAACTGTGAGCAGTCGCGGGCGCAGCGATGAAGATTTGCGCGGACGTTCTAACTCCAACTCCTTCGGCGTCACAAACAATGTCTCCTGCTCGGATCCCTCGTGTCCGCCCCCTCGCTTGCAAGTGTTCAATTTGAGCCCGCCAGCTCGCTTGATCTTGACCGCGCGGAAGGTTGAGCACTGTGCAAGCATCCGCTCTCGCCCTGATGTAAACCAAGACCAACAGGCCGAGCAGACAGCACAGCGGAGGGGAAGTTTTGTTGGCGCAAAATAGAATTTACGGAGTCAGATGGCAGGACTGCCTCAGTGGTGAAGTCGTGGCCGCGGCCAGAAAGCTGCGCTTGGGTTGAAGGAGCGTGACAATCAAAACAAACCCTTTGTCTTGCATGCGCGCGCGTCAATAACAAGAATTTCCATTGACAAGAGACACCTCGCTGATTGGCCGGCTNGATAGGAGGCGTAAGTTGGTTAGTGTGACTGCAAGTCCTTCTTAGCGCTACGAGGGCGCAAGTATGGCCTTGCCATTCAGGGAGCAAGCTTCCAGGCGCAAGCCGACGAACGAGGACCTCAACCAGGCTCGACTTCCTCCGGGCGAAGGCAGATTGTGAGCGGCCGCAAATGCGAGCTCGGCTGGTGGTAGCTCTCGCCTCTCTCGCCACTTTGCGGACTTCCAATCAGCACGCTCAAGTCGGCGGCGACTCCGCCAAGAGGGAGCCGGCGGAAGTTTAGCTCAATGGCTCAGGCTCATTTGCAACCCGAGAATCTGTCGCACAAAAACTTCCACTCGAGTAAGTCGTCGTCGTCTGTCGGCTCTGCTTTGTATCCATTGGATAGGTGGTACAAGTTGGTGGGTGGTTATTTATAACCATTCACTCGAATCCACTCCGCGCGTCGGCGGCCTCCGCTGAAACTCAGGCGCTCGAACGGATCCTCTTCGCTCCAGCCGACAAGTTCAGCAAGCGACCAACTGTTGTTGATCAGTCGGCTGCTTTTCGAGCCAACAGCGAACCCCTTGCAAGCAAGCCGGCCGGCGACAGTTTAAACTAGCTCTCGGCGGGCCAACAACGTGGCTGCTTGGCCCCCAAATGGCGTCACCTAAGCCAGCTGCCAATGTCAGTCTCTGCGTCTCTGCCAGTATCTGTGTCTCTGTCGCTTCCATGTGGCCAGCGCGTCAAAAATAAATAAAACACACGGACCCCAGCCACGCCAGTTGGGCGCCAATCTCGTCCTCGAAAGCTCGCTGTCAGGTGATCCCGCCGCCAGCAGCTACTCTCTAATCCGCAACAACATCCACACCAATGAATCCTCCTCCTCCCCCCTCCCCATTCGCCACTCTTTGCGCAGAGCCCCATTCTGTGCCCCTCAAACTTTGCTGCTCGTTTGAAGCTAACTTGTTAACTCGACCAAAGGTCGCACCAAGCCTTAGATGCAAATTTCTGCTCACAAACCGTTTGTTCCGCTTTGGTACCGCTGATATAATGGCCAGACACAAGTGTCAGCGTCCAAATCAAAGCTGATTCTCTCAAGCTAGAGTGGCCAACAATCGAGGCCAAGCTTGAGCTCTGTTGGTGTTGCGGCGAGGGAGATTGATGATCAGTTTGTTGGCGGCAATTGTTTGCGCATCACTTGCTCCCTAGACGAGGATTGCGGGCAGCTGATAAGCGGGCGGCTGTAGACATTTGCGGCCGACCTAGCTCGCCGCCCGTCCTAACCGAACGATAGCCGGCTGATCCCTGCGAGTTTGGCAACCATGCAGTTGGAGGATGGAGTCTTGCTTGGAGAAGCGGGGCCAGGAGGAGTAAGCAAGCGGAGGGCCGATGTTTTGACGGTTGAGTCTGGTCTTCGGCCAATTGGAGTGGAGCCGCTGGGCTCGCTACTCTGCGCAAACATCGGGCCGCAAACTGGGAGGCAAGAGAGGGACAAGGCCGCGAGTTCACTCGACTCTGGGCCAAGCTCGTGCCAGAAGTCCGATAAGGATTGCAAGCTCAAGCTTGGCCAGCCGGCCGACCAAATAGACGACCAGACGAGCCGCGCCGAGAGCCCGTTCGCCTTCTGCGGCTTAGCAAGCCAAGCTGCCGGCCCTGGCTACCAACAACTCGACCAAGACGACACTCTAGCCCTTCCGAGGCCTTGCGATGGTTCGCAGGCGCTCGCCTTGGGCAACAGCAACGAGCTTGCGCTCGTCCAAGAGGAGGTGGCCAAGGCTCAGTGTTACCAGGTGGCGCGAGACTACGTTATGGACCAGCAACTCGCCCAAGCTTGTCCCTCCTCTGAGGGACACGACGAGGCGTTGCTTGAGCATGGCTCTCTAGTTCGTCTGCTGCCAGAAAATGAGCCAACTCTGGAAACAGAGTTTGGGGCCACAATTGGCTCGGGTTGTGCCGGCGGCGAGGGCGGCTATAGGCGCGGAAGGCGCGAGTCAGATCTCATGTGCCTCGACGTGTTTGGCCACTGCCAGGCTCGCCAAGAGGAGCTCGAAATAGGCCAGTTCTTTCCACCAGACGAGCACCAAAGCCAGCACCAGTTTCAAAGCTCGGCGCAACCAGTGCCAACCTTCGAGCAACACGAACGAAAGCAACACGAGCCCTTCGATGCAGATAGACAGATCAACCATCAGACGCAAGTTTGGCCCGAAGCTGAGGCAGAGATGTCGGCCGAGCAACAACATTATGGCCAATACATGCCGACCAACCAATACTTCTACCAGCAACCTTTGCTCACGTCGGCGCACATTGAAACGGGCGAGAGTGAGCAGTCGTCAAACTTTGCCGGCCAAGCCCAAGAGGAGGGAAAGAGTTCGCGCCACTTGGACGGGCAAATGGTCGCTAGTTACAGGCAAAATCATGAGCACAGTTGCACTCCTCTCGGCCAGTATGAGCCCCAACATGGAACCGAAAGCGAGCAGGTTGTTTGCAACTCTANCACCGCTCTCAATGGCGACCAAGCAAACCGTCACCACCAGACTGTAGCTTACGGCCAGCAGATTGGCCAAGATCTCAACTTTGATGCAGGCCAAAATTGCCAGGGCCGCAACTTTTCTGCTCCCGCAAACACTGAAACCTTTACCATCCATCACCGCCACCACCAACCAAGCGCCCACTACCAACCGAATGCCCACCCTCACCACCAGGAGCAAGGCCACTCTGGCCGCCAGTTTTGCCAGACCAACTGCGCCAACACACAAACTGAGCAAAGCCAATTAAACCAGCAAACCTTCGGCCAACATGATAGCCAGGATTTCCGCGAAATCGCCCACAACAACCAGGTGGGGTTTCAGCAGATCGCCCATACGAATCAAGACTGCTCGTGCACAAACTCAGCCTTAGGCTTGGACCCAAGTAGCTTGGTTCGAGCGGACTATCCATCTGCGGACACCCATGCCATTTCCTATACTGGGCCCGTGATCTACTATCAACCACCCTGTGAGTCACTTGAACTCGGCTGCCCCGATCGTTCGTTCAGGCCTTTGGCCAACAACTATCCGGATTTGCAAGAGGAGCCGGACAAGACCTACCACTTGTTGGGCCAGAGTGCCACTTTGCCGCTGGACCAAGAGCAACACGTAGCCTCCTACGATCAGCACTTCGCCCACCAGCACCAGCAGTCGGCCTTTCCAGTTTATAGCGCAAACCAAGAGCAGGCGGCCAACCAGGTGGGTGCAGTGGTTCCCTCAGTCAGCAGGCTTTACAACCCAAGCGCGGCCATAAATAGCTGTCTCATGGACCTGCAAGAATATGAGGACAGTTCAGATGGGGAAGTCGACTCACCTGAGGCCTCCTCGAGCGTAAATTCACGCAACCGAACCAAGAGCGGCGCCAAAAGTTCTGATAAGAGTTCTGGTTGCGCGCCCGAGACCCTCGAAAAGTTGCGCGAGTGTTTGGAGAGGAAAAGGCTGGTTAAGGAATCGTTGAAAGTAAAATCTCTGGCATTACCATCTCAGATTCCCTCACCTGGCCACAAGATTGATGAACTGAATCGCCGCCGGCTTGTTCGCTCGACAGAGCAAGCCAATCGCGGAAGTTTCCCACCGTCGCGAGCAAACTCGCTCTGCTCAATATCCTCGCAATCTGCATCCTATAGCTCCTTGGACGAACAAGCCGAATCTCGCGATGCTAAAACCACGAGCATTGAGACTTATCGTCCAGTGTGTAGCCCGGCCATGGAGGGTAAGCAATTGCGCAGTCGGACCGTCCCCATTGCATCCTCCTTCCAGCCCTCCTCTTCCCCGTCCTGCTCCTCCCCTTCATCCTCGTCGCCCTCATCATGCTCATATTCCGACCACCAANCTAGCAGTCTGATTTGCTACGAGGGAAACCGAACGCGCTCCAAAAAGCGGAGACGGCACAACCAAAAGCCCCTTGGTCTTTCCTCTTGCTCATCGACAGAAACCATCCTTGACTGAAGTGTTCAAGCGCGAGCTTTGGAAGCTCTGTTAGTTCAATCTACGCGAATAAATCCAAAGATTGACCCACATTCNCGATCGAGGGGCCGAGGGGAAATAATCAAGTGCAATCTAGACTGTTCGTTTGCACACTCNCGAATGTCACAAAATTAAACCGAAAGCGATCCATCCAAAGCTGTCATTAGACCGGCGATCCTATTCTTGAACGCGTGATTGCGGCCGAAAATAATTTTTAGACCCTACCNATGGCACCTAAGCGCCGCTTGAAATAGACCAAAACCTCACCAAAATCAGCCGACAGGCGAATGTTAGATTCTCCCTCTCAACAGTTTGGCTCCTTTTATGGATGTTCGGAGTTCATTTACGTTTCATTCAATCCAGTTCTGATTCATTTCAACGAATAAGCTTTATTTATAATGCTGAATATATGACATGGTTCGAGCGGGATCAGAGGATTGAGAATCTTACCTTGCACGACACCTGGCCGATCTTTCACTCACTGGAAGCACTATGATGNTGTTGCTGTTGCTGGTGGTGTTCGTTCAAGCCTGATTGGTCTTTCGTCTGCGACTGATATTGTGGTTGGCTGTGATGCGTTTGTGTTTGTTGCTGTGCGGCGGCGGCTCCATAGGCTGAGTTTGCTTGCGATGTGCTATTGCCTGAGTAACCTGGACTTTGGGGCACCTCGTGACCTAGGGCGGCCAGATGACCATGGCTTGAGGTGCCGTCGAGCAGCGCTGGCTGGCGCAGAAGTTCCTGGTACTCGGTTGGCAGTGAGTCGACAAAACTAGACAACGAATGGGCCTGATTATATTGGCCCTCGGTTGGCGCTGAAACTGCAACTTGGTTTGCCGGTTGCGAGTTGGCCTGGGCTGTTGACTCATAACCCTTGGCAGGTGCGGGCGCCTGAATTTGGTGTTGTGAACTCGTTGGAACCAAATGGTTTATAACCTGGGTGTGCTCGTTGCTAGAGTAGGTGGCCGTCTGCTCCATCGAGGATGGTGCCTGTCCTGCCTGTTGGTAGGAGCCCGCTTGGGCTGCGGGCTGGCCAATCCCGTACGAGTTCAGGGCGGCCATTGCAGCCGCATTGACTTGTTGCACGGCCGCCGAGTAATCGGCTTGGGTCAGTTGGTTTGCGTGAGTCTGGTACTCATGTTGCTGTTGCTGCGGTTGTACTGGTGGTTGGTATTCTCCACTTGATTGCGTCTGCTGCTGCTGTTGGTGCCCATAGACTTGTTCCCCGTGGCCAGCATGATGCTGCGAGTAACCCGCTGTCGGCTGTTGTTGTTCGTAGCTTGCTTGGGCTGGCACGGCCACTGCTGCCTGCTGTTGGTACCCACTGGCCTGTTGTTGCTGTTGCTGTTGCTGTTG
>Ga0058699_1000710_pt1 | contig 10010 bp, 8 predicted proteins | sample AgamicAtPe_FD_55078 | JGI IMG/M metagenome (GOLD analysis project Ga0058699, IMG submission 55078) | Agave microbial communities from Guanajuato, Mexico - At.P.e | ecosystem: Host-associated > Plants > Phyllosphere > Phylloplane/Leaf | place: Guanajuato, Mexico | collected 2012-10-15 | reverse complement strand
AGAGTTACACTGAACGAGTCAGCCCGGAAGCGTGTTACCTAGAATGTTCGGCTCAGAGAGAGAGAGAGAGAGAGAGAGAGAGAGAGAGAGAGAGAGAGAGACTCTGAAATTAACCGTTTGAGACCTGTCTGTTTAATGTTGGAAGACTCGCTACTGAGCCAATTCTGATGTTGAATTCTAGCAAGCAATCGTACACTTTCGACGCTGGACATCACAGCGATGAAGGTTGCTCGACAGTCCGCTATCTATCACACATCGTTTTCCTTCGATCTCTCAGGAGGAAGATGAGAATGCATCAAGTTGGTCGGATCTGATTGCGACAGTCCGCGCCCCATAATTTGATTGTATCTCGCGAATACGTCGCAATGGATTCAGTCTGCTCTTCGACTGCATAGTGTTCGCAATTCTTTCGAGGGATTTCTTTTGAGAATGGATGGGTCTAAATTCTCTTAAACAGGCCCAGTTTGTGCTGACAATTCGGGCATCGATGTTCGATGTCTTTGCATTCTCTCACGCAGCAAGGCACTAAACAACAAAGCAAATACCCTGCTAAGAAGCATAGAGCTCCGCTTAGTATGTAAGTCAGAAGTCCTGGTGTTGAATGTGTTTCGGTCATCACATGGGCATGGCAGTTGGGACATGTGAAGCGCATTGGATAAGGCCCAAATTGAACTGGGGTCACTGTAGTGTTCGAGTAGATTATCATGGGTTGTGGTTGGGATTGGACGCCTGTGTGAAGCCCGGGTGGTGGGGGAGCAGAGAAGTTGTCTTTCGCCTGGAGCTGGACTGGGGGCTCATGACCAGGCGGAGAATAGCCTGGAGGTGGCTGATAATAGGACTGGTCGTTCTGTGATGGGTTTCCCGGCTTCATGATAGCTGATTCGTTGAAGTTCTATTGGTTGCAATATCCCCTAAATGAGCTCGGCCTCTTGTCGTAGGTTAGTCTGAGTGAGATGAAGGGAGTGGTTCGGTTTAATCTGTATAATAAGGCCGAAAGTGAGGGGTTTGTTGTTGAGACAGAGTCCAGTATCGAAGATGGTCGAAATGATAGGTTATTCTTGTTGCGGTTAAGTACCAAGGTTTCGGCAGCATAGATCTTCAACTTATTTCCGTGACTTCTCGTCGTGTTTCTTCTTAATATTGATTGCACAATGGAGGATATCCCTGGCGAGCTATGACGAACAATGTAGTGGGGGGACAAGTGACATTATCGCTTTCTTATCGAACAATTCATGTTAGACGCGCGCTCGCACACTCTCTCGGTCGGAGAGCGCGATCTCCAACGCCAAACTCACGGCGCAATTTGAGCCCAGCTGACAAAAGCAGGGTTATAGATACTGAAACCGCCCAAATCCTGGCTTGACTGCGCCTTTCCCCATCCGCCCTTGGCCAGAGCTATCGACTCGACCTATGTAAAGAATTTAGGGCTTTTGCCCAGAATGGTATGGCTCTTTAAATATTGTGTCTTTAAATCCCTGGCTTTGTCAGCACCAGTAGTATGAGAAAGTGTTCGCTGGCAGCCTTGATCCCAGAGGTGGCAGACATTGCGACAACAAGCGCGCCCAGAGCTTCGAGATTTGAGCACGATTTAGGCTCGATAGAGAGGGGAGTTTTGTGTGAATTGAGTCAGTCGAGAACAACGGGATGTATTTTTGGGACTAGAAAACCCTGAATTTTCATCACAAAATTGCAAGCGGATTTCTGAGCCCTAAAAACTTCGCAAACAACTCGCTTATCCTTCTCTCCAAAACATTTCTAATGTTTATAAGCTTCTTCGCCAAAGAAAACACTGCGACAACAGATAAGTATCGAAACAAAACCCTTAGGGCTCACCTATTAGGATATTCTTTACAATTTAATAAATTTACTATTAGAGTATAGGAAACACATCTAGCAACACCTCTGATTGCACCAAACTACTAACTAATGGGCCAACCAAAGAAATCTGTTAGCCAGAGATGTCACCTAGAAGGGTGTAGGGTGAAGCTTTCGCTTAGTCAGGTAACTTGTGGCCGCTGCTATTGCGGCTCAGTCTATTGTCCGACACATCGACATAACCACAACTGTTTATTTAATTATCGCGAGCAAGCGAAGGAAGAGATTGAACGCAATTTGCCACTGATAAAGGGCGAGAAGATTTACAAAATATGAATAAATTTGAATAGTTTCATCATAGCATATTTAAGCCCTCAAGTTATTTCTCTCCTCAAGCTTCACCAAGTCCAGTATACTGCTGTAGAGTCTAGTCCAAGCACTTACTAGCGCATTAGTGTCAGCCGAGGTGAAGTTTTTACTTAGATTATTGTTTACAGTTGTTTTTCCAATTTGCATGCAGCCATCTAGCTCGGAAGACGAGGAGGGTGACGAGGGAGCGCGTACTTTATCCAAAGCACTAGTCATTGTTTCTGAATCGTCGCCTTTCAGAGGCTCCACCTGCTTCGTGCAGCCATCCTGGATGCTGGTCGGTCCACCCCTTTGGTTGACGTCGCAGATGAAGTCTATCAGTACGATTCCTAGATTTCGGAACTCTGCAAGGCCGATGTCCCTTTGCAGGTGGCTCCGAACGAGTCCGAGCAGAGCTGCATTGAGTTGATCTGCCTTGCTTTCATCGCCAGCAGAATCGGCGACGAAAGTTACTGTCTCGATTACCTTCACCGCATGTCTGATCAACCGCTTATTCTCGCGCATGTTCTCCAAATCAAGATCAATAAACGCCGGAAAGAATTTTAGATATTGGGGAAACTTTGTGAAAAGTCTTGGGTTTTGAGTGAGAGCGATGGTGNATCGAATTAGTCTTTGAGTTGGCGAGTTGTTCTACACATAGTTATAGTTTGGGCTTGCTGAGCATTCAGGAGGGAGCAGTTTGTGTACCTGGCTTACGCTAAGCCATCGATCAAAACTCTCTGTCGCTCCGAAACTACATCTATCAAGACTCACCCCCGGAACAATAGAACTCCCGATCCAACTGGGTCCTTTCTCACCGGAACCCATGATGCCCTGATCAGGTCCACGTCAGTGCTATCCAAAACCATCTGGCAGGGTTGTTTGGTGGAATGATGATTGCGGTCAGTATTTAATCCGCCCACTAATATCCAGTCGCTGTCGTCGTCGATGGGCGTGCAATCGGCAGCTCTGAACAGATCTTTTTCGTGGCCAAAAGGTGTCACTGATGAGGTGCTGGCTTTTGCCTTGCCAATGGCTGCCGTCAACAAGTAATCGCCGAGACCAAACCAGCCCCTCTTATGCTGCCTATTGGCCTTGTTTTGCTCAAACGACGACTCAAGCGGCCGACCATGTGAAAATAAACCTACAAGGTCTCGCCCAACAGAACCTCCGCTTGGCTCTTCGCTGCCTTGCCTCTGGTGGCCACAGGAGAATGTTGATGAGTAGAGGAGTGAAGTCTGCGTGAAGGACGTTCGTTGATCTGCTTGTTTGTCGTCGGAAGCAATTAGTCCTCTTGGACGCTTCATTCAAATCGATTTTGATCGAGCTCTGGTTTAGAGATGGTGCCCTCGAGAGGCGGAAGCTTTTGGAGTGGTGGCGCCTCGAGGAGCGAGAGCCGCCCGAACATGCGTAGGGTTCGCGCGCCTGCTTGGTGGGGAGCTGATGGAGTCAGCCTTTTTTCCTTCTCGCGGATAGATAAGGTTGTTGTTGTTGTCGCTTTCGTTCGCTTCATATGCAAAATCTGATAACCTCTGACGGAAAAACTTACGGATAGCTTGCAGATTTATTTCGCTCCTCCACTGGCTCACTTGGAACTTGATAGTTGCTGATGATGTGCTATGGAGTTGATGCCCTAGGTTAGCGTGGGCCAGATGAATGCGCACTGCTTTCCGAGCCCTTGATTGCTCTCCAACTCGTGGCATTCAAATCCACGGCGGGGATACAGCGGCCTACACATGCTGGAGTCTGTTGGCGACAAGTGCGCCGCCACAATGCGCATGACTCGAACTCTTGCCCCCCAATGTGAGGCCATCTCGACGACTTCACGGTGGAGCAGGCTAGCTGGCTTCGACCCAGAGCACTAGTGGCTCTGGCAGCAGACTCGGCGTCTCGAGTGCTCGGACTCGCTCGGTTAGAGTTGAAATGGTCACCTCTACTTACCTTAATTCGCTTGAAACACCGTGAAAACTTACTCTTGACTAATAAACCAGCGCAAGCGAACCAAAATCGGTAGCTACTGAACTCTGAGGCTCGATCTACAAACGGCGTAAACTATCATTAAACTGGGAAAGCTTAAAACGAACCAGTCCAAAGCGGAAGCNAAAGGCGAGAGGGGTTATATGGTAGCGGCGGGCTCTTATTGCGTTGCAGCGACGAGAGTATTTAGCTGAGCCTGTGCGATTGTTCCAAGTGTAGAAAGCGGCTGCTCCACGGGGTCTACTGTTATTGCCACTGCAGCTGACTTGAGATAAGTTCGAGCCAGCAGGGCCGCTACGAGGGTTGCTAGCATCCAGTTTTGTTGTTGCTCTTGCCGCTTTGCTGCCGTTGCCGGCACTGCCGCCTGTAACAGGCGAAGGGCGATAGAGGGAGAGGTAAGGAACGCGANAGCTATTACAGGCGAGCGACAAGTGCTTGGTTTGGAAAAAAATACTTCACAACTCTGGCCTCTGGACGGAGCACCGAGACTCCATGAATACTCTACCTGCTGCAACCGCAGATCAGGTCGCGCGGAGGAGGCAATTTTCATACAGTGAGCGTTCAGATGGCTTACAGAGGCCTGCCGAGAGCCTTTGACCAACTGGCGTCGATTGCCCGATGCAAACCAGGCAGTTGCAGTTGTCCACTGTTCCGGTTCGGACGGGAGCCCTGGGCGTGGTCTTTTGAGGAAGGGAAGCGGGCCATCGCGGAGTGTTGGACTCGCGTTGGTTGAGGGCTGATTGAAAGGAAGAAAAGAACGCANCTGAGAAGCGAACCCAGTCCGATAAACCAAGAGCAGATATAATGCATGGCCCCAGATCGGGTTCCCCCTTTGCGCACTCTTCCAAATAAAGGCGAGCGTTCCGCAAACAGTCGGCGAATCGAGTCCTATCTCACCATCATGGATCAGCAACCTGTCACCTGTGTTGATCGAATCCTAGCTCGCGGATGCCGCTACAACTCTGCATTTGCCAACCTGGTCCTCGGGTTGCCCTCCTCCCTACCCAGTTTGGCGTATATCTCGCGCGAGCCTCCCAAAAGCGTGGACGCAATCGCATGGCCACGGCCGGGCTTANGCCGACTCAATTTCGTGCTCAGTCACCGGAATTGTGGCCAGGTTTGCGACATCACGCTTTCCACCCAGATGGTTCAAGTAAGCGGAGAGAGGCGAGTGAGGCGCCAACAAACAGCTCGCGCNAAACAGCTCGCGCTCGGCGTAACTAGTTGCGAGTTTTCAGACGAGCGATCGCAGCCGAGATGGCGGTCGTAACAATCTGAGCTTAGCCGGATAAACAGGTTCCAGAGTGGCATGCAAATCTGCAGCACGCCGGGCTGGCAGCCAATCAAAGGGATTCACATTCTAGCCGCTTGCAGACTTCAAAGCCTCGCCTCCGAGCCGATCCATGGATGAAGTCTCGATCTNCGGTGGCTCAATCGAGCTAAACCGGCAACTCAGAGTGCAAGAGTGAAGGCGATGGAGACGGAGGGAGAGACTACTAGTGCCAGCTTCAACTAGACCCGAGCGAACGATCTGACGCCTTTCAATAGTTGACGTCAGGCCAATGCCATCACTGACTGCATCGGAAACATCCTCGTACCTAGAATTCATGATCAAATTATCGGCGAGCGCAAGAGAGGACGAGCTAGCCAGGAGACCAAGCGCGCACCTGGCGAGACGCCAATTTGGCCAATTTGGGCACGAATACAACTGGGCGCCATCCCATCATGGAGCCAGCTTAGGAGGCGACAACTTGTTCGCAATCTAATTGGTGCCAAGCGAGCGCCTTATTTCCGAAAAGCGATCTACTCGCGCCCAAGAGTCGCGTAGTGCACGATGAGCAAGCGAGCCTGTCGGCTGCCATGAAACTGGCCGACCACTTGGGGCCCCTCGCTGGCCCAGCACAATCGGCGCCGGAGCCGCTTGTTCCAAATTGAGTTAGCGCCGAGCAAGTTGGTGGTCGGGTTTGGGTGGCGGGTTCGCGTCGAGTTGACCAGTTTTAGGGGGCGCATTTGCCTACATTGTGTTTGCCCTAAAACAGACAAGGAGGGCCCGAGCAAATGGGATCCGAATTCGCACTTGGGCCGGATGTGTGAGTGGCCAGGCGGCTAAACTGCGCGTGGCTTGCTCGAGATCTCGTAAAGCTTGCGCAAGCAAATGCGGTCGCTCCAATGGATTCGGTTCAGGCTTTGTCGCCAGTTCCCAGCCCTGATGTGATCGGACAAGTTAGCGCTTTGCATGTAAATTAACGACCGAAATTGAGTTTCGTTCGTTTGATCAAACTAGGCTAACANAGAGGAAGGGCAGAGGATCGGAAGAGTTCGAGTTGAGCGAGAAAGAGAGATAAATAGCAAAAGCCGGGCCGTCGTTCGGAGGAGCCGGAANTTCGGGGCCAGCGGCTCGTATGAAATCGATTTTTGGATGCTAAGCGTAACCATCAGGACTCATGGATTGCAATGCAGTCCAATGATTCGCAAGCACAAAACTCGGCCCAACTCGAGCATCAATTGGTATCATTTCTGGCAGAGAGAAATTACATTAGATGAATGGGACGTGTTGCCAGCGGATCTAAGTGGATAGTGGCTCTCTGTGGGGATTCAATCGCATATACATTCCGCTTTCTCGAGCTGTATACTCGCTCCGGGCGAGATTCGTCCCTCATTCGAGGTTGATTTTCCGTCACCAAATTATGTTACTCACTTGCTGATGAGCCGATGGGCTCTAATGCAGCCCATAGGCACTACAATGGGCGGACGATGATGGCATTCAATCTGGCGCCACACGAACAGCTCATGACTCCATTCGACTTTGACTGAGAATCATCATCAAGACCTATATCTTGGGAAGGAAGAATGGGCACGAGCACCAGCGAGAGGGAGAGAGAGAGAAAGAGACAGGGAAACATATGACACACGATTCTGGTGCATACCGGAAGCGTGCTCGTAGGGCCAAAGAATGATCACATTTGGTTTATGAGTTTCGCAAACAACATACGGACTCCTAGGGCTACGAACTCAACTTTGATGCATAGGGTGTAACAAGGAAAGTTTGGTCGCCAAACGGACAACAGACACTCGAAGCAGAGATTCTCAACTCCTAGTTTGCTTGAGCTCTTTGATGAACATGCTGTTGCCCATTTTGAGTCTGACACGTTTTGGCATCGTCCAGTGGCCAGCGCAGCTTTCGGCGTTGGTCTTTCTCGTATCAGATTGAATTGAGTTGCTCTCAATTGGCATCGGAGCTGCTGCACTGGAGCGAGTCCTTCGACACGCTCGCTGGCCATTCAAATCGGGGGATGGGGTCGCACTGGTGCTACTGGAGTTCCTAGTCACTATCTTCCATTGAGTTTGCGGGCCTACAGTTGCATCGGGTGCCTTTCCCAAAGTAGTAATAGATCTAGCTGTCACATCTGGTTTTGGCGGAAACTGCGAGCAATGTCTCTCGAAGAGTTTGGGCCGGGGACTNACAGGGTTCAACAGCAAACTTGTTCCCATGTCTCGTCGAGTGGTTCTCTTGCTTTTACTCGGTGATGATGTCTGGTTATTCTGATGTCGATGCGGTCGATCAGGACCACTTTTGTTACTTGAAGCGCTAATCTCTGAGTCCTTGCTGCGATTTGTTTGGCGACGTGAGGATAGGGTTATTTTGATCTCGCGTCCAGATATCAAGCCATTCGATCTTTTCTTCTCAGCGGTGTATTCGTTGAGTCCATTTGAAATTTGATTGCCTGCATTGGTCCCACTGGATTTATTGGCCGACTCTCTAGTTTTTGTTGTGTTCTTTAGTCTTCTAAGTCGGTTATCTGTCTCCCTGAGGCTATAGATAGCCTTTGTGGGAGGCGAGCTTGGTTCAAGACTGCAATGGCTCCTAAACGAGGATTCTCTAGACAAGCTTGTAGCTATCGTTGGAACTATGGAGAGAGAACCATTTTCAACAGTTCGTATTAAAGCTAATGAGGGATTTTTTGTGTTTGATTGATTNGTACCGCTGCTATAATTATGGGAAGAACGTAGTTGGCTTGTGCTAGAATCATTTTTGGCTCTGAAAGTCGAGTTGAGATCAGTGGGTGAAGAGTTTGTAGGTCGAGATGATCCGTTGATTGAGAACGCGCCCGCACCTCTTCGCTCGCAGGTTTCACATTCACAGTAACAATTGTCATCACCGAAGAAGTTTTGTCCATAGTGGCAGGTGATTTCGTCACCAACATCCAGATCGCGCAGTATCTTGACACAGGCGGTGTTTCGTCCAGTAGAGACGAACTTGCAAGTAGCACGACAGTCATGGTTTATAAAAGCGCCAGGACCGAGCCATAGTTGTGCCCGATTCTTTCGGCAGGAGTACATAACTGAAAAATCATTAATTCCAGGTTTCAGCATGCTTTGCTCTTCGTCTTCTGTGAGCTCCGCAATACAACCAATCAGGTATTCTATTTTATCATTCTTGTGCCATTTTCTAGTTGTACACAACTTTGCGCCCATGAAATGCTCCTGAGAGTATCGCGGGCAGTGAGCTATCTCAAAACCTGAATTGCTATCAAAAATCTGCAGGTACCGAAAACAGTGCTTTCTCAGTAGCTCGATCTGTCTATNTGAGAATCTTTGGATAAATGTTCTGATTTGATTGTTGACTCTAATCAATTTCTCGAAAGCCTCAACATAAGACAATTGCTTATTTTTGAAACGTAATACAATTTGCTTCAACGGATTGGTCGGAAATGCTGGAACTTTGTGCTTGACATTCATCTTATGGGTAGTGAAGCCTAGATAAGGGTCGATTATCAGAGCTGTTGCCAGATCATCAAATATAGATAGTTCCTCCGGGGTCATGCCGTCTGAGGCACTTGCGATTGCTGGCGACATCTTCAAGGATTTTACGAGGGCCTCTTTTGAATTCTGGTCTTAAGAACTATGAAAATTCGACGACACCTCGAAGGGAAGTGGGAACTGAGAGCTACTAAGGGGATCTCTTGCAAGACAGAAAGTTGTGAGGCAGAACATAGTCTGTTTTTTCAGAACTTAAGAATCTTGAAAGATCGGGCCAGCCGTCGATTATAGCGGACACCTTGAGTTCATGGATAATTAGCGCAAAAGGGCGGTCTCAAATACATTCTGCTTGTGTTCCAAGTCAAAAATATTGGGCATAGGATGATATTAGTTATAAATTAGTGAAACACTATACGGGTTACCTGTCCGAAAAGGGGACTTCTAGAGACCTCTTCCGTGTTGATCTTGAACAATTCTCTATTTTACGCTTCAAGCGCAGTCTCCCTACGAGATCCGTGGAGCCGCAAGCAGAAAATATAAAGCGCGCACTGAGTATTTTGGCATGTCAGAGCAATAAATTAGCTCATCTCCCAGAATTAAGTGGAAATAACGCAACATATAAATTTATAATAATCTCTNGATTCAACATCAATGGAACCAATCGATCCGCATCTGAGCACCTAGACTTTTCTCGTACCAATGTCGATCATCATCAAACTTCTTGGGCTACCCCTTGAGGCAGCTTCTATCGACGTCAGGCGCTACTTTCTCGGATTGACAATACCTGACGGAGGGGTTCACATTGTGGGTGGCGATGATGGCACTGTTTTNATAGAATTTGCGAGCGATGAGGATGCAAGACAAGCTATGGCCCGTGGCGATGGAACTATCAAGAATTCCAGTATAAAGCTTCTTCTCTCCTCTCGGTCAGAGATGCAATCTGTCGTCGAGGCCGCTCGCCAACAGCAACAACAATATCTCCAACAACAACAAATACAGCAGCAGCAGCAACAACAACAACAACAACAACAGCAACAACAACAACAACAGCAGCATCAACAACAGCAGCCAAACATTCACCAACTTCAGGCTACGCTAGGTGTAAACCA
>Ga0058699_1000708_pt1 | contig 10037 bp, 9 predicted proteins | sample AgamicAtPe_FD_55078 | JGI IMG/M metagenome (GOLD analysis project Ga0058699, IMG submission 55078) | Agave microbial communities from Guanajuato, Mexico - At.P.e | ecosystem: Host-associated > Plants > Phyllosphere > Phylloplane/Leaf | place: Guanajuato, Mexico | collected 2012-10-15 | reverse complement strand
CTTCGACGCGCCTGCAGCGGCGCCGCGTTGTCACCGGGCCGAGGATCTTGAGTCTGGCCGGCCAGTGGCTGGCCGCGCACATGTGGCAGCCGCAAACATTGGCCCTCGGAAGCGCACTGGAAGCCAGATTGGAGCAACTCAACTCTCGCCCAACACTCTCAACCTCAACCAGCCCCTCCCCCTCCTCTCGCCTCCCTCCCTCAAGCTGCACCCAAACCCGCTCGGCTCGCCTCTCGTCTCCAAGTGAACAGTCCCGCTCAAACGACCCTCCACTCGCTGGCCAGCTCTCGCCGCTCGGCGGCCCCTCCAGGCGGCCGGCCGGCGCTCGCTCGAACCCCAAGCAGCTCGAAGCCAGCTGCTTGGATTGAGTTGCAAGACAAAGGGCCAGCTCGGCGCCGCTCTCAAGGCTGGCCGTCCCATTCCGGTCTGGCGCCCAGCTGCTCGCGCGGCCGCAGCAGCCAAGCTCGGCGGCCGCGCAGGCAGCCAGCGAGCGGGCGCGCGCTCTCAGTGGCGGCTTGTTTGTTGTTGTTGTTGTTGTCGTTGTTGCTGTCAGCGTTGGCGCTCGCGTTGCGGCCTCCTGGCGGCCTGGACCGCGCACTGGGCTGCAGTATCCGTCGCCCAATGCCTGGCTTCCCATTGCCGAGAAGCCGGCCCCTCGACCGCCAAGCCGGCTGACCCCATCGCTCACCGCTGGAGCCTCGCGCGCAACCAGCCGCTCGCTTGTATGGCTGCGGCAATCCTCTCTCCAATTTAGTTGGCCCATTTTTACCACTAATTCACCTTCCCCTTTCCGCCCATCAATCATGCAACGCTCGCCCAGCTCTACCCTCAACTGGCGCCCATCGCCCGCCTGGCTAAACTCTCCTCTCGCCCCGCTAACAAGCCCAACTCGGCCCAAGATGTCGCCGCCCTGAACCCGCCGACCGCTTCCGAGCAACCAGCCGCTGGCCTGCCACTTTCGCTCACGAAACACGCTGCCCACCTTGCACAGACTGCCGCCAAGCCTGAAGTTGGGGGCCCCTCGCTGGCGGCGCCGCGCTTGTTGCTTCCTCGCGCTCAACTTCTCCCTAAACTCCAACCAGCTCTTCCTCAAACCAAGCTCCTCGCTCAGCAGCTCGCCCACTGACGCAATGGCGCCAACGCCAACGCCAACGCCGCCGCCGCTGCAGCCAGCTCGCCAGCTGCGATGGGCCCGGCTCTCTGCAAGGCTGGCGCGCTCGCTTCCTCCTATTGTGGGCGCGTTACTCTCAACTCTGGGCGGTGTTGGCAGTCGATCACTCCAGCTGAGCGCGTTGCGAGCGCGGCCAATCAACAGCTGCTCGCCGTGAGCCGCAACCTGTTTGCTGGCGGCGCTCGAGGAAACTTGAGCGCCAGTCTGCCGGCTCACTCCGCCCGCTTGGGCCTCCTCTGCTCGGCTGGGCCATGCATTTCGCTTGATATTGGAGCCGGCGAGTGGCTTCTGCAGGCGGCCGCCATCCATCGCCGCCGCTGCCGCTGCCGCTGCCGCTGCCTCTGCCTCTGCCTAAGTCGGTGGGAGAAAACTGAGCCCAAACAGCAGCGAGCTCGCTCACCTCGACCAAACTCAGCAGCTGGCCGGCGAGAGCATCTCGAACGAGCGTCCAAAGCCCGAAGCCGCTAGCCCCATGCAAACCAGCCCGTGCGCCAACTGGANCCACCTTGGGGCCCCATTGGCTGGCTTAAAACTCAACCCTCGCCGCTTGTCACCCGAATCTAGCTCGCGACAAACAAGCGAGCAGCAAGGCGGACAGAAAGTGAGTTGGCTGGGGCAAATCTCATCAGTCTTCAAACGGCCAAATGCTAGCGCAAAACTCCGCCTCCTCTCTCCTCCCAACAAACACAAACTCCGCCTCAAAAACGCTCATTAAGTCCGCTTAATTGCAACTCCACTTGCTGTCCTTGTGGCCGCGAGAGCCCATTCAATTTGGCGCTGAAATTTGCATAAGCCTGTGAGCCCACAGACCTGGCGCCAGGTTCTTGCTAGGGCGCCGCTTCCATCTGCTTTCGACTCCAGCTTTTGGTCGTTGTTGCTTTTGATGATGTTGCTCTTGCAGCCCGCCGATCGACTGTTGGCGCCGGCCGCCCGCTAGCTTGTCCGCGCGGCCGAGCTCTCGCTGAAGCGGCCCCAGCCAAGATTCAGCGAGCGGGCGCCTCAAATGTCAACACGCGAAACTAGCTCTGTTTGCGCGCCGCTTCCTCCCCCTTTCGCTGGCTGGCTGCCCGGCCGGCCGGCTGGTCCACTTTGCTGAGCTGGCCGCTTGCGCTCGTATTACTGCGAGGCAAGCGAGCTCGGGCTCGGTGGCGCAAGTGAGCCGTGCGCGGCGAGAGCCAGCGCTGCCCAGGTGAGCCGGGACGCACTCCTCAGACAAGCGAGAGGCGCCGCTCGCCAGCTTGTCGGCCACCAAAAGCCAGTTGCGCCCCACGAACCTCGAGCCTCGGCTGAGCCAGCCAAATGCAAGGGCACCAACTGGTCCAGCTGAGAGTCAGCAGCCAGCGCCCCCTGTTCGTTCCTCTCAGCCGCCGGATCGTCACGAGCTCTCTCCCCGGCCGCTCGTCCGCCCCATCATTTGCTCAAAGCGAGCGCACCCAAACTGGACACGGCCGGCCCAAGGGAGAGAGAGAACGAGCACGAATAACACGATCACCCCTTGCAGCCCCAAGGCTCTCGAGTGGAGACACCAGAGGGCGCGCCCAACTTGAGCTCGCTCGCCCTCGAGCAAGCCCGGCTCCACTTCCGCCCAGCCCAATGCTCCATGCCGCGAGCGATAGATGATAGAGGGGCGAGAGCGCCTCNAATGGAGTTCGCATTTGTTGCAAGCCCTCTCCAACTGCTACCTTACGCGTTCTAATGCGCTCTTAGGGCAGAAGGTTGCTCTTTGGAGGACAGGCAATGAATTCTACATTTCATCTAAACCCTTCTGTCTGGCCAAGCAGTCAATATCGTCCATCGATCAAACCCCTNGAAGCCTAAACTTATCTCCCACTTCACGAGAGAATCTGAACTCAGACAGAAACTCGTTGCCTGGCCCCTGAAGCTAGCTAGCAAACGAGTTCCGTTACTACAAACTTGCCCGCTCAGCCAATATCAGGCCTCCGACATGAGCAAACAACGAGCACCTGCTGACTCTCCCCCTCACTTTGCTCCCTACTCTACTATTTGGCGCAGCCACCTCAATTTGCCTTGCTTGAACTGAAAACAGAAGCGATCCTCTCGGCGTCTCGATTTCTGCATTGAATGAGCAGACGCTACTGCTGCCCTCTAGCGAGTAACAATCACACTAACAGCGACAAATAGTTGGCCCATGATGATGAGCTCGGAGCCCAATCGATTGAACTTACCAATTCNTCACATCGGCGAGTGTATGGCGCCGCCCAGATCGTAACCTGAGCCCGCTGCTTGCTTGCGTTGGCGTTACCTTGATCTCTTGAAGAGTTGTTTGATGGATGGGACAACTTGTTGAGGTTCCATTGAGTGTTGGGTTCAAGACGGACAAACGGCGATGGCGACGATTTGGATTCAGTTGTTCAGCTTGGTGGTGATGATTTGCAATGCATGTGGAATATCTGCGAAGACCCTTAGAGTTGGCCGGCTGGCCACTGTTAGCGTGGCGCTGGCCAAAGTGGCGCCCCGTGGAAGGCAGTGGCGCCGACTGGTCACTAAAGCTGACCGAGCCAAAGCTCGGATGATGTTTGGGCACGATGTGCCTATGGTCGCTAGTTTGAGCCTCAGAGGTGACAGCCGGCGACAGGCTGCTGGGCAGCTCGGACTTGCTAGTCTCATCCGAGGGCGCGTAGAGGCCGCCGCCAATCTGGCAAACGGCCGGAAGGGAGCGCTGGTGGCGGATTATCCTCAGGTCAAGCATTGGATCTGAGGCGGGCGCAAGCGTCGAGCCGGCGCCACTTGCAAGCTGGGGCGCCACAGTGAAGGAGGATTGTCTTCGCTTTCTGCTATGCGCTAGTGGAATGAATTGAATTGGCGTACAATTGGCCAGGTAATGTTTTGGCTCATAGACTGGCTGCAATGAGGCCCGATACTCNGCAACTGGTGCGCCCTGGGCGAAGGCGGCAGCGCTTGGACGAGTCTCCTCGCCTTCGTTTGGCATTTTCTTTTGGCTTCTGGTTTGCTCGCTCCTCTGGCCATGCCTGTGGTGGTTGCGCTGGCTCAAACAAAGTGCGGCCTTGCAAGCATGCGAGGCCGCACCTGAGCTCGGCGCCAAGCTGAGCCCCTTCCAGCTGGCGCCGCACGTTTGCCCAATGGTTTGACTCTGGCGCTCGCTTTGCGACTGCGACAGGGTCTCGCAAGCGGCAATCGGCTCGCCCTTCGCGCCCGCCAATTGGGCCTCGCAACACTCCTCCTCTGGTTGCTCGTCTATTGAGGCGCCCGGCTTCATGAGATTTGAGCCGGAGCTCAGGGACAAGGAGGCTCGGTGCTTGAAGCCGGCCGGCTTCTTCTGGCTCATACTGGCCTCCTCGCTCTCTCTCTCTCTCTCTCTCTCGCTCACTATCTCTATCTTTCTAGTTCTAGTTCTAGCTCTAGTTCAATCAGCTTGTTGCTCGCTCGGCGCGACCATCAGCACCTGCTTGATTTGCGGCAAAGCTTGAGCCATTGGCGCACGAAAACACAGCCACCCTGCTGCTCGCCCGAAACGCCGAGCTCGTCCTCTCCAAAACTGCCACTACTACTACCGCTGGCCCTACTAGCGCCCGAGCCGCCAGCACTGGGACTCGAGGCGCCGCTTTCGTGCACTAGCCAGGCGAGGATCTTCAAACTCCCGATTGGCTTCCTCCTTCGCCTTTGCCTCATCGACCTGCGCGCCCCCTCGAACCTGGAGGGCCCAAGTGTGGAGCCGCGCTGGCTCTGCTCGCCCGCTCGCTCGCTGGCTGTCGGTGAGCCGGCCTGGCCGCCAAACCGAAGCCCAGCCGACTCCTCTCCCCGCTTCCTTCCTTCCTGCCGACTGGCTCTATCGCGCTCGTCCAATCTCTTTATCTGCTGTCATATTGCCTTGCAATCGTCAAGCTCGTGTCTAACTTTCAAGACGCCACCAAAATGCCGCCAGACTTCTCCTGCAACTCTCTCTCTCTCTCTACCCCTCTGCTCTCCCTTGGAGGCTCACGCTCGCTGACGGCTCGGCCCTCTGTCTACAGCTACATTCTAAACTTACGAGCGGCCGTTTTCATAGGAGCCGGCGGCGACTGCGGTGTCGATGTTGTTGTCGTAGTCGGCTTTGTGGCTCCAGCGGCTGCAGCTGAGGCAGCGGCGGCGACTGGTAGCAAACCACGAACATCATCACGAATAGGAATACGACGAACACGAAGCTGAGCTTGCTGAAGAGCAGCCTGCAACGACTGGCGGCCGACAGTGGAGGCTTTCGTGGTCGGCGTGGTGCGCGCACGCCCGGCGCCGGCCCGCGAAACTAGCTGGGCGACTCTAGCTTGCCAACCGAGNTGGCGGCGGCGCCGCCGCAAGCACTGGCTTCGTCGGTGGCGCGCCTAGGAAACAGACCACCGAGGTTATGGTGACGGCGCGTTAGTTAAGCGAGCGCACAACTTTTTGAGGATAATTTTGCCGCTCGCTCAAATGTTGTGTCATGTTTTGCGTTGGCCTTAGCAGGATTGGCTAACGCAAATCCTGCCACAATTGGCCTACAAGTGCCAGCATTAGACTCGGCTACCCTTTCGGCTGCCGAAAGCTGGCCGCAATTACGAAATCTTTGGCTCGCTTTCGTCTGCTCGCATTGCAGCGGCTGCGGCGGCGGCGACGACGCATGAGCTTGGCCGCGCTCGTCGGGCCAACGCTGTTGCATTTGGGGGCTGCTGAATGGGGGCGGCTCAGACGACAAATGAGCGATAATGTTCACCTACTTGCGCAGGTTCACCTGAAAGAGCGCGCGCAAATTGGCCGCAGAGCTGGCAGCCCCAAAACGAGCAGCTCGCTTTCGGGGGCCAAGTTTAATTTGTTTGCCTCGCCAAGGTGGCGGGCGAGAGATGGGCAATTCAATTACGCTCATTGTGTTTATAACTTTTGTTGCTTTAAAGGGGCCCGCGAGTGGAGGGAGAGAGAGAGAGAGAGAGATAGAGGAGATTGCCATTATTCTAGCGGGCGCGCTCAAGTCTGCGCCCGGCGAGAGGGGAGCCCTTTGTGCGCTTTTGGGCCGAGGAGCCGGCTGGCTGGCNTGCTTGGAGTTGCCGTTGCCGCTTGCCTCTAATGGCCGCGGCCGCGGAGGAAGGAGGCCGCCGTGTGACTAATTTGCATTGCAAAACCGCTCGCCAAAATGGATAACGAACCCGCCAAGAGAATGGGAGAGATTTGATCACCTGACCTCAGAAGTGGCGAGCCCACAATGGCTTGGACGTGCAAGTGTGTAGCCTGCAAGGGGGGGGGGAGCGAGTGGCTCGTTTTTGGACGGACTCGGTGGCTGCGGATGCAAATTTTACCCGCGAAGAGCTAGGACGAAATGGATCAGTGGGAGGCTGGAAATACACAAACCACAAACAGCTCTCCCTTCGCCTCCGAGTCGGCTAACCCTCGAGCCAGCTAGTCGGCCTTATTTCAGCATGGTTGGCGCCACCACAGCCACTGGCCGATGGTTCGTCGGATCGCTGATCGCTGTTGCTGGCGCTCCAATCGCTCTCGTCATCGTCGCCTAGTTTGTTCAGTAGCTTCTGGTTGTGCGCTCTGGTTGGCACATTCGATACTTTGCGCCGAGTTGAAGCTCCCGTCCGGTCGCTGGGCCTCCGTTCTGAGTGTCTTGGCTGCCCGTCTCTGGTAGTAGAGGCCCCTTTGGCGCGCGATCATATCTTCACGTTTTTCCCCACTCGAGCAACAATTCTAGCTCACGACCAACGACCACAATGAACAGGCTGAGGTTGAGCTAGCTGAGGGTTATAAGGTTGGTGAGATTTGGTGAATCCGGTGGCACGGTTTTGATAGCTGGAGCGGCTCGCGCCAGACGAATGGTCTGTATCGTGGATGCCGGCATCCCGCCAGAAGGCCGCACCCCTCTGGAGTGTCGAGAAGTTCCCGATCGACTTTGATGCTCAATGCGAGTTCAATGGGAGGAGGCACTCGTTAATGAAGGATAGAAGTGGAGCCTCCATCAGAGGAGAGCTGGGCTCGCTCATTGGTGTGACGATGAACGTCGGTACTAACGGCTGCAGCAGTCAATCCTGGCCTAGAATTATCATGAGGAGACGAGGATTCGGACTTCTCTAGGCGACGTTGCCCGACCACTGAGTGAATGTCCCCTTCGCTTACGTCCAATCCAAGTCATAAGTACACAGACAACCCTGTGTTTCGAAAACAACTAAAAGATAATCGGCAGGCAGGTGACGGATGAGCGCCATTGGTAGGGCAAATCTTGCTCGCAGAGATCGAGCGGATCAGTGGGAGGCTGGATTTGTGTTGGTTTCGGGCGAGCGCGACTACTTGAACTGCTCGCCGATGGAGAGGCTGGCCAGCGCGAGCTGCTCGGCCAGAGGCAGCCTCTCGTCCCGTCTCGTCTCGTCTCGTTCAGCAAGAGACAGGTAATCCCGATTGGGCGTCATGGTGACACTTTCAGGTAGCGAGCTCGTTTGTTTGCCGCGCAGAGTCTCCCTCTCTCATGCGACTGCCTCGCCCAAATGATGTCTTACCTAACACAGTGGCCGCCAACACAAACAAGTCCCATTAGTTGCGCCACGAGCTAGGCAAACAAATAAATCTACCCCCTCCACCTGCCGGCGGCCCCTCGAGGCGAACGAGCGGGCGAGCGCAGCGCCAAAATTGATTCAACTAGCGAGCAAACAGGCAGCCCGATATGATTTGGGACTCCAATTTAAACTTGCGCCAGCCAACGCGGCAGCATTTCCATAACAACCCGCAAGCTTAGAGCCCAGAGACGGCGCCAACCAAGCGAGCTGCTGGGGGGCCAAAGCGGTTGCAGCTGCAGCCGCATCCGGTGTTGCCCTCCTTTGTTCGCAAGGAATACACTTGTGACCAAGATGCGCCTCCCTTGGCGGCCGCCCCTCAAACTTCTCCTCCCCCTTCTAATACGCCGGCAACCATCACTGCGCTCGCGGCCACAGTTGGGGAGCATTCGAGTGGCTGCCACTATGAGTCCCTGTCAGTGGGTGACCTTTTGTGGCGCAATCGGCTCGAGCCGGGCGGATGTTGCGCAAAGCATGAGAGACAAACCGAGACCANACTGGCGCTGAAGGCGGCTCAAGTTTGCCGGCCCAGCGCCTGGCTCCACAGCTTGCAAGCTTGGGGGCTGCAGAGTGGAGACAGAAGAGGAGGAGGAGGAAATGGAGTGACAGGGAGAGCGAGCGGCGGATTGACGCGCCCATCGAGCAAACTCGCGCCAGAAGTGCGAGGGGATTCAATGCGGCCACAATTGGCCCTCCTGGCGCTTGATTGCGGGATGCAAGCTCGCCCAGCAGAGAGGTGTCGGCGTCCTCGAGTTGCCGAAAGCTGCCAACGACAATGACAGGAGAAGTAGCATCAACAGCATCAACAGCAGCAGCAGCAGCAGCAACAACAACAACAACAACAACAACAACAACAACATGGGCGACACCTTGACGGAGATTAAATTATTGTGCATTTAGTGAACTCTGCCAGGTAAATGGACGTGAAAGCCATTAATCTGTACAAATTGCGTCTCGCCGCGCGCTGTCTGCCAACTTTGTGCTCCCATTTCATGAGTTGCAAGTGCTCTCGCACTGAACAAATCTTGTTTTGCCGCTGCCACGAGCTTAGCGGCTCCTCCAAGGAGAGAGNCCACTAAGCTCGCCACTTGCGCCTTGAGCAAACAGGTGGAGTGCGCAGGGGGCGCTCACACAAAGCTGGTCGGCCGAGGGAGGATCAGGGACAAGAATAAGTCCATTGGGCGATCCATCAATTTGCTCGATCTGCTGGCCAATGAGCCAGGCGCGTGACAGACCAGCGTGCATCTTTGTACATCTAAATGGGCCAACTGGATGACAGAGGCAGGGCGCTCGGTTGTCATTGAGTATAGGAGCGAGAGAAGGAAAGAGAGAGAGAGTGAGGAGCACTAACTGGATCTGCTAGGCAACTCTAAATCACTTGCGAGATGGACATGATTCAGTGGAGCAGATCGCGTTGATAGGATCTGGCGCCAGCAAGGATAATTTGGATATGCACGAGATCTAGTTGGCCTCGCGAGCTTAACAAATAATTGGAAATCNCAAGTCTGCACAACTTTTGCGTATGTCTTTCTCCAGATCTCAACCGGGCCTCTGCCACCAATCTAGAGCCAGCTAAACTAAACCAGCGGCGCGAATGGCTGCCGTTTTCGNGTAGACAAACATGAGCAACTGCCAGTGGTGCAGTGTGCCGATTGACTTGAATGCTCTTGGCACATTCTCGCCCAGGTCCCTCTCCTCCTTCCAATGCCTTCTCCATCGCCATCTTCAACTCAAACTTCATCGCTCCTGCTCAGCCAACTGGCCCAACTTGGCCTGCCGATTCTTCGTGATCCGCTCGCAAGAGGCCCCAACTAGNAGAGGCTGGCCCCTTACTAACTGGCTCAATCTGGNAAGAAGGTGCCGAGCATGCGAGCGGGCAATTTAGACCTTTGGCAAGCCAATTTGGGCACAACCTCCAATTGAATTACAAAGCTCGTTTCAATTTAGCGCCTTAGCTGGCAGCTGTCTGTCGTGTGAAATGGAGACATGCATTATATTTCGGGCAAACTATGACATTTATATCGATGGACACAGACGAACGTTCAGTTGCCACAACTTTAGCTAGAAATTGTTAGCTCAAATTGGAGCACCCAAAGCAAGCTGGCCTCCTGATTAACCTCGGCCTTCTCGTCAAACGGAATTGTCACCANGAGGAGANNGTTTGGCTCAATTCAACCATTGTGATTCACCCACCCAACATTGAATAGTATCTGGCACCCTAATTTCCCGATCACAAACCATTAGTGAGGCGCCAATTTTTGGAACTCAATCATGGGCCAAAGCCAAATTCGAGCAATCTGACGTCTTAATAGGAGCGCCCTCCCTCCCTCCCT
>Ga0058699_1000706_pt1 | contig 10045 bp, 7 predicted proteins | sample AgamicAtPe_FD_55078 | JGI IMG/M metagenome (GOLD analysis project Ga0058699, IMG submission 55078) | Agave microbial communities from Guanajuato, Mexico - At.P.e | ecosystem: Host-associated > Plants > Phyllosphere > Phylloplane/Leaf | place: Guanajuato, Mexico | collected 2012-10-15 | reverse complement strand
TTGCTAGCAACAAGCAAGCAAAGAATGCCAAGCAAATCAGGTAGCTCGAGCAAAGGAACAAAGCATATCGCTCAAGTTGAGACGGAGTCAATAAGCTGGTGCTGTCTAATGAATCAAATGTAACAAGGCGAAAGTTGGTCCCTAGTCCAAAATGCGCATGTGTATAATGACAAAATGCCGGCCTAGCTGAGCAGGACTCTAGCCAGAGATTAGAGGCGAGCTTCTGCTCGCAGAAATTTCCGCTGAACTTTCAGAATCAAGCAGAAGTGGGTTAATCTTTAATCGGAGAGAAACTCTAGAAAGATTTTTGGAGCGACACTTGGTGAAAACAGCGGCTCAGAGTAGACGCGGCTTCAAATCCTTTTGGACCAACCAGACAGAAGTGGAATAAGGGTTTTAATCAAAACCGGCGAGCAGAAGAGTCGAACGGATTAAAAGCAGCCACATTCATTGGCCTCTATGTGGACGAGAATGAGATAAAGCGCGAGCTAGAGAGCGAGAGAGAGAGAGGCAGGTGAAACAAGAACGACCAGACTTCAGCAGAAGAGGGGACTAGAGGGGAGACTAGAAGTTTAGATCGGAGCTGGAAATGGCGCGACCGCTTGCCTCGGTTGCGGCGCTATGTCTAGCCTTGGTTGCCTGCATCGACGAGCTTGTTGAGGCCGACTTACCGGGTGGCGAGCAACCCTTGTTCAAGTACAACGATCTTGAGAGGACCAGCGACTACTGGCTGAAGGCAGGTCGCCAAGCTCTTAATCAGGCACTCAGGTACAACATTAATACTCAGAAGGCCAAGAGCTCAATACTGTTCATTGGCGATGGGATGAGCTTAAGCACTATAACTGCAGCTAGAATTTTGTATGGCCAGTTGCTTAATAGAAGCGGCGAAGAGGAACAATTGTCCTTCGATAGGTTGAACAATGTAGCTTTGATCAAAACTTATAACATTGACCAACAGATACCTGATTCGGCAGCCACAGCAACCGCAATCCTGTGCGGCGTCAAGACAAACTTTTATACTCTTGGTGTTAACGCCAATGTAAGATTGAACGATACAAATTGCCAAAAAATTCAACAAAACTACGTCAACTCAATTATAAAGCAAGCAATTGACGCGGGAAAGTCCACAGGTATTGTAACAAATACTAGAATAACTCACGCAACTCCAGCCGCCGCCTATGCTCATGTCTCAAATAGGCGCTGGGAGTGCGATAGCTACGTGCCCAAAAATTTGGATCCAGCCTGCAAGGATATTGCAAGGCAGCTCATTGAGGACGAGCCTGGCAGTAAGATCAACGTTATAATGGGTGGCGGGCGGCGCTGCTTCTTTGGGCCAAACTTCCAGGATCCAGGTTGGACGGGTCAATCTGGAATCAGACAGGATGGCAGAAATCTTATCGATCAATGGCTCGACCAAAAACGCGCCAACAACGAGAGAAACTTTGCTTTTGTAAATTCAACTCAGGATTTGCGCTCTGTAGATGTGGATAAGACAGATTATTTGCTGGGGTTGTTTAGTTTTAGTCACATGAATTACGAGGAGCTGAGAGATCAAGGGCCTAATGGCGAGCCATCGCTCACCGAGATGACAGAAATTGCAATCAAAATTTTGTCCAAAAATCCGGAGGGCTATCTGCTGCTTGTTGAAGGTGGCAGGATAGATCATGCTCATCATGAGAACGTAGCTGGGGTTGCCCTAAGGGAGACAATAGCTCTGTCTTGGGCAGTTCAAGCAGCAAGAAAGATGGTTGATCCCAAGGACACACTGATAGCGGTAAGGCTGAGGCCCATTTTGTTAGAATAACCTACCATTCAATCGCCTCAGAGTACTGATTTCAATTTGCATCCCATTGACAGGTAACATCTGACCACGCGCAGTAAGTAGCCCTCATGCTGCTATCTTATAGCCTCAACCATTGAGCCTCAATTCTAACTAACCCCCATTATTGCGACAGCGCGCTGACAATCAATGGACTCGCGCCGAGAGGCAATCCGATATTGGGTCTGAGCCGCTTCAAGGAGAACTCGACTCAAATCCCCTACACAACCCTCATATATGGCAACGGCCCTGGCAATCACCAACCAAGACGAGACCCAACACTTGGACCAAATTCCACTGATTCGCCCTATTATGTTCAATATGCTGCCATCCACCAGGAGGAGGCTTTTCATGATGGCAGCGATGTGGCCATCTTTGCCTCGGGCCCATACTCTCACTTGTTCCAGGGAGTCCAGGAGCAAAGTTATATAGCGCATGTTTTCTCCTACTCAATGTGCATCGGAGATTACACAAACCAACCTCATTGTCGCCAAACTAGCCAGCCCCCAAATGAGCAATTCAATGGTGCAAGCAACTCTCTTGGTGGCGGCGATCAAGCTAGCGACTCATCTAGAAGAGCTATGGTGATCAACAATCCATCACTTGGCCGAGGTTTCCACGCCGATGATGCCAACGCTTTCCGCAACTCGCTTGGATCCTCAAATCATCCATCCAAATCGTCCACCAGCAGCAGCCTAGTGCCAACGTCACTACTCTCAACATCAACAACAATGCTTATAGTCTCGCTCTCTACAGTTGCGATTAACAGGCTAGCCCGGCTTCCGGCTTGAACGCCCGCCTCTTTCTCCATCGATGCCAGCACTAATTCGCATCGATTCGCGCATTTCCTCCTCACCCACTCAAGCCAGCCGATTCTGTTTGATGGAGAGGCGAAATCTGATTGAACTAACCTTCAACGTAACTGCAGCAAACAGGCTAGTTCGTGCAGTGGTGAAAGCATGCCATACCCAAACGTTTGTCTTGTTTTCAGCTAGCCAACCGAAGACTAATCCATGATTCTAGCATCATACGAGCACAACAACTAGAATATGTCCAAGTACGCACTCGCTCATTTGAGATACAATCGCAATTTACATGAGTGAGAAAACGTGCCGTTTTGGGTATATTCTTGTCGTCTGGTGATGCAATTTTATATGTTCGACGAGAACTCATAGCTCGTTCTAATCATATCGGCTAGTTTCGACTACTTAGACCGCATATCATATGTTTCGAGCCCCTTGAGAGTTCCTTGACCGTATTGTTGTAATCTTATGCCGCAAATCAAACCATTTTGGGCCATGTTTCAATCGAGGAGTGTGAGATGATATAAGTAATGGAAAGGATTGAATAGATGGATCCATTTCAGGGGGCTGGTTTGCACGGTTCCAACGAGGGAGTTTGGCTCATTCGTGGCCGAAAACCACAGCACCAACTGGCTTCCTCGCCCAGATGAGTGGGAGGGCAGCTCCCTACTCGAGTCTTACCTGTAACTCAAAAAAGACTATAAACTTGATCTTGAGCTAACAACTCAGCCAGCGTCAACTTATTCGCTCAGACTAGTTTTCTCTTTGACATTTGGTTACCAACTAGAGCCTGGTGAAAAACTGTCCGCCATTAAGCGTTCAAGCCACTCGCATTTCCGCCCTCCAAATGGCAGGCTAGTTTTCTCTTGGTTGCTCTCTGCACTGTCTTCGTCTTCTACTGGTGACAGCCGAATAAGAGAGGTAGGATGAAGCGAAAGCTCCAATTTAGTTTCGTTTTTTCCTTACCTCACCTTACATCGTGAAATGTCTCCTTAGAATTTTTGCGATACTAGTCGAAGATAAACTGTGTATGCTCATCTCCCACGGAGCATTGCGAGAGATAACAAGCCAGCCAGAGTCAAGTTCAATAACGTTAACAACAATAATAAAACCTCCGCATGGTACTAAACCTGGCTCCAGCTCAAATCATTAGAATCTGAGGTTTTGGCGGAAACTTGCACCGGCTAATCTAACTCCCATTTTACACTTGCACGGCGGCAACCACTCGCTATGGTTAGAATGCTTGGTTGGACTTCTTGCACCTTGCTAGGGCTTGAACTTGACCCTCCAAGCATTAAAACTATCCACCTAGCAGCCGACTCGAATCCTTGCACTAAAAGGAGAGTCTGACGACACTATGTTGGAAGATTCAAGCATTGATTATAGTAGAGAGCGATCTCCAATTGGATCTTCTGTGATGCTAGCTTGACTCAGGAAAAAGCCGACACGTTTCATCCGGCTGTCGAGTCCACCGAGGTGCAACGTTTAGCATTGGTGTGTATAAGAGTCGGAACCACTTCCTCTTGCCTCTCAGTATCCAAGTTCAAAGACTAGGATAAACTTCCAGTTACTTATTAAATAGAGATTCACCTTTGATCAGTTTTAGATTCGTAAAGTAAGTTGAAGTTCAGTTGACTGAAGACAATTGCTCCAGTTGATCTAATCTAATTCTGGCCAACTATCTCGCCGCGACAGACCAAGTTTTACACAATGCAAACCGTCGCTATTCTTACCCTCTTGCTCGTGGCCCATGTGTCGGCAAATCCAACTCAAGTTGAGCAAGCACAAAACTCAAGCCCAGGTAGGTTTCGTTCTGTGAACTTCTGCCCAAATAAACTCGACTCCGGTAGCTGATGTTTCGTCTAACTGTCTTATTCAGTCTCAGGCCAACCACAAAACGCCCCAGTAGTTAGCAGTGCCCAAAATGTGCAGCTCGGCTCCGTAGTGGGTCAATCTGGCGTTGAGAATGGCCAAGCAGTTGGCATCGAGCAGCCACCATCCCCTCACCACCACCACCACCACCACGAACATCACCCATCGGTTGCGAGCTACTACGCTCCAGCTGGTCTGATAAACGTTGTAGGAGCCGAACAAGCTGGTGCTAAGCCAGTGGCACCAGTGCGCAACTTCGAGCAATACGGTCAACCTGAATCAGCGGGTATTCCGTCAAACTACAAACCGTTTGGCTCATGGGGCCTATACATTGGCGGAAATCCAGCCGATGGCTACTACACTAACTACTACAAGGCTTTAAGCAACAGTGTTGACAAACAACAAGCGGGCGAGCAACCGAAACCAACTACCAGCCAGACCGCTGCATTCAGTCCAATCCTCAAACAAGCAGGCTCATCCCCGTACGGTGGTGACTACTACCCATTCGCGTACTCTCCATCTGATTTGAATTCTGGCTCCCGTTTTTCAGTTGAACCAGTTGCTCATGCACAAGTAGCATCCATCTCACCAGTTCAAGCTGGTGCCCAGGTTTATGGCACACCATCAGCCTTCGAGGGCAACTACGGTGCTCTGTCATACGCTGATTCCTATGCCACCAAGAAGGTTGGCGCCGCATACGCCCAGAAGGAGGTCAGCCCCAAAGAGGTACAACTGGCTCCCTCGACAAAGGGTTACCAATCGCGCGTCTATGTCTACCCACCAGTCGCATCTGCACCCGTCGCCCCGCTCGCTGTCCAGCAACAGAACCAACAACACATTGTTGCTTATCCAGTCCCCGTTGGAAGCCAAATCGTCGGCTCACAGCCAGGTGTTGATGGTGCCTTCAACCCATACGGAGTCCATGCCTTCACACGCTACGCCGTTAAGCCGACGGTTGTTAGCCAGGAGCAAAACTACTACTACAGTGTTCATGCCCCAAACCAGATGCCAGCCTACAGGCAGCAAGTCTATTCAACTCACCCAGCAGGCGCAGCCTACTATCCAATGAGCTTCTATGGCTATCCAATGAACCAGCTCCACTACTCGCAGGGATCAATGCATAATGAAGCCCACCACAACTCAGTTCAGCCACCTCACATTGAAGCTGCCTCAGAAAAGAGCGAATCTGAGGACAAGTCTGCTAACAAGCAACAGAGTAAAGCCTGAAACAAAAGGCGCTTCCATTATGGATCCGTCTTATGTAAGCTGGAATCAAAACTCACTCCGCTTAGATCACCGTAATAAATATAGTATCTATCAAACATGAAACAATTAGATCTCGAGTTTTATGGGATGGCGCTCGACCAAGTTTCAATCCATCCATTTTTACCATGAGCTCATACATATGGTCCGTTCTGGAGTCTATCCTAATCTTATCGACTAACTTGTTCTTTTAAGAAATTGAACTAAAACATAACGCAGTAACGAGAGCAAATGGCAAATCGCTTTCAACACTTCCGGTCGGGTTCAGGCTACTCTCTTACGCTGTAGAGAATGTCTTTTATTCTCGCGAACAGAGAATTGCAAGGTTATTGGGATTCTGGGGAGCAAGATTTGGCTAGCACTCTCTTGTGGTCGAATCAAGAGATCTTGTGACGCCCAAGCTCCACAAACATGGGGCCGTCTTTAGTCTCTTTATTTGGCAGTTCTGTTTCAGTCTGAGAAGAGATAGACAACCTGAACAAACTTGTCGACCCGACGAAGTGTCTTAATTTTGCTCTAAACGAGTGGTGGACATATATTTTTATTAATCACTCAAACTTTCTCTAGATATTTATGACCCTGCTAAGCTTCTGAATCCGATTAAGAAGGATATCCCCTTGTTTGATACAACGCTGATACTGATCGTTCTTGCTATCTGGTCGATTTGTTTCAACGATGCCCCTAACCTTGTCGATCTTACAGTGTAACCTACCGGCAGCAATGAACCTGGCAAGCTCTGTCTCAATGAACTCAATACTGACTCCAAAGGTTTGCGACATGTAAGTTAGGGAAAGGCTTCTGTAGGATCCTATTAGTTGAGAGTAGGCGAGAATTCTCATCTCTCGCACGTAATATCTGTAGTGTGGAGATAGGTATCTATCAGCCTTCAAATATTCCTCCAGCCAGGCCAATTTCTCGAAGAACTTGGAGTATTGACAGTTGTATAACGAAAACAGGTATTCTTGGATATCTGGTAGATCGTGTAAAACTTCCAATATTCCAGATCCTTTGATAACTTTGGAACGAAGTTCGACTCGAGGAAGGGCAAGGATGGAAGATATTACTGTATAACCAACGAAAACTTTGTACTCGCAAAGTTCGTAGCATGTGAATGTGGAAATGGTATCCAAGAACAGGTCGGCCGCTTGTTTAAAATCTCTGACAGCCATACAATAAAGACCTTGATATACCTTGAGTCTGTTTTTCCTGTCCCAGTCGCCACCTTCTTCGATCAGCGCCTTAGCTTTATCTAAATTCAGTGCGACCTCCTGGTAATTCAGCTCAAAAAGGTCGGTTTTCATTTTGGTGAACAGAGCGTCGAGGCGGGTACCAATCGATTCCATTGCCTTCGGCTCAAGATCCTTCTTGTCCTCCAGATCCAGGGTCTCCGCCGCCATGATGTATCCTTGAAGGCCTTTTTAATATATCGATTTTGTTAGTTGTATTGTTCGTTTAACCCTGATGATGCCGGATTGTTCAACAGCTGTGGCGATAAACTCGTCTGACTCCACTGGCCGGTGATGAAAAAAAAGCAGCATGCGAGCCCAGCTTCAGCGTCCTCTCAGACACAGTTTGATCAATCGTGCATCGTTCGCCTCTCTTCTCATTCAGACCAAACAAATTTTTGCTCGCGAACGATGAGATCTCAAACGAGCAATACACAGGTCATTTCGCCCTGAAATGTCTCGCCTCTTGGTTCGAGATAGATAAACAAATTCAGCAGAATGAAAGAGGGCTGAACTAGATTAAGAGCTGGAAGCGAATGCTAAACACCTATTTCACTAACTAAAGGAAAAATAGTCACTGACTTGCGTCGAAATGGTCTTGCTTAATAAGACAACGAGGGGCCTGCTCTTCGCTCTGAATCCCAGTTCACCATTTCGAACATCTGCCACTATAGGAACCCAGCGTCTCGGAATAAAACTGAGCTCCTCTTCGAGCGAAGCTACAGGCAAAGAGATGCATGATGGTGCCACCAAATCCAGTGGTTGGTTGGATAGGGTCTTCTCACCGAGCCGAATACATACCGGTAAGGAGCCTCACTCTAGATTGTTGTCATCGAGCGAATTCATATACGAAATGCACTATCATGACGCGAAGCCAGCGTCGTCCGAAGATTATATTAAGAAATACGAGATTTACTCAAAAGAAGTTGCCCTAAAGACGAATAATAAGGCTGAACTGGTAGGATCCTTCAGAGTTGAGATCGGTAATCAGGATCAGTTCATCCATATATGGCGCTATCATGATGGTTACAAACAAGCCTCAAGCATACATAAACTCTTGAGAAGCGACGAAACACTCGTTAAGCTAAATCAAGACCAGATGAAAGACTTGAGGAAACGCGAAAGTCAATTCATGATGTCCTTTAGTTTCTGGGATCATCCGGTTNCTCAGCAACACAACTCATTCTATGAGATGAGATCGTACGTGCTTAAGCCTGGCACCATGATCGAATGGGCTAATGGATGGTCGAAGGGGATTACTCATCGTGATAATGCTGTCGCTGGTTTCTTCTCTCAAATCGGTCAGCTGTATACAGTACATCATATTTGGCGCTACGAAGATCTTCAGGTAAGAAAGGACGTGAGGGAAAACGCCTGGCGCAAGCCTGGATGGGACGAGTGCGTGTCCATAACAGTGCCAAATATTGTTTATCTCCATTCAAGGTGGATGTCGCCGAACGCTTTCTCGCCGATACGGTAGAACTGACAATTAGAGTGAGATAAAGTTATAGTAGAGTATTGACTGGGCTAAGTTATTCAAGCTTATGATGAGGCTTGAGAGTGACTGACTTAGCGCCACCACTTTATTAGACCTAGACCAGATTCAGATATCGAGCCGACAATAGTGTAAGGAACTTCGGTAGATTTGATCACATTTGCCGGGCCATGAGGTGACACATCAATAAATACTTCGCTGTGAACTCTAAATCTTAGTTGTTCTCCAATTTCTAATAAGAGGGCNTGAGTCTGGCCATCATCTTCGTAATGCCATGTCCAGCTCTGGTCAATTTCGTTAAAGTGAGATTGTTCGTTGAACTGCTGGGGTGGAATGATGATGGAATCGAAGAAGCCTAGTGAAACAATAAGCCCCTCTTTGGAGCTACTCTTCAAGGTCCCACAAAGTATTTCTCCTATCTTTGGCCTGAACACAATGGCTCGGTAAATGCATCTAGTGTGAATTGCCCCATCACCGCAGTAGATATGTGATTGACCTATGCTGATTATATCGTTAAGGCAAATTACTAAGCCCACATCTAGTACAACTTTATTGGCCAATTGTCGATTTAACTCATCCGCCAGAACTATTTCGATAGGTTGTCCTAGGTTGCATGGTGCTACTCTTACTATGTCTTTGAATTTAGCTAATAAAAACATGTAAACTGCCGAAAACTTNGGTGGAACATCAATTTTGTTATGCTAAATCCTGCATTACGAGGTGGTATAACGACGATGTATTTCAGATCAGTTCTAGATCCAAAGATTCAAAGCTAGCGTTTGTTTTCAGTTGAGAGTTTGCGTTTACCTCTGGACAGTTCGCCCAACTCACGTCTTCGAAAAAACGCGCTTGCTTTATTTGTTGAAACTTTTATTTACCTCAGGTTCTCACCCTAAATCTGATCCGTGATGAACACGATCGACCTCTCCGCTATCAATACTGAGATGCGTATTCAACTACCTAAGGTTGTAAAACTGTAGCATATTATCCCTCGAATATGTTTACTCATATTTAAATTTGCCACTTCTGTCTTGGTGATCTCTTCATCACTTAGCGAGAAGAACAAACCCGCAATTTAGATCTACTATTCAAAATCATGGCATCAACCTCATCGCTGAACTCTAGCTCAAGTGGTGGCCAAGCACCAAATCCTCCTCCGAGGACACATTCTAGACCTAACCAACCGCCTCCTCCACCACCTCTACCAACGGTCCCGCCCGTCCCTCCAACAAGGGATTCGTCTATAGCGCTATGTAAGTAAGAAGAGATATAACATACCCATCGGAAGCTATTCACTTGCTGACCATATATCACTTCCAAGCAGCAAAGACAGCCATCGCCAAACACTCGCTCATTCCAAATGCAGTCCAACCAGCCAGTGCAATACCTACAGTTCCAAACGGAACAAGGTTCCTCCACCAGTTCGAAAGCTTGTTCAAGCCCCTGCACGATCTACCTCACCCTGAACCCTTCATGAACAAGCAAAAACCCTATCCTAGTCAGAGGGCTCAGTTGAAGCAATCGATCGCCCCCAAAATACAAACATAATTGGATCGCGTGAACGCTA
>Ga0058699_1000705_pt1 | contig 10049 bp, 5 predicted proteins | sample AgamicAtPe_FD_55078 | JGI IMG/M metagenome (GOLD analysis project Ga0058699, IMG submission 55078) | Agave microbial communities from Guanajuato, Mexico - At.P.e | ecosystem: Host-associated > Plants > Phyllosphere > Phylloplane/Leaf | place: Guanajuato, Mexico | collected 2012-10-15 | reverse complement strand
TGTTGGGGTGGATTATAAGTTGACGGTTGAGTGGATTGCAAACTTGTGTCGGAACTTGTCAGACTACCTGCCTGGCCATTGGGAGGGTTCATTGATGTTTGTTGAATCATTACGTTGTTGATAGATCCTGGAGCTTGATAATGGAAGTTACGATGCTCGATGAAGGCTGAAAATTCCACTAGTCTGATCTTCTGCGTCACTATTGGCCTATTTGTCCAAACATCATAGTAGCCAGCTTGTTGAGAATGCTCATTATGACCACTCGANACTGATTGAGTTCTCAAATTTGAGGATGGTGATGGCGAGACCCTAGAGCCGATGGATGCAGCCTCTGCTTTAGCTTTCCTCCTTGCTAGAACTTGAATATGACTAGACACCTGTTTTCGTGTCCGACTTTTTCCAGTTCGCATCATTATATGTCTTGCAATCAATTCGTTGCGACCGTACATCTTGCCGCCACCTTCTTCCTGTAGAATATGTTTCCGCCGGCCGCAAGGCGGAAACAGTAGAAGAGCCTCGCGGAAGCATTGCTCGATATCCGGTGACCAGACGCCCTCACCATCCCCGTTAGCGTCATCAGACTCGTGATCATTTATATTTATATCCATAATTGGAACTTGCTTGTCTACTCGAAAACAACAGTCTATCGGTACTATAGTCGCACTGTTCTTTCATTCACCACCCAACTAACACAACTAGCTTTCTACTGGAGGAGGCTCTTAATGAAATTTTCTAGAGACGGGTGACATCCATTGGCTTTGGAGGTAGAGGTGTCTAGTTGAATTTACATGTTGCGAACTTGTGTCATACATCTCTCTCACTTTCTTCCTGATGCTTCAAGTGGACTGAAATGCATTTCAGTCTTGTCGAGTTGTCATTCCATTGTGTTCATTGGCCTCAAGAAGTCGAACTCTAAGAGATTCAGTAGCGTTTGTTGCAGCTTGTGTCTAGAAACTGTGGTGCAATGCCATCCACCCATTCAAGGCGCATCAACTGATATGTATGCGCTTATGTACGCTACTATTGTGGCGGGCAAAACCTAGACACGGTAGCTCACAAAGGCGATGAGAGCACAGCTCTCAATTTAGTCCTTTGCCGTGCTAGCTGAGTAGCTCCACCAACTGCGGCCTGCTACTCCTTCCTGTCAAGGCAGCTGTAGTTGGACTGCACGCAAGCGAATCCTCACGATTACCGGGATGTATAGCCACTGCGTCGCTATGTACACTGATCTTGGGGAGACAACAATCGGACACAAAGTCGAGTTGCTGCGGCAATATAACAACAGGAAAATACTAATAATGAAAATGATGACTGTGCTGATGTTCAACGAAGTCCAACTGAATTATGCCTGCTTTTCGTCTTGCCCTCTACGCGACTCTTGGTGTTCCGTCTGTAAATGTTCTGGTAAAGGATACCCTAGGGCCCATTCAGCTGGTTTGAGGACTTGCAGGTCTAATGTATAAAAGGGACCGGTTATTTGGACGCCTATGGTGGATTCGTTGACATTGTTTTGCAAACGAACGCTAGATTTTATTCTCGCGCGACTCCGGCCCCCAATACAACAATAACGATGCCCACCAGGACTTCAACGACACAGCACAGTGGAGCCTACGATGCCACCGCCGCCGCCGCCACCATCATCACGACCGCTGGCAGCTGCAGCACACTGNTGGCAGGACAAACAGAATGAACGAGACCTCAATTCAAGCAGTCCCAGGTCGCGCGATGTCCAGTGGAAGCCCATGAATGCGACGTGCGCGCGCTCACTCGAGCCGCCACCCGAGAGCACAAGCTCGCATTCGGCAGGTATCGATGCTCGGCCGTTGCAGCAACAGAGGCTCCATTAGCATCAATAGTTTAACAGCAGCGGCAGTGCTGCTTTACAATTTGGACGAGGCGCAGTGGTGTTCATGAGGCCAGTCTTTTGCCTTAACCGTTAAGTGCCTGTGTGATCCCCCGAGAATGCAGAGGCTGCACAAATACAGTAGCTCCACCCACACCCCAGATGGCGCCTCAAGAACGGGACATCTCAAGGGCCTTGCTCGTGGGCGCTGAAACGATGTCACGGGGAACAAATAATGGGGAGGGATGGGTGANAGGACAAGGGGCCTCTCAGGTTTGTATTTGTTTCTGGTTTTGAGTTTCGCAGACCTCGTACTCGCTCTCTATCACTGAGTTGAGAATGCCCACAGTTAGATATGAACAACCTAATGACAGATGTTAGTGTGATTTGTTTAGCTCAGTCTTGTTGCCAACATTTGACTGAATCATGGAGGCGTGACCAGAAATTAAAATGGACAATTTATATCATCTCTTTATTCTCGCTGCTCTCAAAGTCCATTTGGTTCCAGTAACGATCGTTTCATTGAGCTGCGACCAAAGCGATTCACTTGAGGCTGCACTAAACTCGTTGTCTTGGAACAGTTTCAAAGTAGATTCAAGGTCACTTGCATCGATTTCTACGAATTTACTGGCTGACGGATCTGAATTGGATCGAGCAAGAAACTGAATCCGCTCAATGCCATAGGATTGCAATTGATCTTTGATGATTGCTAGGTGCTTGCTTAGGAACAAAGTGGCCTCAATTTTGGTTCCCCCGTGTCTATCGTCGATTAGTCTCTGTGCAACATCCAAGGATCTGAAACAAGCCATTACAACATCCTTGGCGAGTTCCTTGAAGGTAATGGGATCGAAAACTCTGTTCAAATAGTATAATGCTAAAACAGTCCTCTGCACTGTTGGGTACCACATGGATTGAAAGTCCTTGAGCTCCCCGCCAATGACAATCTCGAGCTTCTCCGGATAGGCGAGATCACCAGTCGATGGTTTGTAATCCAAAACGCTCTCTTGGATGAACACTTCAGCTCTGAATACCATCCGCTCTTGGACGTCCTCAGCCAAAATGCTCATCACGTTTTGATACGGTTCCTCAGCCACCTCGGGTCTCATTGNATCAACTACCAATTTATAGAGCTCAGTCAAAGTTTCTAGGTGGTTGATATGAATTATGACNGGACGTAGATGNTCATAGAAAATTTTGCACAGTAGTTCGAGGAAACTGTTGATAGCTTGCCTTTTAATCGGATAGGCTTCAACTTGTGGACCCTCGCCGGTGGTGTCTTGGCTGGAAGAGGGACACGAGAAAATCTGATTGAACAGCTGGATTTCATTGCGTAAAGTCCGGACTAAAGACGTCGATGTCCGCCGTAATAGATCACAATAATTTCTATCAGCTTTGGAGACGAGATTCCTGAGGTTATTAGTGAATAGTGGCTCTATCAGCTGCTCTCGAATATCAAAATAAACTGTGTATATCTCTTCTAAGTGCAACGATAACTCGTCTGTCATGGAGGCTAGCAGACAAGATTCGAGTTGACTGGCTAAGTCCTTGATTCGTCGACACTCGATGAAAAAGCGGCCATAGTATTCGTCCAGGGTTGTCCCCTCCAGCTGGATCTTACTCTGGTAACCTTGACTGACTGTATTAAGCACTGATAGTATCTGGTTTTTTATTTCAGGCATTCGCTTATATATGCTCCTCAACTCCTCTTGTCTGCTTAGAGTAAAGTTTATCTTATCGAATGACTTTTTGAGATCGTTTCTTTCATTTATAATGCTTATGCACTCTGAATGCAATTGACTTGTACGAGGAGATACATAGAGGTAAGAATCATTGAGGGCAATAATATCTCTCAAAACTGAATCAGTGAATTCCAGCAGACTCCTGCACTCATTGCTGCGATATATAATCTTCTCGCGTTCGTCGTAAAACATTTTGATTATCGCGTTTGGCTTCCATTTAGGTTTCAATAATTCAATTAGGTTGCTAGAACTTGTTGTGATCTCGGGCTGGCTTTGTTTTGGACTAACTTCTGATGTTTTGGAATTTTTGCTCTCGGTCAATGCGACCGAGTGGCGCTGAAGAGGTGTCAACTTGGCCGGCCCATTTTGGTCATCAAGCCATGAAGTGATCACCAATTGTATGGGAACGCCCGCCATCACAGCGAACGATCTTCAAGCCTAATGATGAGAGATGATAACATTTAGTGGTCAACTGCGACCAATAAGTGCAAATGGTATGTTGTCTTCCAGCTCGAGAGGCCGAGAACAGATATTTTCCAGCAGAAAAACACTACACAGTGCGCCGTTGCCTACATATCCCTCAATATGTCTTTAGTTTTGAATCTAAATTCATAGGCTAGCATCCAACAACATTGATTCTGACATACAAACTGTAGACTGATATCTGCCAGTTAGATTAATTGTAAAGAGTCTAAGGAGTCTACATTCCGTGATTTTCAAGAATGGTATGTACAACGGGTTGATGACGACGTCGTTTTGCTTATTCGAACAGAATCAGTTGAAACCTTATTTTTTTGCCATGAGTACATTTAAAGTAGCAAAACAGCTTATAAATTTTGAGAGATCGAAGAGTGAGGCTCATACGAGCGCGCAGTAGAATAATGAAATCACTCGTAGATTCAGCAACAATTTGAGATCTAACCAATCAAAAGAGATCTTTATGGGTTTCAAACCAAATATATCATATACCATTCTGATGTTTCAGGCTCTTGATACAAATTTGATAAGTTAGCATGGTAGGGAACGACGTTGCGTTGCTCAAATAGGTCGTGATCGTTCAACAGTATTCGTGGCGTAAATAAGTTCTATCTAGTTAATCGTCGTATTTGGATTCAGCAAAAATCAATCTCAAACGTGCTCTCAATCTCTCAAAATTATATCCATTTTTAAGTGAAACGGGAGCTCACTCTTGAAAGTCGACAATGAATACCCGACTAACCAACGATGGAAACAACAACGACGGATTCATTTGTGGTGTTGTTGAAGGTTTCTATGGACGGCCCTGGACCTTCGAGCAACGGAAGGATCTATTTATGAGACTCAGGGAGATGAAATTGAATTCATTCATGTATGCCCCCAAGGATGATTCCAAACATCGTGCTAAATGGCGTCAACTATATTCTGAACCTGAAGCAAGGGAGTTGAGAAACTTGATTATTGACGCTAAGGCTAACGGTATAGATTTTTATTATTCCCTTGCACCTGGTTTAGATATCATTTATTCTGATAGCTGTGAAGTCGATTTGCTACTTAGAAAATACGATCAACTTTGTGAACTAGGTTGTGAATCGTTTGCAATACTATTTGATGATATTGAGCCAACCATCAATGATAAAGATAGAGGGGTTTTTAAAAACTATGCATCAGCACAAATTTCTGTTACAAATGTGATATTTGAGCACCTTAAACGACCAAAGTTTCTGTTCTGCCCGACAGAATACTGTGAATCTAGAGCGGTACCAAACGTCATAAACTCTGATTACCTCAATACTCTGGGCACCGGTCTCATGGGAGGAATCGATATTATGTGGAGCGGCTCCCGTGTGATTTCGAGAGTCATAACCGTTGAATCTATTGAAACATTGACCAAAGTTATAAAGAGACCACCAGTTATTTGGGAAAATTTACACGCTAACGACTACGATAAGAAACGTATCTTTCTAGGTCCTTATTCCGGTAGATCAACCAAAATTATACCAAAGCTTAGAGGTGTTCTGACCAATCCGAACTGTGAGTATGAGGCTGATTATATAGCGATACACACATTGTCTCAGTGGAGCAAATGTACTGAGGATATTAATTTACATAACCGGTGTCATACGGAACAAAGGCTGGCGCGAGGGAACATGACATCATTCGACCAAATTAGTGACAACATTTACGACCCTTTCCGTGCACTGGCCATAGCTATCAGGGATTGGCTTCCTCATGTCCATAAAGATAGATCCTTACCTATCGGTGTTAATTTAACAACACAACTGAAACACCGCTCTGATGACTCAGGCAGCGAGCAGCTTGTCAATGAGGTTGGAACTGACGCTATTGATGTTGAAGAGAGCAATGTCGAGATGGTACCTGACGAAACTCGTTCTTCAGCAACTTCAATGAGCACAAACAGAAGCGAAATGGATGCAAGTAGCTCTCCAGCTCAGATGAATCTTGCCGAAACTAATAGTTGCGATTCTTGTGATATGCGAGATGCTCCGGAGAGTGGAAACAAAGAATCAGAGCCACCACAGATTGATGCAATCCCAATTGATTGCGTCATGTGTTCTGAATCCAAGACACAGAAGCCTTCCGTTTTGGGCCGATCAAGCGTAGGGGCTGGTGAGCTCGTCAACTTCGATAATCTCTCCATTTTAGTCGACTTATTTTTCTTACCTTTCGAACATGGTCCGTGCGGATACGCTTTACTCAGAGACTTCAAGTGGCTTAGAGACAACAGTGACATAATAGTTTCAGATAATTTACTTAACCAGCAAGGTAAAGATACACGAATGAACGAAGGAAGTTTCCCAGGCACGATCAACCAAACGATCGCTATGTGGTCCAGTCGTGCAGATAAATTGAACGATTTATGCACTTGTGTTAGCCGTCTAGTCAATACCCTAATCGTAAGTCTGAAAATCCACCTATCTGGTTTGAGCTTAGCGACGGATTTACTAACGAGCGCTACAATTTAATCCTCTTTTAATCTCCAAGTATGATTGTCCAAACAAGCTTCTTATCATCGAGCTGTATCCCTACCTCGCCGATTTGAGGGATGCCACATCGATGATAATTGACTATATCAAATTTCTGCGTAAGTCATTGAGACAAAATTTCAGTTACTCTCATAATCGAGTCTTGCTGTATCTAATTTCATACCCAAACTCATTATTTAGGTTGTCGGACATCAACATCAGACCGATTCTATTACTCTGGCAACTCCAAGCACAAAGAGCCTCCAGTGTCCTTGGATGAACAAGAACCCTGGGTTCACCGAGGTGGATTCATTGGCGATGTGCAAAGACTGTTATCCTAGATGAACAAATCACGCATGAACTGTTATGTCTATGTGAGCTATCGAACTCCCTTGGCCCCTAAAGCTCCCAAAACCCCACCTCCCCAAATCCGGCAAGCTTATCCAGAACAGAGGTGTTCAGGGCTAACAAATCTCTCGGGATTAAGCAGTTTAGTCCTGCTTTAGTAACGTTTGGAAATAAAACATTTCTTGTGTTATCCTGCACAATCACGTTTGATTGTGCGAATATGGAGCAATGGTACGTTTGCTAAGTACCGTCGACAGAGGAGTCGAGAGGATGAGAGCAGTCTACGCGCAACAACTGTCAGAACGCAATAATGAGAGGCTGTCTCAACAACTCGACAATCACTCCCCGAAAAAAATGAGGCAAACTGACAACCGGCCGGACAGGTAAATTGAGGAATTGAAATGGCGATAATATATTGCCTCGACCACGCAATCTCTCGCTCTGTGTCGCTTTGACTCACCGTTGAGAACTAGGTGTACATTTGTGGACTCAATATTCATGATTCGAGCTCACGAAATGGCGTGCGACACTCATCAAAGGGCCTCTCAGGATCCCGCATGGGCAAGGTCTCGCTCTTGTTTAGAGCCAATGGCGTTAAGAACGCTTGCCTCTAGAGTCTTAAACTAGAATCAGCCTAGGACCCTTTCCGGATCTAGCCGAGCCGTGTTGAGCTTAAGGCCAGCAGACACGCTGTTAGCGAGTTTTGTAGTTTTAAGAACGAAGGAGTTATATTTGGATCTCTTATCGATCGACATGCTATGATGGCCGATTAGAATCGAGCCCTCTACAGTGATTTACCGTGTGGATCGTTTTTAACTCGGTCAAATGAAGTCGCAATTGTTTCCGAGAGAAACCACCGACTCTAATGCTACAGACATAGTGTTACTAGCTCTCACATAACGGAGCATGTAGCTTACAAACCTCGTACTCTAACAGCAGGATATGGGAGAGCCACTTTCCTCTGTCCAACCCTCTTTCGCTTTACTCTGGCAATTTAGCAAGCTATTGTTTACGACAGCTATGGCGAGCACGAAGCAGAGTTTTGGATTCCAGTTGACGTGACATTGTCTCATCGTGGTCTGGACGGATGGACTGGCATCACAGTTCACTAGCTGAATTTGCAGGTTGTGGCCGAAGCTGTGGCTGTGGCCCTCACTGTCAATCATTGGAATCGCCCATTCACCTATCAGGTAGATGCCCAGGCGGGCAAACGAGCGGTAGACTCGACAGGCAGATAGGTGAGCGAGCAGGCAATCAAAGTTTGGCGCATTTGCCGACAAATATCTCCGATTCGCCCTCTGTCTTTCGGCAAGTTTCTAGAACTGACCCTGCCTAACAATCACGCGAGTGGAGCCGACTTACAATCAGTAGAAGACAAGGTTAAACTTCAGTCGGCTAGAGCATTTAGGACAAGCATCCTCATGAAAAGATTCTTGTTGCCGGGCCTCTAGCGGCCATCAGGCCGGCGATGTACACTAACAGGAGCAGCCACTAAGATTGGCAACGTTAAATTAAGTAGGCAAAATGTTAATCAAATAGGGAGGGGGAAAGATGGGGGAGGAGAGAGGATGGAAGAGGCGGCTCAGGGGGAGAGTGTTGAGGATAAGGGAGATTGCGGTCTCACCTGTAAATCATCCCTTTGCAGTTCGGGTAGAATCCACATTCAAGATGGCGAAGGGAACAACTATGTTGCTTTAGTACTGAGCTGTTTCATAATCTGCCACATTCTCCATCAACTGCCAGCAACGTTCAATAAATTGAAACAAAACCAACGCTCTAGTCACCCATTCGCACAAAATCATCACGACCCAGCTTGGAGCAAATTTGGGTCCCTACTGTTCTGTTCGGCAGCAGAGCCTTTGCAAGCAAGTGGAACCCAATGGGTTGTTCAAAGTGAGGATCTTTCGGCTGATTAAGGCCAAGGTCTGGCCGATGAAGACAGCTCAAGGAGGCTAAGCAACTCAATAGTCAAGAAGTCGGTTTACGTGGTTCAGTCCGATGGATATCAGCAAAGTGAAGCCCGACGAACGAGTCAAAAATCTGACAATCAATTCAAATACCCACAACACAACCGCCACCACCATAATCATGCCCGAGCTCGCAACCATCGGAGTGGCCGTAGTTATAAATCTAAAATTACATATCATGAAAATCGGGACACTCCAAGTGCTGGTCAGGAAAGTCTGAGCGAAAGATCTCGACGTAACTACGAGGGCTTTCTGGATGTTGCTGCGGACAGACCTGTTGTGGCCACAAACAAGGGCTTAGTTAGGGGGACAACGCAGAAAATCTTCACCGGTAAGTTCGTTGATGCTTTCCTTGGCGTTCCATTTGCACAGCCACCGATAGGACGCTACAGATTCAGACACCCGCAACCAATCAATCCTTGGAAGGGCGAATACGATGCCAGTAAGCCTGCAAAGTCTTGCTACCAAGTCAACGACACCTTCTTCGGTTCCAATTTTGGTGGCACCGCAGTTTGGAACGCAAATACACCCTTGAACGAGGATTGCCTTTATCTGAACATATGGACCCCATTCGGGGTTGCAAATACGACAGTGCCGACCCAAACTAAATTCTACCAACCCATCGAAGGCCAGAGATCAACCTCCAAACGGCCTGTTTTAGTCTGGATCTTTGGCGGTGGTTTCTACTCTGGCACCTCGAGCTTAACCCTCTACGATGGCGGCTTGTTAGCTAGTGAGGAGGATATAATAGTCGTTAGCATGAACTATCGAGTTTCCGCGCTTCAGACAAGTAAAGGTTTCCACGAGAGTCTGCGGATCGCTTGAATAAGATTTGCCAACCTGAACGCTCACTGAGATCCTCATTTATTTTAGTCATTTGGTACATACTATTATGGAATATCTCAGAAAAAACATAGATTACTTTGTTGCTGAATTCATAGGACACATATTGTTCATTAAGTTGATCGAGGAATATTTGCTTGAAAAATGGCTTCTAAAACCGATAATCGATTTTTTCTTGACCATCGAGCATCGAGCTACTTGGGAATCAGGGGAAGTGCACGAATTCGTGGAAAGATATTATGACATAGTCAAGAATGATCTGGATACCGTAAGGAGGATGCGGATGGAACAAGGTCTGCCGGCGCCCGTGCTAGACTCAGACGCTGAATCAGACTCAGACTCAGAC
>Ga0058699_1000702_pt1 | contig 10060 bp, 6 predicted proteins | sample AgamicAtPe_FD_55078 | JGI IMG/M metagenome (GOLD analysis project Ga0058699, IMG submission 55078) | Agave microbial communities from Guanajuato, Mexico - At.P.e | ecosystem: Host-associated > Plants > Phyllosphere > Phylloplane/Leaf | place: Guanajuato, Mexico | collected 2012-10-15 | reverse complement strand
GTGCGCCCCTTGCTGCCACTGGCGCCGTCCCTCCTCGCCCGCCGTCTCTTGCCAGTGCTGCTGCGCGCTCATGGGCAGCAGGTCCGCGCTCAGTTAGTCGGAGTCGCGGCCGCCCGCTAGGCTCTTGGGCGCGATCGCATCCGGCATTCGGCTATTGGATCTACTGCGCGCAACTGGCGCCCCATATCTCCTCGTTGCCATCCGCATGGTTGCCGGTCGCGGCTGCGGCTGGAGGCTCGTCGGGCTGAACTTGGCCGCGCCCTGCGCCTGAACGTTTCGGCCAGGGGAGCTCGGCTACCGTCGGTGGTGGACTTGTCGCTGGAGAATCCGCTCGAGCGCTCGAAGTAGTCGGCCTGGCTCTGGCTCTGCTCCTAACCCTCACCCTACATCTGCTCGCCCCTCCTGATGGTCTTCAGGAGGCCGAACTTGGCGGCCCTTGCGGCGATCACGCTCGCCCGGATCTGGCCGCTGCCTCTGCCGGCCAGGTAGGCTCTGCTCGCGTTGCTCATGTTGTAGCAGTTGTCTCTGCTCGCTCCCGGCGAGCAACTCTTGCCGGAGTTGCACGAACTGAGCCTCTCGTCCTGAACCCACTTGCCAGTGGCTATGCTCACCTCCTCGGCCGAGCCACTGACTCGGACTCAGACTTCGAGTGCTACCTCTGGCGCCGCCCCACGATTCCAGAGGCGTGCGCGCCTGCATGGAGGCCCTGTCGTTGATGGAGTTCAGTGAGCACTTCCTCCAAATGCTGACAGCGCTGTCAAGCGCGCAGCCCCTAGGCGCCCCAAGACTTTCGCAGCCAAAAGTGTTTGGCTGCCGATGCTGGCGCTCCAAGTGCTCGCTTGCGCGCGAGGCTCTCATCGAGGCCTTCTGATGGACTTGAAAGGGAGCTCTTGGCCGTAGAGGAGCGATGCAACCGAGTTTGTGAGGAGCATCCACCTGCCGGTCGACTTGAGCCCATTGCTGCTGCTGCTGTGGCCGCTCGAGACGTCGTCGTCGGGCAGGATGCGCGATCGGTTTAGTGCGTTTGTTCAACTTCAGGCTCGGCTGACCGCAGCAGAGTGGGCGGCCAGCGAGCGAGCAGATGGAGCCACTTTCGCGCTTCACCTTGCTCGCATCGCCAAGCCCAATGGACTGACCGGAGGAGAAGGACGAGGCTGGTCGAGCTGAGCCTCTCTCTCGCGGCCGAGTTGAGTAGCAGATGTGGACAATTGTGGTGGCCAGGATAAGCATGAACAAGCATAGGATTGCGGCCAAGATGAGCGCAAGCTGGTTGAAACTGGCCAGCCTCAAGAACTTGCCCAGTATTTGTGATGCCTGATCTGCACTCTCAGCCGGCGGCCGCTCGTTCCTCGGCTGCCGCGGAACCTGTTGCAGCGAGGCCCCGGTTATCAAGGTGGCCGGCCTCTGGTTGGCCAAGATCGGCTGCTGCCGGCTCGAGCCGCCCGTCGCCAGCAGCCTCGGCCGCTTTTCCGCCACACTGGTCAGCATGTATCTAGATAATCTGTATTTATGCCAATGCTCAGCAATTAAAGAATAGCCGGAAGCCACGAGTCTATAACTGTCTGAAATGGAGTTGCCTCTACACGTCGGTCTGTGAGTCGATGAGTTCGTTTATTCAGCGTTCATTGCCATGAGGTCCCATCGGTCAGTAAAGAGAGAGAGAGCGAGTGCCCCAAATGTTGTTCCATCAAACCAGATGAAGTTCATCGTGGCTTATTTATTTTGAAAAAGGTGAATCGGAAAGATGATTCTAAATTGCTTTGTAGCTTGGCATTTGAGTAAGTAAGGTGGAATCAAGCGTTTTGTCGGTTTCATTCGCATCGCACCAAGGCATAATGTGAGCCTAATCTGTTCTGCCAGTGGCCGCGGATCTACTCAAGGAGTTTTCTGAAAGCATCGCCTCAGACAGCGCAGATCAATTGGATGGGTATCGAGAAATTAGACTGTGGAAGTTGGTGCTCGAAACATGGTGATGTGCCAAGCAACAACTCTATGCGTCGGTTCCAACTGTTCACTGGTCCTCAAAATAAAATGAGCATACCATTTATTGTGCAGCAACCAGTTAGAATCACACCTTTTTCCGACAAATTAACAGGAACACGAGAACTTAACTTTTTGAGATTCATCAATATCTTTGTGAGCAAAAGCTGAACAAAACTCGTCGAAGTCTATGACTCCGTCGTTGTTCTTATCGGTCTCCTTCAAACTTCTCTCGGCTATCCTGTGAACCCTTAGATCATCGACATAGTTTCCAACCATCATCTTCAAAATGGCAACCAAGTCTCCAAGATCGATGAGATCGTCATTGTTGACATCATAAACCTTGAACACAAAATACAATTTCTGTTTCCTACTGTTCACAGGCTCATCTGAATCAACTAGTGGCAATTGAGTGAGGTGTTTCGAGCATACATTTCCGTTGGACNAGCTTTTTGAGTTATTATTGGAATGATGATAACTATGACTATGGTTATGGTGATAATTTTGATGTGAACCATTGGAGTTTAGAGGCAGATGGTTGCTCGAAGCCGCATAATGAAAACTATGCTGGTTCGTAGTATGGTGCTGGTGAATGTTGTGGTGGTTTGATTCATGGAAACCATCGTGGTAGCTTGAATGGCGCGAGTGCCTCGTTAGGCCAGGCGAAAATGGGGACGGATCAATGGTATCGAACAGAAGAGGGGCCTGTTTCACAATACACTGTTGCTGCTGCAAATTCAAGCTCTCCTGTCTAGAGACGTCTCTCGACCTAGAGATTGGGGACGACTTGTGCGAAGATCTGAATGTGGCCAAAACTTTCATAAATTGTCTGAAGTTTATCCTATCGTGGTCCTCATCACAGTCGATAAAAAACATTTGAACAATTCTATCACAGAGCGGGTTGATGGCTAACTCTGGTATTGCAAGACAATCCTGGCGCGATAAAGAGCCATTGCCGTTCCTATCTAAGGCCGTGAATCTCGAGTATAATCGCTCGATTTGTGCCGACGAAAAGCCAGTCTCCTCACTAATAAGTGTAATTTCTTCATCTTGTAACATGAAAGACGGTTTGTTGCCCATTGCTAATGTTGCTTGTTTGTTTCGAATTTGTTACCTTACTTTCACAGAATATGGTTGGCCGAGGTTGAGTATATAGAGTTTCGTTTCAGTTGTTGGCCGGCCCTTTTAGCCACCATATCGATCACTCCAGCCCGATAGGCAATTGTTTCAGCTTGTCTGCCATGTTTTTAGCAGACGGTCTGGTCGAGTGGGAGAGGCTGGCAAGCTGGCAGCGGACGGGCGGGCGGGCGGGCGGCCGAGCGAGCGACAGAACCAGCGAAAGCGGGTTCATGAGCGCCTTGCAAGCCTGAGCATATTTCGTAGCTCCCGATCGGCAGTATTTGATAGCACGGCAAACATAACAACATGCTTATCCTCCTCTCCTCGCCACCAACCAGCTAGAGCCCATGGCCCAGCCTGACGCCAGAGACTTGGCTCAGCGAGACTGCGGGGAGGCGGCAGAGGGAGAGAGAGACGTAAGCCGTGACGACTAGCTCCGATTAGGCCACCGCCATACTCGCTCTCCAAAACTCTAACCGGCCGCCGGTTGTTGAAGCTCGGCAACTGTTTGGAACGACTAGCTGAGGCTCGTCGTGCATCTCCACCAAGCGCCTTTGGTAGCCTACCAGGCTGGCGAGAAGACGGTTCCCTTGGGCGCGTAATTGCGCGCGCCAGTAGCCCAGTATTGACGGTGCTCTTGACTTTTACCCTCCACCCTGCGATCCAGCTAGGCGCGCGGATGGACTGAGCCTGGCGAGACAGCCACCAGAGTTCCCCAAATAAGTACGACTGGAGCTCCCTTTCGCTCGAGAGACTCATTGAGCAGGCTAGCCAGAATAGTGGGATGGAACGTTCAAGCACAATGGCGCGAGGGACTAAAATGTTAAGGTTGTTCCAATCGAAGCTTCACCACTGGGCCGAAAGTGAACACGAAAAATTGTCTGGCCCAGTCATGAGTAGATGGCACTGTGATTGAGTCGAGCAAACTGCCAGACTCGCAGTTGCTGGATTGTTCCTGAAAGCGTCAAGCGACCATAAAGTTTGGAATAAACTTTCTGCCCTCCGAGTTGGTGGCGGCAGTGGCTAAAACTTCCGAGAGCGGCCACTTGTTGCGCTAGATAGTTTGGTCCTGACGCTGCAAAACAAATTAGACAGCTCTTTGGCTTGGTTTCGGCGCCTCTTTCTGCAAGGCGACAACAAACAAGCTGCCTTGACGAAGCTATCACATCAACCATACCATCTGGCCGCCCCTCTGGCCTTTGCTCTCACCACATCAAGCCAAAGGCAACCACGAAAGCTCCCGCGAGGCTCGATGGCGCAACCAACCCTCTCGTGAGCCTAGCTGATCAGTCTGCAAGACAAAGCTCCTGGCTGGCATATGCCAAATCACGTTTGGCCCACTTGGCGCCTTCGCGAGTCTAGGCGGCCATGGATGCTGGTGCGTGTGTGTGACAAGTGCGCAAATTGAGCTCCAATTTTCCATCCGCCGACCACTCGAGTTGCTGCTGCAAGTCTGTCATTGTTTTGGTTGCCGCAACGCTTGCTCGACTCGGCGCCCAAAGCTAGCCGACTAGCTAGCTGGCTTATCGCTCGCCTCTTCCTTTTTCTTCCTCTCCGTCACCTCTCTTTGCCAACTGATACAATCGGCTCGCAGCCAGCCAACGATGATCAAAGGCGACAAAAGACTCGCTAAGTCGAGTGCTCGATTCACAAAAGCACCCAAGACTGTTCATCCTTGCCCGAGTTCATGTCTCAGAGACGGTCGCCAGTTTTGGCCCTGTAATGCGAGCAAAACTTTGAATGAGAAGCCTGAGTCGCTCCATCTGATGGGCCCCTAAACGAACCCACTGACTTCTTCGAACTAACCTCTCCCAGGTTGGCCTCTCCTAGAACAGAGCTGGTTCGCGGGGCTGAGCTAACTTGACTGGACGCCGACGAAATGCAACCACCTCTAGTCCACCCATTCATTATTCTCATCTTTGTTAGCCTTGCATTTGTCGAATTGAACTCGCAGGCTCACAGCCAACAGGATAATGACGACCAGCATCAAACAGAGCAGCATCTACGGATGCAGCAAATTTCAATGGGCCAGAGCCAGGACTTGAGCAGCCAGCTGAGCGGGGCCCACCAGCTAAGGTCGGACGAGGGCTCGCAGCTTGGAATAGAGCCGAGCCACCAGGCGCAACCGTCCAACTTGCAACAGCAGCAGCAACAGCTGCCAGCTCAGCTGGACCAGCAGTATCAAGCAAACAGCCAGCAACCGCAACAACAGACAACCCTCCTGCCCGTCCAACAGGCCCAACAATCCTCGCAAGTCCAGCCACTGCTACTCGTGCAACAAGCACGACCTCTTCAGCTGCAATCTCAGCAGCAGCAGCAACAGCAACAACAACAACAACCGCCAGTGCAGCAACAAGCGCAACTCCAAGATCTGCTGCAACCCCAACAGCAACAGTCCGTCAGACATTCGGCGCCGCAACCGCAACCACCGCAACAGCAACAGCCATCGCCGCAGCTGCAGCAGCAGCTTAGTCAGCAACAGCACTCGTCCCCAGTGATCCAGTACCATGTCCAGCAGAGAGGCGTCGAACAGGTGAGCCAGCCTCAACAGCAACAGCAGCAGCAGCAGCAGCCCATAGCCAGGGAGAGTGTTCAAGCGCCGGTCGCTAGGCAGCCAGCCCAAATGGCCAGCTACGCACAGCCCAACACCTACCATCAAAACTCGCCCTTGTACCTGGGCCACAATCCCTTCATCGAAATCCTAAGGCCTCACAGTTATGCAGACGACAACATTGTAACCCTGAATTTAAGCCACAGTCACATCTACGAGATTGACAGCGAGGCNTTTGTTGGCCAACGTTTCGAGCACATTGACCTCTCGAACAACAAGCTCGGCCTCATCCACAGCCGCTCCTTTCGCATTGGGCCCAACCACTCGCGCCACAACCCTTACAATCCAAACAACAACAGCAGCAAGCAAGCGAACGCCCTCTATCCAACCAGAAGACCCCCGCCNGCGCATCCAAAGAGTGTCACCATAGACTTCAGCCACAATCCGGCCATCGTTGCTCTCTCGGGCGCCTTCGATCACATTGACGTACCAAACTGTCTGCTCAACTTCACCAATTCAACNGTGGAGCTCAAGTTTGGGGCATTCAAGAAATACTTCAAGGAGCATCCCGGCCACTTGATAGACATCGAGTCGGTTGATTGTTGCGAACAAGAGTGGCTGCTCGGATACAAGCACAACTTTGTGCCCAGAACCCACTGCGACCACGACCCCAGCCTCCTCCTCTCAAAGGTGGCCCAGCAAAGCATAATCGACAGCTGCATAACCTATGTCACCTCGGCCAGACACAGCATGACCATCCAGGGTCCCAGCATCATCCATCAGGTGGCCGCAGCGCCAAGGAGCCACTCTAGCACCCACATCGACAACCATCTCGCCTACCTGATTCTGGGCGGCACAGCCATGATCTTGACNTCGCTCTCAATATATATTATATTCTACATGTTCAGCCTGAAAGCCGCCTTTGTCTACCAAATGCAGCACAAAAGTTGAATTTGGCTCACCCAGTTCTCATCGCCTCACCAACTACATTTAACTGAATCCTGTCCAAATTAAAGTGCCCTCTCGTTTGCTGGTCCTATCGAGGGGGGAGCATTCGATCTGATGTTTGTTTTGTTTCCGAGTTCCTCTCGGCAACTGAAGACGAAATAAAGTCGCTTGTTGATCTTGATTTTCATAAGAGACCTGTTCAACCCTAGAAGTGTTGCTGCCGGCCGACAGCGTCGAGCAGTCTTTGCAGTCATTTAATCTGAACTCGAGTTAGCAAATTGTAGTCGGTAGGTAAAAATGCAGAGCAACTTGGAACANGTGGATATGAATTCATTTTTCAAGTTTTGCTCGATTAGGGAGCTAAATTTGAGCCCAGTTGAACCTAAGAGACAATTATGCAACCATAGCTGTTGATCAGTCTTTGAAGTGGTCCTTGACACAGGTAGATTTGTCCGGTCGGATCGACTAAATATAGAGCAGGGAAGTGCTGCTCGTATATCGTTGACTTGGGATAGGTGGCGCAAGCTGCGCCTGATTGTCGATGACAATATCCCTCGCATAGAGTTGCCATTTTTACCATAGCCTTCAGTGCATAGCTCTCGGCTGGATCTCGGCGAAATGAGAGCTCAAGCCTCCCGTGCGCCAGCAAATGAACTGACGACAGCCACGAACCCAAGCGGGATCTTCTATGGGCATTGTTGGTGAACATGCTGCAGCATGATGCTNGTGTTTGCTGCAACCAATAAGGAAGTTTGCTCACGACGAAATGCTTGATTGCACCGAGAGGAGCTAGAAATTTTTCAACCGAGGCTGCCGGCTTAATTTTGGCTGCCGCCCGATCCCACAACCAACAATCAACCGGCTCGACTGGCAGAGAGTCATTATTAGAATGGCCGCCTCTGGTTGCGGCACGACAATAGTTCGGGCTTTAGGTTTGACTCCCAAAGCTTCGCGTTACAAGCGCAATCGTTGCCTGTTTGCCGTCTCTATTTGTGTCAGCGCAAAAAGACACCACTTAAATTCGTCTCAAGCCAAAGAGGACTCGGCCACGTCCCTCCAACAAACATGAGGCAACACGAGAGGCATGCCATCTCTCAGTGCGGCCGCCGAGAGATATCTATCGATACCAAGATGATGGATTAGATATGTGTGGCGCAAAAGTAGGTTTTTCCACTAAATCGGAAGAGTTTCCTTGGAATTGCGTTGCCGTGTCCCGTGGATTCGAGTCTCGCTCGCATCGCGGACTTGAGATTGATCGGAGTTTCAAGGGAATGCGTGCAAATCTCTCGAAGGGATTTCATGGCGCGGGAGTGAGCAGAAACTTCCGACTTGCAGGCTCCTGCTCTGATCAGGTTGGTCGTGCACCGATCGGCGGACGGAGGGTTGGCTCGTCCGCCGCAAACCTGGTGCCCTCGAAACACTCTCACAGGCGGCAACAGGCGAAACTTGGGCCGGCGCCGCAAGCGAGCCCTGCCGCCAGATTTGCCGGGCAAGTTGCGCCGAAAGTTGCTCCTGGCGCAAACGCGTCCCCCGCGAAACATAGGCCATGCAAATCAGGGGGCGGCTGAGGTGGAGCGAGCGAGCAAGCGAGCAGGTAAGCGACGGGAAGCATTAGAACTCCGGACGGAAGGCCCGCTCGCTCGCTTAGCCATTCGGCTCGTATAGTCGGCGAGCAAAAATGGCTGGTCGCTTGGGAGCAACTTCGGCGTAGCAGGTGGACTGCAAAGACTGAATGAGCGACACTTGAACTCGCTTGGGTCGTGCTCAAGCAGCGAGCGCACTGTTGGCGCTGGCAAGACTTCCACTAACCTCTAAACTTGCAACTCGGCCTGCGCGCAGCCTCAAGCCAGTAAGAGGGTTCTAGTTCGCGGGCAACAACAATGGCAACCATAACAACAAGTCCCTCGCCCGCTGAGCCCGCAAAGTCTCGCTACTTGGAGGCTGTGAGAGTCTAAACTTACTTGGCTCTCCTCTGGCCACTTTGCTCGGTCTAGCTGAGCCAAGCCAAACTGAGCTGAGCTGAGCCGAGAGTACTTTCTACTACATCCGAGTGGCGGCCTGATAAGAAGAAACAACCAGCCTGGTTGCCTTAGCTGGTTGTTTGTTGAGCAATTCACATTAAGCGAGCTCACATAATGCAGTGGCGCATATTTGCGCCCCCTCGGCTGGCCGCCCGCCCGCCTGCCAGCCAGCCAGCCAGCCAGCCAGCCTGCCTGCGAGTCCAGACCAGAGGGTTGGCCGTCTGGCTGGCTGGCTAGCGAGCTCGAGCCGGAGACTGGCGCTCCAACTGTAAGCGGACGGAGCCGCGAGTGGATCCAAGCGACCGCCCCTGTCTCCCCCTCCGACCCCCCTCGCCCATAGAAAGGTGTAGAAAAGTCTCCCTCTTTCCATCTCTCTCCCTGCTTATTACTAGTTCAACTGCGATAAAAGCCTTCAATTACCAAATCCGTAATAGACGAGGACGAGTATAGACCTGCGAGCGAGAGAAACTTCTTACGAAAACGAGAGGCAAAATTATTACACGTCATCAGTGGAGAAGAGTAGCACAATGTTGACCGCAAAACTGACCACCTTGGTGGTGCTCGTTGCAGCGCTTTGCGGCGCTGGCTGGGCNTCCATCGAGAACGAACCCGTTAAGGTGACCTACCGAAACTCGGGCCCCCGTTACGACATCGACGATGTTGAGCGAACTAGAGTGTCGCCAGACGCAAGGGACAACCAGCTCATGGGAGCNGGACGCATGCAACCAGCGCCCACCGACCAAGAGAGCGAGCAGCCGCCTATGGGCCACATCTCAATTCGAAGGATCTTCCTGGTTCCCATGATGCAACCGGCCCACTCGGAGGCAGGCTGGTCGCAGGCTGGCGNCCCCGAGAGGCCCGCCGAGCAGGCAGAGCGAACGCAATCGGGCGTCCGCGACCAACCAGGCATGTTTGGCGCCATGAACAGCAACAACAACCAACAGAGACAACCATTCTGGCCATTCATGCTGCCAACTCGCCACCACTTGCTGGGCGGCGATGAGGCCTCGCGATCTCCAACTCCGGAGGCGAGCAACGAGCGCCCATCGGCTAGCGAGAGCCAGGAGCAGCCTGGAATGAGGGGAGAGCGCGAGGAGCAGCAGGCAGAGCACCCTCGCCGGCTCCTCATCGACCCCATCCAGCTGATAATGGAAATGATGCAACACGCACTCAACCCAGCGCCAACGAGCAGCTTCTTCAACGATCTCAACAAGGAAGCCTCAGGCTCGCCAAAGGAGACTAGCGATAAGGCGGCCCCAGAGGCAAAGCCAACGAGCGAGCTAGCGAAACCTTCGAGCAAAAACGAGACCAAGGAGGAGATTGTTGAGATTGAGGGAAAGAAGTATTTGCGTAAGACTGTCATCAATCGTCATGTTGGCGAGAACATCATATTCATGACCAAGAGGCTGATATTCGTCCCATTGAACGAGACTGATTCCAG
>Ga0058699_1000701_pt1 | contig 10084 bp, 10 predicted proteins | sample AgamicAtPe_FD_55078 | JGI IMG/M metagenome (GOLD analysis project Ga0058699, IMG submission 55078) | Agave microbial communities from Guanajuato, Mexico - At.P.e | ecosystem: Host-associated > Plants > Phyllosphere > Phylloplane/Leaf | place: Guanajuato, Mexico | collected 2012-10-15 | reverse complement strand
GCATCGGCCAGAGGCGCGCGCTCCAGCTAGCCAGCGAGCTCGTTACGCAGCTTCCGCAAAGACCTGATCGCTTGTTTAAAAATAAAGTCAACATCGAGCCCATCAACATCCTGGCCCCGGATCGGCGCCAATGAGAAATGTCTCTGATTTTCACGGGTCTCTTTCGGGGGAAGGAGGCTCTTTCCACACTACTAAATTTAGACACACATTTGCAATGGCACAACGGGTGCTAGCGCTGGCGATGCCGGCGCTGCAAGATGCTCGGCTAGCCTTGACGATTTGTGCCGGCCCTTTCGTACAGCAGCGAGCTAGCCTAGTTCTAGTCAACAAGCCCTGCCTGATCATACATGGCGGCGGCAACTTCTCAGCGTTGAGCGCGGAGGGTTGGCGGGCGGCTGAGCGACGCAACTTCAGACAAGATTGTGTGATGCGCACGAATGTCAACGACCTCGCCACCGCTGGGCCGCCAAACGTGTGTGTTTGTGTGTATGCGCTCCTGTCGCCTGTGTGCGCTTGCAGCGCAGACTTGCGCTCTGGCCCAAGAGCAAGCTAGCTCGCCATTATGACATTTCTAATGGCGGCTGTTGCTGCGGCCACAGAATGGGCCGCTGAACGTTGAAACTCAACATTGTTCGATGTACAATCTGGCACACGATCACCAAGCAGCCTGTCCGAAGTGCGCCGCTTGCTCGCCATGAGCCGGCCCATGTAGGCTCCTGGAGTGATATTGAAACTTCATCCTCGTCTGCCAGACTGGCCGGCCCCAAAAGGGCTGTGCCCCTACTAGGCGGCTCATGGGTTACGCTGCCACTAACAGGCGAGCCCGCCGATCGCCAGAGCAAGACGAGCCTCTCAGCCAGGACGAGCGGCTCGCGCGCATCAGCTGTTGTTGGCTCGAGGGTGAATGTTGTTGGCGACCAACTGTTGCATCTCACTCAAATGCGTCTCTACACTCCAATCTGCAAACAAACAACTTACCTTGTGCAATTTTTCCAACGCTAAAATGAGCTCGCCGATGTAAATTTTGACGTCGTCTTCCTTAAAGTGATCGCGCTGATAGAGGTGGGTAAAGAGTTCGCCGCCGCTAACGTAATCTAAAATAAGATGGAGCTTTGTTTTGGTCTGAAATGCGTAGTGCATGGTGACTAGAAACGGCTCGTTCCTTATAGATTCGAGCACCTTCCTTTCAGTCCTCGTATGGTCGAGAGTCTTTGTCTTTTGGGCGACAATTTCCTTCCTAAGCACCTTCATTGCGTACAGTTTGCCGCAATCGTGGCCAGTGAGCTTTCTAACGAGAAAAACCTTCCCATAGGCGCCAGTTCCAAGCACCTTCAGCAGCTCGAAGTCCTCCATGTGGACGCGATAGGTTGCGTTTGGGTTAGCTCTTCGGTTTGCGCTTTGCTGCTGCTGCTGCTGCTGTTGGCGCCTCCATTTTGCTGGCTCTGGGGCGACAGGTCGGCCGGCGCTGCTGCCACTGGCTCGCTGGCCAGCGCAACCCAAGTTGACTTCCAAGTCGCCGCTTACTTTTAGTCTCTTCTTCATGTGTTTTCTCTTGATAAACACTCCTCCAATCTAGTCACTGCAAAGACGAAGCCTCCTCTCAATGGGCAAACAATTCATCTACTTGCTCGCTCACCTGTGTGCGTGCTGGATTAGTTGCATCTTGGTTCCCCTCAAGTCTCCTTTCTCTCTCCTACTGTTGCTGTTGGCTTGTTTAAAATTTATAAAAGCTCTTGGTGTTGGCATATGAAATTGTATGCTGCTATGAGCTTCGGCTGGAATGAGTGCGAGTGTGTGCAAAGCCGCCTATGAATACAAGTCAGCTTGCGTTAGTGTGCCCCTGTGTCTGTGTTTGTGTCTGTGCGTTGCCGAGCGCGATAAATGTCGCCCTGTGCGCTCTTAATATGAGCGCAAATTGTACGCAATCGGGAAAATATCCTGGCTCACTTCGGCCCACGATTGCGCCGCTCAAGCAGCCACTGGCCAAGACGAGGGCGCCAATTTAAGCCAGCTGCTCGCGGCGCAGAACTCACTCGCTTGCCTCCACTCACCTGGCCCAACGGCGATTNCTCTTGCTCGCTTCACGATGGACGAAGGTTGGGGCCGATTTGTCGCTGCAAATGGGACAATTTGGGCCAATATATTTGTGTGTTGGACTCTTGTGTCGCGTTGAGTGGGGAGAGCCATGCAACAAGTGCGCTCGGCCAGAGAGCTTGCAGTTGCCTCCTGNGCTGGACAGAACGCGTAACACAATTTGCCGTTGCTCGGCCGGCCGCTCTGCTCTCCTGTCCGCCCGCCCGCCCGCTCGCTTGCCTGTAAGCGCCTGCCCGACTCAGGCTGGCTGGCTGGCTGGCTTGCCGGCTGCCCGACTAGCGGACTGGCTGCGCTCTCCCCTTCGCCCTCTCTTACCCTTGGTCTGCGTCGGCCGAGCGGCCTAGCTGGCGGCGGCGGCGGCGGCCGCTTTGGCTCAGCCTGCGCCGCTGCTGCGACAGCAACAAGAAACAAACACTGCTAACGGACCTGCCCGCCCGCCTAGCTGTCTGACTGGCTGGCCGCCACTGCTCTTCTCAGGCTCCAGCTCCAGCTCCAGCTCTACCTCTTGCGCCTGCCCGTCGGCTGGGAGCACACGAAATCGGTGATCCAATTTTGCTCGCTCGCTTGGCTTGGCTCGGCTCGGCTCGGCTCGGCTCGGCTCGGCTTCACCTCTCTCGCTAGCTCGACGGGCGTCAGCTGGAGCGGCAGGCGAGCGAGCAAGCGGCCGGCCGGCCGACCGACCGACTGACTGACTGACTTAGCGACCATCTCCGAAGGCCTGCTGAGGCTGGCGGGCCGATTGGAGAGCCAACCAGCCCCAGCCACTGGCAGCCCTAGCGCCAAGACTCCGTCGCCGACTCAGCCGACGTGAGTCCGGCCCTCGGAGCGCCGGCTTCGGGCTGCTCTCGCATTGCGTCGCAAGTTGCCAGGCGAGTTGCGTTGCGAGCGCAGATTGCACACCACTGCGGCCCGTTGAGGCGGGCGGGCGAGCTGAGCGCGCACAGCTCGCAGGGCAAAAGCAACGGCGACAGCGCTAACAACAACGACCACAACAACATCGACAACAACGACAGCGGCCACTGCAATGGGCCCGCTTTGTGTGTCAGCCGGCCAGGAGGAGCGCGCTCCTTGAGCGGTGCAAAGGTAGCGGAAACTGCGCACTCGCCGGCTAACTGTCCCGGCCAGCGGCGAGAAACCTGTTGCGCCGCAGAGGAGGCGAGCAGTTGAGTCGCCGGCTCAAACCGGTCTTGGCTGGAGCTTTGGCTCAAGCGAGCGCTGCGCCGAGCCGAGCCGAGCCGAGCCGAGCCGAGCCGCGCCGCGCCGCGCCGCTCCAGCCAGCGGGCGGCCGTCCCCTTGAAGTTCAACCCTCGCGCCGTTCCAATTCTGGTCGCGCGCACTCGCCGCCAGGTGAGCTCGGCGCGGCTCAACCCTAAGCGGCAAGCTACGTTAGCAAACCTCGAGCGCCGGCTTCCGTTGACGCTCGACGAGGCTCGTGCTGAGCCGGTGGGCGCCGATTGCATGCGATGCAAATGGGCGCCGCAAGCCGCTGGCGCAACCCTTTGCTCGGCCTGAGCCTCTTGCAAAAGCGGCTCCTGGCGCAACAGGCCCGCCGACTGAAGGCTGCGCACACAAACAACACGTAGGCAGCCGGCACCTGTGCGCAGTGCAGGGCGGACGGCAGAGGAGAGCAGGAGGAGGACATAGATGGTCCATTGTAAAGCGCTGAGCTCGTGAGTCAAATGGAGCTAGTTTGCGGTTGGCAACTTGCGGTTGTTGGCCAACGCGCGACGCTCGCTCTATTGCAGCCGCTTATGTGCTGACACTTGAACTTTGGGAGCGCCAATGTCGTGCAGTGAGCTCAGGCGAGTGATGCTCGCTTTGCGACCTCACAGCCAAGAGTGATGCAAGCAATCCGAGCCGAGTCGAGCTGAGCTGCGCCCAATAGGAAGGGAGAGATCGCGCACCTGGCGGCCGATTTGGCCAGCTGAGCGGGCGCAACAGTTGGAGCTGCCGCAGCCGCCGCCGCCGCTGCTGCTGACGACAAGTGGCCGCTGGTTTAATAGAATTTGAAAATAACAATACGCTGATGGTAAACAAGGTGAAGCCAATGTTAGGGGGGCTTGAATTGTTATTTGTGCTGTGTTGTCTGTTTGTAAGCTGGCGCCCATCGAGCGCTCGCAATGAGATCTCTGCTCCACAGCCCTGTGCGCGGGCCAGCTCACTCCCTATTGGCCCAGAATCCTTTGAACATTCGGGTTGCGCTTTGGAGCGCTCGGTCGGCCAAGTTGTCGGCCTCGCTGGTCTCCTGGGCGGCCGCTTGCAGCTGGCTTTGGGCCGGCGAGAGAGGCGAGCCGGCCATCGCGGGCTGGACGCGCCTGGCGAGAGTAACGGGCGAGTCGAGCCTCTGAAGTTGCGGATGCTGCTGCTGCTGCTGGCTCTGAGCTGGTTGGCCGGCTGCACCTGTTGGCGCTATCATGTTTGCTGAGGGCGGCGCCGTTGAAGCGGCTCCGCTGGCGCCGCCCGAGGTCGAGATTGAGCTTGGGGCTGAGCTTGTGAGCGAGGAGATGATTGAGGAGTTGAAGATGCTCGTGCTCGGCTGCTCGAAGGGACTTGCGCTTACAAGCGCCGATGCCTCCTCCATCTTGAGCCTGCTCATGATGGTCAGATAGGTCTTCGGGTTGAGCTTCTCCTCAGCGACTCCCTGGAGCGACATGTCCGCGTACAGCTTTGGCATTATGGTTGTGAGCGCCACCAACTGGACGTCGTGTAAGCTGTGGTCGATGCGCTCGCCTAACCAAGTGCAAATGTTGCTCACCTGGGCCGCGTACCATTCCTGTTTGTGCCAGCGAGAGGAAGTGGCGGTCAGTTTTAGCGCAAACACTTCACTCGCCCTAAAAAGCGAAACCAAACTAACCTCCAAGAAGTTCACTATCCAGAGCTCATCGTTTATCTTGCTCCTAAGCAAGTCGCAACAGTTTGAAACAAAACTGACGTATTGTTTTCCAACGTCGCGGCCAGATGAGGACATTCCCTGCTTGTAGGTGAGCGATAGGATTGGCGCAAGCAGGTTGCCCTCGTCGTAGCGGGCCAACTTTGTGAGCGTGCTCTCGAGCGCCGAGAGGATCTTGTTGGTTTGTTTGGTGGTGGGTATTTTGAACGGGGAGGTTAGTTGGGCGGCTAGCTGGAGGCTGGGAGACGTGAGGGCTCGAAAGGAGGCGCGCTACTAACCTTTGCAAGCAGACCCGGCTGCAGCTCGTTCAGGGCAACCTCGACCAGCCTGTCTATTTTGGAATGGTACGACATCTAGAACGCGCCCCGGTTAGTCGAAAATGAATCGCGAAAAACCCAACCAACAACCGCCGCTTGTCGCCAACTCACCTGGTCAAAGTTGTTGAAGGTACACAATTTAAGGGATCTACTTCGAGTCTCCAGGAGCAAGTTGATCATTTGAATCATCTCGCTGGGCGGCACGTAGCTGGTGCTGGTGGCCGTCCACTTGTTTGACTTTCGCTCGAATTGCTGGAAGGCAAGCTGGGTCCTCTGGACGCAAGCATCGCAGAGCTCATAGGAGATCAACTTGAGCCTCTGGTGCAGTTGTTCAGCAAGCTGCTCGTCGGGCCAACGCAATTGGTTCAAGACAAACCTTTGCAGATCGTCCAACTTGACAAACATTTGCTCAATCAGCTGGCAATCAACCTGGCCATCGCGCTCAAAAGCCTTGAATAGCATTCTAGTCAAGGTTGATTCCATTATGTCTATGTAGCGCAAGAGTTTTGGCTTGTAAGTATCACACAAGTAGGCTTTGAACTTTCTACACTCCAAGTTGGGACTCTTTCTCAGATGGTTGTTAAGAACTTGGAAGAGTGCAAACACGTCCCGGTTGGTGGCGCCAAGGAGGTCGCTAGTGGCGCTCGCGTGGAAGGAGCCCTGCGAGCGGCCGGACAGCCTACCTGGTGGGGCGACATTTGCCTGTTGTTGTTGTTGCTGCTGCTGCTGCTGCTGCTGCTGCAGGTGCTGGTGGTGCTGATTCTGGACCGGTTGCTGGTTGCTCGTCGCTGAGCCGCCCAATTCGTTCAATATTTTGTCCATGTCAACGCTGAACAGTGACCAAAATAGCTCGAAATGATCCATCATCAGGTCGCTGTGCCAGGCAAAAGCGTCACCAAAATACTCGTTGTTTTCCTCCACCTGCTCGCAACACAACTCGGCCAATCTGGTCAAGTACTTCAGCTTGTCCCTCGGCTTTATGAGCTCGTTGTTGATTATCATGGCCATTGTAAGGCACTGCTGTTGGCGCTGATCGGTGGCGCCGCTTGCAACTTGTGTCATTTTGCCGCCGGCGGACGATTGTGTGTTCTGGCGCCGTTTTAACGACTCGTTAGCGGCCGATGAGAGCGAGACGCTGGCATTGGCGGCCGCCGAGGAGTTGCTGAGGGCCGAAGAGGCATAACTGGCCATGGAGGAGTTTGACAGATTGGACGAGCTCCTCGGCGGCCGATGGGCGGCCGGCGAGCCAGCTGCTGAGGCCGCCGCCGCCGCATTGGCTCTGTGGCCGCCGAGCTCGGGCTGCTCCGCCGGCCTACTTTGCTCGCCGCTCGGACTTCCAGGCAGCGGGGACTCGCTGCAAGCGGCGCTTCCTGCGGCAGCGCTAGAGCCGCAAACCGAGCCGGCCAAGAGGTTTGCCTTGCCCGAGAGGCGCGTGTAATGATTCAGAGCCGCCTGCTCCAAGCACTTCCTGATCAAATTGCGCACTTCCTCGTTTTGGACCATAGAGTTAGTTTGTTGCTCCTTCATGAGCACTCGCTCTAATAATGAGAGGGTTGCCTTCAAAGCTCCATCGGGCTTTCCAAAGGGGAAGGAGTAGGAGAAGTTTGAGATTTGTCGCTCGATCATTTTTAACAACTTGCCCTTGATTAAATGGAACAAGTCACGTTCCTCCACTGTAACAGTTCCAATTCCATCCGGCCTCAAATCGAAGTTCACGGATCCCATTGGATGCGCTTGGCCGCTGTTTCCGCTAACATGCGAGGCGCAAAAGTCGAAGCCGTAATTGATTAAGGTGTGATCAATGAAATAACCGCGCTGATTGAAATCTAGCAACGAGTTCAAGTAGGCCAAATGTCGGTAACAAGTGCGAACACCATAACGTGCACAATATTCGTCTAAAACAAGCACCTGGCCGGCAGAGAACCAACCCAAGGAGCAGTAGAGATCATTTAGGCGATAATTTAAAGTTTCGTTTTGTAAATACTTGAACAGGTAATTGTGTTGAAATTTGCAAGGGTCAGCGCTGATGAACTCGTCCATTCCGTGTTTGCGAGCCCGCTGATCAGCTTGATCAACGCTCGACTTGGCCCCCTTTACTCCGTTCAGCATTGAGTAGATGGACATCGACGAGCTGTTGGCCGAGCAAACCGAGGAGCCGGCGGCCGAGTTTGNAAGCAGCTTTGTTTGCGTGCTCGCCGAGCTGCTGTAAGCAAAGGCTGCGTCAATATAGTGCGAGCTGCTACNTGAGTACTGGCTCCTCAGAGGCGTTGGCTTGTGAGCCTGGCCGGTGGCTCGATAAAGGGCCATAACCCAACCAAAACACTCCTGTTCGTCGTCGCAGGCAAACACAACACTGTCGCCCTCCTTTACAACGTTGAAATAAAACTTGCTATGCAACTCGTCGCTGAGCGCGGCCGCCGTTTGGATTGCCGATGGCGCCTGCTCGCGGGCCTCATCGCTTTGGCCAACCAGCTGGCCGGCAAGCAGGTCAGTCGGCGTTTGTTGTTCCGAGGAGAGGCTGGCCGCGCCTGGTTGCTTTAGGATCACATTGGCCAACCTGCCCGCCAGGCCCAAGGTGGAGGAGCCGCTGGAGGCATGGTGCTCGTTCAGGGAAACCTCAGAGCAGTGTTCCATTATGAGATCAGTGGGCGGCTCAATGTAATCCACAGTGTAGCCGTCCAATTGGAGCATCTCAGTTGGCTTTGCCTTCTTATCCCGGTAGGCGCACATTACAAAGGTGTACTGGGAAACCTGGATGAGGATGTGATAGCGGCGCTTCAACTTTCGCCAGGTGCTCTTGCCGATGCCGTACAAGTAGCCGCAGTGTTTTAATTGCTGGGGCCGATCCATTCTAACTGCAATGCGGATTTTGAGCTCTTGGTCGGAGTTGCTGAACTGGCCTTGCAACGAGGAGGAGGAGGAGGCGGCTTGAGCTGAGCCGGAGCTGGTTGAGTTTGTGTTTGCAGACGAGCTCGGTTGCATTGTGCACCACTCGGGAGTTTTGCTACTCAAAACTGTTGGCCGGAGCACCAGCTTCCCAAGCTCCTTGTCCTCCAGGCTGAGCATGGATGGGTTGACCGCGTACAGTTTTATCTTTAACATTGGAAGCGGATGATTGGTGGTGAAATCGCCCTGCGTGTCCCAGAGTGGTTTTCTCGCTTGGACTCGCTCGGTTTGCAATCGCTCGCTACCTTCAATTTCCATTGTGCAATAAATCTCCCTGTTTGGGGCCAACTGTCTGAGCCCGCGAACCTCCATAACAATGACCTCAATATTGAAGGTGAGCACTACATCAAGTTTGGTTAGCTGAGGTTCGCTTGCGTGGCTCTCGACAAGACCGTCGCGAGTTAACGACGCCTGAGCCCTGTGCATGGTTGGCGCCGGTGCAAAGTGGGCGGAGCCCGCAACGAGTGAGGAAGCGGAAGGGGCGGTGCGTTAGTGGTGTCGATCTGGCGGAAGTGGCGGGTTGCAACTCGGGCGAGTCGCGCGCTAGCCCAGCGCAGAGGGGATGGAGCTCAATCGGGTAGACTTTGTCTGTCGGCCAACTGGGGCCGGCAGAAGCAGTTTGGCCGGCGGTTTTGACAGATAGGCGGATACTCTTGGTTCGGCTCAAGAGAGAAGTCGAGTGTGGCTGCCTAGCGAGAGTTGAGCTGCTCGTTGTCGGCGGAGGCGGAGGCGGCGGCGGCAGGCTAGAGAGTGTTAAACTTTGGACACCATTTGAGACGCTCGAGTGGGGCGCGCAAAGTAACGGGTACAGCTAGCTCGCAAATCTAGCCAACTAGATGGAGGCGCCAGCGCGAGGGGCCCATAAAGCAGCTAACTTCTTACATGATCTTACCGACGCCAGACAGTCCACTGAAGGCCAGCGACCAGAGAGGCTGTTGTGCTGTAGAGAGGAGGGAACTCTGCGCCTGACGTTTGTGCCCAAGGCTGTCTAGTCCGCGCGTTCGGTTCAAATTTTTGCCCGTCAAGTGACTAGTTTCAGGTCAGCAAAGGTCCGTGTTTGTTTTTCGCATTCGGCGCGTTACAAGGTTTTGCAGGTAAATCGAGGGCAACGCGAGCAGAGTTCAGTTTGGTTGTTGTTTGTTGTAAATCCAAGGGGGAAACAATTGACCGAGTTTGGATGGAATTGCGCATTGTGAGTCCACAATTTTTCCGGTTCGTTTTTAGGGTAGATTTAAATAAACAGGCAAAATTTCCAATTCAAATGAGGAGGATTGAAACAATTTTTGGTTTTTGAGACCAAAGGTTTGCCGTGTTGTTCGCGATTGGCGTTTTGCGCGCAGTCATTACAAAATTTTTGTCGCCAGCAGAGGAAACGGAAGCGACATTTCAACAGGAAGGCAAAGGTTTGGGGCCGGCCGAAGGTGCGAGTCGTGGGCAGCGCAAGGTTGCGTGAAGTGGGGGCGGCGAGCATGAACGTGATTGGCCAGCTCGGTCGGGTGCGTCCGTCGGGTGGGTGCGGGTCCAGCCAGGAGGTGGGCGCGGCATGCGGCCGATGGAAGCCGATCGCGGGGGAACATGTTCGGGCGCATGGGTGTGGCAACATAAAGTGGTNGGCGTNNGGGCNGGCGGGACAGATTAACATAAATTCTCGTTCACTGGTTGGCCTTGCGATGGTGGGTCAGTTTTAGTGGGTTTGGCGCAATGGTCTTGTCGCCCTTGGAGGATCGCAGGTTTTGGGGTGATGCCTTCGGGGGAAGTGTGTGTGTGTGTGTGTCCGCTGGGGAGATGGGCGGCGAGCGGGGGACGGAAATGGGCCTATTTGCTGTTGGCGGTGGTG
>Ga0058699_1000700_pt1 | contig 10100 bp, 6 predicted proteins | sample AgamicAtPe_FD_55078 | JGI IMG/M metagenome (GOLD analysis project Ga0058699, IMG submission 55078) | Agave microbial communities from Guanajuato, Mexico - At.P.e | ecosystem: Host-associated > Plants > Phyllosphere > Phylloplane/Leaf | place: Guanajuato, Mexico | collected 2012-10-15 | reverse complement strand
GGGATGGGAGGCTTTTCCGGCTTCGGGTTGTTGCTGGCGGGCGCTTGCGTTCGGGCTGTAGCTGCGGCTGCGGCTGCGGCTGAGGCTAGACTTGGGGCTGGTATTTGTGTTGGCGTCAGCAATGGCACTGCCGAGACTCGAGAGGGCTCAGTGGCAGCCTGGCAACGATGACGGTGGAGCATCGAAGCGAGGGATTTGCGCCTCGAGTCCACCTCTCATCTCGTCTCGTCAACCCATCTCTCGCCCCTCAGTTTGATGGTAGAGGCGAATACTAATTCCAATCGCGGCTTGGACGCGCGCCGAGTCAGGTGGCGCCGGACAGCAAATGTCCACTCGTCCCCCTCCCGCTCNATCGGCCCACAAAGGCTGGCCCAGTGGGGACGAGCCGGGCCAGGTGCCCAATCTGGCGGGTGGTCGGCAGAGTTAATGTGCGGCGCCCGCTAATCGGCTCTCGGCCTGCAAGGGTTGCTCGCCGTTGGTGGCTCCCCAATGGTAGCCCGGCCGAGCGGGGGCTTTCGCTAATCTGGCCGCCGCCGCCGTAGCAGCCAGCTTGAGGCTCCCAGAACTGAGGCTTCAATTTCAGTGCACTTGTAACTGCACAAGCCAATCTCTCGCTCTCGCTCCCACTTGACTGCATCTCAGCTCGCCTCGCCGCCACCAATACTACAGAGCAACTCGGGCCGGGCCAACGGGGGCCNTGTTTACCTGGGCGCGCTNGTTGGCGCCAACTGGCCGCTTGCTTCCCCCCCCTCCTCCTCCTCCCCTTGGCCGCCCGTCAAATCGTCATTTGCATCTTCTCTCCCCTATCGGTCATTGATCAGCGTCGGACTTGTCAACGGCAGCCATGCCTGAGCCAAAAATGGATCCCGATTCCGATTGGCCACCGAGAGTATCGGGCCCATTTGATCAACTAGCGCAGCTCGCGAGCCTATAAGGCCGAAGCGGCCTCTTCGAGCGCCGGCCAAGTTGCTAGTGAATAAGCCAATACAAATCACTCGCTGGCTTCCAGACAGCCGAAAGCCGGGGGACTAGCAGGAGAGGGAGAGATAAGATCGGCTGCCAGCGCAGTTTTAGGGGCCGAAGATGGTCACTAATATCGTGGCTCTGCCCAATATAACTGTCATGCGGTTTGGATAATTTGTTGATTGTCGCCTGTTGACAATCAAGGCGCCAAATACTCTCCTGGCTCCCGAGAGACGAGAGCCGCCAGCCGCCAGCCGGGTTCATGGCTGAAGCACGGTGATGATTGAGGAGCGCATAGTGTTTTGAAGACAACTGGGTCGCAAGTTAGAGATCACTCAAATCTTCCACTTTGTCGACCATTTGCCATACAAACCCGTCGGCTAAGCAGGCCGGAGCGAGAGAGGGAGGATATTTTTTGGAGTTGGAGTTGGCGACCAATTTGGCTGGCCACTCGGCCAAAAGGTTATGTGGCCGCTCGCTCGGCCGAGAGGAGGCCAGAATGCAAATGACAGGCATAACAATGAGAGCGGCCCCATTGGTTGGCGGCTACCTATAAGCCGCTTGTGGGCCTCCGAGCTCTAGATTTCCTCTTATTGGTCGGCCAGTCGGTCCGGAGATCGACCGACTGAGCGAGCAGGCAGCATTGTAGCCATTGATCGTGGATCATATCATTTTGTCGGCTTACTTCCAAATAGATTCTCACACCAGCAGCGCCACTGGGGGGAGGGCAACAGGGGCGGCGGCCCCTCTGTGGGCCCCAGAGACTCGGCCAATGGGTTCCAGTTTGGCGCCAGATTGTTGATTTAAGTTCTATACACTCGGATTGGCTGCCGCCGCCGCCACCGCCGCCCTGGGACCAAGCGGCCCGCGGCTGGTTCGGTCCTGGTGGCAGAGCCGACGATGGGCGGGCTGGTTGGCTCGTTTGGTTGCGGCCGCCGGCTTGAGCGCTCCGAGCGCCAGGNTGACTGAGCGACCTAGTGACTGATTGATTGTTGGATGAACTATATGATTTGTGAATTGCTTCGGCTTATTATCACAACTCGCCCAGAGCGGCTGCCAGGAAAGCCAAAGGATACAAGCAAGCGCACGCCAGACAGATTGTTACCTTCAAAAGCAAAGTTGCCGAAGCATTCGGCCAATCAACCTCGGCACCGAAATGGAAGCGCAGAGTGGAAAAGTAGGGAACGCGAGTTGCCAGAGCACAAGGGGCATTCTGCACATTNAAATAAACAACCAGACTCGAGCAAACCAGCGGCCGCAACCAGAGTTTAGCAAAGCGAACCAGAAACTGGCACAGCTCCAGGAATCCCCTCAAGAGGGGAGCTTTTTATGAAGTGAATCGAATATTTGTTTTCTGCTCCCCTCCCTTTTGGGCTCGAGCTGGCGCTTATTTGTCAGGCTGCTTTTGACATTTGAAAGGAGGAAGCCGATAGGAGTTGAGGATAAGGAGGGTGAAAGGCAAAACTAACAACCAGCAGGTCCGAAGCCAAACCGATGACAGATGCCCGGCAGAGGCGAGCCAGGCCAAGCTCGACTTTCGAGCGTCAGTCTAGNCTCTTTCTCGCCCCCCTCTCTCTCTTAGTCTGAAACTCTCACTCCCAGGTAGATCCGCGCCAGACGCTCTATCACCGCCGACCTATACTGGCCGCCATTGGAACTCATTCGGCGCCTCCCTCCTTCTCTCTTGCAACACCACTCCTAATGGCGCTCATCGTCCAGATCAACCAATTGGTCCTCTAATTTGTTTTGCCCTTGCTTTGGCTCGGCCAACTACTCGTTTGATCAGCAGCCTCTTGGTTGCTTTCGATCAAGTATAGCTGGCGCGGCGAAACTAGGAGATTTTCTTATCTACTAATTTCATCGATAATTTCCCGATCTGACAAATTCACTTTTCAACTGGCCCAAATCAACATTATTCATCTCTCCTCTGCTTGGGCCTTTTGTTCCCAGCTATTCAAGTTTACCTCCTAAACCTACCTGCCCGCTTGCCAGTTCGCCAGCCTGACAGTTCCTCCTAAGCCTCCTGCTTCTTGCCGCCGCCGCCGCCACCAGAATCGTTTAGTCTCATATGGTTTTGGTTTGGATGGACATACAGATTTGTTCATTTAATCACACGATCAGTTGGTCCCGTTTGACGAACATAGGCGACTCTTTCCGNAAGGAGAATTTAGGTAGAAGTTTGCAATCATGCCAACAGCAAACTCGAGGCTCCAAACTTTTATCGCCTCATCGTGAAAAATCAAACCCTCGCTAATCACGCACGGGATTTCCACCAAAATTCGCCACTCAGATTCTTCTGCCTGGATTAACTGCCCACAATTTGTGATCTCAGTGTGGCCAATGACTTCCGGCTTTAGATCCATCAGAGAGGCTTGCGGGACTGGACTGGCCATGGTGGCTCATTCTCGATTTGCGCCATCTGAAGTTTGTACCCACGACTAAAATGAGAAACGACTTGTCTGTGCAGATCCGTTGCAAAAATAAACACAAGCGCACGCTGCTAGTGGTTTCGAATCTCGAAACGAGCGAGATCGTTTTCGAGATTTGGGATTTAATAGACGCAAAAATCTATGAGACCAAAACCAAAAATAAATAATCTCTCAGACCTCGCCATCACAAGATGCCAAAACTTGCATATTGATCACTTGNAATCTGAGCTCAAGAGGTGCGGAAACAAACACGCTGGTCTATTAAGTGATCCTGCGAGGGAGATGCCAGAATGAAGCTCCGTGGATAAATTGACTATTGTTGTTACACCATGATACAAATCTCAGCCCGGAATTCGACTCTCACATCCAAACGTTGATCTTTACATGACAGGTTCCATTCCGAGAAAGCGATCGAATTAATGTGAATCCGGCCCGATGATTCTAACCCTAAGTGTTGAATTTTGTATACCTAAGATCCACTATGGAAGACTTCGATCTAGAGGCTTTCATCGTAAACATCGAAGAATCAGCGCCGAAAGAGGAGCGATTTGCTCATGATCGGTGCCAGGAATGTGATACGACTCTGGAAGAGATTGAGGGAAACTATATATGTCCGAGTTGTAGCACTCAAGCAACAAATATACTACAACTTGAGCAGAGTGAACTGCATTTAGATGAAACTGGCAATCTCATATATGGTCAAAGAGTTCTTGCTAGTGATAGAGATCGACGTAAGCATACAATCGATTATGGTTGGGCTTGGTCGACTGACGAAGCAATTGTCCACATACTTAGTCTCCAGGTCAACGCTCTTGAAAAAGCTGGCTTATTACCGCCGTNTTTTCGTGAAGCAATCAGCAATATGTGGTTCAAATTTTGGCTCAACAACATNGCAATCTTCATACACGATGAGTACGATGAAAACGAATTTGTTCCAATTAAGACGATGAAATCTTTGAAGTATCGCGACATCGAAGTATTGTTCAAGGTTCGGGATAAAGTCATGATACCTAAACGACTCGTAAAAAAGGAGCGAAGCGGACCGAAGAGGGCATACAAGATGATGGGCACAAACTTCTATCGAAGCAACTCGAACATTCAAGCTGAAAATAACTCTGACCCCACCGACCAGCCAATCGTGAACTCATCTGAAGATCACATTGATCAAAACACACCTAAGGGGTCGATCCAGAACTCGGACTCAGAAGATGTCGAATTGATAGAGGGTTCGAAGGAAGTACCTGAGATGAAGAAAACTATTGTCAAGACTCTCGACCGTGACTCGGTCCTAATACTAACCCTCAACCGGACATTAGCTTTTATCGAGGCTACAGCAAGGTGTTTGAACTGTCCTGAGCCTCTATTTGCCTCGGATATCTTACGNGCTTGCAATCAGCGTCTGATTCCCTTCTACGGTGCAGCAAGATTCTTGCCCGACGGCATGAAGATCAATCTAGCCGATCGGCTCGTTTTCCAAAAATTCAAGCCACCTTGTCCAATACAGCTTTCGCGAGCTGCCAGTTTACTAGTGTATAAAATTTATGAGGATAGGATGCCTTTTCTGACACCCGTGCCAAATTTGAATAGGATTCTCGAACGTTTTGTTGAGGACTTAAATCTGCCTTACGATATCCTTGGCTATCTAAAANNAANGGTAGATTTCAGCTCTTTCAAACGAACTCGACCCATGCGGTTTCGCTCAGAAGGGAAGCGGTCTTGTAATTTTCCTCAATATGACAGGTGGGCTTTCGCCATTCTATTGTGTCAATTGAAGAGGCTTTTTGGCCTCGATGATAAAAGTATTGATGAACAGCACAAGTTATGCAGCGACCAATCAAAGCAATCAGGCGAAAAACTCTTTATATTTTATGAGTGGATTCGGCAAATGAGTGTAAGACTGAAGCTCATTCTCTCCTACGACCCATTTGTTCTATTGCACCCAATGGCAAATGTCCAAAACATCCAGCCTACCCCCCAAGTTTATAATTATGTTGAAACATTTCTCGAGGATAAACTACATTGTTCAACACGCATTAGTGCTAAACGAACGAGGTTCGACGATAGTTATCGAAGTGATCTGGCAGATTTCCTCAAAAAAGAAATACCAAGACCTTCTCATCTATGTAGGAGTGCTGCTGATGAAAGGGNACTCGAGAAGCCCGTAGATCTAAGGCATCCTATACAGGATGCACTGAACAGGACCAGACGTTTCTGGATTTCGGAGATGAGCCACGACACAGAGATATCGGACATTTTGTTCAAAGATTTCACTCTCTACAAAATTCTGACTCTAGAGAAAGTAAACAAATGGTCAATATATGGTGACCGTTGTCCGAGTAACATGAAACTTGAAATCGCTCCCGAGTGGCCCNATTGCTTTAAGATTCTGCTTTCAGTTGGAGGTTATCTTTGTTATTGCCGGCCAAAGCAATTGTTACGAGAGGTTAGAGTAGTGGAGGAGTTTCTCTACCCCCACCTGAAAGTAGTAGTTAAATCTCGTAAATTTCAGCAGGACGAAAACGATGAGTCCCCCATGGAAACTGAATGAAATCATGTCATTCTTGTTATCGAAATACTCATATTTATTAAACATTATTGGTTGTTATTGTTCCTAGCTATCAAGCATTATTGTACCCAACTACCTGTGCCGTGGTAGAGCAAACTGTTATCCACATTCTCTCACTTATAGCGAAAGCAACCTTCTTTTACTATCTTTCGATGCTAGTTTGAACAATCCAACTCACAGTCCAAGGTTCGTTGAATACTTTCACTCGACCTTGGTTGTGTTATCGATAAGTTATCGTTGGAATATAATAGAGATTCAGACTGAGTTTTCCTCCTTTTGATGTGGTTGTGACGTCAAGTTTATTATTGGATATCGATTTTTCGGACAATGTACTAGTTTGACGATAAGACTAGAATGATGCGTAGGACTTGATAATCTGGGATACATTGCAACCATCCTGCATACAAGCGACGACAAATTTTCACTGATGGTCCGAAAAGTCAAGAACAGATACAATCCTCGGATTAGTTCGAGTCGCCTTTCCTTTTCATCTTTTTGGCGTGATGCTCGAGAACTCACTTGAAGCAATCGTTCGCNAGCTTCAGTGAGCACTAAAAGCATTATAAATATAGGCTAAAACCTATCAATATTTGGCAATCTCTCTACATTGAATCTGGAAACCGGAACTCCAACAATCGCTTCCTGGCGCCCTGATCATGATTCATTCTAAGATCACGATAGCTTTGTTTTTAATATCACCGCATTTTGTGGCCAAAATTGTACATAGTTGGTCCCTAGTGTAGACAAACGATCATTGATGAGTATCGCTGACAGTAGGAACCTGTTGTTTTGTATACAAGGACACTCTAACCACCCTTTCTGCTTCACTTATCCGTTCGCCCGTGGGACTCGTGTCTTCATTGAACTTGCTCGCCATGTTTGTTACGAGTAGCTTCTGAACATGCAAGATGGGCGACTCATAGACAAGNGTCAAAATGATTCCCAGCGAATAGGATAAGAACAGATTCGATATGAAAATGTAGAGGAATACGACATAGCTTGGCTCAATAAGGAGATTCATCTTGGCTGGATATGATTTAACGATTAACATGTGAGAGAGATAGGTCATGTAGGTCGCTCGTCCAAGGGGCACGAAGATCGGAGATGAAAGGAACCTGTTAAGCCAACCACCATGGCCAAGAGCGCAGGCTAGAATGGCCCAAGCCGTTGATAACGACCAGAAAATTTGCGATAGATTGTAGTAGACGGTAGAAGCAAGTCTTGAATAGGGAGCGTTATTGTTCCAACTGTAGGTTCCGAATAGTATCGTTAGATAGGAGATAGTGAAGACTAGCCAGCCAAATCTCACTTGAGCTCGGCTTAGCTTACTTATGTTCCGATTATAAAGAACATAGCCCAAGAGAAGGCCCACGAAGTAAGATGGCGCATGAGGATATGGAGTCCAGAAGTACTTGAGCACAATTGAGTCCCAGATTTCGCTATTTTGTGGGGAAGTTAAGTGTAGAGTTAGTCGTACTGTAGAAAGTGTAAGATTAAAACGCTCTAACCAAATCGTGAATTGTCATCGAGATTCAATGCAAACTCAAGGGTATTTGAAGGATCCAAGATTGCTATCGGCATTGTTTTAAGGGAACTTCGAGGGTTCACTTGTTCGGANAAACTTCGAACCTGCTAACCCTTGAGTTAAGAATCCAGTTTAAATGCGTTTTGCTTATCGCTCAAGACTCAACTAAATACGCTTAGAATGGACTGAAAACGCAGACTGTCAATAGTCTTTGGCATGTATGTAATTACATAAAATGAATGTCTCAAGTGGTCTGAATATTTAAGTGGTTAGTTGATATTGCGAGCGGGCAGGTGGTTTGGGGGGGGGGACTAGCTAAATTGAGAGGAAGTTGGAGAGGTTACACAATCCATTTTAAGGACTTGGTGTCGCAGTCAGACAAACTTGAACCTCGGACCTTGCGAGCGAGTGGAACCTTTCTGGCAATCATACGCCAATCGATCATGCAAGAAGCTATCGATCGTGAACTAAACTACGTGGTCTAATCCAAGCGATAACTTTCGATTCAAGGTTCCACCTTTTCAAGCTGACTACTTTCATTCAGGCCGCCCGGCACCATATTGGATTGAAGGGGCGTAATCTACTTAGGTTGATTCGCTTGGGCTGTCTGCTGGCAAAAGCCAAAATCAATCAATTGTTTCACTGCAGTCCGACAAGACTCGAGAGTATAGAACTCAAAGCAGGATGATCAACTATTAGATGACTCTCTCACTCTCTTTCTCGATCTAGCAGACAAAATTGTTACGATCCCAACGTTTGAATATCTTTGAAGGACTCTCCCAAAAAGCGCTTTGGTATCAACTCTTAATCTCTTTTCCTCTCTTTCTCCACACCTGTTGCATCTCGTTGGTTATACTTACTATCGCTGGAGTAACGTTGGCAACATGTTTGGTGGATATCGGTTGACATAGTGAAGGTAACAGGAAACAGCGGTCATACTGCCTCCAAGCGAGAGGGTTACAAAGATTCCAGTTCGTTTTCCATTTAGAAGAGCTATTATAACAAATATCGAAACAAAGTGGTAAAACATTTCTATCGAGAGCCACCAGGTGACAAGATTACACTAGTTTGAGGAGGTAGAAAGGAGTTAAGGTTAATTGGAGTTCATTGATTTGGTCGGTCGAGTGAATGGAGTTGTTGGCTTAAGGAGGATTTTAGTGCCCACAATTGACTTACAATTTGGTCTTGTCTGATGAAGGCTTGCAAGTATAGTGCATTGACCCACCAGTTTCGCTTACAATTGTCTGATTCTTTTTGTATGGATCCACGCCAATAGGGTCCATCGCCCATCATCGGGAATACAATAAATAGCAATATAACTAACAAAACTTGGGGCGTCAGGCGCAAATAACGTGATATTAGGAAAGCAAACTTGTTGAATCGTCTATATTGACCTCGCGTGATTGACCAAGTAACATAAGTTGTTAATAGGCCACTAATGAGAAAGAAGGTATCTACTGAGAAGGTTGCGTTTAAAAGTGGCTGTAGGTAGAGGGAGACAATGTTCTTCTCGACCTGGTAGGCGCGAGCAAAACCTGCCCACTCTGTGTATTGCATCGTGTGACCAAATATGATCCACGATATTGTCCAGAACCTGAGACCATGGACGCAACTGATATCATTCGTTCTTCCAGGTCCAACGACGGAACTTGAATCAGACTCTCCACTAGTGCTGTTTGCACTTGATGGAACCCTAAGACCAGGTACAATAGAACCTGTTCTGCTGCTGCTGTGGTGCCTTGATGTGCTGGTATCAAATAGTTTTCTTCCATTTTTAACAATCGAAAAGTGTAACAACACGTCGATCGTATATAATATTTGCGATCGTATGGAGGATTCAGTTGAATTGATCGAGCAACTGGAGGCTTGAATCACTGGTGGCGGTAGGATGAGCGATTTTGTCTGTTGGCTGGACGCTAACAAAGTCTGTTGTCTCGCTACAACTTGTTGATTGCATTCGAAGTGAAGTCCTTTTGAATTGCTGAGATCTGATGAGTTAACTTTCGAGTTTACTCGAAGAAGTGATCTTAAATTTAATAAATGAACCAGAGTTCCAAGGAACGAAATCGAGGCCAAAGAGATGAGGATGGTCAAGGCGAATATTTGCGCGCCATCCGGGCTGAATCCTTCCTCCTTCTGCAGGCAGGTGACATCCGAGTATTGCAGATACGTGTTGATGGCGACTGGTCGATGACAAGCAAAGAGAACGATTAGAATATTTACAAACAGTCGCAATGCATCCAGCTAATCAAGAGCTCGGTCTGCTCGCAAATTGAAATTGTATCAGGCTAGACAATTGTCGTGGCGGTTGCCAAACAGAAACGTGAACTAGATAGGAGGAAAGGTTGCAAGTATCAATTTGACCAGAGGACGATTATGCTCAGAATCGAGCAAAATCCCAACAAACTAGACTTGATTGCACTTTTCCGAGATTCAAACAGGCTATCAAACCACCAGTTCCATTATCGTACATGTGTAATGCGGTAGTTGTTTTCAATTGGACAGCAGGACGCTTCTAGGCAGAGCCCTCGGGTTAGGAGACTAGGTTTAGGCTCGTTTATGACCAAGTTTTCCGGCTACTTGGCCATAGATTCCTGCTAATGATCAATAGGTGAGC
>Ga0058699_1000699_pt1 | contig 10109 bp, 9 predicted proteins | sample AgamicAtPe_FD_55078 | JGI IMG/M metagenome (GOLD analysis project Ga0058699, IMG submission 55078) | Agave microbial communities from Guanajuato, Mexico - At.P.e | ecosystem: Host-associated > Plants > Phyllosphere > Phylloplane/Leaf | place: Guanajuato, Mexico | collected 2012-10-15 | reverse complement strand
TAGGTGAGGTAGATGTGAAGTTCTGCGAAATTACCAACCAAAAATGAACACAGTTTACAACTGCGGGGCAAAATCTTCGAACGACAGTTTCTCGTTGAGATTCTGGACATCAGTTTCGAGAAGTCAGCTCCTCTCCTCTAGTTGGGGCTGATCTCGTTGAGCCTCAATCTAATTTTGACACAATCATTTGATCGCTGCCGGTTAGCTAGTGAGATTCTGGGCAGGTGATAGTAAGGCAGTCTCAACCTGAGTGCTGCACCGTCTCTTGCTTGTCAACAAGCTCGGGATCTACGAGCAACCTAGAGGAGCACCTTGACTTCATTGGCACCGACCAGAAAAACCTTCGGAAAGCTATCGGCATTCAGGGGTTTTTCTCAGCAGACTCTTTTCCCCGCTTCCGGCGAGGCGGGAAGCCAGCGAGCCACACGTGCTTCTTGGTTGCAGGGGATCGAGCTGATTGTCGCAGTGATCACGTGATAAAGCGGCGACCAGGAGAAGAACCAAGTGTAAACGAGCAAAGAAGGGACGCGAGCTACACATAGGTGCTCACGCCGACAAGAGCCACGGATTGTCCAAGCCGTCGAACGAAGACAATGCGAAGACTATAAAGGGCGCGCAACCGGTTATCGTGAGGAACAAACTTTCTACGACTGATAGCGAGTCCAAAAATTGAAATTTCAAATTTCAACTTTTCGATAGTCAACCACCAGGCTCGCAAATCAAGCGCCACCAATGTGAGTATCCCAATTAACATTCCTAAGGACACCAGAGCCAACGCGGCCGCCTGATAGTTCATCCGCTGGATACCAGGTATTGGCCGCATGGTCTCGGCATGAAATCCCGTAGCCTAGACTGTTAGATGAAGGCGGTAAACGCTATCGCATTCCATTAGAGTGCCCAGAAATCCCGGCGGGTGAACATTGACGCAGCCGCGCTGGCTGAGGTGTCGGTTTGCATGTTGATTGAAGTGCTCGTATTGGTGGCGCTTGATTTGTCAGTCTGGTGGCTGACTGCCGAAAGTTTGAAATTTCAAATCTGAAGCCAGCGGAAGTTGCATCAAATCCAGAGCACATTGTGGGCCAAATAGAACAACTGGCGCAATTTATTCATGGCCATCTGGTTGAATCGTAGACGCACGATAGCTCGNCTGCCACGAGTGTTGTGGACACAGTTCAACAGGACTCTCAAATATTGGCCGAGATCCTACAGATGTTTATCATGTAATAAAAGACTACGTTGGCCAGAGGATCGGCCCAGACAATCCGCCGCCGTCTTCATTCGGCCGACATAAAGAGAGAAACTCCNACTGTTCACTCAGAAATACNGTAAATTGAGACGAAAGAATGATCCAACTTGGAATCGAGCTTTCTCTTGTCGTCTAGCGCCCTCCGCAAGACGGGAGTCACACTAGCCGACAGTTCCAATAGGGTTCCTAGCGAGATGGTGCCGCTAGCCGAGCTGTGATCGATCGACTGAAGCGCGAATCATTTCTACTTCAAGGGCAATCAAAGAGTGGAGTTAGCCTCACAGTGTAATTTAATTAACGTGAGCTCGTAAGCTCGCAACAATGGACTCGAAAACTCTCTCGTCTTTCGTGGCTTCTCTCTTGGAACATTTGCTGTCTCCATGGATCCTTAGCTAGGGGCGATCAAATCGCGATTCTCGTTGAAGCTCCTGGCGCCCGACTGGGGGTTTGCATAGTTGAGCAATTGTTGCTGGTTTGCATGTCTAGTCTCAATCGGATTGAACGCTGGCGAATCGTCCAGTCGTCTGCCCATGATGGCGCCAGTTGGTGGCGGCGGTGGCGCCAAGAATCGCGCCTGCACATTGCTGTCCGCTCCAGCCAGCTGGTCCCTCCTCTGGAGCGCCTGTTTTGGCGCCAGAGCGGCCGAAGCAATTTCGTTGTTCGAGTGATAAGTGAAGGATCTTTGTTGACGATTGCCGTTGTTATTGTTGTTATGGTTGGTGTTTGCGTTTTGGTTGCTTGCTGGACTGCCCATCAGGATGGTCGCCTGTTTGCTGCTCTTTGCCGAATTGTCTGCTGGCGCAAGACCGTGAGCCAGTGACGAGCTTGGGAAGCCAAAGAGGGGCGAGGCGGGAGAAGTGAAGGGATTCTCCAATTGACTGCCCGATCTTGCAATCGGTTGCGACGTCTCCAAGCTACCAGGTAACTTTACCGGCTCTATCAAACGAGCGGTTGGCATCGGAATGGCATTGGGAGGGGAATCCGGTTGCTGTGTTGCAATCGGTTGCAGCGATTGGCCCCTTCCAGCCGCCAGCCTGTTGGCCATATCTGGCTCCGTCTGCTGCTGGCTGGAGGGCCTCTGCTCGCCCACAGCTCCACGATGTGAGCCCATTGAGAGCACCTGATTTAGCCGATCCTCCATCGAGTTGAGTGTGTCCTCAAAGGTGGCCGCCGCTGGGCCTTTTTGCTCGCTAGGCGCCTGGTTCAAGCCAGACGCTGGCCTCTCCGCCGTCCGATCCCTCTCTTGGCCCAAGTCGGACATGGTCAGTTGAGTTGGTGCCATGAAAATGGAACCACCAGAGTCGAGAGCCGGACTAAGGCTAGATCTTGGCTCTGCCAGAGGTCTCACTCGAACTCGTGCGCTCGCAACTCGAATTTTGGGCCACAAGTGGGACATTTTAGGGCCAGTTTGTGATGGGGCCGCATACTCGTCGCTGTTCCCATTCGATTCGTGTTCCTCCAAGTCCTCGTCAAGCGAGTGATTTCTAACAAACTGACCACGACCTCTCGGGCTCGATTGATCGGATCTTCGCGAGATGTCAGCCAATAGTTTGCTGATAAATCCAACTGCTGGCGGTGCAAAATCATCGCCGTTGGGCCTGCTTATCATTGAGACGCTAGCTGGAAATCTGGCTGGAAATCCATGAACACTCTCGGTCTCGTCCACGTCAGACCGACTCAACGATTGCGACCTGACTCCAGGCGCAACCTGCTGCACTCGGCCAGATGGAACCTCAATGATCCGTTCCACCGTCATTCCTGGCCCTCGGATTGTTTGCCTGATGGTGCCGGCCACCATTCCAGACTCGAGCTGCCTATCAAAGGGCGAGGCAAAGGCCGGCGCTTGGTTACTTTGATCGAGCTGGAGGCTGGACACAAAGTCCGGCTGCTCGCTCGTGCCCGAATCCAGCTCCTCATCTCGGTGTCTGGCCCTGAGGTTCTTGCTCGATTGTGTTTGGGCCTGCTCGTCCCAGCGATCGCTCGCCTCGTTTGGATTCCCGCTCGCCCACTCCTCCTCAAGGTCGCCGCTCGACCAGGTGCTCCAGTTTGGCACCAAGCTTGAACTTGCGCGTGCCGCACCCTGAACCTGATGGTTCCGCTCGCCGCCCTTGCTCGCGTTGGCCGCCTTGTTTGTGGGCTCGCCACTTGGAGCGGCCTGTTTTGCCGACAGCTCCCCGAGGACGCCGCCAAGGATGGAGCGCAACATTGGACTGAGCGGCCCACCGCCCGACTGACCCTCCAGTCCGCCGGCGCCAGAGCCGAGCAGAACCATCTGATGAGGCGCCATGCTCATGAAGGGGGGCGACATCAGGCCAGCTCCAAAGGGGCCGCTCGTTTGGAATGGACCCTCCAATTGGCCAGTCGAGCTAAAGATGAGCATTGAGCCCGAGTTTGGTCTTGCTCGAGTTTGGTAAAAGTTGTGCATCTTGTTGTAGTTGTGTTGGCGACTCAAATGGGCCACATCCACTGTCTCAATCTCTGAATCGTTGCCCGAAACTGACGGCTTGGTTACCGTTTGGGCGCCAGTTGAATTTGAAGTTTGACTAGCTTGGGCTGTTAGGGTTTCACTCTTGTTGTTGCTGCCGCTTTCTGGGGTCCTCTGGCTCTCCTGCTTGGCCGACTCGATCACACTTGAGAGGGCCTGCGCTCGGGGCCCCAAGAGCCGTTCCTGGCTCAGTTCCTCGTCGAAGGTGGTCGCCGCCATTGGGGCCAATTGGTTTGCCTGCATGAGCATGCTGAGCAGGCTTGGGTGCGGCATTGCAAAGGGCAACGCTTGCGGACCAAACACTTGCGGGCCAAAGCTCGACTGCCTTGACAGTCCAATTGGTGGAAGTTGGGCAGGCGGCTCGCCAATGAACATGCTCGGATGATGGTGGCTTGGTTGGCCATTGAAGCCGGCAAAAGGCGAGCTCAGACTGGCGAAGGGAGCCCCAAATGGGTTGCGGGCGGTCGCAGGAAAGGGGAGTGGCTCTGCNCCGATCGCAATGCTGGCCGAGCCAAGGAGGCCGCTCGCATTTCCGTCGCTCATAGTCACTGAGGGTCGGCCGAGGCTTGAGAGCGACATCGGCCTCAGAAGTGGCGGGAGGAGTCTCTCTAGGAGCGAGGGCAGCAGTGCTGGCAGCGATTCGTTCAGAGGCGACGACTCGTTGAAGGTACCTGAGCTTATAATGATGGTGGCCCCGTTCCTTCCGCGCCGAATAATCGATCTGAGCGAGCCAGGCGAGCTCCTGTTTGTGGCGCCGCCGCCACCAGTTGCCCTGCCGGCCAGCGCCCGCAACAGGGGGCCCATTTCAAAGTCAGAGAAGAGCTGTTCAACGAGCGAGCCAGCTGAAATTGGAGCCTGGAAGTCAGGTTGCCTGCTTCTGTTTGGCTCAGGCAGCTCCTGGTTGTAAGTGTCACCGTTTGCCTGGCTCGGTGCTCCGTCTTCGGACTCGAGCTCGCGCTCAATCACATTCGCTTTGCTACCAGTTTGACCGTTGCCTTGGCTGCCGAGCGCTGAATGCTCGGACTTGCGTCTGAACTTGGCCGAGTCTTTGCGGGAGCTCTCGTATGATTCCTCGTTTGGTTGTAATTGGTGCGAGTTTTCGCCCGAAAGAGCCGCCTGCAATTCCCTCGAGCCTACGAGCTGCTGGCTCTCGAGCGAGTCGATGGTTTCGCCACTGCCACTGCCACTTAGCTCGGCGGTCTCGCCTGCTTGGCCTTTTCTCGCAATCAGCCCGCCGCTGGAGTTGCCGTTGCCGCTGCCGCCGCCGCTGAACAAGAGGATTGTGACCAGACAAATGAGAGTCATCACAAGGCAGGCGAGATTCATGTATCTCATCTTGTTTATGGACCAAAACTCGTTGAATCTGCTCGGTGTTACGCAAGGGCAGGTGAAAGAGAGAGAGAGAAAGAGTTTAGAAGTGGGAATTTTCGCTCAGGTAGGGGCTCTCATTCTGGGAGACGCAGGTATCGGATTGCCGGGCGGCCAAAGTGATGAGCGGCCAAGTTTGGTTTGGAGAAAGTTGTGGCTCTCGTTTGGTTTGTTCAGGTAGGATTAGTGCAGCCAGTTGCAATTTGACAGAGGCAGCTGCAGCAGCCGATGGGAGCGATTTGGCGCCAGATTTGGGTCAATGATGGAGCCAATTGGTTGGCCAGCTCGCTCGAATTGGTTGGTCGCCTTGCAATCGGGGGATTCCCGTTGGCCTAGCCAAGGAATTGTGTGTGTGTGAGTGCACTTGACACTGATTCAGCTGGAGCAACGCAAACCGACGCAGCAAGGCTCCACTTGAATTGGTTTGCGCTCAAGGAGTCGAAATGGAGCAGCACTCGACTGGAGACTGCAAGGGTTCGGTTTAGCAATGGAAAAAATCGCAGCCTCTCTCTCTCTCTCTCTCTCGGGTGTCCACTGAGCAAGTTGCCGTCGCTTTTATTGTGGTTCAAAGGCAACAGGTTTCAACGCTAGGAACAAAGGCCAAGCCTCGCGCGCCAACATGAGACTCTCGTTCTCATGTGTGCGATGGTCAGCTGTGGCTCGAGGAAGCCGGACAGTTTGGTTTCGAGAGAAGAGTGGCTCGCTCGTCGATTTCTCGCCAATTTTCGGGCCGACTTCCTGCACTAATGGAGGCGACTTGCGTTTGCAACAGATTGTTTGCTGGCCGCGCTCGCTTGCCGGCCCTCGCAAACGAAGGAGGATGGTAAGCCGAGCTTGGCCGTGCGCTCCTCCGCACCAACTTGTTTGCTCGCTGCTGGCCAGGCTCGCAAGGGACGGAGAGCGGGCCAACCAGCCAGTTCCGGCTACCAAGCTCTAGCGTTCGGCCTGGTTTTTGGGCGAGCCACTGCTGCTGTCGTCTCTGCGGCTTGTGTCCAACTTGCGGTTGGTTTGCAGGCTGATTAGGTGACACAATTACACTAGCCAAGCGGGCGCTTTTGTTTCAGCCGGCCACTTGTGTGCAATGGCCAGCCAACTATGCAGAGACTTGCTAGCTAAGCTCTCGGCTCCTGAGCCAGGCCAAGTGGCTCAATGCAAATGAGCATCCACTTTCGCCAGCCAACAAGCTCGTCCACTCAATGCGGCCAGCACACAGCCGAGCAGAAAGGCTAAAAAGGTCAACGTAAACAAAGGCCTCCAGAGCTTGGGCTTGCAACGCCCGCAACCAGGCGACTCTCGGCAGCCCCTCGGTCTAGTCCAGTTTAGCCCAGTCCATTCCAGTCGAGTCCGGCTGAAAGCAGCGCTTTCTTGCCAGACCCGTTGGCCCGGCATCGTCGGTCGGCGGCGACTGAAGGAAACTGAAGTGGCCTGTGTGAGCTAGAACAAAACCTCCACTCGAGGCGCCGCCGACCTGTTGCGTCAAACTTTCGGCAAAATTTGCATCCACCAGCTGCGTCCGCAAGAGGGATGCGCTCTTGTTTTGGTTGCATTTGTAATTGCAACTGCGCCCACTCGCCGCAGACTAGGCCAAAGCAAACAAACTCTCCTCTGGCCACAAAATGCAAGCGAAATTCAACGAGCAAAGACATAAAACAGCACTCACCTGTAAGCTCTGAACGCAATCGACTTTGCAAGGCTGTAGCCAAGACTCCTGGCGCCCTCCTCCTCGTGCTGGCCCTTGGCCGCCGTAGCCGGCTTCTCCTTCCTGGGCGCGCACTCTGCCAGCTTGGCGGCCTTCCCCTGTCGACCGGCCGACTGTTGGCGCCTCGGCCCGCTGGCCCCAAGTAGCCTGTTGGTGAACTCGAGCTGCTGCTGTTGCTGCTGGCATTGGAGCTGTGCGGCCGCGATGCTGGTGGGCGCCGGCCTCCTTCCGGCCGACGAGTTGCGCACCAGCGGCGAACCGGACGAGGCTGTGGAGATGGCCGAGGGCGAGGCCGAGCTGCAACGCAGCTTGTTCATCTCCTCCTCCCTCGCGGCCGCCCTATCGTCGTCGCTGTCGGACATGTTTCAAGCTGGAAGCCTGTGCCACTTACAAGCCGCCTATGCCAGCTGCAGCTCCTCTCTCGCTCTCGATCTCTCGCCCGCTCGCCTTAGTTGCTCGCCTGGCCTCCCACCTTCCGCCTGAAATCCAATCAATGGGCTTCCGCTCCTTTCTTTCGCTCTCCCTTAGAAAGACACCTGCCTCACATAAGAGAGGGAGAGGGCGCAAAAATTCGTGCAGTTTCGCTCCTTAGCTGCACCCGCAATACTTGTAAGCGCCAACTTGCATCACCNATCTCGCCGACTTCTTGCACAGGATTTTGTATAGTCCTCGAAGTTGCAATCTTTACGAGCCTTCAGCTGACTCCTCTGCCCTATTGGCGCCCCAATCGCCCCTCTCTATCTACTCTCGCTCAACCTGCTTGTCCACTTGCAAGCTCGGCCTCAATCACAGTTGTTGTCAGTGTTAGTGTTGCTACTGCTATTGGAGCCCCTGGATGACTTTGCGGAGCTTTAATCCAGCTGGTCCAACTAGCGCTCAAACAGATCACAATTTGTCGGCTGCAAAAATGTTGAACGCTTGCCACTAGGAAGTCGCCCTGCTCCGTTGACTCCGCTCTCTAGTGTTGGCGCTCGGCCATGCTGCTCCAACTTTCCACCTGGACAGGTAAACAGACGGGCGGACGGACTCGCTTTCAAACGCTGACACTCGAATGAGTGGAGACTGGACACTGGACACTGGAGAGTGGCGATAAGTCGGCTTGGTTGCGTAAAATAAACGCGCCCCTCGAGCGACAATTGATGGCTATGAATATCAGCATACACTATCTGTTGGCTTACTTGTTTTCCAAGCTGCTCCACCTGGCCGCTAATTTCACTTTTCGCTCTTTGGCTATCGCGCAAACGCTAACTCAAGCGGGTGACCATTTCGCATCAAACAGAATCGAACTATCTGCACAATCACAATGACACAAATTCCACCAGCCTCGCCGTATCCTTCGCCCTACCTGTCGCGCCCTCTCTCTCTCTCTCTCTACCTTACTGGCTCACTGAATCTCATACAAAGACACAGCTTAATGTGACTACTCTCAACCAGCAGCCAGTTGTCCCAGTGGACGGGCAGCACTTGTCGTCGGCGTCGTTTTGGTCTGCAATGTTGTCGTTTTCGTTGTTGTTGTCGTTGCTGCTGGTGCCGCTTTTGCTCTCTCGTCGTGGCTCTGGATGGCAGCTCAACCATCCGTTTTGCCGTAGACAAACTACAGGTTTGGTGAGAAGAGGAGTTTCCTTCGGTTGCCTGAATGACGGCGCAACTTTCAGCCGGGCGCCATCCACTCCACTCCAATCTACTCCGCCCGCCCGCCCGCCAGCCAGCCAGCTAGCTGCCTTCACCAGGCTCGCAGGCTCGAGCGTCCATGCAACTGGACAGCCGGCTAAGTGCCATTCTCCCGCTTCAATCGGCCCTCCAGTCGCCAGCCTCACTGCGCCTGTCTCGTAGGCCCAGCCAGCCAGTGATGTTGTTCACGATAAAAAGACTAGCCCTCACATTATTAACTCGAATACAGACAATTGGATTGGAGCAAAACTCTGCCCGGCTGCTCCCACACTAGGGAGGATGAAATCCCCGAGCGGGCGGAGCTGCAACCGGCGGCAATACAACCTGTTCGGCATCACCAACCCGACTCTAGCCTGCCAGCTCCCCACCTATCTGGCCGCCTACATTGCTGGCTGGCTGGCTCGCTTGCCGGCTTGCTGCTCGGCCGGCCAGTCCACGCGCGCCCTGTTCGCTTGGTTGGCCATCTTGGCTGCCTATACAATGGCTCAATGGCAGTGTCTGGCCGACAGCCCCGCTTCAATCTGCTCCACTGGGCCGAGAGGCTGTCCAAGCCCGGCTTTTCAGCGCCTTGACGCCCTGCACCTTGAAGCCTTTCGGCCGGCAGCCCAGAGCTAGGCGGCCCGCTCTTGGCACGGTCAGTTTGCGCGCCACAAACGGCGCCAAACAAAAACAAGACCTCAGTTATGGGTCCACGCCGTGGCTTCAAATTGCAAACAAGCTCTCCACTCCACGCTTAGCCCAGCTTAGATCGCTCGGCCGCCGACTNCTGCTCCCCTCCAGCCAAAACTGTTCCATCGCAGTGGTCTTCGCCACCGTCATATCATCGACGAGCCACACAAATGTCCATTATAAGCGGTCATCGAGCCTNTGTCTTGCAATTTACATTTTCATCCTCTGTTTGAAGTTCAGCCCCATTGATTCGGCAGTCTTTCGCCAGTTAAGCGAGCAAAACACTGGACTCATCTGCAATGCGTTATAAACTCGGCCAGTCCCTTCAACAAGCAACCATATTTGCGGCCATTGGCAAGCCACACCAGGCACAGTGGAACCGCAAACTGATTCGGAAGTCAGATAGATGTTGCGCCGGCAAACGAGGAGGATCTCTCCACTAAACCCTCTGTTATGCCGCCACAACGATCTTTCTTCACTTCCCTCATAACTACAAACATGAGCCGTGCGGCCTCCTTACCTCTTAGCCAAGAACAGATACTATCCAATCTCATGCTCTGAGGATCTCGATCAATCTGCTCTGGCTGCTCACTCATGGCGCCATGAGGGCGAAATCCGCCGTGACTTTGGGCTCTAACGTGACGAGTCTCTGCCAAACAGGTAGATCGGACGTTAGCCGGGCGAGATGCCAAGTCGAGCAAAACAATGGATCCATTAATTCCATGAACGAGACCAAGCGGCCAAACAATCGATCTGAACCACGCTCACTGACCAGCTGAACCTGTTGCAGTCGGCTATCAGGAACTCTCGCTCGACAATTGTCCACGACGAAGAAGGCTGGCGCCAANAGCAGGCTCCAAATCCAAGGGCAGCGGTTAGACAACTACCCGCATCAAGTCTAATGGCTAGTGTCCAAATAGAGGCGACGCTTCAAGCGTTTCAATTCAGTCTGAGTGAGTTGAGCATAAGCA
>Ga0058699_1000698_pt1 | contig 10127 bp, 7 predicted proteins | sample AgamicAtPe_FD_55078 | JGI IMG/M metagenome (GOLD analysis project Ga0058699, IMG submission 55078) | Agave microbial communities from Guanajuato, Mexico - At.P.e | ecosystem: Host-associated > Plants > Phyllosphere > Phylloplane/Leaf | place: Guanajuato, Mexico | collected 2012-10-15 | reverse complement strand
ACGGTGGCTTCATGCTTTGCCCTTTCGACAATTTGCTTGTGCTGACTTTCGGCGCTGATTGCAGGGGTTGATACTATCGGCTCAACAACTTTAGAAATCCTAGTTGGTGATTCTTTGGTCTGTACAAGGGGTGTTGATTGAGTCTCATCAAATCGATCTAATTTATTGATCACTGATTCTTTACCACTAGGTTGTGTATCATTTGCTTGCTGATCTGGCTTATTGGATTCGATGGTTTGGTCGGGCTTGTTTACATCTTCAATAGGAGATTCTTGGCGTAACTTCTTTTCTAATGGGTGACTAATACTATCGTTGAGCGGAAGTTTCGTTTCAATAGGCTCCGGGGAGGAACTCCGCTCCTTCCTTTTTGTAACTTCCCGGATTTCACAATCAACTGAGCTAGATGTGCTAGTGAAGGTTGAGGTTAGAGAGGAGGGTAGAGGAGTCTGTTTATTTGTGNTTGCATTGGGGACTGTTGCTATTGTGGGTGGCGGAGATGGTGCTGTTGCTTTTGCATCCGTCGTTGGAGTTGGCGATGAGGATGGCGGTAGCACCTTGGGACTACTGGTTGTGGTGGCAGCGCTGGCTGCACTGGCTGTGACATTTTGGGAGGCTGTTGCAACTGTGGTAGTAGTAGTTGTTATTGTTGAGACACTAGGTGTTACGGTTGAGGGGGTAAGTTGAAGAGTTGATTTCTCCTGACTATCTCCAGCTCCAACTGGCGGTATAATAGCTGATTTATCCTGAGTAAGGGGCTCATCGAACTTCAGATTCAATAACTGAGAGAATTTTTGGTCACTTAATATATCCTCGTCCTTTGTGTTAGTTATAATACTATTAAACTTTTCTTTCGCGATCCAAACTTGAAAATCGCACATGAGGCCATCGTTTCTTAAAAAATATAACTCTTTCAAGTTTTCAAGGATCTTTTGCTTGAATTTGTCCTTTTCGGAAACTAAATATCGTCTAATATCATCGGTAAAGTCCATTTTAATTGAAAGATTGGTTACAATAGTCTGATATAGTGAATTCTCCGGTTTATAGCCCTAATAAATCGGCCGTGTTTTTTCGTTGCACACCGATAATAACGTCCCAGGCCGCCGACGCGGCCGCGATAATGGCAAACGTGATTCACTCTTCGAGTTTTATCCTGCAGAGANAGCATTTCCATTCGCTCTCTTGCTCGTTTCATTGTTCGAAAATTTCACTTGCTAAAGCCGCAAAAGAGTCTACAACTCTAGCACAGCCCGCGCACTAATTTCTGAAATGAAATCTCTCGCTCCCCAATCTCATTGCTGCAGGAAGCACTGTGCGCATGCTCTCTGCCTGGCTTTTGTTTGGGCGCCAGATACAAAAGCACGTTGAAATGTTGTCGACCAATTTTGGCCTCGAGTCCCAGAGGTGGCGACTCTTGTTACGCGCATCCAAAGTAGAGCGCCCCATGCGCACTGGTTCTGGGGCCCGCGCGTTGCGCAACCAAAGCTCCCCTCCCTATATCTGGGCCAGATGGGAGGTTTTTGATCCAGTCAGCGGGAGTCGGAAACTAGTTGCAAACCTAAATCTGAGCTCCGAATGAGAGCAACAAATAAATGAACTGCCATAGAGTCTGCATTTGGCCAATCTGGGCAGAGATCGAGTGGATTTGAGGCTCGCAAACAATGACAGACAACGAGCTCCAAATGAACAAAGTTGAGGGCAAAGGTGTTGAGGCTGAATCAGTGTCCATTTTGAGGAAGAGTAAGAGATGCGGCGGCCAACAGGAAGCTTCTGTGAAGGAGCGCCAGTTGAGGGGTTCAAGCGGGAGCATGAAGATCAAGGCTTTGAAGTTGAGCGAAAGCCACTCAATATCACAGGACAGTAATGTGGCCACTGGGCGCCATTCGTCGAACGCAGAGACAAAGATGACGGGCGAGCAGGTTGCTGGAGGGATGATTCGGCAGGTGAAGAAGGCGCAGAAGCCACGGCGCCGGGTTGCAACACTTGCTCAGCGTCGAGCTGCAAACATTCGCGAGCGTCGCCGGATGTTCAACTTGAACGCGGCCTTCGATCGGCTCAGAAAGAAAGTGCCCTCGTTTGCATACGAGAAGCGACTCTCGCGTATAGAAACTCTAAAACTAGCAATCATGTATATCCGATTCATGGACGATCTAGTGAACGACGACGCTTACGCTGAAAAGTACAAGCAACTCATCTCAAACTCCTCCACCTCCGCTGCCTCCTCGGGCTTCCTAAGCTCAGGCTCTACTTGTCGCTCTACGGCCACTGCGAGTCCCCATCTCCGCCCACCAGAGCAAACTCGAGACCGCTGGCCGCCGACGGGACGACAGCGGTGACGGTGGCAACAACACCAATGGCAACACTAGGCTCAAACTCGTACAAGAGACAGACAGGCAACGCAATGATTGCAAGCTCGCGTCAGTTCCAGATCAAAAGTGAAATGCCCCTGGATGGCAAGTTCCTGCCAGGCCAATATAGAGTCAGGGGGCGGCTAGAGTCGCCGGCAACGTGCAACTCGCTCGCCTGCTGCCTATCGCCAACCTCCTCGTCCCTGACAACCTGCCACTCGAGCTCCTCAATCTCCTGCGAGTCACCCACCTTGAGTCCCTCAAACCAGCAGCAGCAGCAGCACATTGTCAGCTCTTTACCTCTGAACCAGGATTCTAAAAAGCAGCCAACTCCAGCCTACTATGGGGAGTCTCAGGCATCGTTCGAGTTGCATCCGCGCACCCAGCTGGGCCAGTTCGCCGTCTACGAGACTGCAACGCTTAGACGAGAGCCGCAATTGCCCGCCTACTATATGCGCGCCGATGATAGAAGCAAGTCTCCCTCCATTTATTACGGCCAGCTTGGTCCAATTGAACCGGAGAGAGAGGTCCACATTGGCGGCGAGTGCTGTCTCGCGCCCGAGAATCACTTTCAACACCAACACCAGCACCAGCACCAAGTCCAAAGCCGCGAGCAAGTTAACCTGGCGCCGCCGGCTTGCCAGCTGTACCATTCAGGACAGACGATCCTGGCGGCGCACAATCAGGGCCACCAGGCTAGCGGCTACTCCTTGCACTCGATGGAGGCGCGTTAATTCAGCTGCAATGCAATCGGCCAATCCCATTAATAAAGGAGGTTACGCAAACGCGTAGCGCCAAGGAGACGCCTCCTTTGGCCCTTCAATTCAAAACACTTGCCCCCTAATTTGATTAATTGGCGGAGCCTCGAGCGGAGCAAGATGATTAATTGGCCCTATCAAGTGCCAATGGCTCGCTTTGCGCGACAAGCGAGCGGGCGCCCCTATGCGCTGCCCCGGCTCGAGCGCCTATATGTGCGCGAGCGCCCCAATCCAACTCGAGCCGGTTGGTTGGTAATTATTTATAGGCGCGTTGCTATCTTTTAGGCTCGGCGAGCTGGCGGCTAGTTTGTTGTTTGAAAGATTAATCCAACAACAACTCAATCTGAATAATCAAACAATTAGAGCTTGGCGAATGGCGTTCTTTTTGCCTCGCTCCTCTCTCGCTCAACCTAAATGGCAACAATTCCATGCGCAGCCAGTTGTGCTGACTCCCACTTTGAGCCTCCAGTTTGGGGCCCAGCTTGGCCGGAAGTGGGAGGCGGAAAAAGCAATATTCCGGGCAGCATGGTATAAACACATCTCCAGTTTGCTCCACTTTCAACTCGGCTCTCTCTCTCTCTCCCTCTTGTCTAGACCAAATGGAACAACAGTAACAGTCATAGCGGCAGCAGCAGCAGCAGCAACAACGACGACGAAAGCATCCGTTTAAATTCATAAACAGGCGGCCCCTCTGGCGGCCAGCAAACGAGGGACAACCGTAGGAGTTGCGCAAAAATATGAAACACTTGGCCGGCCAACACTTGCTGCGCGCAAGTAAAACGGAATATATTAGCTCGCGCTCACCGTTTGCAATATATCTTTCTTTCGCCACTTCCGTTTGCGCGCCGCCACCGAGTTGTGGTGCCAAGTGCGCAAAAGTCGCTAGGCTCAACTTGAGCGCGCGCGCGCCCAAAGCAGAGGCAACGCAAACGACGAGCATGACTTAAGTCGAACTAAATTGCACTTGACTTATTGGCTTGGCTTCCTAAAACCTCCCCTCCCATTCGGCGGGCAGTTAGGGCGGACAAGTGGCGTCGCTGGCGGCGGCGGCGGCGGCGGAAGTCGAGCGCCACTCCTGCTAATCAGGCGCGCGCGCTAGTTTTGCGCCACTAGCGGTGGAATAATCCTCAAAAGCGATCGGCTGCGCTGGTGGCAAATTTGACGCCCTCACTCTTTCTTTGGCCCCCGTTTGAGCTTCGCCCGAAAGCCGCGCGCTAATCCGCCAGTTTGGCCGCCAAAACTNNCTGAGCTTGCAGCGGCAAGCAAATCCGCGCACTTGTCCGCCTCGCATCCCATCGGGCGGCCAACTTGGCCCCCGCTCGCCTCCATTCCATCGATGGCCGATTGAGTCATCAAAGCTCCCTGGAACCAAAAGTGATGGCTCCTGGCTGGTGAACTAGGCGAGCGGAAAATCAATTTTCCGCCTCGAGCGCGTCAACTAGGCAGGCCAGGCGGATCGTGGGCCCAACTGGCCTCCATGCGGCGCTGCCAGTTGGGACGGCGGCGGCGGCGGCGGCGGCGCACTCTCGTTCTAATTGATGCCCGACGAGCATTGCGTGTTTGCTTTATAGTTTTGAGATAGCTCGCTTTGAGGGCGAGCTAGCGCCCAAGAGTAGGGCGGCGAGAGGGTTCCACTCGGCGACTGCAGCCTAATGAATGGGCCTCCCTCGTTGGCCCACAAAGCCGATTAGAGGGCCGGCTCATGTCAGCCAGTGAAGGCTGAGCAGTCAAGTAGAGGCGCGAACAAGCGGCTACATGCTTGCGCCCGCTTCCGCTCGCGCCGCCCGCTTGCGCCCTATGCGCGCTTCATCTAGCGGAAGATACTTGACTTGCAAACAAATCCAACCATCGCCAGCTAAACTCTCCCTCTTCCTCTCCCTCTCCCGCCCTNCCCGAGTCCGTTCGCGCGAAACTCGCTCGCCCAGTTTAGACGGCTGAAATTGCCATCTCAACTCTTGGCCAACATTCTGCCTCCACCTAGAGCCACCAACGGAGCTCCAACCTCCGAGGAATCGCGCCCATCAGCTTAGATATAAGTTAAAAATCAATAGGCAATTCAATGGGCATTATGTAGCCGCGCGAACGTGAGCTTTGCCTGGCTGGCTAACGTTTTTGGCAAGCAGAACACACATCACTTTGGCTTNCGAATACTAAGCGAGAGGCTGACGACGCTAGCAGAGACTTGGCTGCCGGTCAGCTTGAGCGGAATGAGATTGTTGTTGCCGTTGCCGAGCACCTTTTGCTCGCTCCTCCACCTTCTCGTTCGAATCCTTGCTGCTAAATTGTTGTTGACGTGCAGACAAATAAGCATTCGAGGNGCCGGCGAGTATATTCGCTGAAAAACAGCTCCCCCCAAAAGGGGCTNGAAGGCAGCCGAGAGTTGGTAAACGTGAACGCGTTCGCTGATGAGCGCACTTACCTGCCTAGCTGACGTGCGATATGAGCGCCAGCCATTATTGAATCCATTATTTCTCCCAACCTCGACGCCCCCACTGCTCTCTGTTGCGTCTCTCCGTTTGCCGGGGAGCAGGAGCGAAGTGGGCCTATAGGCGCGGACTCGCCGCAGCGCCCTCGGCCAGGTGAGCGACGAGCTTGTAAGGGCGCCCGCTGCAGCTATAGGCGGGCAGGCGGGCGGGCGGCGGCTGCGGCGGCAACTGTCGAGTAAATGAAATAATCATACCACCCTATTGATCGCAGTTTAACCCAAATCTTGGCGACACAAGATTTGGGCCGGCCAGTTTCGGTTTTGGTCGGCGGCGAGGGTTTAAATGTTTGAATAGCATTAGAGGTTGGCGGCGATGCTGGAGCTTGGCAAACATGGATCTGGGGCAGGATGTTTACTTAGCGAGTTGGCGGATTGAATGAGAGTCGTTACAGCTTTCTCGCCACCTACAAGATTTGGCGCACAGGACCGAGCATGGATGGCAAACATGAACGCGCGCGCGCACAAACTGGAGCCCAAACAACCTAGATCAAACACTAGCCACTTCCACCACCGACATAACCAGAAACACAGCTCCTAATCACGCAACGAACTCCCGGCCAGACTGCATTGACGGATGAGCCGGCTCGGCTCACAAATTGCCTTCCTCGTTCAAAGGTGTGCGCTAAATGGGCACACGAATCCAAAAGTGGCGCCCAATTACCAGACGAAGTAACCGTAAGTCAATAAACTCTGGCCTCATAATCAGTGATTTTATATAAAACTGTCGCTTGCAAATGATCGATTAGCTTTGAGTTGCAATTGCGGAAGCTGCCAGCTTTGCTCGCCGGGGTAAGAGGCTCCTCTAATGAGTCGCCAGTGGGCAAGGCAAAATGGTCCTGTGTTGGTCAACAGTGGCGGTTATTTTTAGCTCGAGCCAAGAGTGGACTGGCTCCAAGTTGAAGCAGTAGGAGTCCACTAAGAGCCGCCTGTGGCCACCGTTCCACATTGCTCGATGTTGCCAAGGTTAGAGCCACTTGTCCACCTACTCGAATGAGTTAGCCCGAAAGTACTCGACTGAAGTGAGCCTGCACACATTTGCCGGCAAGCGGGACGTTTCGTCACCGTTCAGGAAGCTGGCGGAGCTCCTTTTGGCGAGCAATATCTCCTTGACCATAATCTTCCACAAGTGGCCGGCGCCGTTGCCACCTCTTTGCGCTCACAACGAAGGTCAACAAACCTGACGTGCTTAGCTCACCACAACAACGATCTGTCCTTAGATATCAGTGAGGAATTGATTGTTGCCTCGTGCAAGCAAACGAACTACAATGCTCCCAATACTGGAGCTCGTTTTAGGCGCCGCATTAATAATCGAAGCTCAACTAATCATGGAAACTTATGGCCATGGCCGCCTGCTCGAGCCGCCAGCCAGAAACACCCTATGGAGATTTGGATTCAAGGCGCCGCCGAACTACAACGACAACGAGCTCTTCTGCGGAGGAATCGGCGTAAGTAAACTTTCACACCCATTCACTGCCAACCTTTGCCTCTGGATGGGGAGACTGACCAAGAGAAAGCAATTTTGAAGGCTCTAACCAGGAACGCGGGCAAATGCGGCATTTGTGGCGACCCATTCGACGGGCCAAGAGTTCACGAGACTGGATCTCAGATGGCGCTCAACATGACGGCTAGAAACTACTATCCTGGCTCCAGCATCGACCTGATGATTGAGATAGTGGCCAATCACGGAGGTACATTCCAATTCGAGGTTTGTTGGCGAGATAGCTGGGAGGTGAAGGAGAGCGAGGATTGTTTTGAGCGGCTTAAGGTGAGCAGTAATGTCGATGGAGAGAACGAATACGAGTACTCGCTGGATGCAAATAGAGGCACTGGCCTAGTCACTATGTCGCTCGAGTTGCCCGCTAACAGAACCTGTAACAATTGCGTCCTCCGCTGGCATTGGAGGTCGGCAAACAACTGGGGCACCTGCGAGGATGGAAGTGAGCGCGTTGGTTGCGGCCTCCAGGAAATCTACCGCAACTGTGCAGACATCTCAATTCTACGAAATGGAGCCGGAATTGGTCTTGGTCTCAGTAGACGCCGTAGGTCTTTGTAGTGTCACTAGTAGCAAGCACCCTTTATTTTGATTAAACTACAACCAGGAGCGAGCTATCGCATGTACAAACAACCCTTGATTCGCCTCCACTGGGCTTCTTCTCCTCCTGCACGCAACTCGGCTTGAGCTAGACCCTGCTAGTCCCAAGCCTCCCACCGCCCACCCCATCGGCCAGCGCTGCCAGAAGCATCTACGCCTGTTGCACTCAACTCCCGCTGATCAGTTGATGAAATACTTTCCAGCATGTGAGGGATTATCCTGGGGGTTGTATGGCGCATTTGCTGACCTCGGCTGGCTATGCGCGTTTGCGCCACCAATGCCAGTTGCCCGATCCATTGGCCGGCCTTGCTGACTCGCACCTAGCGCTTGCTGGTGGCGCTGGTTGACCGCCTGGCCTGGTCTGGGAGTTNGCTGTGCTTGCACCAACGTCGGCGCCCCNAAACTGGTGGGCCTACTCGCCTGGAGAGCCAGCGGGCTGAGCGCAGACGAGGGCGCAGGAGCAGAGGCGGCCGTTTTCGGGATTACGTTGCTCAGACGTTGGTTTATGGTCGACGGGGCCGCTCGAGACTTGAGCTCGGCGATCGCGTTCGAGTTGGCCGCATAGGAGGGTCCGGACTCCTCAGCGCCCTCGCCTCCATCCTCTGGGTCGCTATCTGGATCGCCCATCTCTGGGCCAGAGCCAACCATTTGGTTGGACGATTTGGTGTACTTGATTGGGCTCGCGTAGGGCAAGTTATTGTTGCTAGACGGCGACGGCTCGTTCATTGAACGCCGATCAAATCTGTCGTCCTCATCGTTTGCGCTTGGCGCATCGGCATCGCTGCCGCCGCCGCCGCCGCCGCCACTGCCAACAGCGGCGGTTGGGTACAGAGCGTCATCATCGGGTTCAGTCCGGTGCTTGTTGCCAGACTCGGCCCTATCAACCATGTAGGCCTCGTTGGGCCCAGGCCCAAATCCTTGCTGTTCCTCGCCGCGCGAACCGTCGCCGTTTGGGTGGCCAGCATTCATGTTGTAGCCTGCGTGTGCGGCGTTTGCGTACGAGGAGTGCATGTTTCGGTTCTGTTGGTTGTGCGAGGCGGCCAGGTTCAGTGGCGCCCGATCCTGGTTTGATTTGCGGCTGAAATAGGCGTCATCGTTGGCGCTCCCATAATCGTCGTTTGAGTCGCCCTCCTCGCTCAGGCTCGGACCAGCATCAACCGCTGGCCGGCTATAGTGACGATTGAAGCTCGCAGCCTGGTTGGCGGCCATCCTTCTTCGTTCGGGCACCAGGTTGGCCCTCTTCTGTTCTGGTTCAACATTTTCATCCTCGTCGTCGGTGTCGTCAGCGTCGTTGTTTGCATTCGAAGCTGAGGCCTCCGGCCTGAGTTGGTGGCTTTCAAGATTTGCCGACTTGGGTGGCGGCGCAATTGGCTCGTTGCTGCCCGAGTCAACCAGCCCATTCCAAGTATCGGGCCTCTCGTATCTATCCCTCTCGCTAGCCGACGGACTCAAACCATTCGCTTGGTCTACATTCTTACCCTCGTAGTGGCTCTCTTGGCTTCGCAACAACTGCTCGCGATCCTCAGGCGACAGATAGGAGTCTTGCGAGGCTGCGGCTTGTAAATTGAAGCCATTGTTTATGGACGCTTGTTGAGCCTTAGGCAGTGGAGGTAGGGTGGTTGGTTGGCGCAAGAGCGGCGGTCTTATTTGCTCGCCCGAATCAAAGCGGTCAATCGAGTTCCGGTTGGCTCTATCTCGTCTGTCCTCCGAACTGGCGAGCTTGTTTTGCGAGCCCTCCAGTTGAGCTTCGCGGCCATTTTTCAGGCTACCGCCAGCTTGTGCCAAGTAGTTGAGCGGCTGGTTGGCCTCCAGTTGCCTACTAACTTGTGAGCGTGAGCCAGCCTGGTGCTGGCCAGCCGGACCAACCTTGGCGCTTGCCTGGTTTGAATACTGTGCGGTGACAACTAGGAGAGTAACCCTGTTGATCGTGAATAGACAGAAGAGGATAGCAAAACTCATTAGGGCGACATTGTGAACTACTGATTTAGAAATGGAGAAAATCTTCTCCCTTCTTTCCTGCTTATTATCGGACTCCTTGTCTGCCAATTGTTCCATGTCTCTGGAGGCCTGCACATCACTCAAGTCCTCATCGACCTTAGGTAGATAGGTTTGTTTTAAGGGAGCTGCGTAGTTGCAACTCATTGGCTCTGAGATGTGAGATTTGCCTCTACGTCGCAAGGTCATTCTTGATTGAGCGTCCATAATTCCCCTGCAATGGACGCTCGAGTTTGCCGTTTCGGAAGCCAAGGAGCCTGGATCAAGCTTGCAACTTGCAATGTCCCCCTTCGTTTCGGACAAACACTCTTGATTCTGCTTGCTGAGTTTGTTCATCATACACCTTCGCTCCTCACTCTCTGGGATTGATTTTTAATCAAGAGTTTTGACTCCTGATCGGGCGACCTTCGACTGGATGGGCTTCTGTTGCATGAGTGTATGCGTTTGTGTGC
>Ga0058699_1000697_pt1 | contig 10144 bp, 5 predicted proteins | sample AgamicAtPe_FD_55078 | JGI IMG/M metagenome (GOLD analysis project Ga0058699, IMG submission 55078) | Agave microbial communities from Guanajuato, Mexico - At.P.e | ecosystem: Host-associated > Plants > Phyllosphere > Phylloplane/Leaf | place: Guanajuato, Mexico | collected 2012-10-15 | reverse complement strand
GGTGGCGGCTATCCGATGGCCATGCCAATGCCAATGCCGCTACCAATGCCCATGCCCATGCCAATGATGTGCAGCGGCCAGGGATACGGCGGCGGCGGCGGGGCCAAGAAGGTTGGACAGAGGGGCGAAAAGGAGAAGATTGTGGTCATTCCGTAAGTTCGAATCTCGGTGACGTTAAATCCTGACCTTTCAGCCTCTTTGACTAACTGGTAATCGTTGGGTTAAACTAGGATACCAGCGCAGATGCTCATGAATGGCGGAGCCGGAGCCTATGGCGGCGGCGGCGGAGGAGGCTATGGTGGTGGAGGTGGCGGCCTCTATGGCGGCGGCGGCGGCGGTGGAGGCTATGGTGGTGGAGGTGGTGGCCCTTATGGCGGCGGAGGTGGCGGCCCTTACGGCGGTGGAGGTGGCGGCTCTTATGGCGGCGGAGGGGGACGCTACGGCGGCGGTGGAGGAGGAGGAGGCGGCGGCGGCGGAGGCGGTGGCGGCGGAGGCTATGGTGGCCAAGGCGGCGGTCTCTCGATGGGTCGAGGTGGCGGCGGCTACGGCGGCGGGGGCAAAGGTGGCGGCGGAGGCTACGATGGCGCCGACGGTGCCAATGGAGGCTATGGGGGTGGCGGCGGCTACGGCCAAGAAATGCCCATGATGATGAGCTATGCGCCGATGATGAGCAGCGGCTACGGCCCCATGTCATCGGCGGGCGGCTATGGGGCTGCCTCACAGGAGTACGCCTACGAGCTGACTCCAATGGGCGACGAGTACATGGATCAGGCGGCCACCGCAAATCGCGCCACCACCTTCGCGAGCAACGAGTCTAAGAGCGACCAGAAAGTAGGCCAAACTCTGAGCTCGCCCAAAACCCCGACCCAGCAATCACAAGCAACACCCGAAGCGACGCCCGCCCAGGTANGAGCCAATCAGCTGGAGGCTCACTTCCGATTACCTGATAGACGCTGGTCCCTCTGATTGAGGGGTAGTGATTAATTTAAATCCTTGTTATGGCTCTCCAAGTTGGGCTGATGAAAAGAGAAAAAAGAANGCAACTGAGAATCGAACCCGGCCCGAGAAGCCAAGAACCGATACATCTTAATCTATCGTGCAACTGTTGTTAAAATTTTATTTCACAGTAAGAGTGACACTTTATTGCGACACAATCCGTTGTAGTTTGTCATCTCTTTATTCATGGTTATATCGACCATAGAGGTCACCACCAAGGGTCNCTCTCATATGACTCAGCCTAGTAACTTGAATCGAGCCACGAGTTTCAGTTGCGTTACAACAAAAGACAGTGGCTGAATGTGAAAAATCCTCCTTTCTTTGAGGCAGCTTTTGGCCTTTTCTCATCGGTCAAAAACTTGTACGTTAGCTCAGTTATCAAGCTCGATTCGTAGAGGAAATCACGACATATGCGNTCGTACGCGACCCAAGTTAGCGAGAAGCCATCTATCTTGGGCACTAGCGCCTCGTCGAATTGCTTGTAGAGGTAGACCAGTGGGGTCATCACCTTTCTAACGCGGCGACACGTTGCACCGACGCTAGATTCAACCTGCTCGCTGTACTTTTTGTAACCGCGCGCCAATAGGGTTTTACGGTCGAGCGCAAAGCCCTCGCTCTTCAGGTGGGCGAGCAGTCCCTCCATCAAGCTCTTTCGTGATACGTAGGGCTTCTCGAGCTCAGCTTCGGAGCATNTTCTTGCCTCGAGACAGCGATTTATAAATTCGACCACCTGTTGCCTGTCATCGTCGCTGAGAGCCGACGCAGCCTTCTTTTCCTCCTCCACCAGAACATCCTTACAAAGTTTGTACTGCTCTGACCTCCAATGCTTGAGGTAAGGAATCAGGTTGAGCTCATAGGACTCATGGTGCTGGATCAATTGATTGAGCTCAGTCATGTAGTTGCGCTCACAATTTTCAGTTGAAACNTGACTGGCCCTCAGGAGCGAATCAACTCGCATCTTCCGGCCGATAGATCCCTCGTCGGTTCTTCCACTGTAGAGGCTCTGTAGTTGCTTCAACAGCTCTTGGGTCTCCTCGACCTTGAGAGGGGATCCCTCGGTGGCGTACACCTTATAGTGCATCGTCTTCCAATCCTCATCTGCCTGGTCAGCATAGACCGTCGCGCTCAGCAGGGTGAGCGCGGCGAGAGCGTAGATTGCGTAACTCGTCATCCTCGTAGCTAGCTAAAGTTGGTTTCTGGTTTGAGAATTCGACTGGTTGAANGGGTGGTCGGCTCAAGATACTTGTCTGCGCTTTTCAAATCGACGAGGGCAAAAATAGACGTGCTCTGAAGAGTTTATATATAGCNGCTCAGTGGACTGAACTGTGGCATTGACGCTAGCTGTTTATATCCGTATGCGCGCGAGAGGCCAAGAACAGACGTAGTCATCATTCGGCGGCCTCAAGTTTCGTTTTGGCTCGAATTCGAGGTTGCTCTAGCGTCTATGCGAACACATACGAGATGTTGTCGGTCTGTTTTCAAAAGGCTTGATCCAGGTCCCAAGTTATGATGTCAGCCTGTGGGGAATTTGGTCCATTTGTTGTTTTCGAAACACTTTGGTCGTATTATGACCATTTGAGCTACCCGAACTTTCCCCCGCCCATCGACGTCAAAAGATTCTCCTGCGAGATCCGCCTGAAAGATCGTTGAGGGTAACAGCCGCTCGGATTGATGGTTCTGGTAATCGTCTAATGGTGATAGGACTCATCGAAAATACGAAACGGTTTTACTTTCTCTGCTTTATTCTAGTTAACTCTTTCTAGAACATCTATGCCTCACACGATTGTCAATCTCGTCCGGCTTTCAATCAAATTCTGGGAAACTCGCTTTGAATTTTTGCAATGTTTTCTGGCGATTGGACTTGACTCAACTGCCATGATTTGAATTGCACACTAGAATCTTAAATCGTCGGCTGAGTGACTGATATTGTTGGTGCTTCTTGAGCAAGTTGGGTGACAAAGGAGGGATAGATCATCGAACGGCGCATATCTTAGATGACTCTGAGAAAAACTTCTCGATCTTGTGGATGATCACCAGACTGGATGACAAAAATAAATCAGTCTATGATTCTAGTCTTGATTTCAGATCCTCGTAGATGAGATCTGTGAGAAAGGAGGCTTCAAATAGGATGTTTCTACATAGTTTTGCCCTCCTATACCAATTCAAGGAAAACTGATCGATGTCTGCGGACAAGCTTGCATCGTGGATGTAGAGGTCATAAACTTTCGTTGGCTCCCCCAGACCTCTGGCCACTGTGCGGCACAATCTAACAACTGTCTTGTCGAACAACTCTTCGAACATCTCTTTATCGGCGAATGCCCATGGCTCCTGCAGTTGACTATATCGACGCGTTAGGAATGTTGAAATACCATCGCGTAGACTAACCCTCGCCAAACTTGTGCGCAACCTGTCCATGTCAGGCACTGTTCTCTTAACACTGTCCATCAACAAAGCAGANTCCATGGTTTCTTGCTCGCTTAGCTTCGCCACAGCTCGAGAGACTGAGGCCGCCAAGAGGGGCTTGCACAGGGCAAACTGTCTCAGCCTGCAATCCTCCAGGTAAGGTACGAGATTCAGCGCAAAGGGTTTGTTGTATTCGAGGAGGAGGTCCAATTTGTTGAACGAGCTCCAATCGCACTTTGTCTCCGCTAACCGACTAGCCTCAATCAAAGGCTCAATCTTAGCGCGCCTAATAATCGAACCCTTGTCCTGCTTGCCGGCATAGATCTTCTCCAGAAGCTCGAGGTTTTCCAAAACTCTCGCCGGCTCNAGTCTGTGGCCCTCAAGCGCATAGACTTGATAGTGGATCTCTTTCCATGCGCTCCCGTCATCATTGTCCTCCTTAAACTCGGCCAGACTAACTCCAAGGGCCAATAGACAGGCGGCCATAAGGTATTGGCTGGCTGCGAGTAAAGGAACCATCTTGAATTGTTCGGACAGTCTAGTCATGTGAGTGGTAGACATACAATCTACCCCGTCTATGGCTAGTCTCGTCGAATCAACTAAAAATAGGAGTGCCGACGCATCGAAGTGGTCCCAGTAGCNACCATTACTTTGCGGTCACGTTTCAACTCAAAGTCAAAAATATCCAACCGAGAGTGTGTGAGAACAGATTGCACCCCTACCTTTTCGCTCTGTCCAGTCTCGAAGATTCATTGGGACGATTCGAGAGCTTTCTGAGATTAGACCAAGTTGGCGCTCTTATGTTTTGGTGCTTCAGGCGTGAGGTAGACATAAAACCNGCAGCTAAGTTCCTCGGTGAAAATAAGGAAATGGGTACAGCTGTAGGACTCTTTGCCTTTCGTGTTTTCGCTTCACTTGGAACGGTTCAGTTTGGTATGGTCGGCGTTACTTTCACTGCTAACCTGAACCATTACAATCTGTCNAGACGTTTTCCACCAACCAGACACTCGCAGCTTGCCTCAGAACAACTCGATTGCCCGCAAATCTCTGCTCCCGACGGCAACTTTCTCTCAGGCTACCTTATTGTGGCTGCCCGGTTTGGTTTTCCATGACATCCATTGGCCAGCATGAGCGCTGGCAATTGGTTTGCAAGAAGGGGAGGTTGTGACCGGTAAGAAAGTGGGGAGAGGGAAAGGGCGGGCGCCTGGAGATTGGGGAGAGCGGGAGATAAGATATGCTGGCGACATGATATTGGCCTTAGCTGAGCTTGGCCCGCAAGCCAGTGTCGCCGTTTCGGTTGACACCGAGTTGGCCACTGTGAGCAGCTTACAAGCGCTTTCGACAACCAATGCTCAAACTGACCGATCATTCGTGAACTAATCGTTCAGTTGGCCAAGCAAAACCCTCCACCTGTCGCAGATACACACACATATCCCATGTGCGTAGTTGGTATGCTTTGGCTAGAAACTATGATCCTTCGCCGACCATTTCTGGCGCTACGACAATACTTCTTTAGAACAGCGGTCAGTAGGAAGCTGGTATGCCGCCGATTGCTTCAAATAGACGCACCGAGCACTTGTAGGATAGTCGAATTCAAATGAGTTTGTCATCTACCTGTTTCCCCTCTGAGCTTTGCCTGTCCACCTCATTGCCCGTTGCCTACTGCCAGATTACTGCTCCGCTGGCCAACCGTTCATTTGGCCAAGCGAGGCCAAAACTATCGCCGTCGTAGTCGTCGTCGGCGCTACCATCGCCAGTGTCGATTGGCTTCCAGTTTATGCTAAAGATCTTAGGTTTACTGAACGAGTGATAGTGATAATGATAATGGGAAGGAAGAAACGGAAAGCAAGCTTGTGTCGCCCTCAATCGCCTCCTACTCGAAAGTNGTTGCCGTTTTCACAACGGTCGAGATTGTGGTAGTGGCTTCAACCTGTGGCCGTGCGTTGTCTTCGTTTGGCCAGTCTATTGATTGTCGAACTCGGAAAACAANGGTCCGCTAGCTGTAAAACTCGCACTGAAGAAGAATCATTTCACTCGCTATCATCTATACGAGAGCAAACAAGCTGCTCAAGATTCAAAATCTGAATTCGTTCGCAAAGGATAACGTAGCGGACGCATTGCAAGCAAGTTCATTACATGTGATTCTAACATAACAACAGTTTCGAATAGGTAAGTTGAGTCGAAAGGAATAGAGGAGTCGCATATATAGTGATAGACGTGGGACTAAGGGTTGGAGAGATGCTCATAATTTGATTGGAGACGAGCAGATGCACCACCAGGTGCCTTCAATTAAACTGTAAGGGTCACTAGGGTGATCAGGCGCTGATTTGCATCTTTATTCGATTCATTTGATGCATAAGTTGCTGGTTGATTGGGTAAGATTCAATATTATACAACTCGTTAGGGATTTTACATACATTTACTCTTTCGAGGCAGTATCTTTGTGAACTGAGATATTTGCACACGGTTTCTCCAAAAACAATCGCCTATTCATCCATCTTTGGCCAACCTTGGCCATCTTATTGGCCTCATAGCAGCGCTTGGGAATGAACTCGACAGTTTTATAGATTGAAGGAAAATAATGTTGAATTTGTTTCTTGATGGATTGTTATTATCGATTTGAGCGTGGACTCAATGTAATTTCATGCATTGACCATCATTCTGTTCCTCGTAGTTAGTAAAGACTTATTGAGTGTGAGTTTCGCACTGGAGGTCTGGGTGAATCCAAGTTAGTCTAATTATTTTAAAGCTTTCCTGGGCCAAAGTTTGATGCCACCGGTCAACGGGGCTTTCTTTTGTCCTCGGGCTCAATCGTCGCTCAAGCGATTGAATATCTCCAACAAGTAGATAAATATTTGAATGATGTCTGTATAGAGCATGATGGCACCAAGGATATATTCCTCTGGNGATAGTTCGCACTTTCGACCTCCCATTATAAGCTGTAGATCAAAAATCAGGTAGAGAGAAGCGAGCAAGGCGCCGGCTATCGATAAAATGAGGGAGGCTACATTTGCGTAACCCATTGGGACCAATACCAAGACCATCACTGTTCCAATAAGCATGTGGGCTAGTCCGAGCAAGCAAAGTGTTGTTCCACAGTTGGTCATATCAAATTTAGTGCTACGAGCAAAAGCGGCTATGAGGAAACAGCTAATTCCGGTNGCGACAAATGCATACATGACAATTTTTGTGTCGTAGCGGCACGAGGTTATTGCGGCCACTAAACCGTAGCCGAGGGTTAATATACTCAGTAGGATAAAGTTGCATGGAGTTGAACGGCGCGCTGATTCTACGCAAACCAGTATCAGATAGGTGACGAAGAAGATGGCGAAACCTAGGAACATCCAGCCTTGCGAGCGGGCAAAATATAACTTGGTCTCGGTGTTTAGCACAAACATGCCAATGAGAATGGAGGTGAATATCAGTTGCACGGTTAATATGGAGTAAACTTTGCTTACAAATGCCTGCCTGATGGCCTTCTCAGCAAAGAGGCCAGCTGGCTCGGCACCCCAGCCGCCGCCGTCAGCACCGCCGCCCAATCCCATGCCCATGCCTGGCTGTGGGCCCATGTTAAGATTGACTGATGGCCCTCCCTGGGGGTACCCTGGCTGCTGTGGGTATCCGGGCTGAGCAGGATACGCGTACCCCGGCTGACCCGCGTAACCGGGCACACCGCCGTAGGGCTGCTGAGGATAACCTTGTTGGTTTGGATACATTCGGCTCTAGGATAGTTCTTCGATGGCACCTTTGGTATGCTCTTGATTTCTGCTTGAACTCGGTGATGTCTGTTTTCAACTACGAAGCTATGATTGTTGTTCCTGAAATTTCTTGGTTCACAGAGCAGAACAGAACTTCTACTTTTACTCTTGTTCACGCGCTTCAAAAATTAATATTTGATCACAAATATTTAGCGCTATCGTTGTTACAAGCGATTGTCAGGTTTTCTAAAATTAATTGCTCGAACTGTTAAGTTGGTTGGTGAGAATTTGGGATACTTTCGCTGTTTTCCAAAGACGAAATGGCAGCGTTAGAATGAATGTATTAGGATTCGAACTTCGAACGAGTCAGTGGGCCATCGTTCAACTACAGAATCACCACACAAGCGTCAACACCCAGGCCCAGCGGAACCATAACCGAGGCTTCGAGCCACGGGCAATTCACAGCAGCCTCATTGCACGGGCTGTTCAGCGTTGATGGCGCAGATTCTAGTTCCTCGTCTGGTAGCCAGACTGAGCCACTTACACACGCAGAGTGCGCTGAGCTTGGGGGCGTGCCAGGTGCGAGCCCCATGCAGCGCATTCGAGAGGTATACTTTATCGTGTGACACTTGCTCTATGACGCTCACGTTGAGAGGCTGCGCTTACGAAAGCCTACCGCAGCTGTTTGCTTACCGTTCGCCTAAACGGATTGATCTTTCTGGTAAGTTCTCGACGCCTACCATGAATTGCAATCTGGCCGGCTAAAAGACCAACCACTCTTACGTGAATGCAATCCTTACTTATAAACACTTTGCTGCAAACAACAGCCTATCCCTGGTGACAATCAACTTGGGAGCCCTGATTGCACTTATCTCGATCTAGATTTGTTTGCTCACTTCCTTTTCGACCAAGTTCAACACTGATGGCGAACGTGCGTCTAAAATAGTCGCTAAATATAAGATGAATGCTCTGTCCCAGTGTGTGCAGCTCATAGAGGCATTCGCTACACTTGAAAGGGTCGCCTCTAGGGCCCAAATCAGTGGTGGCGCCCGAGAATGAGAGGAATGAGCCACCAAAACCTTGCAACAATGGAGCACTGACAACCAACTGTCGTCGAGGCTTTGAAACAACCAAAAATTAATTCCAAGCTGCGTTTCCGCCACACATTCAGGCGCGACCACCGACAGAATTCACTAGCCTCACCTGTTGGCGCCATGAGCTTTGACCAAACGGAATGCAGACGATGAGCGCCAGGTTGCGAGCAAACGTTGCCCTTTGTTGGTCTCGCTTTGGCTTGATGTTGCCGATGCCGTCGCCGTCGCCATCACTGTTGCTCGAGCCGAGGTTCATCGTGATTGTTTGGACAAACGGAAAAGGCCGCTCTTTTCTCCCTCTGGATTGGCCAACTCATTTCGTCCTCCCGTTTATGTCCATCGGCCGGTGGACTCCTCCACTCTAAGCTCTTTCAGCATCGACAGGAAGCAGGTCAGCGCTCAACCCTTTTAGAGTGGCCTCTTTTACTCGACTAGCGTCGACCATCGCAGTTCTATCCGTTATGGTGAATCCAGAAAGTGTCCATCGAGTGTTGAGCCGAAGGATAAGCGTTTTAGTTGTGGCTGAGTTTAGTTGACTTGGTTCAAAGAAAACTCCAGATGCTCGTGAGAGTTCTGAAAACAATGAGCAACACCGAAATAGTCGCCATCAGTAGCCAGCAGCAGAGGGAGGATACAACCTAAAATTTTCTACTTCCTACCAAATTCGCCAGTTACACTCCAGGATCGAACACCGAGCGAAAGCAACAAACATTGTAGCTAGTTTAGCAACATTAAACCACCAAAACTCTAACTCGAGTTACCTGCAAGGGCCCCTGCAGACGCTCATTGCGCCCCACCTCCTGTTGGCGTCCTCGACGGCGCTGGCGGCCGCCAATCCAAACTTGCCGCCGCCGGGCCCAAGCGGGAGCCCGTTCGCGCTAACGGCGGACGCGCGCGCCTGCGTGACCGCAACCTACCTCTGCGTTCTCATTGTCAACAATACCTGGCTCGACTGCGACCTCCTCGAGGTCCTCTGCAATGGCAGCCTCAACATCAACAACGCGGCCTCTCGCAACAAGAGTGCCGCCACTGAGCTCGAGGGCGACGAGCGCCAGGTTGCAGACGGCTCATCGCTTGAGCTGAGGGCACTCGAGTCTGTTCTGGGCGAGCTCATTGCATTTGCAGGTGGCGGCGGAGGCTCAAACTCGCCACTCTCACTTGGAGTCCGGCATGAGGAAACGCAAGATAGCTCGCAGCACGGGCACGACCCCAACTCGGCTCGCCTCTACCTGGAACCAAGACGCCAAGCCGACGATGTGCGAGATAAGGGCGGTGGCGCTCCCTTCGCTCAACTGGTCAACCAATTCAACAACGAGAACGAACTCCTCCGCCAGCTACTACTTTACGGGCAAACACTACGGAAAGATGACCTTACAACGCCGAGAGAGCCCTTTGACCTTCTGGGCCTCAACCAGAGGGCCCAAGTAGCTCGAGCTAAAACGGTGCGCCTATCCCACGACGAGGATGGCAGTGGCACGCCCGATCATTTGCTCGCCCTCAGGCACAATCAATCCAGAGTTCAGCCATCAAATCTGTTCCTCTTACGGCCACAAGATAATCTTGAGGAGACACCTGAAAGCGGTTTGGCGCAAGGGAGGCTTAGCACAAAGATGGTTCAGGAGGAGAGCGAGCAGCCGGCGGCAACGACTCTACCGCCGCTCGCAATGCCAGCCACCTCAACCACCTTGCCAGGAAACTCGCTCGCAAGTTGGATGGGCCGCCCCTTCCGAAATTGGAGCTCCTACTCATTCTGGTCGAGCTCAAACGAGGCGCCGAGTGGAGCTAGCGGCCGCCAGGAGGAGGTGAGCCAACNTCGTGCTCTTCAGCAAGACCAGAGGCAAATGCAATTCTTGCGCCCCATTGACCGGACAGAGCAGTTCAATGATATTGCCACCAACCAGTCGTCGTTCAAGCTGGCGCCAGGTGTCGCCCAGCAGCAGCAACAACAACAAC
>Ga0058699_1000696_pt1 | contig 10156 bp, 8 predicted proteins | sample AgamicAtPe_FD_55078 | JGI IMG/M metagenome (GOLD analysis project Ga0058699, IMG submission 55078) | Agave microbial communities from Guanajuato, Mexico - At.P.e | ecosystem: Host-associated > Plants > Phyllosphere > Phylloplane/Leaf | place: Guanajuato, Mexico | collected 2012-10-15 | reverse complement strand
ACGGAGCAAAGCGGAATTGTGGGTGGATGTGAGCTGAACAGGAGGCGAGAGAGTGACCCGTTCAAGGATGTTAGGAACTCGGTGAAAGCCTTTGAAAAGGCACTTGGAAATGATTTATCGCGATCAAGCAAATAAACAGTTGATTTTGTGTCCATGACTCAGCTCGTACTCAATTATTGGCGTGTCTGTTAATATTATTAAAGTTTTGCCTCCAATCCACAATCTATGGCCCCATCTTTAGAAAGCTGTAAAATTTCCCTCTCACCATAGCCGATCTCTCTCAGCACGTCCGCCGTATGCTCGTTTTCGCCTGGCTCGATAAGATTAGGTTCGGCTGGCGTGCGGCTGAGCAAGGGGCTTGGTTTAGGTGTATGATCCAAGTTGAACGAGTTTCTGGCTTTCAGTTTATCATTTTCTTCCGTCTCATAATACTCTAGTACTGGCTCAACGCAAGCATCAGCATCCTTAAACAACTCTGTCCACTCTGCTAAACTTTTAGTGATGAACAATTTTGCAAACAACTCTTTGAACTTGGCCCAATTCTGAATGTCGAATTGGGGATAGGAGTGCTCGTCTAAGCCTAAAACATTGAGCAAGGAGGAGTAAAATTGCGGCTCAATGGAACCAACCGAAATCCAGCGCTTATCCTTAGTCTCGTAAACTGTGTAAAAATGCGCCCCGCCATCTAGCAAATTTGCCTCCTTTTTGCCATGATTCGGCCAGATGAACTGACGAGCAGGAGCTTGATCCTTCTGCGTGTGCCACATGTAACTTGATATATATCTAACACCCTCAACCATGCTCACATCGACCACCTGTCCCAAATTCGAACGCGATCTCTCAATTAGAGCGATGAGGATTCCCATTGCGCAAGCCNTTCCGCCGCCCGCAAAGTCAGCCAGTATGTTGATGGGAGCAGTTGGTCTACCATTGTTGCAAAAGAGCGATAAAACGCCAGATATCGCCAGATAGTTGAGGTCATGGCCGGCTTTTCTAGAATAGGGCCCATCCTGGCCGAAGCCAGTCAAGCGAGCATATATAAGGCGCTTGTTTAGCTCGAGCAAGGGGCTCGGACCTAAGCCAAGNCGTTCCATTACGCCTGGCCTGAATGGCTCGATCAAGACGTCCGCATTTGAGCATAGCCTCTTGAAAACAAGCTTTCCATTTTCGTTCTTCAAATCTATCGAGGCAGTTCGCTTGCCTCGCCTCAAGGAATCCAACTGAGGCTGACCAGGCTAACGATCATGGTTCAATTTGCAGCAGTTTTGTCAGATTGGTCTTCAGCCGGCCAAAGAGAGAATTTGAGATTTTAGTTGGACAACAACTTCACTTACCCTCTCAATCCTGATAACATTTGCACCAAAGTCGCTGAATATCATTCCGCAGAATGGGCCCGGAGCTAAGCCGGCAATTTCAATCACCTTGATCCCCCTGAGAGCCATGATATTCAACACTGACTTAATGAGCTTGTTTTCGATAGCCTGAAGGTAGATGATGGAACATTTGTTTTCATCTTGTCGGATTCGACAACCGAGGAACAGCTGTAGTAGCCTTTGATGATACTATAACTTGTTGCATAACAAATGTTGTTGTCCGAGCAAACAAGCCTTCGAACGAGAATGCACAACAAGCGCACACCACCTGACGCTCGGACGGACGGACGGACGACCGCGCCCCCTGTTTTGCGGGCGGGCGGGCCCTCTAGACCGAGCTCGGCGCACAGAGTTAACTACAATCCTCGCCCAGGTAAGAGATTGAAATTGAGACCTCTCTGTCGATAAACAACATGGAGATGGCTTTAGTAATTAACTTCCTGAATTCTCCAATGAACGAGTTGGAGAAATTGACAAGCTGCGATGCAAGTAAGCGATATGCATCGAGTCTGCCTATTAGAATTACGAGGATTATCTTGATCGCTCAAACTAGCCTTGTTCCATAATTACAAATTGCCCTCTCCCGACATTGTAAGTGTGATTATGCCTGTAGTACAGGCGCAGTGAGTCGGATTGTATAATTGATTGCGAATACGATAAGATCGTCCCACCGGAGGATGCAATATTGAGTTTCATCTCTCTTCCTCTCTCACGAATGAGTTTGCTTAGTTTTCGACGTCGCTTTGTTAAATTAGAGTCAAGTAAGAATCTCGTGACGAACTTACTCTTAGTTTATACGCTATTGCTGCTTGCACGAAATCGGAGCAACGCAATCGAGCCGGCGTTTCCATCACTACCTGTGAGAGGTATATTTATATATTGAGCGATCGAAATTGATCAAGCAACTGTCGATAAATGAGGCAATTGGAGACGATGTCTGCTTCAAAGTGCAATTGAACTTATCAGTGGTAAGCGATTGCCCATCAAAATAAGCTCCCCACTCTGTGCGAGCCAACAGACGGTCGATGTTTTTAGTCTTCAACGTCAGTTAGGGTTGCATCCAAAGGCCATCGGAACAAAGGTTAAGTATCGATATGGTCGATGTTTAATTGCGCAAGAGGACTCGCTTTTGATGCAGTCCTGAAAACATCTCCCAGATCCCATTCGGGCTGCGAAGGAAGGAGAAGAAGCCGACACCTTGTCCAACCTTCTGGCTCAATCATACTCCTCCCTGCAAATCGAACAGTCTATGCGCTGGTGTTTGCCTAAGCCTTTTGCTAACGTCACATCGGCAAAGCAAAGTTGGCCGATGGGTTGGCCGTATAGCACCAACATCTGTTGCATGGGTACCGATGAACTTAACGCCCTAAGGTTCTGATGTTAGCCTAAAGCGGGCAGCTGTTGGCCGGCTAGTGGCCGGGCGGCTTTTGATTGGAGGCCGTGAAAGAGGCAGCAGGCGGGCCAGCCAGTCGGCCGGCCTCTGTATGTGCTGCTCCAACGAGGCTTGAGAGTTCTGAAATATACAGTTGCTCTTTGAAATATGTTGCTCTGCCAGAGGGCGGCTGTTTGAAAGATGGCAGTCAATCGTCATGTTCCGATGATAAAGGTCTCACCTCTTAGCCAGGAGATCAGAGCGCTTTTTAAGGCAGAGGCGTCGGTGGCGAGAGCAACTGCGAGAGCAGCAGCAGCAACAACAACAACAACAACAACATTAGCGGTAGACAAGTGGACCAAGCTCACGATGTGAGCCTTCAAGGGGCATAGTTGTGTGCCAACCTTGAGTTGTTGGCCAGTTGGGAGAGGAAGGGAGCAAGACGGACACTTGGGACAGACTATTGGTTTGCTTCTAGGCTATTCATTGGTTTTAAAAGGCAAAACAAGGCGAAATGTAGAAGGTTACCTCTTTTCACTCTTTTTTCTCCACCTGTTGGGCAACCGATAGAAGGACGCCGATTGGCGCCGGACTTTGATTGGCAATTACCTGGTACAAACGGGCACTGGTTGGCTGGAAACTTTTGGCAAGCGAGAAATGAATTGCCTCCTTGTCGTTGGTCACGTTGATGTTGGGGTTGTCGTTTTGCTCTTGAAGGTTGAGAATGTTTCGGGCTCAGTGGCAGTGCNGCGAAGTGGCGCCTAAGTTGCGCGTTTTCCGAGGCAAAGGATGGGAGAGGAGGTGCATAGCTTTGTGTAGGAACTTAGCGGAGGGGTTAGGGAGTGGAGGTGAGTTTTAGGCGAGCTGGCAGAGGATTGGGAAGTGGCGGGNTTGAGGCTAGAGGGTTGGAACATAAGTGGCCGCTGCACTTGGACTCTATCCAAAGGAGCGCGGCCTTNGTGAGTGCGAGCTAGCAGCTGGCTGCGCAACAAGTGGCCGCGCTCGCCATTCACCTGTCATCGTTGCCTGTATCCGCTAACTATGCCTTATCTTCCACACTGAATCCGGTCGCGTTAGAGATCTGTTGGCGAGAGGCAGCGAGGGAGAGAGCGACTAAAGTTTATACAGTGAGAGAGAGAGAAAGATGAGGTGAATGTGGCAAAATAATTGTCTGCAGCATTCAACTGGAGCCTCCTTGGCTCTGGCTCGCTCGCCGGCCAACTAACCAGTATTCGTCCATTTGAGAGCCCAGATAAAGGGATGCTGGTTTTGGAACAGGGAGAATTTTCACGCTAAAACGCAGCGGCCTTGTTGGCGAAGTTTTGCATATGCATATGATGTTATTCTCGTCTTGGACTTGGTTAAAGCTGTACGTTTTGTTACGATGATGTAACGTAGCTCAAAGTTGCGTAACGTTACGTTACATTAAATTTCGTCATGTCTAGCCTCAGCTGCCTCCTCATCCAACTTTTCCCTTGTCCTGTCTTCTCGTCTCCTCCATTCCCATCCTCCCTCCTCGCCGGTCCAGTCTCGCCGGCTTGTCCCGTCCCGTCCCGTTCCGTCTCGTTTTATTTCGCAAATTCACCCAAATTGATCGGCCGTGCAGCTTGCAGTCCTCTCCTGTCGGCGGACTTGTTGTTTCAAGAGCAATTTTATAGCCTTCCCCATCTCCCCTCCCCCTTCCTGCAAGCAACAATAGCCATTGAGTTTGGCTGGAGGGAGGCCGCTTGCTTGGATCAACATTCGCTTTGTGGGGCATCAACAATCCATCAAGATTTGGATTATTAGCGAGGCAAGTGGAGATGGAAGAGGTTGGACAAGATGGGATAAGATAGATGGGATGCTTCGGTNGGACAAGGGGCCAACTGGCCAGCTAGAGCTTCTCCTCAGGCTCCTTCATCTTTTTGATAAAAGCAGAGAATTTGGAGCAAGAGATCTCTGTCATGCTGTCGGCCATCTAAATTTTGTTCCTCACAAGCCTGCTAGCCCACCACTACTTGGAGTCTGGCGCCATTGCTACCGTTGGCGAAGTGGCCACTCGTTGGCCAGCCGCGCTGGCCCATTGGCGATGATAAAGGATGATCGAGCTCAAGTGCGCCGTTGCCTCCAGCTGGCCGAGCCGGCTTGCTGGTGGCGCCAGCCGCTCAGGATGCGGCCNACAATCGACTCCGGCTTCTGTTGCGTCCAAGCCGGCGGCCGGTCGAGCGAGAGGGAGCGAGAGAGCGAGAAAGAGCGCGAGGCTGGGAGATAAGATTGCGANATCGAGATAGAAATCGGGAGCCAGCTGCCTCGCTCGCCTCCAAGCCAATGAGGCTCTGCCATATCCACTTTCATCAGCGCGAACCAGCAGCGACTATCAGTTAGCCAGATGCTCTCAAATTGCGAGAACAAGCCAAATGGAGCAGATTGGATGGTTGGAGAGTGGTGGCCATAAGGCGCGAGTGGGCAAGCTAGCGGGCCACCCGACCGTCCAACTGATTACACATTGTGCAAAGTCATCAACATGATTGCTCTTTCTCTCACTTGAACCTGGTTCATTTCATTTCAAAAAGTTGGCCGTCATGTGGGAACCATTCACCTGTCCGATGGGAGTGATCTTTGTTGCTGCTGTTGTTGCCGCTGCCGCTGCCGCCGTCGCTGCGGCTCTTTTTGGCTGCAAACGCGAGACAGATGAAAAAGTGGTCTGATCTTTAATGGTCACAATGTATCGCACTAGTTCCAGTTGTTATTTTGGATTCAATGTCGGAGTTTGTTTTGAAAGGGAGAGCCGGCCGTTTCGAGGGCATGAGACTCCCAAATTGAGGCTAGGCGGCGATGGAAAAAAGCGCACGCTTTCACGCCACACAGTTGGATCCCTTTTGTTGTTGGAGGTGTCATAATTCATTGACACTTTAATGCGATCACTATGTCTCTCGCAAGCTGAACGCGAACCCCTCCAAATGCTATCAATCTTTCCATCCTTTGAACGTAGAGAGGGGCGCCCATGAGCCTCCATTGAGCCATCGACAGTAAGAGTGGGTTAAAAATTGGCTCGGTCACGCAACAAGCGGCTTCAATCTGGCAAATTTGAAGTTGCCAATTGAAAACCAAGCCGCCCGAACGGTCCCACTTGGCCATTTGGCTGGACGCCATTGGATTGGCCGCACTGCTTTTGCTCCATTGTTACTACCGGGTAACAAAAGTTTGCGCGGGGACGTGGAGGTGGCGTGAATTCAGGTGAACGGGGGCTTGGTGGCTGTTAGAAGGGGCGGCGGACAATTAGTTAGATTTCCGCCGCTTTCGCCTGCTACTGTCGCTCTACCTCTGAATTGGCAAACAATCGACAACATGAGACAAGTGCTCCCTTTGTTTGCAAACCAACTCTAGTGGCGCCTGATATTTTTGGATCGGGCTAGCGATTTGGGAGGCGGAGTTTGAGATTTAGCGAAACCAATTGGCGTTGCCGCAAGCGCGCTTGTCGCTCTTCATCACTTGCGCCATAAGGTAGGTGCAATGAACTTTGAGTGTTTTATGCGGATGAGGCACTTGTTTTGGGAGGAGGATTGTTTGTTGTTTTTGCATCTCGGGCTCTCTATTTGAAGCCAGACAAGAGCGGAGGCAACAACAACAATGGCCGCACAATGGGCCAGCGAAACCGAGAGAGGAAGAGCGGAATTTGGAGAGGAAATTGGACCAGGCAACAATTGCCGGCAGTGGTCGCATCAGTCCGGCTTAATTTGGCTCCATTTCGCGGCCTTTGAGTTGCTAGTTTTGGGGGCGCTGGCAAGCGATCGAGCACATGAGCCACTGGAATGGGCTCAGCGCAGATGTTTATAATAACAACTGAGCCTGGCTTCCTATGTTTGCCGCCGTTGACATTAGAGAGTGGGCCATAAATTTATCAAACCTTGCGAGCGGCGACGACAGCAACGGTGGCGCCGCCGCCGACAGCAACAGAGGCGAGCTGATTTACGAGGGAGGCCAGTCGGCCGGCTTTAGGCTTGCGCCACGCCGAGCTTATGATGATCACCTGTTTGTCTTCGCACTTTAATTGGAGCCCTTGCATGGCAACTTTCGCTCTAGGGATGCGGCCAGCGTTTGGCTGGCATTGGCGGCTCCAGTTCCACTTTGGCCGGCTAGCTCTCACCTCGCGCCTCTCTGCTAGCTGCCTGCCGCCCTCGAGCAAAGCTAACCAGTCGCGAGACAATAAATCACACACACGCTCAACTGCGACCACTGTCGGCAATTAATTATTTGCAAGCGCGCTAAAAAGCGCGACCAAAGTCTGGAGGGCCAAACCCTCTCGTTCCAGTCGCCTCCTAAGCCGGCGAAACCAATTGCGCTTCCAAGCCGCAGAGGCTCTAGCCTGCCGGCTCACCTGTTAGCGGCGCTCGCTCGTCGGTCCAACGCGCTGGAAACAAGCTCACGGGAGTTGCCGCTGCGAGCCGACGAGATACATGCATTGCAGGCGATAAATTAGAATACAGAGAGAAGGCGAGTTAGCTTGGCGAGAGTCGAATGTTAGCTCGAATAGTGGGGCGGCTATTTAGGGCCGTACCTTCGGGGATGAGAAGGCGAGGAGAGAGAGAGAGAGAGTAACAAAAGTGGACTGCGTCACAAACAAGCCAACTTCTTGGCATAATTGGCCTGTGCGTCCCTCTCTCGCTCGCTCNCNCNCCAGACTCTTTTTGTAGTCCATTCGCATTTCCATCTTCGTCCATCCGGCCATCCGTTTATTTTGCCAAGCTAGCCAGCCAGCCAGGCTAGCCCGCCTGCCCTTGCGGCCACCGCTAATAGATTCATTCATTGGCTTTGGCTTGCTCGTCCGCAGTTCAGCGTCCAGCCCGACTAACTAACAGACTAACTTTTCTCCACTCAGCTCCTCCCGCCCTCCTTCCATGCCTACGAAAGCTTTGCGTTGACAAGTAACTAACCGAGTTAAAACTTGCCCTCGCTCACACCCTGTCGAGCGAGCTCTCCTCGGAGCGCAAGATCTGAGAGGCTGTCTTGGGCCTGGATTGGGGCCATTGCAGCGCAGACGCCCGAGTGGCAGCGGCGGCGACATTTTCAAGTTTGGCCAATTCCTTATGAGCGGGCGACTCGGCGGACGAGCGAGCTAGCTAGCTAACTGGCTCGCTCGCTCGCTTGCCAGCTTGCGGGGCGACAAACAAACGGGGGCGGCCATTGTGCCGCCCGCCCGCTTAGAACAAGGCTCTTTTTGGCCGCACAGAGGCAGGGTAATAACAAACCCGGGCCCCTCGGCGAACGGGCGGCCGGCTGGCCCTGCAAGCGGCGGCGCCAATTGTGTGCGTGTGTGTTCCTCGCTTACATGTTAGCTAATAAGAGTGTCCGATGAATGGGAAGGAGGGCAGCCGAGTTGTGCGAGCGGCCAACTTCCGCTGTGGATGCAATCGCTGNTGGCGGGGCCGTCGCGTNCCTTGTTGGAGGCGAGAACCCGCAGGCTAGAGGGCAGCTTCCGCTCGCTCGTTAGCCGCCCCTAGAGAGCGCGCAACTCGGCTTGAGCTTGTGGACGGGCCAACGAAACGAGATGATCGGCCGGCATGGCTCCACTTGCTGGGGTGTTGCAGCTGATCGGAACGACTAATACATTAGCCAACTGCATCAGAAGCCGGCTAGCTGGCAATATGAAAGTGCGCTCCAATTCTCGAGCGGCCACAATCTGGACACTCGAAGCCTGCAAACAGCCCAAGGCAAAGGGGCAAGTGTGTGCTAAGGCGCCATTCCAGTCGTCAACAGGTCGAGCGAGCCTGCAGCTATGGCGCGATAACTATCTCGCCCAAGACTAGACTGCTCTTGTCCGGCCGCCTGATTGATTTCATCGACGAGCGCTCATTGGTTGCGGTAGGCGAGCGCGCGCGGCCAGGTTGGGCGCGCTCGTCCGCTTGGGGGGTGGGCCGCGGAAGGGACGAGCCCACGCAGGTGCGCCTGTCGCTGCGAGCGGGCGCGCGCTCACGGGTTACGCGGGCAGCGGGCCCGCAAGCCCGACTGCGAGCCGGCAAGGCGAGCTCGCCGGCGGCTGCAGCACGACGACACTGGCGGCGGGCTGGCTGGCTCGCCGGCCCAGAGTTGGCCATGCGCTAGGCTGGCCTCGTTGCTCTGCTCGGCGTGCAGGGCATGGGGGCGGCGCGGCAAGCTAGTGCGCCTGCGCGCCAGTCTAGCCCACGCGAAACTGGCCAGACGCAAGAGTGAAGCTCGCGGGCGTAAGCTTCGCACTCTCTGCGCGCAGACATTGGCAAAGCGCTTTGCTATGCGGTGCTGTGCTGTGCTGTGCTGGCCGTCGTCAGTTTGTCTGGGCGCGCAGGCACAGCCGACTGCAAAGCACTCCCTTCTTTGTGGCGCAGTTGTTGGCCGAATCTCTCTCGTGTGCAGCGGAGTTGGCACAGAGGAGGGCGCCGCCCGCTGCGAACGGCGGCGGCGGCCAATCTGAGGCGGAGGAGGTGGAAATGAGAAGGCAAAGGCAAGGGGGAGAGCGAGCGAGCGAGCGAACAAGGAGAAGAGGAGGCTTGAGTTTGGAGTTCAAGCTCGCGTTTCAGACTGGCAAACGGCGTCGGTGTGCGAGCGAGATTCGGTGGGCCGCAAGTTTGCGTTACGCACTAGCGGAGAGAGCGATGGGCGAGCGCGCGGGGACGCATTGGAAAGAGTGGGGGCAGAGCGAGCGCGTATTGACGAATTTAAGCCCAGCTAGTTCGTCGGATCTCTCCGATTCGCTGCCACCAAATTGGATGTCCATATTTGCGCCGCTCAGCTCAGGTGAGATTTGTCGCTCGACAGGAGGCGAGTGTTATAATACGTCAGCGTTGTTCAGTTGCGAGCAGGAGCCCGCTCAACGTTGATGAAGGATTCGGGGCCCAAAACGAAGCAAGTGGAAGCAGAAGCGGGCAAGAGTGTGGCAAAGTATTTAGATAGGATAGAGGAGGGAGGAAATCGCGCGGAGAGGGTTAGTTGTCGAGGTTTTGCCGCCACAGGCAGCATCGGCTTGAGTCGAGAGGAGGAGAGGAGCCAGATCGGGCGGGAGCGGCTGGCTGAAATTTAGCGCCCCTCTCTCTCGCTCGCTCTGAGGGGAGGCCGGCGGGCCGGCCAGCCAGCCCGGCGACGGAGCCAGCGGGCCGAGCATGATCGCGGGCCACTCGCACAGCTTGATGCGCCGAAAGGCCTCCAACTGCTCGCCGTCTGGCCAGAGTCTCGTCTCGCTCGCAAGCCAGCAGAGTGGAGCGGCGAGCGCAACCGGCCAAACCTTCGCCACCAACATGATTGCGAAACTCTCCTCTGGCGCAACCCAAACCCAGCAGCGGCCGGCCTCCAAGCAGCAAGGCCAGCAGCTCCAGCTAAGCTCGAGCCAGCTCAAGAGGAAGCGCGCAAAATTGCTCGACTTGTTGCTCAACACCAGCTGGTCAAAGCAGAGCGGCCAATC
>Ga0058699_1000694_pt1 | contig 10156 bp, 10 predicted proteins | sample AgamicAtPe_FD_55078 | JGI IMG/M metagenome (GOLD analysis project Ga0058699, IMG submission 55078) | Agave microbial communities from Guanajuato, Mexico - At.P.e | ecosystem: Host-associated > Plants > Phyllosphere > Phylloplane/Leaf | place: Guanajuato, Mexico | collected 2012-10-15 | reverse complement strand
AGAGAGAGAGCTGGCGGCCGAGCAGGAGACAAACCGGCCCGCTGATTATGATCGATTCCAGCAAACCGGATGAGGCACAATGGGCGCCGCTCGCGAGCGGACCTATGCGCTGGTCACTTTAATTTGCCGGCCTCCTCCAATCTGGCCGCGCGCGCCCAATGCGGCCGCCATGATTTAAAGAGCTTAATAAAACGCTGATTATCCAGCGACCAACTCGGCCGCTTCCGATTTAATCAAGGGAGGCGAGCGGGCCGATAAAGGCGCTTGTATTGTGGTTTGCGCAACAAGGGCGCCGGCTCATTTCACTAAGAAGCGGCCGCCACTTCATCAGCGCGGCCGGCGATGAATTATTTACTTCATTATATTACTTTTCTCTTATTAACAATCAGAATTCATTTACTGGCGGCTCGCCGGCGCCAAGTGGCGAGTTGCGCATGATGAATGGGCGGCAATGGCAGAGGTGAGCCTCGGCCGCGGCTCTTATCGCGCCCACGAACTCGATCCCAACCAAAGCTCGGCTCCCAAAGCTTCCCCTTTTTGCGCATCCGACGCGGCCAGGCAAATCAATGGGCCAAAACTCATAATGGAGCCCCGAGAGCGCGCAGACATGCGACTGAGTCATGGCGCCCTGATTTTGGCGCCGACGTTGCCGGCCTGTTGACCACAACAACAGGAAGTGGCCGCGAGCAGCGGGCGCCCCTTTGTTTGCGCTCGCCGCCTGGGCCACTCGCGCGCAAACAAAGACTCCAACTCTCGGCTCCAACTGGCGGCCGCCATTATTGTTATCGTCAACGTCTCATCAGCCTGATTGTCGTCGGCTTTGCAACCCGCTCATTCATTATCGCCGCTCTCGCTAGGAGTGGCCGAGTGGCCATATTGCACCGGCCAGCAGGCAGGCAGGCAGGCGGGCCCGCCGGCCGCATTGTCTTAGCTCGGCCCGCCGACCGCGCAAACTGGACACGCTCTGGCCGCTCCACTTGAGGCTCGCCCGCTTCCGGCCCAAATATTGTCCCCTCCGTTTCCGTCGGCGCGCGCAATCTGGCCGGCTCGACCTGGCGCGCCAGCTGCCGGCCGGGCGGCTCAATCGGGCGGCTGCAGCGGCGGCGGCGGCGGCCTCGCGCGCGATATTTAAATCACTCGCTCCAATTCCATTGATTAACCTCGTCCGGCCGCCGCTCGCTGATTAAACAAGACGCTCGTGTTTCCTCCCCCAACTTTGGNGCTCGCAAATCTTGTTTACCTCACTTATATAACTCGCCCACATTGGCAAACATCGGCCGCCANCCATTCTCGTCCAAGTATTTCAATTAGCGCAATTCGTTGGCTCTCAGCTCTCGAGAGCAGAGCTCGAGCAATGGAGGCTCTCACGGCTCCATGGTGGCTCAAGCGCGCTAGTAATCTAATTAGCTGGTTGGCGAGGCTGGCCGCAGCGCCATCTGCTCGACCCAGCCAGCACTACACATGTCAACAAAAAAACGTAAACAAACCCCGCAACTCGCCCGCTCGCCGAGAGGTGGCGCGCAAGTCCACCGCCCGCGCTCGAATCCATGTCAGNGCAGACAGCACTGCCAGGANATGGAGCCTTCCAAATGGGCCCAGGTGCGAGCGCAAGCGGGCACAATATTTTACAATTCATAAACCCGAATTGCCTCTCTAAGGGGCCATGTTGATTTCAATTACGCGAAATCCTATGCTAATCACACGTAGTAGTTGCGAGCTTATCGGCCAAAGTGCCAGCCGGCTGGCTCCATTGGGATGGCCGGCTCCGCGTGTCCTCGAGACGATTGCTTAAAATTGGGGCCTTTTTATCAGTTTGGTCCGATCTTGGGGCCGCCGAGTGGGACTCGCGCGCGGAGCTTAGCGGGCNGAGAGGGCTGGGCGGCATTNGCGTATTTAGTTTCGAGCGATTGGCTCCAAGCGCGGCCGGCAAACAAGCTAGCGGCAGTAATGGGCTTGCTGGCCGGAAGTTGGCTCGGCGGCGCCGGCCAAGCGGCTGCAGCTGGCGCCTTCGCTGGCCGAGCTGCTTGCGTTCGCCGCTTATTGCCGCTGGACTTGGGGCGAATTCTTTAAAGTGGAGTCGGCGGAAGAGGTTGAACGGGCGGACTAATGGCCATTATTTTATTTATTATTACTTTTTGCATTTGGGCCGCGCATATTGTTATTAAGTATTTAGATGAATTCCCCCTCCAAGTTCGAATGCCTTGTTCTGATCGGAAGTTCGGCGGGCGGAAGTTTGGCGAGCGCGAGCAATAAAAGGCGCTCGTGTTGTTCGAGTTCTCTTTTTAAATTTCCTCTTGCGCCGGCCAAAGTTGGCCAAATTAAACAATTCCTCTCCAGCAAACAGAGGCCGAGTTAGCTGGTTGGCGAGCGAGCAAACAAACTGGAACACTTTGTTGGCCAAGTGGAGCAGTTTGAGCGCAAGGCGCGCGGCCGAGACTCAGTTGCGCAATCGAGATTCCATGCAATAATAATAAATAATTGAATTAATAAAAAGTGGGGAGCCAAGATCCGCTCATATTTGGGGCAGAGCGAGCGGGCGAGACAGACGGAAGCCATTGAGTTTGTTTTAAACTCGAGCGGCCCCATCCGCGCCAATATATCACCATCAGCGCGCTCAGCTGGCGGCATTGTTTCTCCGCGCCCGTCTCCTCCNCCTCCTCCGCCTCCTTCCTCTCCTCCTTGCCGCCCGCCCGGCGCGCCCCTCTTGTTAACGCGCGCGGCTGCTTAAAATTAGGCCCATGTTAATGGATATTCCAACTGTTGGTCTGGCGCCGCCGGAAGGGCGAGCAGAGCCCAGAATCGATCGATTATTGCGCAAAACTTAATCTCGCGGCCCATTGATCAATGGCGCCGCCCTCCTCCCACTTGCATATCGCGCAAAGCCAGCTCAGGCCAGCGATTGACGGCCGCCAGCCAGAGGGCGCCTTCGCTCGCAGAGCAAATTAATGAATTGTCATCCGGCTGCCAGAGGAAGTTTGAAAAAGGCGCCGCTCAATCCAGATTTGCCGGTGTGATTGGCCCGCCCGCCGCCTATCTGGCGCCCGAATCTCCGCCCGCCAGCAAACCCGCCGCAGCCGCCGCCGCCGATCGCTCGCGCAATCAGCTGATTGGCGGCCGCCGCCAGCGCTGGCCGCCCAAGATGATCAAGATTTCGCTTGATTTGCAGCCAATCGAAGCCAACAAAGGGGCCGCCCGCTTGGGCACGTAACTTCTCCCGGCCCCAAGAAGTATCGCCGGTTTCTTTTAAATTTAAAGCCGGCGCTTGAGAAGCGAGCCCGATGACATAATGAATTCAGCCATGTCCCTCCATTGGCGCCCGCGCTCAGCCAGCGCTACTTGTTTGTCTTTTGCCAATCCCATTCGCCGCCCGACGGCCAACTTCCTGCGCGAGCNAAGCCCCNAGCTCATTTATTATGCGCCAGCAGTCGAATGGAACGCCGCCAACTCAGATCTAAATATTGGCGCCCAGAACTTTGTTTTCCTCCGCCGACTTGACAATGAGACGGCGCCAGCGAGCGCGGAGATAAATTTGAATTGTTTGCAACCTGTCGACGCAAGCTGAATTTCTGATTATTGGATCGTCATCAGGCGTCGCTTCCGCTCGCAAGACGCTGGCAGCGGCGGCGGCGGCGGCGGCGGCGGCAGCGAGCCAGGTGGGCCGGCGAGGGGCGCGCGCCAGGTGGCGCCACTAAGCCCGCGCCCCACCAAAACCCTTGAGCGAGGCTCGCGTTCTGTGTGAATAAATATTTGTTTAAATGTGATATTAATTTTAAATTTTGATTGGCGTCCCCACTGGAACGGGGGGAGCTTTTGCGCCCGTTTTGCCGGCTCCGGGAGCGACTGGCCAGCTTCCGGTTAATCCAATTTGGGCCAAAAAATGGCGCACCCGCCAGATTCAATCTCTTTGTCGCCGAAGCGGCCGCGCTCATCCGAGCGAGCGTCCCTCTCTCATCCTCCCGCCGCCAAACTTCCCGCCCGCTGACCAGCCACCCCCCTCAAACCCTCCACCCCGCGCAGGTATCGGCCACCAGTAACGAATGGATCCGGAGCAGGACAGGTAAGTTGGGTTCCCTTTTGCGCGCGTCTATGAGTTTGAGCGTGTGCGCGTTTTGTGAAAAGAGCCCAGCTCGCCGCGCGCAAACCAGCCCGCGGGCGCCACTTCCGGGCCCCTAATTGGCCTCCTCTGCGCGCAAACTGGGCCAGGGGGCGCAGAAGTGGGACACTCAGCTGGCGGCCGCGTTGGCCGCCAGCTGAATGTCACGTTAATTGCGCAACACTCGGCGCCATGAATGGACGTCTGTCAATTAGAGTCGAGCCGCCGGAAGCGGGCGGCCACGAGCGCTCGTTAGAGGGGCGCCGCTTGCTTGTGTAGACAAGCGCCTTGGCCGCCGGTGGCTGGCTCGAGCCGGCGGGTTGGCGGCGCTCGAGGCCCGAGGCGCGAGGATGCAGCCTTGGCCAGGATTCGCCCTCGAGTGCGGGATAATTGATAGCGATGATAAGGCCGCTCGATGGCGGCCAACTGCGTGATAAACCTAATGGCTGGCGGGCTCGTCCGCTTCCGCTGGCGCTCGAGTTGGAGATAATGATGATAATTGGATTATGGAAGACGATATTTTTCAGGAAGTTGCGCGCGCTGGCCGAGTGCGCAGGCGCGCGCGCGCGGCTGGCTGGCTGGCGGCCGGGCGGGCTGATTGGGCGCCGCTAGCTCGATCGGCGGCGGCCATAGTTGTGCAGGCGCCGCCGGGCCAACCTGGCCGCCGACATCGATCAATAAAGGGCTGAGTGTTTGCGCGCGTCGCTGGCAGTGCGGCGCCCCGAGCTCACCGGCGCCAAGCAAACTTATCGGCCGAGTAATTGATGTCACTAATTCTCGTTGAATCTCGCGCGCGCTCGCAAAATCGCTATAACGCTCGTGGCGCTAGGCGACCGCGCAACTCCTGGCGCCGGCGGCTCGGGGCGAAGTTTTCATAAAACTCAAATTGATGGATTCATGGCACTAGTGATTGCGAGGTTGGTAGCTTTTTGTGCGCGCAAACTCGAGCCAGAACGCGATCGATTGGCGGCCGCCAGGCTTGATCCACTCTGAGTTTATTAGTTTTTCGTTGGTTCTAAAAATTTCAAACCAGCACAGTTGGCCAACTTGACGGCCTGTCCGCTTCCACTCACAACAGCCACTAATTTCGAGCGCTCGAGTTTGGGCGAGCAATTACCATTACCTTTGGGCCGCCCGCTCAACGCGCAACCCAATTTCAAATCCGGCCCCCAACTCGGCACTCCGCCCAACGCGGCAGCCACTTGATCCGCCGGCCCAAGGAGCTCGGGCCGCCCGCGCGCATATATAATTAATGTAATCAATTCGGCCCTCCCCAGTCGAGCCGCCCGCCGCCGGAAGTCGGCCTCTAGCGCGCGCGGAACAGCCGACTCGCCTGCAACCCTTTGGGCGCAGCTGTTGTTCGCAACCAAACCAATTCTCGCTCCCATCGTCGGCCCAGTGACGATTTTGGGGCCATTTCGAGGTGGCAGCGCTCAAACTGGCGATCGCAAAACAAAAGTCGCCGACAAGGAGCGAAAGCCGATTTAAAGATTAGCTTCCGCCGGCCAAAAATTGAAACTCAACCGGCTGCAAGCTGTGGCTGTCGCGCGGGCGGAACATGCAAACTGGGGCCAGAATTAAGTGACACGGCGCCCAAGTGTCGACGTAGGGCGCAGCCGAGCGCACAACTCCCCCTCAAACTTCCACTTCTCCTCCCTCCACTTCCAGCTCCACTTCCGGCCCAACTGAGTCAAATTGAGTCGCCCGCCAGTCTGGCTTGTGCGCGCAAAGGGCGGCCTGCGAGGAATTCCTGCGCNGGCCGCCATACCTGTTGTTTTGTTTCTCGGCTTTAAACTCGCGGCCGCTCGATCCATCATTGCGAGCATTGTGGCCGCGCTCACGCTGCACTCGGCCCATTGATACATATTGGCCAGTGGGGGTGAATTATCACGATATTCAGGCCGCCTTTGTTCTCCGCCAAAACCAAATGAATCTCAGCCAGCCGGCTCCACCTATTCGGCCAAAGTGCGCGACTCCGGAGGATTCCTCGGCGGCCGCGAGCGCAGCTTGAGTCTGCGGCCGGATAATGATAATGAGCGCAGCGAGACGCGACGAGCCTCTGGCCGGCGCGAGCGAGCGCGAGCAAGAGCGACGGAGAGNGAGCAAACAAACTGGACACTCGGCGGCCTCGCGCGTTAATCTGGCCGCCTGCTCCAGTTGGCACCGATATGGATCGGAAGTCGCGCCACCATTGCCTTTCAGGTGGCCCAATGGGCGAGAGGGGCCCCAATTTGAGCGGGCCGCTTTTAATGAGACTTTTGTTTGCTCTTGTCTTTTTTCTCTCCCTCTCGCTCGCTCGCTTCTCTCCATTTTTGACACTTAAAAATGGACTCNAGAGCGAGTAAAGTTCACGAACTCGCGGCCCAAAAACCACCACATCAATAAGGGGCGAGATGACAACAATGGTGCCCAAAACTAGCTCACCTCTGGCCGGCGCGGAGGAAAACTTAAGTGACTTTTCCCTCTCTCCTCCCTCTCGCTCGCCTGTTTATTGATTAAATATTGAATCTCGGCCCTCCGCTTGCCTCGATGGAGGAGAGCGCGCGCGATCGGAGGCTGCNGGGCCAGGTGAGCCAGGTTGGCGGGTGTTTATTAAGTGCTCAGCGCACTGCTCAGGGCTCAATGTTTACTCCTTTTGTTTGCCGTCTAATTACCATTCCGGCGAGCATATGCCAGCCAAAGCTCGATTTGAGCCAGCCTCTGGCCCCAGACTCCCTTTCTGTTGTGTTTCACTGGGGCTGGCGTTTTTAACGGAAGTTGGTGGCAAACTTTGTGGGCGCCCGACGAGGAGCGTCGCTCGCTGGCGGCTTAACTCTGGGCGTGGCCCGATGGCGCCGCCAGATGGCGCTCTGTGCGCCGTGCCCCCAGAGCGACGCCACCCAAATCTAGCACTTAAAACTGGCGCACTTCTCCGCGAGCCAGGTGAGGGAGCCTCAGAGGAGCCGAAGGAAGTGGAAAGAGAGAGAGAGAGAAGGGCGCTTGCATGGTGGCCGAGCACCGTGGACAGGAAGTGAGCTGCCGCTGCTGCTTGTGCGAGCTGCCAGCTCGGCGCATTCGAGCGGCTGATTGAAGGCGACGCAGGTTGGGCTAATTCGCCGCCGCTGGCTCAGAGCGAGNGGGCGACTTTTGATCGGNCCGGCAAAGATAAGGCCGGCGGGCGGATGTGCCGGCCAGCTCGGCGGGCCCATAAGGCGCGCGGTCAGCCTAATAGTGTGGCCCATTGATTAATACAATTTCTTTTTCTAAAATGGCCGCGCGCCTCGCTGCAGGCCGGCGAGNGCGCGCCAGTTTGACGCGAGCGGAAGGAAATTGAGAAGAATTAGTAATGAAGCAATTTATTAACGGCCTCGTGTGGCTTGCCGGCGCTGCGAGCGGAAGGAGGAGGGAGGAAGAAANGAGTTTAAACTGGCGCGCGCGCGCTCGCCTTTGTGGGCGGGAAATCTTTTTAAAATTGGCGCCACGCAATTAGAGCAGAAAAATTGCGTCATCCAATTGATGCCGATGATAAGAGGGCGGCGAGAGAGCGCCGAGTTTGGAGCTTCGAGCTGCGAGCTTTGCGCGCGGAGCCAAGAAGGAGANGGCAGTTGCAATTTATTTCCACCCGAACGGCGCGGCGCCATTGCTGCCGGCCCAAACCAATTAGGGGCCCGCCCGTTCTGGCGCCAACTCGGCCCCCAGTGCNGGTGGGCCGAGTTTGGGCTCGAGCGGGTGAGTCAGAGTCGGCGCGCGAGTCTCGGCCCAAGTGCTCGGCTCGAGTTGCCTTCATTTACTAGGCAAACACTCAGGGCGGCGGCGGCGGCGGCTAACTAACCGGCAATTTTAACAAAACGACCCGCTACCTGCAGCGGCGGCCGCCGCCGGCCCACCTGACACTGCGAGCTGGCCCGGCGCGCGCGGTCCAATTCGGCCGAGGGGATGGAATTGGTGATTAAGTAGAACGACATAATCACCAGCTCGCCGGCCCTTTATGGCCGCTGCCTGTTATCGATGATTTTTGAGTCCGAGTTTAAAAACGCCACCGGCCCTCCGCCTTCCCTCCGCGCGCCGCCCATCTCGTCGCTCTGGGGCGAGTTGGCGCGCCAACAGGAAGCCGGCGGCGTCTTATCGAGGGGGCCGCGCGCTGCGGGTGCAACGCCGGCAGCTGGCTCGTTTCCGCTCCCAACTCCGGCTCAGTGCCGGCTCCATTCTCTTTGGGCTGCGCGCGCGTCCACTTAAAAATCATTAACATTATTGCATTTGGCTCCGGCTGGGCGGGCGCGCGGCCAGCACGCGCGCCCGGCCGCTAGGTGACGGAAGTGGCTGGCTGAGTCGGGCCAAGAGGCGCTCTCTGCGGACCATTATTATTTATATCAACACCGAGCGAGCGGAGGAAGTTGCGCGCACGCAGCCAAGCCCCAGCCGCCCTGTTATTAAACCGGCGCCTTGGTCTTCATTAAAAACGGAAATGAAGGCGCAGATCGGGCGCCCGGCGCTCAAATTGAACCGCCCGCTTCTCGCACAGCGGCGGCGGCGGCGGCGGCCGAGGAGCGAGCGGCGCCAGTCGCCAGCCGAGCGGCCCCCTCGGCGCCAGACTCTGCCAGCCCCAATTAGAGGCGAGCGCCAATCCGTCTGGGGCCAGCGACGTGGCCCGAGCTCGCCTTGCTGCGCGCGCAACTTGGCGGCCGCTGCGGTTTGTCGCCCGGCCGACTTGTCAGCCCTTCCGCCGCTAATTAGCAATTCACGCAATTTGTTAATCGGGTGCGGAAGTTGCGCACAGCGAGCGGCGCCACCGCAAATCAGGCGAAACATCTGCGCTGGCCGTCCGCTTTGCGCAACAATCAATCAAGTTTTGTCAATTTAAGTGGCGCTCGTGCAGCTAGGCAACCGGCTGCCAATTTTGAGCGAAGGCGGCCGGAGGTGAACGATTAGTTGGCTGCGTGTTTGCCTCGATAGCTGGGGCCCGTTTAGGGTGCTGCGAGCGGCGAGTGTGTTTACACTCAGGCGGCCGCCACTCAGCTCGCCGCCACCTGAGCCTCTCGTGCTCGCGCACGTTAATTGAATGCGCGCAACCAAGCAACAGCCGCTCTAATTAGGCTGCGCAGACAGGAGGAGCCGGCCGACAAGCTCGCCCGTCCGGTTACCTCTGGCAACCGGACACAGGCGGCCCGTCTCGGCGTCCGCCTGGCTTGGCCCTGTCGCCGCCGCCAATCCTGGTTCTCGCCCGACTTCGGGCCGGTTGCGCAAGCGGCCGGTGCGCGCCGCCCGCTGACCCGGCTAATTATACGTTCGGCTGATTGGCAGACGCGGCAGGTGAGCCGCTCTCGCTGGCAGCAACATGATATAAGCGCGGCCGGCCGCCAAGATGCCAGCCCCAGTGGCCAGCCTCGGCGCTGTGTATAATTGTGATAATTATGCGGCCCATTGAGGGCTCAGCGGCTCGCCGGCCGGCTGGGGCTGGGGGCAGTTTGCCATTTCGGCTGGCTAAATTTTGATTGGTGTCAATCAAAGTGATCGGAGCGGCTCGCATTGGAGGAGCTCGCGAGCAGAACGCCCACTCTGCGCGCAGCGCAAATCCAGCGCAAAGGCTGCAGCAGCAGCANCAACAACAACAAGTTTTTCGTGGGAGCGGCCAACCTTTCACCTGAGCGCCGACTCCATTGTGACACGATAATTAATAGTTTTCAATCAAAACTCACTCGCCAACCCGGCAAGTTTTGTTAAAAGTTGTCAAGTTTGTGTGCAAGCAGAAGTTTGAGTTTTGCAAAGCAGTTTGGTTTGCGTTCCAGGTTTGTTGCAGTTGGACTCGGCCAATAATTGCATAATTCAGCCTCGTCGGCCAGCGTGCAATTTATTCCAAATTTTAATGAGCATCCCCATCGATCGGGCGCAATGTTTGCTCGTTAGCCGGCGATCATGGCGCAAAAGCGGCGAAACAAACATCCAATTTGGGCCCTCAACTCTAATGAGAGCCTTTGCTTGCCANAGGCTAATTGCGGACCCTCTCACCTGAGCGCCGGCCGCGCAGATCCGGAAATGGCGCCGACCAGTTGGGCTCTTTGTTGTCGCTCGCTTCCAAGTTTAAAC
>Ga0058699_1000692_pt1 | contig 10215 bp, 6 predicted proteins | sample AgamicAtPe_FD_55078 | JGI IMG/M metagenome (GOLD analysis project Ga0058699, IMG submission 55078) | Agave microbial communities from Guanajuato, Mexico - At.P.e | ecosystem: Host-associated > Plants > Phyllosphere > Phylloplane/Leaf | place: Guanajuato, Mexico | collected 2012-10-15 | reverse complement strand
CTTGTTCTCCCGGTGCGAAAGAAGTTGGTTTCGTAGTTTGAGAATTCTGCTGATACCAAGTACTCCATCCCCATCATTGCATATAGCAATAAATAAAGTAAAGAGGATCAGGCATAACCAAAAGAATTGTGAAAAATATGTGAATTTATCTAGTTGAGGCATGATTGATTGAGAAAAGAACCTTCCAGACAAAAAAAGACTCACTCCTTCCTGTACGAGTAGTAAGTTAATTTCTATTAGAGTTGGTTAATTCTTGACCAACGGAAATAAACAGGGTGTGAGGCGTCGCCGATTGAGAACACCTGAGCTTCGACTAAGAATCTCAATTGCCAGGTCTCTTATTTTAAAGTTCCCCTACCCTATTTCTTGACTGAACACCTTCCCCAAACTTTATACCCGTATGTAGCGTCGCTGTTTGGTTGGGAGTCTGACCCGTACTTCTTGCCGGGTAACGACTCAAGCTCACCTTATCCGTGTCCTCGGAAGGCTGAGTCAATCATGGCCCTCTTGTCCGCCCGTTCAATGATGTCTAGATCCGAAAGCTAATCTACGGCCGTAGACCTGGCGCAGGTGACAAGTCCCACTGCATTCGGGTTCAATCATCTATAGTTGGCGGGTTCGGGGATCATCTACGAAATTTTTGTTTGATTGGGAAAGTTGTCCGTTATCAACTCAAAGACGGGAATATATCTAATCAATCTCTAACTCCCCCCTCCACAACGGTGGTGGGAAAATCGGAAGGCCGCCCAGTGGATGAGCGTTATGAGTTCAAGCCATCTGATCGTCATCGGTTTCGGCACATTTTGGTTGCCTATAGTCCAGGGGGTATAGTTTCACTTCCCCTTCGGATGTTGTCCCGGATTTCCTGTGTCTTGTTATCATATAGGGATGGGTTGGTGGATGCTCATCGAGTCTTGCCCTCCTGATTGGGATCATATAAAAAAAAATTTATAATGATCTTCAGTAGAAAGACGACGAAGATGTTCCCAGACTAGTAGTATAAAGCTGGGAGCTTAAGCATTGGCTTAGCTCTGCAAGTATAACGAATGGTATACTCTCGCGAAAATGGATTTCTCTTTACCATAGATTTCTAGATTCGCCTGCTCTTTGTTTCAGGCCGGATAGGAAAGACCAACTACATCGTTTCAATAAGTATGGTCGCCTATTCCGTGCGTATGATTGTTTACGAACGCCATAGCTATTGAGCTTCGTGGAGTAAGAAAGATGGTTGATGTGGTATATGTTCGACTTTGGTTGAGGGCCTGTTCTTGGTTAGACAGGCTAACGACGACCGGATGTCAGAGAAAAGACTTCCACTGCTCACTTATCAATTGTTCTTGCTTCAAGCAAACCATAAAGGCAAGCCGAAGATTGCGAAAAGGTAATGGAGCCCACTCGTCAGGCTCCGAAAGATCAGTAGCCGCCGGGGGCTGGCGAAAGTTCCCGCAGGTAGTGAGGTCGTCGAATCTCCCTTACTGGGATGGATGCTTTCACTCAATGGGCAAGGAGCTTTATGTCACCTCCACGCCGATTCAGAAGGTGTTCGGTCTACCGCACCTGCCAGCCATATATCTATATATGTATATAGATAGATATATATTCTTCGATTATTTGGATTGAAGGTACGAGCGAGATAGGAAGGACAGGGTGACGGCCGCTTTCCTTGACTTTGAGTTGTCTGTCATTCTTTTTTTTTCGTGACATTCATAGTGCCGACTTCATCCGAGACACATGGGTTCTTTTGCTTCAATCGTCTGATCGCCTCTAAAAAGAAGCGCATAGTATCCCCAATCTGCCACCTAGACCACCTCAAAGGAAGGAATTGGTCTTTGGGTTTGGGTGATCCAATCATTGGCGAATCGATGAAGTGAGGTAGAAGGAAAGGACCCTTATCGACCTGGAAAATTCAAAGCAGGAAAGACTGGCGCCGATCAGCGAAAGCGAACCCTTCAGTACATCATGTTCAGCCCTCCCTCAAAATCCCATTTGTTTTATTGAGGGCTTAACTGCGCCTCTAAAGGATCTTATCCGTCTATAACTCAAAGTCAATCTTTCTCTCGTGGAAGCGCTTTAGAGTGCCTAGAAGATCCAGCAAACGGAGGTGCCAGTGCTGTCCCAAGACCAGATCACGGTAGGTAGCTGCTTGAAAGAGGTTGGGAGACAGACTGGTGAACAGAACAAGATGATTCGTCGGTTTCTCCGACCTAGAGCACTCTCTTTTCAATCGTACGAAGAAACTCCGTGAAAAACCCATCCCTCACTCTCATGAGACGGCTAACCCCCAACTCCCGATACATTCGTCGAGAGTCGACCGAAGGACTCGTTGGTTTGGACATAGTTTCTTGGTTCCTCTGTCTCTGTTTTGTCCTCTCCCTGCTTCTATTAGTTTAGTTGGAATGGAAAGATAACTTCCTTCAGCCTTTTTGTCGCCTGGTTCGGTCTCTCTATTTAGGAGCATTCCAGTGAAGCTACGAGTAGAGATTCCCCTTTCGGGGAGCTCTATTCGTAGCGACTTCAATGGGTTTGAGGCTTCGCCGATTGAGAAAAAAGCCTCCCCTGCCCCCCCGGCGCCTTACGAAATATAGAGGGGAACAGGTAGAAAAAAAAATCTTATTACTCTGAATACCTCCTAAAGTGTATCTGCAATCTGCCCGGAGGGAGGTCATGCAGTAGCAGGCACCGTAAGCCGACGGCAAGACCTTGTTAAAAGAAGACCTCTTCTTTAGGAGTTCCTTTGAGTGCTTTAAATACTGCCCTAGGGGACTAGCTTTAATGGTTTAAAGGAGGAGGCGAAGCCCCTTGTTTGCGCGTTATTCGCCTCCGCAGTACTCTATTTTAGCAATCCGCTATAGTCAGATTGTCATCTTTTCTTTTTATAGTATATAGTGTATCTGTTTCAGTATGCTTTCAAAGGAGTAAAAGGAAGTGAGACCCTGGAGGGGATAACGTACGTATAGGGGGCGTCACGTTATCAACCCTTCCTTGTGATGGAAGTAATCCGAAGCAAATGCAGAGTCACAACTATTCGACGGGAAGGAAGACCAACCGGTTAGAAATACACGGGAACGGTATGGAGCCATCCGACGCTCATCGCTTTCGTCGGCGTAAGACCAATTACCCATTCCCGAATAACCCGAGGAAAGACTACGGGATCGACCTACCCACACTCTGCATCAGGAATAGACTACCACACCAATACCCGGGACCTAACCACACCTACACACAAAGGTAGCACTAACCTAAGGCCAAGGAGAGTACTTCACCCATGTCAACAACATGAGGGGGGAGTAAGCCGGGGCGGGGTGAGAACACGTGCGCACGCGCGGGGTTTTTAGTTGCTTAAGCGGAAATCATATACCCTCGACGCTCCATAAGCAGGACTTAAGAGGTAGTTGCTTACTACCCTTAACAGTCAGACTTAGTCGACTTACTGATACGCTTAAGAGCTAGTCAATCGAAAAGAACCGTAGGAAGAGCTTCACGCCAACCAACGGACTTCACGACCTTACTCAATGCTAGCAACTACTGCCATACCAGACAAAGAAGACGTATATCACCCAAGCGTTGAACCGCGTGAGGCAACGACCCCGCCAGAGACCCGACTGGGCAAACTGGGAACCCCTAATCGTCATGCTTAGTCATGCGAGAACTCTCAAACGATCGGAAAGGCCTCATATCGAGCTTGTAACGAACGTTTTTCTTCTTTAGAGGATGTAAGGTCTTTCTCTCTCTTATCTTTTAGGTTTCTCTTTCTTTTTTCTCAGGGAGGGAAGGCGAGCAATACGACGAACCATCGGCACACCGCCTGGTACCAAACCTAAAGAAGTAGCGATTCCTTTCTTGACTTTCGGCACCTACTGACGGCTCAAGCCGACAGGGGTGGAGAGGGTTACCTCCTCTCACACAGCTGAGCGTAATATATATAATACGTTATACTCCGTTAACTCTGTTGTGTCTAGAGTTCACCGGTTGATCGTTAGATTGATATGGTGTTGCCAACCTCGGGTTGCGACCTAATCCTTGTGGGTAATAGCAATCATCCTGGCTAGTAACCGGGACGCCCCCCATGGGGGAACAAGTTCTCTCTCTCTCTCCGGAGAGTTGGCGGTGAAGACTATAGTTCATGAAAATGGGATACGGTGGGCCCAAACATGTCGGGTACCCACGCCCATCTCCTTATTCTGGAGAGTGACTGTAAGAAAATATATAGAATAATGATAACTCCTTCGAACAAAGGTTTATTTAATGTTCTATTGCGCTTAGTCCAGCCGTCATGGCGCGGTACTTTTGAAGGTACCGGTACCATATTGGGTTTGCTTCATAAAGCGACCCTTTTGGTACTCGACGGTCACACCAAGGAGATTTGCATCGCAGCATTCCTTCTAGCAAAGAAGGTACTGAGAATGCGTCGCAAAGCTGGTTTGTTATTCACTGCTCTTTATCTAAAGCAGTGTGGATCATCACTACAAAAAGCTTATGGTGGTGATCCGTCAACCGGCCTGTTGCCATTCCCAGTCTCACTTACTCGGAAAGGGTATCCTACTATCATACCTTCTTTCCATAGAAAGATGATTTATAGTAAGGATGAGAAGGCCGATATGTTGGTTCAATTGTCTCTCTCATGGTTTAGTCTGGCTAAGGTCATTCAGTTGGCCAAGCCTCTCCGTCGAGCAACCTTTGAGAGTATAGTCTCACTCCCAAAAGATCAACAATCGATTCATGAAGTCATGGCTGAACTTAAAACCTTCGGTCGTGAGCTGATTGATAGGTATATCCCTTGGGTTTCTACCATACCAATTTCTCAAGGTATTACGTGGGAACCAACCCATGACGGCTGTTCCTAATGTCCGGTTTCCATCCCTCGTACCTAAACAGTATGGGAAGGTCATGAAATCTGGCTTTCTCGCGCTCACCTATGAATTAGGTGCTTACGGTACTATGCTTCAGATCGATCACAGTATGGAAGGGTTCTTCTCCAGTGCGTGTTTGTGGAGAGAAAGAGGCGACGTTTGCTCTGGATCCAGACAACACAAAATGGACCAATTACGATAACGAGTGGTTTGAAAAGTGGGTTGGCCCTGTGTTGCCGACCTTTAGTCAGCTTCAACATCTAGGGGGTTATTTTGGCAGGTTATCTGCGGAGGGAGCTGGTAAGAGAAAGATTTTCGCTATAGGAAATTACATCAAACAAAGGTTGTTGGCTCCGTACCACAAGTGGTTGATGGAGATACTATCTCGTCTTCCAACTGATGGTACATTCAATCAGACTCGCCCGATAGACCGAAAGACCGGTTTTAAGGAAGCGTACTCTTTTGATCTAAAGTCAGCGACCGTGAAATGGCTTAAAGGCCATCTATTTTCTCTCTCATCTCTAGTTATAGTTAATACGTGTGCTTGGGAGTCCTTGAAAATTGAATAAACCGACGGTAGATCCGTAGTCACTAACGGAACAAGAACGATTATGTGATCCGCCTGCGTCGAACTTTACGAACTTCAACGGAATTCACTTACAAAGCAGTTTTTGTCCCTTACCAATAGAACAGATACTACCCCTTTTTACAACCCTTCAAAAAAGTGACGACTTACAACGAACCCCACTCGCTAGATAAAGCCGATACAGAAACAGATACCTCCCGCCGTAACGTCCTCCGTGGATTCTCTGATCCTCCCTCGAGTACTGAGCTTACCGAAAGGAAGAGAGATTTGGAACTTCACTTACAGCTGGAACTCAAAGGTTGATTTCCTCCGCTGACTTAAAAGAAAGGGATGATCACTTATCCACTTGAAAGACGAACTTCTTTCTCCGACCGTCGACTCCACGGGAACTTCGGAGCGTCACACGTAGACTTCACAAAAAAAGGAACGAAGAACGCCTGCGTCGAACGGTAAACGCAAAAGTACACATTATACGACGAGACGCTTACTAGACGCTTGCAGACTGAAAGCCGGGAACGAGTGCTTACCTAAAGAGTGCGGGAGAAAATGAATAAAAGCCCACTCACTGCCTTGACTTCCTACTTACGAACCGTACGCTTATTTGCACTTCTTGCGCCTAGAAGTAAAACGGAAAGACAGAACGAGAAGAGAAGGATTGGGGTGGGGTGAAGGACGTCTCATGGAACGGTCGACTTTGGGACTTCAGTAGTTCAGTAGCGACTAAACAGAATAAGAAAAAAGAGGGCTATAAGTTGGCCGTTTGGTTTGCTATTGCTATAAGGACTGCTCGCCTTTTGATTTGACGGCTTGGCTTCGCTATCGCTCCTATGGCCTTAAAAGGAGTCTTCCTACCATACCAGAATGCCTATGTTATAGTGCGCGTCAAGCTTCGCCAGAAGCAAGCAAGACGAGGAAGCGAAGCTTCGTAGACAAGGCTCGTTCCGTGCTTGACTTACGAGCTCGTGTAGTAAGGCGCTTTCCAGCCCTACTTCAATAAGGCGCTGTTGCTGCGCCCTCCACTCGCTGTCTACTAAACGAGCTTCCGAGCGAATTGAGCGAGCGAAGCCTTCCTTGAGCTTCCCCCTTCCCTCACCCTACAATTTAATTTCCGCTTCAGCTTCCCCGGTTTAGTTGGTTTGGAGGATTAATTGATTGGATACCCGAGAACCATAATCTTTCAAAGAAACAGCTTCTACGACGATAGATAGGGGTCAGGTTTGGCATCTATGCCCCTGCCCTCCAAACAGTATGAGAGCCTTTCAGCTCGTACTGCTCACACTCCTAGATCTTCACGGCGGAACCTCCGCCACCATAGTGTGAGCTGGGAGCAGCTCCGAAAAGAAAATCCCGGCCTACTCCAAAATGAGCTTGAAAGTCAACGTCAACAACAACAACACGAAAAAGTACACGTTGGTTGCCCACTGATCTGATCATAGGTGAAATCCAATCCCTTCGCCTCGCCATGCCGCTAGATCTATAATGACCGGCGAGTCGGAACATGTACATAACCACGCTTCACACCGGGCCGGGCATCGCAAGAATTTGAAAGTCCCTTATGGAAGGGTGGGAAAGAAAGGTTTGAAAATGGCCGGATTAGCAGGAGGGAGGGCGGCCCCACCCTGAAACAAAGGTGTACATACATAAAAAGAGGCTGGTTATGTTGGCCCCTCCCATCTATATTGACCGGGAAGAGGGGGGGGCTCTTGCGGAAGCCCTACCCGCCCTTCTCTATTTTGAGGGATCCCTCATTCATATTGATGATTCCAGGCTTCCCGGACTCGTAACAGACGGCTAGGAACAAGAAGAGGATAAGTAGTCTCTGCCGTTGCAGGTCCTTCTCCTTCCGCTGAGACGGCCCTCTTTTTTTGTTTTGTTCGTTCACCGCGGCACGAAAAAATGAAAAAGCTGGAAGGAATCAGAAAGAGAGTGGCGCCTAGCCGTTGAGAGCGTCTGTTGTCTTTTTAAAATAACTGTACGATCGTCGGACTGGCCCCCTTCGCATGACCCCGAATGAAAAAGAGGTCCGTGCTACTATAAGGCCTCTCAACTCCTCCCTCAGGACACTGTTGCGTTGCCATGGGGACGGGGTAGCCCCGACTTCTATAGGTCCTTAGTTCGACCTCCTAATGAGAATTGAGGTCCTTGCGCGGGCGTCTCATCCCTAAGACGTCGCTTGCTCTGTATGGAGTGCCCCGTGGTTCCTCGAGTGCCAGCCGCAGAGAGGAATGCCATCAACTAGGGCGCTATTTGCCACTAACCACTCGCTCGCCGGCCGCTCGGGCTCCGCGTTTCAAGTTCGTTATCCTAACCGTCTCCTCCGCTCTACCGGGAGCCTGGCCCCTTCTTCTATCTTATCTACTGCCTTGCTCCGTCGGCTCCCAACTGCTCCAGCCGCTCGCTGTAATAGCTTGCTTCGTCGGGTGGCTCGCACCCCGACCCCGGGTGGGGTGGTGCGGCTGAGCCAGAGTAGGCTCAGCAGTCGGCCTATGTATCCGGGCGCACGCGTAAAGGCATGATTAGTTCCACGAATCTCACTGCACTGACCATAGTAAACTCCTTCTCGTTGTACCGAAATGGAGGTCTGATTTAAACGACCAGGTACAGCATCACATTTGACACCTGAAGAAGGTACAGCCCAACTATGAGGTACATCAGCAGGTGTTACAATCATACGTAGATGAGTTTTGGCTGGTACAACCACTCTATTGTCCACTTCTAATAAACGTGATTGACCCAATTCTGGATCATCTTCTGGAATCGTATAACTGTCAAAAGTGAGTGACTGTTCATCGGAACTGTTATAGTCTGAATACTCATAAGGTTGGGTCGACGCCCGCCTCCCCCCAAACTTGACTTGCGACGTTTCCCCGCAAAAAGCTCTCCACGCCTACTATTATAATATATAAAACTATTCTTCTTTTTTCCGGCAGTTCTCCCCCCTCTCAGAGACCGTCAGACCCCGGTGGAATCGAAGGCCCGCTTACGCGATAGGCAACAGGGGACCCTTTCTCACCCAGCCCTACCTACTTCAGTTAAGCTGGAACCGAAAAAGACCTGGTTCCACACACATGAGACAGGCAGAAGGTATGGGACGATCAGTTCACCACGGAAAGCGAATTCGATCCTATAGTCGTCTTCTTTGTTCGAAAAATGCGCAGTGGAAAGGGATGCTAGTCGGCTCGGCGAAGTTGTAGGCCCCAATAGATCAGATCGACGAGTGATTCCTCACCGGTACTGTCAGGGGCCAAGTCGAACGCTCGAATATAGATTCCCTATGCTCATGTGAACGGCCGGCCCGTAGATCTAAAAGGATCCATCCATAGGCCTGACCGGAAAGTTTGTCAAAAAAAAAGTCGTTCATGAGACCTCGAATTCCCACGTTCCAGCGTGCATTATGCCAGCAGGTCCCACCCCCAATTGATTGAGTTACCCGTATACGTCATATAAAAAGGGGATATTTGTGATAAGGATAAGACAGACTCTATATAGTATGATATATATATATATATATATAGTATATAGTATATATATATCATAGATCACTCTATGAATAGGTCAATTCTCTTTCTTTGACCTCCCACCGTTCACGACATCCCTTGCTTCTCGCTGCGAACGGCTCCTCGGTGGAGGAGTAGAAGCGCTGGTCCCCTTCGGTCGACGTGCTTGTGCCTGCTGTTACCTACCGTAGGACCTCCGTCCCCGAAGCGAAGAAAGAGGAGCAGGAACAACAGGTTGTCCTCTCCTGGCCCAGTAGTTCCGCAACTACTACCGTGGTTGTTGCCAACAGGGATCCCCCATTCCGAAAGGGGAAGGGGCTGGCCGTTAGGTCCAAAGTTGTATGCCACTGCTGTGGTGCCGATAGATTCACTACTTCAGCGCCGTTATCGGACATTGCAGGCTTAGCATCTATTTTTCGTATATCGCTCCACACCGAGAAGAGGTATGTGTACCTCCAGCAACAACAAGAATGGAACCATAGGCTCCTATGCTGGGAGCATTTCGGGGTATAGGTCTAACCACCTCAACTCCCCGTTTCTGGCATGCTATAGTTCTTATAGTCTCTCGACGACGGGAATGGGAGATTACCGGTAAGCCAGATGCTTCGCGAACCACCGGTACATTTCGTTGCACTTAAATCACCCTCGTTAAGAGGCGCACTCCGATACCATTGATGTCCAATAGCTTTTATAGTAATGGCTGGATCTACTACTACCTCGTCCATTGAGTATAACAGAGCAAACGATGGTATAGCAATGAACATCGGGATGATACTTGGAAAGATGGTCCGAATAATCTCTATAGTAGTTCCATGAACAATCCTTTGCGGGATTGGATTAGTTTGCTCGTGGAAATGCCATAAAGCGCGAACCAAGATCCGTGATACGAAAACAAAAATCAGAATGAGGAAGAAAAAGATATCGTGATGTAAGTCAATGATTCCTTGCATAATAGGTGTTGCTGCGTCTTGAGATCCTAATTGCCACGGTTCCGCAGCATCACAGGGAGCGATTGTGAGGAATCGCCATTCGGAGGGACTGAAGGAATCTGCCATCATTTTGCTTTCCATTCTGTGTAACTGCTCTGCTCCCGAAAAGATCAAAGAGACTTACCGAGACGTCGGCGTTGGTTTTTCCAACAAAAAATGGGAGAATGGAGAATGCAATGTCGATAGCTTTCGCATGAGCGGTAGACTGAACACCCACCCAATCTCGATTTTACACAGCCCTTCCAATCACCCATCGTCGGGGACTCTATTCCTGACTTGAACGGCTTTCCTTT
>Ga0058699_1000687_pt1 | contig 10287 bp, 6 predicted proteins | sample AgamicAtPe_FD_55078 | JGI IMG/M metagenome (GOLD analysis project Ga0058699, IMG submission 55078) | Agave microbial communities from Guanajuato, Mexico - At.P.e | ecosystem: Host-associated > Plants > Phyllosphere > Phylloplane/Leaf | place: Guanajuato, Mexico | collected 2012-10-15 | reverse complement strand
TGAACTTGTGGGCGTGTAAAAAAGCCTGTATATTAAAGTTTCGATTTTGGTCAGGAACAACAATATGATCTCTTCTGATCGCCTGGCTATGAAAATCGGCAGGCCCACACTCAATGGCGGCAGAAAAGAGCTTTGCAAATTCGAACGATCCAAAACAATATCGGTGGAGCACTTTTTCAGATCTATTGGACTCTACCCCCGATTGGTGTACTTTCAAGCTGAGTCATGCCCGAATTTGACGGATTGCTCCTCCGTCGGTCGAATATAGCCGCTACTAGGGGCGACCGATGATAGCGACAAGGTTGTTGATGACCCGAGCGGTCGTGGCATCCAAGAATGCAATCTTTAATTTCGTCGCCGCCGTGTTCGTGAGATTCTCCAAGCGTTTGGTTCCTCATACTTATTATACAGTGGCTCCAGCTTCAACTTTCTCTTGTTTCTGCTTAATTTTGTTGGGTCGGAAAACTTGAAGAAGGAGGGAGCGAATTCGACCAGCCATCTAGGATCGATAGTTGTCACTTCGCGCATGTACTCTTTGGTCGTCAGGATGAGCTCATGATAGATTGTCCATTCGGGTTTTATGTTGATCAAGCAACTCGAAGGGTGAATGTACACAACCTGCCCATCAACGACAGTCCTATAACCCTCCTGCGGATCCTTCTTGGCAGCATTCCGGAAGAAGCCACTGCAAATCGCTTTCTGGATGCGCGCAGTAGCCTTACCACAGGAGAGGATATCCAGCTTATGCCTGTCCATTATACTCAGCAGCTGTCTCCTAACTTCCTGAGCTCTTTTGAGACTTCTATGTTGAACGAAGTTATCTCGGCACCAACTCGCTGAAAAATTGTTGTTTTTCCAGGCATTGTATACCGCCAAGAGGGTTAAATGGTCGCCCTCCACTTGATTGAATTTGGCCTTCTTGGAATCGGCAAGGGCCTGTTGATCTTTCGGTCGGAACCAAATGTTCTGTACAGACAACATGGAAACTATAGTGAGCAATTCCTCACTACAACCGAGATGAACTGACATTATGAGTATTTTTGACAAGTTCGGCTCAAGCGGAAACTCTGCCATTCTTCTACCAACCCTTGTCAGGAGCCCCTCATCATCGAGGGCTCCAAGATAGTAGAGAAGTTCCAGGGAGGCTACGAGGGACTCAGCTGGTGGCTTGTCCATAAAATCAAAAGTTAAGAGATCATTTATACCCATTGCCTTGAGCTGTAGCACTGTTGACGCAAGATTTGTCCTCTGAATTTCGGGTACAGAGGTGGCGAGCATTTCCTCATTGTAGGCCCGCTCTGTGTAAAGTCTATAGCACTTTCCAGGTCCAGTACGACCAGCTCTACCTGCTCGTTGCTTAGCTTGAGCTTGCGAAATTGGTGTGACAATNAGGGAATCCATCCCAGTTTTAGAGTTGTAAACTTTCTGCTTGACGAAACCAGGATCAATTACATAGTAGATTCCGTCGATTGTTAATGAAGTTTCAGCAATATTTGTGGCTATCACAACTTTCCGAGAGCCTGGCGGCGTTGGTTCGAAAATTTTCGTTTGCATCTCACTAGGTAGCGCCGAGTAGACAGGCAAAATAATTAANTCTGGTACCTTTGGCCCAAGATCCTTCATCCTCTGGAAGAGAACCTCGCACGACGTATCAATTTCTTCTTGACCAGTCAAGAAGAGAAGAATATCTCCTGGTGGTTCAGTGATATGAATTTGTAAAACGCACAGTATTGAGGCCTCAAGGTAATCTGTTTCGGGTTCTTTTAGGTACTGTATCTGAACGTCAAACGTTCTTCCAGGTATGCGGAAAATGGGGGCCTCAAAGAAATATTCTGAAAACTTGATCGCATCCAAAGTTGCCGATGTAACTATTAACTTGAAATCGTTTCTCTTGGTAACTACTGCTTTCATGAGTCCGAACAAGACATCAGTATGCAGGTTTCTTTCGTGAGCCTCATCAAGCATTATGACAGAATAATTGCTGAGATCTTTGTCGAGGAGGCACTCCCTTAGTAACATACCGTCAGTCATGTATTTGATTTGGGTCTTCTCGCAAGTTTCATCTTGAAATCGAATTGTGTAACCCACNTCTTGACCAACTAGACAACCAAACTCTTCGGCTACCCTAGTTGCCACAGAGATAGCGGCAACACGTCTAGGCTGTGTGCAACCAATCATGCGTCCATTCTTGATATAGATCTTCCTGCCTCTTTCGTCGACGGCCTCCGCCAGGTATTGAGTCATTTGTGTTGTCTTACCGCTACCAGTTTCACCGATAACGACAAGAATCTTATTGTCTCTGATTGATTGCAACAGTTGCTGTTTGAAGGCATAAATAGGTAGGCTCTTACGCTGTTCTATGACCGATTGTTGAGTCTTTTTTCCGTAAGAATTCTTACTTATGACTTGTTTCCACTCTGGTAGTTCTTGTAACCGTCGATAAGCGGACGTAGGAACATAGTCATCGTCTTCCGCTAGCGGATCGTACAATTTCTGTCCCAACCTTGACGAGGTGGCTGCATTCTCGTCACGCTGTTGTTGCTGTCGTATTTCTCTACTCTCCTTGGATAGGGCAGCTCTCATCATGGCTGCTTTTGAGAGAGACCCGTCTGGATTCTTCACAATTCTCACTGGTTCCAGGTCAACGGAATTAAAGTTACCATGAGTTCTCAAGAATGGCGCCCCTTGTTCTGCCATCTCAACTTCAACATCCTCCACGTCATCATCTTCATCCTCAATCTCCGCTAACTCGTGAGCCTTAACACCGCCGGCAGCCTGGAGTTGTTTCCACTCCCATCTCTCAGGTGACGACATTCTCTTCATCTTTGACCGTGTATCTTTCTCCTGCGCTGTCTCTACGATCGGTGCCTCCAGCGGCCTTATGGGATTTCGAAAGTTGATTTCTTCGAATTTGCTACCGTAATCCGAGCGATCTTGTCGTGAGTGTTCGCTACCCTCGTAACCCCCACGCAATCTCTTGTTACCTCTCGAGTCAGTGTAATTTTCCTCCTTTTGCCTACGATCCGTATGGCTCTGCTCTCGATTGCGACTCTTGTGTCCCCTATCATGGTTGTTTTTTCTGCTATCATCGGTTGTCTCAGAGGCTCGTCTGATCGTATCCTTCTGCTCCTTCGATAATGTAGATGGACGCATAAGTTGGATGATATTGAACAACGATGTGGATAGAATAACATTAAAGTCCGCTTCATTTTCCTCCAATGCTCGTTGGAACTTTTCCAACTTTGGATTTTTGTCATACAAATGGATGATGAACTCGGCCAAGTCCTTGTCATTTGGTTCATTGTGGTTTTCTAATTCATTTATTATCTTGGAAACCAGAGACAAATACTGTAGGTGCGCGATGGCGCCCATGATCGACTGAGCTATCCGGAATACTCACATCTCCACTCCTCCTGAATACAAAGACCTATAGCGATTCATGGGTGATGAGCTCACTTTTNTTACGGGGGAATTACAGTCTCCATATTGATGGACGGAACTCTGGTAATGTTGGGGAAGAATTTTGGTGATCAGCTGTTATTTCTTGATTCTGCTGTTCACGTGGATCGAGTGCGCAGTCTCCTCTCGAGCTCGAATGGCAGCCTTAAACACGTGGATACCTGCCACTCGTTGGCAAGCTGTCAGCTTTCTGGCAACAAATCTACAGCGCACGATCTTCGAATCACCTGGATGATTACCGCGCAATAGGTCACCCACATGATGAGAACCTCGATTCGCTCAAAATCGAAGCGTCCAGCCATCATTGCTTGGCGCAGTGGTCGGCCACTAAGTATTGACCTAGTTGGAATTCAATGGTGGGAGGCGCTTAGCTCTACATTTTACCAACTCTCGATTCGACAGTGACCCCGCTTGAGATTCCACAGCGCCGCATAAGACGACACTCCTATCCGCCACATTTTGACTCGATTAGTGACCATCGAATGGCCGAGCAATTGAAGAGCTTTCCACCAAGAGCGTCCAAGGTAGATAATCAGCTTGACAACCCGTCTAACTCGACGCCAGAGTGTAGTGTTTCAGGTCCTGAGCAGCGTCAATCTCAACGGAACCAACCCGAATCCTCTTTCAGCTGAGCTTGGCGCATAAGATTGAGCCTAAAAACTATGAGCCTTTTATGAAGGAATCGCAGATAGACGGAAAGCGATAGGAGTAACAACTCGTGGTCTTATTCACTTGGTTACGAGTGCTCAGGTAGTCTTGAAAATTATGTAAACTCGTTTGATACTAATGCTAAAGAACTCAACCGTTCAGGTTATCCTAACATAAGTCGGAGGCTCGCCAAGGTCCACGCACTAAACGCTACCGTGTCCTTTGGGTGGCTCGTCATAAGCGATGGTGCAATTTCAATTTATTTTAGTCGTGAGTACATACTATTCTTGAAAAGCTTGGAATGTAGACTTCTCCAAAGCTTATAGTGATCACATCAGATGAAACTTATGGCAAGTTTATCCNGAGTCTTTGAATCATAACAGTCTAAGCGCGCACAACGGCGCGTAGAAAGGCTAGCAAGATAGAGGAGGGAAAAAATTCGCCTCTTCGTGCTCACCCCTAAACGAGAAGCGCGAGTTCCTTCAGAACACATTTTATTCCTGGGTCTTTCTTATAATTCCACAAAAACTCTCTCGGGGATCATTATTAAATAGAAAAACGAAATTCGAGCGGCAAGAATCGAGCTCAGTATCAATATTGGCCGCGAAAGCTTGAAGATATTCTCAGCAGCCACATAGATGTAACCTCTCAAACATGAGGCTCCCTTTAAAATTCAATAGCCACCGGCCTCGTCACAATGTTTACCTTAATCTCATGGTCGGTTGTGTTGTTGAATTATTGGTTGCCTCTTCTTATCGATCACTTTTTGGGAGTTCAATCTTGGTCGAGTGCACTGTATTCACGAATACCGCCTTGAACCATCTCGAACTTACCGGTAAACTAACCAACGTCAACAAATATAGTGATGCCAAGAATTATGCCTCGGCCGAATGCGCAAAGGTAGTTGAAACTAATCCAGAAGCAAAGAAGGCATCGCACATTATGAATGACATGATTGATGAGTATATGCTAAATCCGTGTAAAACGAAAATTTGGTTTGTGATAGAGCTTTGCGAGACGATACAAGCAACACATATCGAGATAGCAAACTACGAGCTTTTTTCGTCCACCCCCAAAGATTTCACAGTCTACTTTAGTGATATTTATCCAGCCTCAGATTGGAAACTCGTCGGCCAGTTCACGGCAACAGATTCTCGAACACTCCAGGCATTCGATCTCAATCAAGTTGGATTTGGAAAGTTCATCAGGGTCGAATTGCATTCACACTATGGGAACGAACATTATTGTCCTATTAGCGAGGTAAAAGTTTACGGAGCCTCTATGGTAGACGAATATGAAAAGTCCGAAAAGCCTGTTGATCTGAAATCGCATGAGATCGACAAGGCTGCTCGCAAACCAAAGCGTAGGACATCTGCCTATAGAGTCTATCGCAACATGATGACAGACATAGATATATGCGGACTCTCACGCTCCTTGGAGAGGTACGATTCTGATGTTAATCCTTCTGCTCTCCAACAGAAAGAGCAGCCTCCGAGCTTCGTCCAACCTCAGCCAACACCACAACCTTTGAATCGCACCATGCCCCTGAAGCCCTCTATTTTTGTCGAGCTTAGCAATAAAGTCAAAGCGCTTGAAACGTCTTCGAAGAATCAAGAAGAGATTATTAAAAATCAAGAGGAATTCATCAGAGTTTTTAAGGATAAAATCGAGCGGAGATTGATCGTGGTGGAGTCCAAGCTTGAAAAGTTCATTTCCAACTTCAATAAATTTGCGCTTATCGTGATAGCCTGCATTGTCTATAAACTGATGCTAGATATTATGTGAGAAGTATCAAATGAACGAGTTATCGCCATATTAACAGATGATTTAGTAGAAATTAAAGGTCGTTGAAATTTGAAAAACGCGCCCCAGAGGACCTCGGCATGATGGTGACTAGCATTATGTGGCATAACGCGTTCATACACTTACGTTACTGCTCTCATCTCCTGGATAGGGGCTGAATTTTGACAGGTTGTCGATTGTCGTCATATTAGGTCATATTAGGTTAACTTAAGCAGTTGGGAGGGAGGAACATGAGGCCTCTGCTACAAGATTATCATCATATCTACCAAACAATACATTATTACTTAATACTCAGTTATGCGTCGGAGCTCTTTGGTTACGCCACTGCTGACGCGGCCTCCGATCATCTTGAATTTGCCAAAAACTTGATGAACAGTGGCAAGTACAGCGACGCCCTGCCTCATTTCCATGAGGCCATAAACAATGACCCCAGCAACTATTTAACTTATTTTAAGCGGGCAGCAGTGTTTCTCGCTCTAAACAGACCCAAATCAGCCCTTGACGACCTAAACAAGGCTCTGGACCTCAACAAAAATTTCATATCTGCGTTGAACCAGAGAGCCAGCTTGCATATAAAGTTGGGAAACCTAGATGAGGCCCATATTGACTATGAACGACTTCTCACGCACGAACCTGACAACAATGATGCCGTAATGATGTACAACCAGATAGAGAAACTCAAAGATGAGATAATGAACATACAGGATCTCGTCGGGGATCACCAATATGATGTTGCCTTGAAATCACTCGCGAGCATAATTGAAATCATACCGTTCAGTACAGAGCTTCTGAAGCTAAGGGCGATCGCCTTCGAGAGGGTTGGGGAGATCAGGCGTGCAATAAGCGATTTTAAAACGATTGCAAGACTAAGCGTAGATGCGGCCACATATCTCACAATTGCAAAGCTATGCCACAAATTAGGAGAGGTTGAAGAATCGTTGAATAATGTCAGAGAATGCTTGAAACTAGATCCTGATCACAAATCTTGCATGGACTTTTATAAACCGACCAAAAAGTTGAATAATCATATTCAGAACATGATCAGTTCTAAAGAATCTAAAGATAATGACGGTTGCTACGTGCAAGGTAAAAATGCCCTAAAGATTCTCAGCAACTCGCCAGAGCAGAAACCGTTGATCTTCTCAATTCAGTCAGTAATGTGTCGTTGTCTTAGCCGTGCCGGAGATATAGCTGAGGGGTTGAAGATTTGTAATTCGGCGTTGGAGAACTCGGCCGATGGGGGTATCGAAGGCATCGCTCTGGACAAATCGGACCTAATCTGTGATAAAGCTGATCTTCTAGCTGATGAGGAAGACTATACCGAGGCACTCAAGGCTTATCAAGAGGCACAAAAACTAAAGCAATCTAAGAGAGCGCGCGAAGGAATCGAAAGAATGAAGAGGGTACAGAAGCAGAAAAAGAAGAGAGATTATTACAAGATTCTAGGCGTTAGTAGAGGAGCTGATGAGAGTGAAATCAACAGAGCTTACCGAAAATTAGCCGCTAAGTGGCATCCAGATAGGCATCAAGACGAAGAGTCCAAGAAAGCGGCCCAAGCCAAGTTCATGGATATTGCTGATGCCAAGGCTGTTCTCACTGACCCAGAAAAACGTCAGCAGTATGACAGGGGCGAAGATCCGCTGGATCCTGAGTCCAAACAGCATCATGCCCATCACGGATTTTACGGAGATCCGTTTGGCCATTTCGGAGGTGGCGGCTCCCCGTTCACTTTCAAATTCAACTTCGGTTAATTATCAGCCTCCACTAGAGTTAGAATAATTGTGTCCAAATTAATAAATTATATTTACATGTTGTTGTTTGGAAGATGATTCCACAAATCCAATCTGATCTCTCCCTCTCTCTCCAGAAACTACAATGTGATTGATCGACATACTAGAGCTCAAGACAATCCTAGCAGTCATTTAATTTGGTTGCTGCTTATCGCCAACTNCCATCAATGATTTGGTGACAGCTCGAGGCAGCAGATTAACTAGAGAAAATCGCAAGTTACATGTGCTGGTGGCAGGTTAGTTTCTTCTACTTGACACTCTTTGTGCACTTCGAGGCAACCTCGGCTTTGATCATTTCATTCGGAGCAGCAGCCTCAACTAATTTATACCATGATCTAACAATGATAAAACCTACCAACTTTAAAGGTCCTGCGAGAACNATATCTACTAAGGCCTTCCAATATGATGGAGTAGGCATGAATGTGTTCATAGTCGTCAATACTAACAAATTCTCTATTCCAACTGTTGAATAAAACTTCCTCGTCCTGATATCAGCCATCATGACCGCCGCTACCTCNTCTGGACTGTAAACGTTACCTGTCTCAGATATCTTAGCTGTTAGACTAGGTTTCGTCTTATTTTCTTCCTCGAAGCCTGGTGTGTTTGTATCAGGNGGAAAGGAGACAGTAACACTGATGTTGAATGGCTGCACCTCCATATTCAGAGCCTCTGCTAAGCCGACGATGGCAAACTTTGAGGCTGAGTATGCTGAGTATCCGAAAAAACTCATGAGTCCGCACATAGATGATACGAAAACTATCCTCCCACCATTGGATCGAGCTGCAGCCTGGTTTGCCAAACTTCTAGCCTTCATGACAGGTAGTAAGATACGTGTCAAGTTGACAGCTGAGAAGTAATTTACGTCCATCATGTACCGAAATTGCTGNTGACTTGTGTCCTCGAAGCGAGCAGCAATGGCAGAGCCGCAACAATTGACCAATATATCACATCTTTCGTGCTCACCAAGTATCTTGTCGAGGAGCTCCTGTTGCTGGCTTGTNGCATCACTACTGGAGCTATCTGGAAAGGTTAGCTTGGTCAAGTCCAGGGAAACAGTTCTGATTTTCTGGACTGTAGTGTTCTTGCGATGCCTTTCAATTTCGGCTCTAGCTTCGTGGAGATCATTGGTATTCCTGGCGATGATTGTTACATGAGTTCCTAGTTCGGCAAACTTGAGGGCCAACGCCTTTCCAATACCCTTGGATCCTCCAGATATAACTACGTGCGTGCCAACGGGGTATCGCTGGCTGTTACCCGGATTGTTCCTGCCCTTGAGTATTGATTTACCGATATAAATGCCCAGTGGGGTCAAGACAAAGAACAATAGTAGGTTAACCATCTCGATATGAGGAATTGTTGCACATATGATCTAATGATCGGTGCGGAACAAGTGGTTGACGAAAAATACTGACAAGTGTGAGTACCACAATGACCTCCCGTGAGCGTCTCTCGCCCGGGTGTCTGTCACAGCATCATTTGTTTATTTTAGTCGTCTATTTATTTTTGTCCTGAGAACATACTATTCTTGAAAAGTTTGGAATGTAAACTCCTCCAATGCCTTGAGTAATATTACTCAAAAGGTACGTTTCATGGCAACATGACTGCAACCTAAGGCGAACTGCTTTAGCCAACGAAGAACACGTGTCAACCTATCACCACCTATTCAAACTATCAGAGTTATCGAAGATGGTTTTAACTTATGAAAAACGTCTCTCGAAGTGCACAAACCCACTTCTAAGGAAGCTCTTCTCTATAATGCACCAGAAGAGATCGAATCTCTGTGTGGCAGCCAACTTCAGCAGTATTCAGGAGACCAAGTTGGAAGGTTTATTTGTATTCTAAGAACCCAGTGCGAAAGATTCAAAGGTGACCCAGAAGAAAACTTACGAATCCTTTATAACAAGAATTTCTATTGTTCGAGGACAGAAAATTTTATGGCGGAATGCCGACAATTGAGTCTATCTATGCTGAGAAATATGTCAAGTATGTGGATCTTGTTACAGTCGTGCCTATTTGCAGAGACGGTATCTTCAAGGCTACTGAGAGCACTGTTAGTGAAGTAGACCTCCCTGAGGACTAGCACCGAGGTTGTCTAGCTGTTTGCGAAGTCTCTCTCGCCAGTTTTATCCCTGTAGATCTTGCAAAGCTACTAGAGGTAGCAGAATCCCAAGATTTGCATTGGCATAATAGCCCAGAAATTACAGATCCCGAATGGTTGCCAGATGATCAAGGCCACACCTGGAGTTCATATTTCCGAAACTAAAGGCGGCCAGAATCAGAAGTGGAGGCACCCAGTCGAGGTAACACGCGATGGAGCAGATATTGTTATAGTCGGTAGAGGAATTGTGGGTGCACCAAGAGACGATATTGGTCAGATCACTCAACTCTACAAAGAAGTGGCTTACAAGGCTGATTGTGATACTATGAATACGTGATAGCATAGGCTTGCTAAAGAATGTAAAGGAATTCCATTATAGAGGGTGTGCTGCAATGTGTGTCCCCTGATTTCAAATTAGAGGGTGCTTAATTTCAAAATCGAGCACTACAGAGCTTGCAAGTTGAGTCCAGCGAGTGTGTTCTCTTTCTC
>Ga0058699_1000686_pt1 | contig 10321 bp, 7 predicted proteins | sample AgamicAtPe_FD_55078 | JGI IMG/M metagenome (GOLD analysis project Ga0058699, IMG submission 55078) | Agave microbial communities from Guanajuato, Mexico - At.P.e | ecosystem: Host-associated > Plants > Phyllosphere > Phylloplane/Leaf | place: Guanajuato, Mexico | collected 2012-10-15 | reverse complement strand
CCGACGTCGTCTCCGACCGACGTCGACGCTGCCCGCTGCAAGTGCAGGGCAAGCATGTTCATCCTCGCAAAACGGGCTTGTCCATCATGGTGGTCGCAGATATGGGACGAAAAAGGGAGCGCCAATGGAGAATGATGGGTGGCGAGCCTTTTGGGCTGAGTTTGAGCTGACAGTCTAGTGCTAGAGCATCGGCCGATCTTACTTAATGGTCGGCGCTGTCGGCACTCTGCTAGCGAGCTTGTCCACGAGCCTTTTGCAATTCATTGCCTACCAGGGCGTAGGAACGCCAAGCATGAGTGGTCTGTCTAGGCTGGATTGGATGAGCTGAGGCAAAGTTCCAACGGTGGCTGCCAACGCCGAATAGAGGGGTGCAGGTACATGGATATGGACATGGACATGGAAGGTATTATGTCGCTGTCAGTAGCCAATTGAATAGCCTTGAGGGCTTGAGAGGGAGAGAGAGAACACACAACCGGCTAGGTTTGGCTGCTGGAAAATGAGCAGCCTCCCTCCCTCTCTCTCTCTCTCTCTCTCGAACGCCAGCGCTTGCTTGTAATTAGCGGATAGAAGTTGAGGTAAGCTGGAGTAGAGAGGCGAGCGCATCGCTGATTGTGGAGCATAAATCCTCGTTTGGGCCTGAGCATGAGCCAAAGTGGTTACGAATTCAGCTTGCACGATCAAGTCAATGACTGGAAAGACAAATGACTTGAGCAAATATTAATCGATTGAACGGACAAGCTTGCAGGTAGCTTGGGGGCAACTCGACTTGATGTCACACATCCTGAGCCGAGTTACTTTTGATCCAGCCAGGAGTGAGCTCACAGAACTCTAAGCTTTGCTTTAACTTTGAACCGCTATGTTTTATACATTACAGCTCCCGATGGCCGCCGGCCTGGAGTGGATAATAAGCTCCGAAGCATCAGAGCGCTGATTAGAGAGGGGCAGCGGATTGTTATCGGTTTGGGTCCGGGGCGAACATCTAATCTCTCCTGCCAGAGAGTTCTTATAATGACGATCATTGGAAAGCAGCGCTAATGGTCCGTTCGAGCGGCTAGCAAGCTCGATACCTCGAGCACTTTCACCTTAATCGCGGGTGCGAGCTTTCGTGTTGACGCTTCTTGATTGCTATCCACCTGTGGCTACTAAGATCCCCTCTCTCTCCGATAATTATCTCCCGTCAAGCGAGAGCGGACATTCGATGGGACGCTCGTCCATGAGCACGAAAGATGAGAAGCGGCCGAAAGCAAATGTCAACTCTCGAACGAAGCCTGTTTGCCGAAGTTGGGGACAAGGGGGGTGGATAGGACATGTTCATTCGGTTGCTCCCATCTCAGGTCACAGTTGGCCGATGAGAGGGGATTGAGCGCGCTTCCGGTTCAAGGCGCCGATCGAAAGCTGGTCCAAGTGAGCCTTTGTTTTTCAGCCACCAAAACTAGGCTTCGCATTGCCTCGGCTGGAGATGGTGCAACCAACTGAGAGCGGACGCCCCAAGTCCGATTGTTGGCCAACTAATTTCCAAATCGAAGAGGGTGCACTAGAATCCAAATGGCAAGCTCGCCCTCAAGTCGATGGATTTGAGCGAGAGAAGCTCGGCCAAGTTGAAAGAATACCAAGACTGAAGCGTAACTAAAAATCAAGCTTGACTTAAAGGCTCTGCTTGGTCTCGAAAACAGCGTTTCAAAGAGTCGACTCGCCAATGGAAGCAAAGGTAGCAGCAGCAGCAGCAGGTGGAGGAGAAACTTCCTTCTTCCTCATTTCGTCGCCACTTTCTTTTTTAGTCTTCCCGTCGGTCGCTGCCTGCCGCTTTCTCTCAGCCCCAATCTCTAAACCTGGCCCACTGCATCCCTTTCTCTCGCTGTCCCTCTGCTCGCTTGCCTGCTGGAGACTTTTTAAGGCACAAACAGGCGGAAACCCATAATAAAATCATTCAATCGAAGAGCCACCTTTTGATATAAAGTTCGATATGTCCATTGTGTTTGCACTGCCATTGTTGGCTCATCTAGATAGATGGGCGAACAGGTGGGAGAGGATGCGAGAAGGACGAGGATGGAGCGATAGAGCTCCCCAATCCAATTGAGGCAACTCTTTGTTGGCGCCTCCAACAGTGGAGCACTTGTGGCGCCTTCCTGCCAAGCTCATGCGCTCAATTGATCATAACTTTTCACCTCTCGCTCTCTGTCTTGGGCGCGGCGAGATTGCAAGCGATTGAGTGAGTTTAAAAGTCAACCTGGATGTTCAAACTTGTTCTAACGGTCCATTCTTGCACCCTTTCTTGCTCCCTTCCCCCTCGCTCTTTATCCAACTTAACATCCCCCCTCCTCAGCCCGCCAATGCCGCCGTTGCCTTGCGCCGGGAATTCAAATCTAATCAATTGGCTCTCCGCTGAGCCGGCGCACGGGAACCCCCCATCTCAGCCTCCACTCTCGCCATCTNTCCTCCTTTCGCCGCCACAAACCCAAAAGCTAATCACCCGCTCGAAGCCCACCTGTTGATAGGCTTCCGCTTGATCAATCGATCGATTGGTCGCTCGCCAATCACGTGGTCAGAGCTGGAAGCCCTTGGAGGGTTGTCGGAGCTGAAAGGGGCGGCCGGGGTTGGTTTTTGGGGAGCTTGTTTGCATAGACTCTTGCAGGTGGCTGTTGCGGCGCAAGTCCGCCATTTGCCGGCCACTGCCAGCAAAACAAACCTTTACCTCCATCCTCGCTTCCGTGCTCAAGCTCTGCAAGTGCAACAACGACCAAAACGATCTCATGCTATCCGNCAGCATTGACAATCAATAGGAAATATGCTGCATCATTGCTGCGGCTGTCAGCCGAGCGTTGCAACGTCTGAGCGACGCTACATCCCTGGCCAGTGGATGGTGCAGATTTAGGGAAGAAACAATGGCTAAAAGCATTGCCTATCCAACTATCGAGACTTGGGCACCCGTTTACTGGCTCGCGTAGTCAGAATGGTAATGGTAGACAAATTTCGTCCTGTTAGCGGACTGAGCGAGCGAACAAGCAACGAGAGCCTGAATTCTGGCCCATTTCCGCAGCCACTGGTTCCTGGCCAGACAGTATACACAATGTGGTCCGCCCAAACCCTCCAGCTTTGGCTTCCCAATTTGACGGTCCCCTCTCTTTGTGTCTAGGCCAGTAATCTTGGCGCAACAAATATTTTTGGTGCTTCAGCCAAGGAGGCGAATGTTTGCCTGGCTGCCATTTACTCAATCAATAGTTTGAAATGATTGCATAATAACTAGCCGGATGGTTGGTCGCNAGCCAGACAAATAGACGGGAGGAAATCTGGCAAACCGACTCCAACTTTTGCTTGTTCTTCGAGCTCCAGCTTGCGTCTAGACCCAACTGAAGCTCAAGAAGCGAAACACACACACACACACTTGCTTCCTCTTCCTAATCGTTGGCCGATCCGACAACGTTGCTCCCTTGGATCAAACGCCAGGTTGATGTCCGCTCGAGGGACGAAGGTAAGAGGAAGCTCCTCGTGTGTGTGTGGTTTAGTTTTTACTTGCGGCCCATGTGGTGGGTTGTGTGAGCCGAGCAGAGGTAAGGCAGTTCGAATTCTGTGATTGGAATCCAAAGCAAGAAGGATCCCCCCCCCTCTACACCTCCATTCAATGTTGAACGCCAGCTGACCGCTTCAACTCGGAGACGCTGGCTGCGTGACAACGGAAACAACTGCCGTCCCGGCGAATGCAGGCCAATTGCGGCCACTCGGATACCGCTGGATGCTCCCATCTAGATTAATGGCTGGCCAGAGTTTTGCCACTTGGGCTAGGTGCTTGATTGAAAATTCCGAGGGTGGCGCGAGAGACGGGCGGCAAAGGTGCATTGCATCGCCATCCCGGACGTATTTGGATCCAGATCACAACCAAGAGCAGCCAAGCTAGCCAGAGGAACCCGGTTATTTCTTTTCTGACTGTTAGTTAGCTCATGCGGAGGAAACATCAGCGTGATAGTTACAAGCGATAGTGCGCTCAAGTCGAGCTGCTATGTCTGCCTTGCTCACTGCTCATCGCTCGTTTGCGCCTGAGATGACAGCTCGGTGGCGTCTCCAATTCGTAAGCTGGCCGGTGAGCTCACTCGGGTGGCTTTCTATGGCCTCGATCCAACTACGTTGACAGAGGATGCACTCTTTGATGCTCAATCTCCCTGCAGTTAACTCGTTTGAAATATCAGGACGACCATGAAGTTAGCGCGCCGGTCGCAAGTGGCGCCGTCGCACAACCTCACGCAACACCCGACTGGCTAACAATTGTGTCAACCCGCCGGTGGCCATCCATGTGCTTGCTTGGCGGCCTGTCCACCACCTCTGAGATTGGCGCAATTGTGTGGCTTTCGAACGTCATGCAGCCTCCACTTGGAGCGAGTGGCTCAAAACTGGGTTTGTTGACCAGTCTGCAGGTACATACAGGCATGCGTGTAGAGACAATGAACTCGGCTGGATACTCGCTCAAGTGGACGAGTGAAAGCTCTTTGGTTGCTAGCTGCAACTAGTGGCAAGCTCTTATTTGCAGTTTGTTGCCACTGGCGCTCACTTGGAGGCTTCGTTGCCGGTGTTTCGAATGTTCGTTTAGTGTGAGAATGTTGATTTCCTAGAGGTTTGCTGGTTTGGTCGATAGTTCAAAATGGAAATTCTACAAGTGAACGTCGACAGCTTAGGGCGGAAAACTGGATCAATTTTCAACAATTCCGCCCAGAATTCACATCCTCACTCGGATGGCGAACAAACAAAGGGCTACCTGGCGCTCATTATTCTATTTCGCCCAACAATCTAACTCACTTTCCCCTCGAGACAAAGTCAAACTTGGCTTAGCTCTCCAAGTTGCTGCCCAAACGCTTAGTTGTTGGACAGGCCCGGGGTTAGGCTTGCGAGAGTTGCCGCCAAGCTTATTTCAGGCTGGCAGAGGATCGACTCGCTTGCTTTGCATCCCATTTGCGGTTCCTCGACCATTAGCTTGGAACTGCAAGTTTCTGAGGCGGATTCGGCCCGTTGACAAGTTCTTACAAGGCGAACAAACAAACTAACGAGCGGCCAAGTGGACAGGCGACAGCTCCGGTTTGCCGCTCTTGCGCTTCGTTCAACTGATTCGAGATTATCCCACAACTGGAGCCGCTCCAGGTGAAGCCAGATAAGTCAGTGAGCACACGAGTTNTCTCGGAGGCTGGAACTTCTTGGCTTTAAATCTGAACAACAACAGCTTTAGGCAGCGAAAGCCAGAGTTCTGGAGATTCCTGATTGAGAGTGCTAATGCTGATATGCGAGTACTGAAGTGTGCGATTCTTCTGGCTAACCTCAGAGGAAAGTCAGCTTACAGCCAGAGGCACAATAATAATTCTGGCAAATTTTGGAATTTGGGCCAATATTATTATTATTATTTTCTTCCTACATCCTTCCACCTAGCTTCCAGCGCCAACCTTATCTCAGCCTCTCAGACGATTACTAGCTCTTGACTCAAATACAACCGAAACTCGGCTTTCATATGCACAATGGTGTGCGCCGAGCAGAGTTTTGAAATACAACAAAGTACAAATCAACCTTCTGGCTGCCATCCGAAAAACTCTCTCGCCGCTTGAGTGGAAAATCGTGANCTAAATGGAGGATCTCGCCAGCTTCAAGCGCTGGCGTCGACGCCACCAAGTGTGTCTTACTGGCTGATGGTCAGAGTTAATAGTTAGTTTAACACAATGTGGACCTTTCGCCGACTGTCCGGCACCACAATTGTTGAACCTTTTCTTTGCCTGCTTGTATGTTTACCTGCTTTGACGAATCGCCAACCAGCTAGCTGGCCAGTTTGTTGTTGTCGTATTGAGATGCTGATCTGCATTTGTGCATTCAAGTTCGGATGCGTCCGGCCAACGTCACAGTTTCATGCGGCTAGATTGTTGGTTGAGAAAGTGGATCCTAACACTTTTTTACAGTTGCGCCAAAAATCAACTGGATCTCAGGCGAGACAAGCTCGAGTGCGTTTGGCTCTAGTGACCCGCTTATTGTAGGCGGCTTGGCTGTCTTAATCCCACAGGTGCCCTTTGGATTTTTTAGCTCAGAATATCGCACACCTGTAGCTCTCGTAAGGGTTGGCTCGAAACTAGCCAAGTTTAGCGAGTACAAGAAGGTGTAACGGCTGATTTGAAAGCAGCCGGAGCGATCACGTTTGCAAAACGCCGTATTGGGGCTTTCACTTGCAAGTCCTTGCATTGGTGGATAATTGTTGTTATCTGCTCGCGGAACGACAACTCAAGCTCTTCCACTGACTCAGGCCAACATGGACCATCGGATCTACACAAAATCTAGCCGATTGAAAGCTCTCGAAATCCATGATATGTCTATCCGGTTTTGGCCACCCGAGATGAGGCAGATGCTCCGATGGTGTGCCATCTGGCTTGTTTGCCGGCCATCCATGAATGCAAATCGATGGGCATAGCCATTGGCATGCCAAGCGAGAATTAGCAATTAGATGTTCTTCGCCCGCTTCCTCTCTGACTTGCCTCTCCGCTGCTCTCAAGCCTTATTTTAAAATCAATCGACCAACTCTGTATCCGATGAAACTTGCTGAAATAATCGTGTTCAAAGCCCCCAGTGTTCCGGGCAGGTCAATGAGTTGGGGATGCAAGGAGCGAGTGCTAAACGAGTGTGCCGGAAATTTCCCACCCCAAGTCATTTGCATGGACTTTAACCTTTGTGATCTGATCGGCGTTGCATTGGATGAACTCCATTCCCGTTAACGTTCTCTCTAGCACAAGATCCTTGCCCAGTTTCCGGTGATGAGACTTGCGCGCTACTTTCTCCTGTTTGAATCCAGAAACTTGCGTGATTCTTGTTCTAATTTGCCGTCTCCATAGTAAGAGGCATGGCTGGCATTCCTCCATCCGAGCTGAACGCGAATATTTTAGGCTCCTAGACCAAAGAGTTACCATAGAGCGCAAGTCCAGGAAAAGTGGACTTGCTTTTACCGCACGCCGATTGTGATGATATACATTAGTAGTTGAGTTCAACTCTCATCCCTCAAGCACAATGAACAATAACTCACCTGCGATTTGTCTTCTCTCTAACGACCGCACTCTCGCTCGGATTCGTGCTGAGGCAACGCATTAGGTTTTAGCAGCTCTTGCTGGACACACCACTGGTGCGGCCAACTTTCAATNGTTCTGATGTTACCAGCCGCTGAAGCCAAAACGAGTTCAATGAGCAAGCACAATTAAGATCATAAAGCTGCAACCAGTTTCGTTCTCCATGACAGGATTGTTATCGCAGAAATTGACACAATGGGTGCGAGTCGTTTGTTTCCACCGAGATTGAATGCGAAAATTTTGCTCTCTAGTTGGCCAACATCCCTTCAATCTCATCCCCTCTTCCGCCTTCCGAAGTAGCCCTGGCAGCTCTAACATCCGCCCCGCTCTATTCCCTGAATGAACATCCGTCCAGCCTCGCGCCGGAGTTGTGGGCTAGTCGGGTGGTGAGATGTCGCCTTGAGGGCCCAAATTATGTCAACAGGTCTCATGGGTTGGGAGTCAGAGCTATGCAAGTACAATCTGTTAATGAGTTGGTCACAGGATGGCCGAGAGAGTTTAGTGATGGACCATCATTTATACCAAGTTTTCCCATATAGGCTGGTCAGATTGCGCGTAAACAGTGAAATTATTTTCGTTCGTTATATCTGCTCTCGGCTTTTCGAACTGGGTTCGATTCTCAGTGGCGTCCCTTTTTTCCCTTCCAATCAGCCCTCAAGTTGAGGGTCTGCGTCTCAGACCTGCTGCAGAAATAAGTCATAGCTCACAGCAACTGCGCCAAACCGCCGCTTACCGTGAATTTTCATGGTTCTGGCAGCTCCTTATTCTTGGCCATTGGATCTCCTTGATTGGAGCGAAAGTGTTGAGAACAACGCGCAAGCCGCAACGACTGCTGTTCCATAACGGACTTCTAATGCCTATGGGGGTGAAGAGGAGGCTTTCCAAAGAGACGACTCGTTTATCATCGGAGAGATTTGCAAAGCGACATGCGCGAGAGGGAGCCTAAGGCAAATTAAGCGTGCAGCCGATATCAGTAGGTGGGGTGTCGAAAGTCTTCTCTGCACCAAATTTATCGTCCCATCTTGCCTCCAAAAGCTGGTTCAAAGCTTTGAAACCTGTTGACCCGAAGCAACACGCCCATTCAAAAGCCTCTTGAGCTGCTTCATATAACAGCAACTACTTGCATACGTGTGTCCATGCATCAAATTAGATTAAATTTGAACCCGATCAACTAATACACTCACATTCGATGAGGCTTCTGCAAACTAGCTAGCGAATGCAGATGACTTGCGGGCAAGCTGGCAAGCCTCTGTCGCAAGCGTCTTAGTTTGGATCCAGTCGCCGGAGCAAACCTGAGTCGCATTCGACAACTGGTCGTTCATTTGGAAACCAATTCATTGATATTAGTGGATCATCATAGGTAAAGCCATTACTTAATCAGTGCTTGGAGCCGCTGATACATTGGAAACACACAGAACCTGCCCACTGCCGATCACTGCAGCGGTTGAGTTCGACCTGAATGGATGGATTCGCGAGATAGCGTTCGAGCATTGGCTGGGCTCAAGATGGACAGATGAAGATACAGACGAGCTCAAACTCTGAAGATCGAGTAGTCGTGCAAAACTCCTTTGCTCGCCTTCTAACTGTCTGCTGCCCAAATCTTCGCTTGGTGCAGCACTCAATGGTAACAACAAATAGACATCCAATTGAATAAGCCTTGAGTATGCAGCTGGCTCACGGTTGCTGCCCGCTGGACCGCAGGTTAGTCCAGCCGAGCAGCTGGCTTGTATGTTTACCTTCAATCGACCTATTATTGCTGGACTCGAAAGCCAAAATCAACACCAACAACAACACCGCCGACCTGCCAAGACACCAATCTGACTCTTTCTAGTTGCGAGTAATCTCTTGTGAACAAACGCTCTCTGGTCAAGCAACACGAATCTCTCAGAGATTTCATTAGCAAGTGATTGGCTCTGCTGCTTGGATGATGATTTAAAATGCAGAATTGGCTCACTACTCTTGTTGCGTCACTAGATTAGCGGCTGCTCCTGCAAATTAAAGCCAAAATTGCTGCATCCACCTCCTTGAATTGTCTCGCTTAGGCTCGCCGGCCACGCAATGGAGAGCCAGCACACAATGGGAGACTCGAGGCTTGTAAGCATGATAGATTTTATTAACCATTTCAGGAGGGATAGCTCTGGGTAACCGTGGCTAATTTTTGGGGGAGCGGGAGGTTGGACTGTAGAATTTTAGCTGAAACAGCTACAAAGGTCAGGACAAAATCATGACCACCGATTTTCAGTGCAGGAGATGGGCTGGCCGAATTGGCATGTAAGAATCATGTGAGGCTGGCTGGTGCGCGCAGCCGGCCAAAATGCAACAGGTCTACGTAAGATCTCATCATAATTCATTCCCGAGCACTCATCTCGCCACAGGATCTTTATGGAAGGGCGTGATTGTTCTTTAGAGCTTAGCATTCAAGTTGCTTCGAATTCGCCATTGTCCACCGGGGAGTCCGTTGATGGTCTTGTTAGCGTTGTCGCAAGTAGCCATAATCAGGTCGGATAACTCAGGGTGGGCTGGTTTATCAACGGACCGCCAAAAACAAGGCCACTTGACCTCGTGTTTAGAGTCTAAACTCGAGTCCAAGACCAGCGAATCAACCTGATCTCGCTAACAGGGAAAGTTTTCATTGTGCTAACATCTTAATCGGTCACTTACATAAGCTGGCCGCGACCATCGGCGATTCGAGCAGAAAATCTCGAAGAAAACAATGGGCGATGATTGTGGTCTTCGTTGCAGCGCATTCGAAGAGTTTGTCATCAAAGCCTTGGAGGATCTAAAACTGATGAACCGCGACTGGACGATCGCCCTTTGAACTCGGTAGAATGGAACAGGTGAACTCCCGCCAAGAGAGGAGTTTACTCGTTTCAATATGAAAGTTCATCGTCACTTTGCCTATACTTTCGAGTCGCTCACCCTCTAATTGAGAGCTGTGCAACCCTTGTCATCGATGACATTTAATTCCTCCATCAAGCCGCCAATCGTTCCTATCATCTCGAGTAATGATTGAGATCTCCATTGCAAGCAAGGATTCTGCCTTGGATAAGGTTCGTTCCAAGTCTCTCAAAGCCAACGGAGCCACCCTGAAGTTTTCATATCAGCTGCAGCATTCCAGTATGCTTACTTACTCAGACTAGCTCAACTTATCTGACTCAGCCTCTCAGTCCGGCATGAGCTTGGCTCCTACTTCCATTGAAGCGGCTCGATATTATAACAGCGCATTGTTGCCGCTCCTGGAAATGTCC
>Ga0058699_1000685_pt1 | contig 10324 bp, 8 predicted proteins | sample AgamicAtPe_FD_55078 | JGI IMG/M metagenome (GOLD analysis project Ga0058699, IMG submission 55078) | Agave microbial communities from Guanajuato, Mexico - At.P.e | ecosystem: Host-associated > Plants > Phyllosphere > Phylloplane/Leaf | place: Guanajuato, Mexico | collected 2012-10-15 | reverse complement strand
GAAAGAGAGTGAGAGACAAGAACGATTCAGGTGGACAGCTTGGGGAGATTTCTGTAATGAGTTGACAAATGGTTTCTTATCAATCTGTTAGCAGCGTAGTTGAGAATCGTTCGGTATAAAGGGGTCTTACTTTAGGTGTGCTTGATGCAGGACCCCTCGATGTGGATGGTGAGAAACGCACACTTCCGCTACCACTGCCAGGCGATCGTCGCAAGAAACTTGAGTCAGTAACGAACTGGGGATTTGACAGCTTCTTGTTCTGATCTTGCCACCATTTGTAAGCCAAAGTTATCGCAGACGCTGTAACTACAAGCATTATAAGATATCCCAGTATTTGTTGCATGATACCCCTGGTTGGTTCCGGGCTCACCTTTGCCTGAGCGCTATCTTCAAAACTCAATTTCGGCGAAGGAGTTGTCGCTTTTGGTTCCTGTTGAGCTATAGGGCTAGATTGTATTGCAGGTCTTGCGGTAGTTGGTGGTGGACGAGTTAACGGCTCAGGCGAAAATCTGGGTTTTTCAGGCACCACAGCCATGGGGAGGCGGGGAGATGGTGACGCTATCTGGGCAGGTGCTTGGGTGGTTGCTAATGAAGGAGATACGACACGCTCAACCCCTAGATAGAGGCAGAACATAGCGGCATCCACATCCTTACAGTATCTGATCGTTCGGCCAGGTTTCAATGCCTCTCTACTGAAATCCGAGTCATTCACGATCCCAACCTCAGATAAAGTTGGTAGACCTAAACCGGAGTCGATACATTGGTCTTCGAGGCGAACAGTGAACCTGCCGACACTTAATGGGACTATGTTGATCCTATGTTGACCAAGAACGGAGACATAGGTCACATTTGCGTGCTTAGCGCCTTGAAGCGATTCCACTGAGAAGTAACCAGATCCTTTGACTATCGATAAGACAACGACGTTCTTGTGATGATTGTACAAAANTGTTCGATTAGGGTTGATTTGAGCGTAGTCAACAAATTGTATATCCAGATTAGCTGTGAGATCGAGGGCCGAGCCTCTGTAGAGTCTTTGGTCGGAGTTTTGATGTAAATCAGCTTGTATCGTACCCTCACCCTCTTTTCCATCAGGTTGAACAGTTACATAATTTCTAACAACTCTTCTGAAACCAGCGGCAGCATTGACTTCTGCTATCTGTTGAGAACTGCTAGTACCATGGCCTGTCATCGTCCATTTAATACTGAAGCTAGATATGTTGAGAAACCGACGCTTCGAGTCATCATAAACGACTAACTCGAAATCAGTCGGTGATTTCGTACTTATGGGTACAACAGTATCGATTAGAGTAGCCATCTCATTCAGAGGACAAGATTCTTTGAGCCTCGGTCTGAGTTGTATAGAATCTGGTTTGGCACAGATGATTTTGATTGAGGCTTTTGATGAAGCTGGATTAGGTAGGGTGGCTGATGGCTGGTTTCCTACGTTCAGAGTTAACGAAACTTCACCATAATCATTACAGTGGACCTTGAAGACGTGAAGATCTTTGTTATGGCGAAATCTGTCAATAATGGGCTCGAAATTTATCNCGGGTTCGTTGCTTGATTCCAGGTATGAAAAGTGGTCATCAAGCCTGCTACCGAAAGGTCGCGGACCCCCTTCAAACGCTATCTCTAGCGAGGTATGCAGCGCAAGTACACCGATATCAGTTGGATGAACGGGCCTAAGTGGTTTGTAGCAGGCAATTATTGTTGTAGTCTTGATAGGCCTCGATAAAGGATTANTTGGATCTGTATAACTGATCCAAATTCGAGATGAGCCAGGTTGTGTGCAGGTGAATTTCAAGCTCATGCACGATTTTGGTCTGATGTTTGGGTGAATTTCAGATGGGTCGTAAGTAAAACGGGTTTTCTCAACTATTTCCACATCAAACTTGATCTTGCTGCAATCATGGAATAAGACCAATTCGTCTTCGACTTCCTCTTCGGGTAGATGAAGCTCAAGTAGAGAGGTAAGATTGGCGTATACAGCGATTGGTAGCATTATATCACCGCCGAGTTCAGTTTCTGTTATTGACGGTAAAACGTTCATTTCAGCGATTCTTGAGACAACTACCATGGAGTGTCTTAGAAAAACAGGGCTTTTAGTGTCAGTGCATTGAATGAAGGCTGTACCCTCTCCNAGAGTTGTGATTCTTGCAACCGACGAGTCATCACCTCCATAGGTGATATCCGTTAGTGCGGAGTTATTAGTTGACCAAATATAGGAACCAGTACCTCCAGCTGCGAAAATAGATACTTGATAACTTGGATTAGATTCGGGCAACCATGGCAGTACAATGGCGGTTGGCTTGATATCAAGTGGCTCATAAATATTCAGCTCCTGTGTTAATTCGATCTCTTGGGTCGGCCTGTCAAAGGAATACAATGTAGGNGTCGTTCCCATGAGGTGGGCTATTATTTTGGATGGGCCGGAATTGAGGGTGTGTATTGTGTGATAGGTTCCATTTGTGGTTGAATTAGTCACAACTAGCTCACTGCTTGTGGTGAGTACAATGTCGAGATTATCGCTAGGGTAAATTTGATGCTGATGGGCGTCAAAAATTCGAACTTCAATGGTGTAGTCTGTAAACTTCTGCAGTGCCCAAGAGTCACCCGGAGTTACATGCATTGTCAGATAGCTAGGATTTACAATATGTATATTCGACTCCGGTTGTATAAAATCTTCATCTGAAATGACACTTTTATCGACAAATCTTATCTTGGTTGAGCCCTCAGACTCAAGTGCCAATGCGGTTGAGGTAGATTCTTCCAAGTCAACGAGATCTCTGTTGTCAATCACTAAATAGTATTGCTCCGATGGCACTTTGATCTTCTGCGGTCTACCTTGTTTGATAATTCTGACTTGATACTGAATTGTTGAGTAGGGCATTAGATATACATCGTGAGCGGGAACCAGCTCTAAGTGTGTATAAACTTTGGTCACCATTAGAGGTATTGTGACGCCTGGTTCAATCGGCTTGGCCGATAGATCAATGCGCCACATTTTACCATCTTCTGTCTTTGTTACAGGCATGGGCGTATTTGCTAGCTTAGCGACAATGTGAGACAACCTAGAGTGGCCGTTCCTTTCATCACAGTCGATGAGATGGTGTGATATTGGGGTGTTGCCGTCGTTCTCAATCATGATCGTCGTGGTAACTTTGACTAAATGCGACTTCGAATCGATGATGGATTGGGCTATGTGAATATGGTTGAGTATGATGATGGATACAAGAAGAATAGAGGAGTAATATATTGTCCCGGTCCATGTCCAATGTCGCTGTTGATGGGATCTTGTGTCCGCGTTCTGGTGACAACTGTGAGACGATGACATGTTGTCTTATGTGTAAGACCTGGATGCTACAAGGAAGAGGATCAGGGAGCAAATGGCGATCTCGCATCAATCGCCTTCTAGATAAAAGAGAGTTTCTTCGCCCAGTGGGTCCAGTGGCGCGCGAAGGCGCTGATTCTTCTCTACTTTATAAGCAGTTCTCCGCGAGTTAGGTCGCGGGTCTGTAGCCTGACTAGCGTCGGCTAAACCTATCAGACATTCTCCAGGTGATTAATACTAAAATACGCGATCTAGAGTGATGGTTGCGCCGACGGTCAACAAGTTGAGGAGGAATTGACACGGAATAAAACACGTTTTCAGAACACCATGCATGNAAGGGAACGCATTCAACGTTCTCTCTGAACGCACTCATGCCGGCGCGCGTAATACGAATCCATGACGTCCATGCAACCGATGAGTCGAATTGCGATTCACGACTCACTCAGAAGTTCATTGATCCTGACGGAGCAACCGAAGAGTCTTTATAAATTATCTCAATTTCTCTCTGNACGCTAATGTTCTAGCTCCCCAAAAGCGAGAACAAGGACCCTATCAGCAGGCAACTATATCCATGAGTTGGTATGAGATTATGACGCCCTCTGAAACTACAGCCTTGGGTTTTTGTTGCTCATTTATTCAAGTTTATGAAACTAAACTGGTCAACCTCTTTGATTCGGTTGATCCTAGGCGTCGCTCGGTGGCTGAGGTTACAGCTGGCCCGGCAACATTCTAATATCTATGGCCTTGAATTAGTGGAGGAGCTCCGATTCGCGCGAAAAACGTATAAATGAGATCATTGTTTGTCAGAGATCTATTGTCAGCAAACAGTCCCTTGCCTGTGTAGAGTTTGTCGCCTTGATCTATCTGCACCATCGGGGGCCGCCAGCTGTTGGTGTCTCACCTGAGATCTAACACTAATTCTNNTTTCTCTCAAACTAACTGAGCCAAATTTACCCGATTGAAGGGCACTTGTTCCAGTTGATTCAAACATGCGAGAATCAGTGCTTGCAAGCCAGCCTTTATCAGCGAAACAACACTTGCAGGCGATTAATCGCTTCACTATTCGCCAAATGTTTGGTTTCTCGGCTAACTCTCGATTTCTGGCTGAATGGGCGTCACTGGAGGTTGTTGGGATTGGTTTTGGGTTGTTACGTTTGCTGCTGAACATCCAAAAGATGATGGGATTCACTGCACTATTCAAGTGGGCCAAGCTTTGTGTCAAGGTCATTAGGGCTATTGANATGGTTGTGTCGTTTTTCATTAAACCGAACACTGAGCACAGATTTATAATACAAAAGGGAGACCAACAGAGTATATAAACTGCAACAATAACCAAGGTCATCTTGACCGTCTTGATTCGAGCGGCCGGAATGACGCCACTTCCGTGCTGCTGAGTTACCATATTCCTGTTCGACTTAGTCTTTCCTGATTCAAGTATGTGGCTCTCCTGATAATTGGAGATTCCAGCTAAGTTGAGCTTCATTCCGCCACTCCTACGGAAGGAGGATGCTTTAACACTCGCTGGACTGAACTGTCTCGAACGATCATTGGACGATTTCACTGGTGGCTCGCTGGCCCTAGCTGCTTCGTTAGCTAACTCTTCGTTTGTTTGTCCATTTTCATTCGTTTGTTTACTTGATATAACCTTGCTGATGCCGCCTGAATATCCTGCCCGCTCCTCATCGGTGGACACATAATCCTCCTCCGTCCCCTGAACAATATCGACGATTTCTTCTTTGGGCGCAATCTCATTGACTTGATCTTCCTTGTCTGTCATGGAATACAAGTATGCTCAATATCTCATCTCGCTCGAGCTCAAATTGTATCAGCCAAGCTGAGCTCGATCAAACTTACCTCTTTCAGTTGAAGCCTCGTGAAGACTCGGACAAGTAAGGCCAGCACCTTGTCTCCTGACTCTAGCGCGATCGCTAGATGCGGATGATAAGGAGGACAAAGAAGAGCCCGATGAGAGGCTAGTTGAGTCACCGGCCTCACTGTGGCTTCTCGCTGATCGAATTTGTTCCATCTGTCGATTGTTGACCTTTTGTGTAAGGCCGTCGAGATTTTGACCTTGCTCCTGTTGGAGTTGCGGCACTTTCTTCCTCTGCTGGCGCTGGTGCTGATGTTGGTGCTTCTGCTGACGCTGCTGTTGGCCCACCACTGTCTGACCTTTGCTCCAAATTGTGTACACTATGTGGATGTAGCAGACGGCTATTATGAGTGCCGGTATGATTAGCACAGTGCAGGTTATATAGATCATGTAAAGCTTCCAACCAAGCAGGTCCAGGTCGACCCAGCACTGGGGTAAACCCTCGATCTCCTTGATGTTTGTGCGCAGAGTTACGGGAGCGGCGCTTATTATGGCCAGTAGCCAGGCGCCGGCCACCAAGTGATAACCTCGGCCACGGTTTTTAGTGAATGCGAGCGGTTTTACCACCGCTTCCCATCGATCGATGCTGAGCGCAACAAGCAGGTAGGTGGAAGAGTATATGAATAAGACCTAAGTTGCGTTGATCGTCGGTGGTGGGCGGAATTTTGGTTGGAATTGGGGACCATCTGGTTAGAGAGGCAGAGTGTTTGTGCGGCCAGTAGACCTGGCTGATATATAAATCAGAGCTGTGGGTGTGCTCTCAATGTTCGAAAGCCAACCTTCCAACTTTCTCCTTTGAAGGGCCATTCCGCGCCCCCCATAGGGGACAGAGAGATATCAAGGTAGATATGGGTGGTTGAGTGATTACTCATTTCGAGTTCATTTCGGGACTTGATTCTTGTTTGTAACTCTGCTCAACTGACTGGCTCTAGCTGTTGAATGCGCCCGTCAGATGGACGCGATCCAACATCGATTCTTGGGTATGGACACTTCTGAGGGGGGCCAAAGAGGGAGGCGAATTCAGCTTGGCCTCTAGATGGCGGGGTCAGAGGAGGAAGGGCCGGATCACAGTCGAGTAAGTAAGAATGACACGAGAGCTAGATACAAATGGTGCCGCCCCCAGGATTCACGTGGGACAAATCAGCGCCAACTCTGAAAGGAGACCCTCCCTCGGCTGGTGGGAGTGGTTGAGTCCATTGACATATACTCACCCCTCCCACCTCTCCATCTCCCCTTGGATGGCTATTTTGGAGCTCGAGCGATGGGCAAGGCCAAGATCACGCCAACTTGCTGGCGCGTAATAATTCAAGAGCCGCCAATATGGTTTCCGTCCGCTCCTTTCTCTCCTCTCTCATCCGCTGCCGGCCACTCCGTTTGTTCCATTCACGGCCAACATTCATGGCAAACACAATTCTGCTCGAAGGGCTCCCTATTCGATATAACTTGCCAGACTCGAGAGACGAGGTTCGAGTAGAACTTGTTCACGAGTAATGATATCTTTGAGGGCAAATTGAGTTCCCTGGAAATGGGAATCAGATTCAGCATTTTAGAGACGGCAAAACTTCTTGGAACTTCGGGGGGCCTCGGCTCTCAAATCAGCAGGATCATGTCAAGGATTAAAATTGAATCCGAAATCTGTGAAAATCTTCCAGTGAGCAAGAGAGATACAAGCGAGCTGCCGCTAGGACAACTGGCTGCAGTGGAGATGTGTGATTTGAAATGGTGCCGTCAACGAGTCTCTCAGAACAAGACTCTTGCTTTAGCTTTGGCTCTAAATCTATCCGAATCAACCTTGGACTCGGAGGCAGTGGGATATGCGATTGTTTGTTCTGGATGATGGACTAGTCCCATAGTACTGCTTCTACGCTATGAACCAGCTAGTCTAGCCGCGAGCTCTACAATGTTGTGGAGTATAAGTTTTATTTAAATCTTATTCCAGTTGCAAACTAGCGATAGACGATTTAGTCGCCAGCTTTAATCCTTGTCCAGTCCATCGCCAATCGCGCAAATCCAAAGCCCCATGAGCAAGTGAAACTAAGGTCGCAACGATCGTTTAGTCTGGCGCATGCAAGGATTGTCACCGAAGACGAGATTGTTTGTTTCGGCTGGCGGTCAGAGACTTAAATTGATTGGCAGAGGGGAACACAAACTTGCAATGCAAACTGGATTTGCAAGATTCAACTCATACAATTTGATCTCTCTCTTCGAGTTCACCCAACTCCTAAAAGCGCACTAGTTAGCCAGGAGGCGCCCCCCTTATGTCGCAATCTAGGCCCAATGGTTTGGGTCCCGCCAACTGTTCCAATGGCAAACTAAGAGAATGCGGTTTGAACGATTAGAACTCAGTATAATACATGTAATGTTCACAACTGAGTGAAAAAGATCCAGATTCAATCCATTTGCCAATGGCCCTCTTGCGGTTGTCTTTGGCAATGGTTTTGCCTTTGCGAGCCGCGAGCGTCCGTCTGCGCGCCTACTCTGCCAACAGTCACTCACCGCCAGAAAGCCGAGCAAAGAAAGCTGACGTCTCGCCCCCCTTCTCTGTACCCGATCAGCGGCGATAGTGGGCGAGGGCGCATAGATCAATTCGCGCACAAGCCCATAGCTCGCACATGAATCGCAGATTAGCGAGATCGCTCACGGCGCCAGCCACCTGCGCAAGTACAGGCAAACCACACAGAGGCCCGACAGCTAATCATCGCCCAATACCATCGCCACTTCCATCACTATCAAATGCCCACAACTCTAGCCTCCCAGCGCCAAATCTATGGTTGCTAGTAGTTAGGTGTGCGGCAGTGCGAATCCAATTTGCCTCTACAAGCAAGAGTTGATTTCCACAAACCGAGCAAGAGCTTAAATTTTCGCGATGAGCCCACATAATTCTAGCTGACTGGCGACTCTTCCAATAAAACAGCCAATGAATTAGCGTCGCACACCAAAGACAAGTGAAAACTGACCCATCCAAATTGCGTTGCCGCCAAGCAAAACTAAGAGTGGCAGTAGTTGGAGGAGCTTGGTTTGCGGGCAAAGTGTCGCAAAGGGGCGATTCGAGGGGGTTTGTTTTGAGGGATAGCGGGCACATGTGCGGATGACATCTCGAACGGCCGACTGGCTTGACTGACACTGGGCAGGCTAAACGGAGGCACGTTGCCCTACTCAGAGCAATTGAGTTTGGCCATAATCCAGGTCTAGTGTGCTTACAGGCCCTAAGCTTGTGCCCCAAAGCTAGCTGGCGATGGCCCCACATTCAGCGCTTAGTGGCCGCCGCTAGAGGCGGCGCAGACTTTTAATTGAAAAGCTGGCCACTTATCAAGCTGGCCAAGGTCACACCCTCGAGCTCTGTGTGGCAAACTCGAGTTAACGTGGCCCACGCACCTTGAATTCCAATCAACCGATTTGCCCAATCATCTGAACTGTTTCCAAGTAACACAAGAGGCGCGCAACTTTGTTTGCCTCTCAAAACAATTTCCGTTTCAAGCTGAAAATTACTTACCGAAATGTATTTGCTCGCTCGACACGCCAGCGCCCCATAGACAAAAACCTTTTTTAACCTGAAAAACAGATCTAGTGTCACGTTGAACAGGCCGACGAATAGATCTGGTTGATTCGGTTCCAGTTGGGTTCAGTTTGGGATTGAGTGGAGTTGACTGTTAGTGGATGGAACTCTCTCTCTCCCCTCTTTAGAGGTGGCCGCGATTCACTGGCATACAAATGGGCCGCTCATTTGTAAGCAGTCTATGCAAAATTGGTCCCACCCAAGCCAGTGGAGTTGGAGTTGGCCCGATGATTCAGTGTCGGCTGACCTTCAAGACTCGTGACTTTGCCGCCCAGTGATGCTCAAGGTCAGATTGGTGAGAGCTGTCGTCGGGTTGCAAGTTGAGTTATGAGCGATCAGATACTGCGCAAATTTTCTCGAAACTACAATCCGTTATGGGAGGATCTNTAGGGTTCGAGCTTCGTCCTCTCGTAAGCTGCAAGTTGCACTAGCAATAAACCTGGCCTCCGTTTGAATTCATGCTATATATTTTGCCCGATGAACTCAGGGCCGATGCCTAAAGCGTTGACTCGAGCGACACAAACCATAAGTCAGCCATCATGAAATCTTGGGTCTGTTCCATTTGCTGCCCTCGTGTTGGATGTTGCTTTCGCATGAAGCAACGGCCGATGCGGAGGAGGCCAATGCGGGAGCGAGCAAAATCTTTCCCAATGTCGAGACAACGACGACAGGTCGCTNTTTTGAGCTCAGCCAGCTTTGCTCGAGGCTCTCGGCAAGCAGCGGCTTGCGATTGTTTGGTTCGCCGATGCTGGCGATCGATCATTTGAGTCTATCTCATTTCACTTACTCGAATCGGAATTGAATTTCGATTCGCGCGAACAGTTGGCAGCTTCTATTTTACCTACCTGCAATGGCCAGTTGGACGATGAAATAGTTGACGTTGGACCTTCGGCGGCGGCATGACTTGAGCCTGTGGAGGATGGACAGATTTCCTGCAACTATCATGCAGAATATGATCACCGCTCCCACAGTTTGGCCCACCTGTCGAGATGGTAGCGAGAATCCGGTTAGAGGGGAGTTTGAGTTCAGATTATTGGCGCGACAGTGGAGCTCTAGCTGCCTTTTCCATTCTTGGAGGCAAAAAGAAGGAAAGAGAGAGTCTTTCCTGAGGAGGAAGCATAAACTTGGCCCCGAAATGTGCCAGAAAAGGCCAGCAATGACGATCCGGCCAATCCTGTGTAATTGGATTCAGCTAGCCTCCGAGCTAGCCGGCGGGCGAGCCCATGGTATCGATATAATTGCACACTTTCCGCCTCTACCACTCATCACGCCCTCTATCCCTCCCTCAGCCCATTTGGCTTCATATGACGAAACAGATGTTACATTTATATTTGGGAGGCTAGACTGGGTGGAAAAAGTTCCATATTATGCAGGATTTGAAGTGTGAGATAATAATGAAAAATAACAATCAGTTTGAGTGGTGGATTTTAGTTGAATACTGGAAAAACTTTCGTCCAATTTAGTTTATCCTCCATTCGGATTCAATTTCAACGCTTTAATATGCGCTGATTCAGTCGTCGTAGTAAACTTAACCCAGTTTTAAAGTTGGAAAGTCGGCTGGTTTGAC
>Ga0058699_1000682_pt1 | contig 10353 bp, 8 predicted proteins | sample AgamicAtPe_FD_55078 | JGI IMG/M metagenome (GOLD analysis project Ga0058699, IMG submission 55078) | Agave microbial communities from Guanajuato, Mexico - At.P.e | ecosystem: Host-associated > Plants > Phyllosphere > Phylloplane/Leaf | place: Guanajuato, Mexico | collected 2012-10-15 | reverse complement strand
CTCTCACTCATAGATTAGTACATCTGAAGTTGTCCTGAATCATTATGCATGAATATCTGAAACCAAGATGGCCACTCTCATTGGAGCTCAATTGGTCACTTTCCCCTCATCCCTTCCGAGCTGAGCAAGAGAGGGCTCACTCGCGCGGAGAGATGGACTTGATGCGGGTCTCAATAGAAGTTAAATCCCACCTTTGTCGACAATATAGCCATCAGACGCACCTCAAGCCACTGGAAGATAGCGATGGTCTCCATAAACATCACCGCCAGAGCAGCACTACCATTCATCTCAGAAGAAAAAATGCTACCCACAATCGCCCCCTCTCAAGCGTATGTTTAGCCCACGTTATATGCTTTGTTTTGTTGACATACCATGACATTCAACCCTCTTCTGCTGCATCCAGCGAGTGCAACTTTGAGAAATACACCACCGGCTGCTATTCTCAAGCAAACTTTGTTTGTGACAGAGACACCAACCTTTGTAGATGTCATCCGGATACACCGATCCTAATCGAGCAGCGCGTTTGTGTTAAACGAGCTAAAGCAAACGAACAGTGCCACTACAATGAACAATGTGATATCGCCAATGGATACTACTGTACTTATAACAACTATAACATAGTTAATGGCAGCTTTGTCTATGACTCCTCAAAGGATTTCAGCGGAGAGTCTAGGCCGAGATGTCAGAATCTGAATTCTACGCGCCACAAATACAGACAACAATCTTTTCAACAACAACAAGTAGGCAAACAAAATCAAATCTCAGCACCCATCGGCTCAAACTTGCCACGGCTACTCTGGATCTTCCTAGTAGGATGCCTCCTCGGTCTCATAGCGCTGCTACTTCTTATTAAATCCCAATACTATAGAATAGGTCAGTCATTCCACCAACAAGAGGATCGCATCTCGATAAGTAGCGAGATTGATGAGCCCCCACCTTATGAGATAGCCATAAGAATGAAGCTCTGAATTATTGAAACGAACTACCGGAACAGATGCTCAGTCAAAACTATAACTCAAACTGGTTCTGTTGAACCCCAACAAGGGGGTGACTTATTAGTGAAACATAATTCATCATAATCTACCGGTGTCCTTGAGTGGCTACGCCTTCATTTGTCCCCGCGATATNTGTAGTGTCCTGTTGTATAATTATGAATTTTAAGTTAAGATCGAGTCACTTTGCCTAACAGTTACTCGGAATCCCATCCTTCAATCTAAATAGGGATAGCTGTCACCATCGTCAGACTCTTCACTTTCGTTAGGTTTTATCTCGTCATCACTTTCTTCTTTGTTTCGTTCATGTTTGTGATTGATGCTTGAACGATCTGCTCTAGTAGGTGGCTGATTTGCTTTCGATTTCGCGTCGTTGATCACCTTGGATGCATTCTTGAAGATGCCTGAGGTAGGTTTGTGACAGACGACACACTTTTCGTTGCATGAGCCCTCGGCACAATCCATGCAGAAGTAGTGTTTACATTTTGTCACAACTGGACTTCGATACGTTTCTTTACAATGAGCGCACTCGAGAGGGATGCCCTCTTCTTGCGCTCCTCCTTCATCATCGTCTTTTATCAAGTACTTGTCGTCATCATCATCCTTATACTGGCCTTTAGCCCACTCCTGATCAAGCTGCCAGCCATGCTTGTAGTCTGATCTGTCGTGAAGGAATTTACACGAATCACCGAACCCGCAGAANCCTGTCTCTTTGTAGTCTTTGCAAATATCTGGCTGGTAATCGGTGCGGATAGTGGATTTTATGAAGTTGTGTTTGCGCCGTAGGTATTCACTACCTTCGTCCTCCAATTTCCTTTTCGAGGACGAGGCAGGAGGCGAGGTTGTTCGTTTTTGTCTTTCTGACATTATGTGCAAACGACNAATTCACCACCCACCCCTTGCAAACGTGATAATAAGATGAAAGGAGGGGGNAGCGGATGGTTTTGGTCAGACATCGAGTTAACGAAACACGCGCGGCGATTTCTCGCTCGAAATTGAGGATTTGTTGTGTTTCGAGCCGAAACTTTCGGCCTTAGGCAAATTCCTCTCAGTGAACAAATATGGATCTCGGAGCATCGATATCATCTTGTCATCGAATGTAGCCAAAAATGCCACANCTCAACCGTGGAGGCGGTAACAAGTATATTGCCACCTAGGATGGAGGACCTCATTGAACAACTTTTCAAGGCCAAGGACTCATCGACAATTAAAGATTTGGCCCAATTGCACTCGATGAATGTAACCCTCGTTCGAAACTCACGAAAACAGACTCTACTACACGCAGCGGCAGGATACGGTAGAACCAATCTTGCATCATACTTAATTGCCAAAGGTGCAGACGTAAACGCCCAAGACATTGAGGGGCAAGCACCATTACATAATGCAGCTTGCCATGGTCACTTCACGGTATCGAGCAAGTTGATTGAATCAGGGGCAGACGTTAACATGGTTGATTACCAAGGGTGGTCTCCTCTTCATTTCGCCTTAGCTAGGAAGGACAATACGGAAAAGATTTGCCCTTTGTACTGGAAAGTGATAAAGTTGCTGCTAGAGTCAGGAGCAAGCCCTTATGTCAAGTCGATTTCGGGTCGTAGTTGTCTAGCAAGAATCAAAAATCCCGAGGACAAACGGGCGGTTATATTGATCCACCTACTGACTCAATTGAAGAGCTGCCACGGCGACAAGATTTCTCGTGAGCGTATTGTTGATAAATATCTCGATATCTCAGACTTTTTTGAACTTGTTAAATCAGGCGATGATAANATCGACACATTGATGGTGCTTACAACAGCACGTCTCCTCGCCTCCCGCTTGGTATCATGTGATAACATAACTCCATTACATCGAGCAGCAGGTTACAATCACCTGGAAGTGGCTAAGTTCTTCATCGATGAGGGAGCACGAGTTGATGCTACTGATAGCTTTGGTAGAATACCTCTCCATAATGCAGCTCAATATGGCCATCTAGATATGATAGAACTCCTAGTCAATGAAAGGTCTGATATAAACAAACAAGACTTAATCGGATATAGCCCCCTACACGTAGCCGCCTCGAATCGAACTTTCGCTGCCTGTCTGAAGTTGATTGAGTTAGGTGCCAACGTCAATTCGAAATGTTTGGCCGGTAAATACCCCTATGATTTAGCAGAATCGGATGACGTCAGAGAGGTCCTCAGACCAGGAACGCTCAAGCACCAGTTGGAAGTTGTCCCATCAACTTCGGACCAAGCCATTTACATCGATATGCAGAATCCGGCCGGAGAATGTCAACAAATGCCACCAACGTACAGCTCATTACCTGACGATCTGATGTTGGACTCAAGTTCAAATACACGTCTCTTTGCTAACACGAGTTACACCATCAAGAAAGTGATCCTGCACGAGAGCGATTGGAGGTTCAAATTGGTCAAGAAGAGAATGTTGGATTCAATCATGGTACACAACAACGAATCCGGCGGTAGGTTCACAAGTTACGAAATTCTGAGCATCGAACTGATCCTACATGAGAAAGTATGGTCCAAATATAGATTAATGTGCCAACGTCTTGAGATTGACTATGGAACCGGATCAAAAAACGAAAAACTCTTATTTCATGGATCTAACTTTGTCGACAACATACAAACTCATGGTTTCGACGAGCGCTATGCTCAGAGAAATGGAATGTTTGGTGCNGGCATATACTTCGCCAAGCATTCCTCGAAATCAAATCAGTATACCTTCGGCTGGGGACAAGGTTGCCAGGACCACATGGACAAGTCTTGTTATGTATGTGAGAGAAAAATGATCTATGCTCAGGTATCGTTGGGTCGATCGCTAGTTAGTAAAGAAGCGATGCCTGATTGCGCCCATGCGCCTCCTGGCTATTCATCGGTGACTGGATCACCCGAATCCACTGACAATCTCGTATACCCTGAGTATGTGATCTACAGCGGCGACCAAGCATACCCCCTATTTGTGATAAGCTACAAGATCAAGCAGTGAAGACACCTTACATTTAGCTCTGACATGAATCATGATTTGAACTCCCACCAATCAATTAAATAACACTGAAAGATTTTTTTTTCCTTGATATCAATCTTCTAAACAAGTTTGCCGCAATCCAAGGTCATCGGACTTGTAAAATTTGGATGGCGGGATNATCCACTCCTGAACATATACCCAAAGAGGGAGCTCCTNTTGCTAACATCTTGTAAGCGATCAGAACTTCCTAGCTTTGTTATAACCTGTTTCATCTGAGCAAGGATCCATTCGACTTTAGTGCTGACCCGTGCATAGATTGTAGGCACTGACTCCAAACCGCAGAAACCACCAGCAAAATTTCCGTCAGTTGTAAAGCTAGTGATACCATGCACTGTATATCTCACACTACCGGCAGTTCCTCCATAAGTTTTGGGCCCGCTATCATTTATAANACCCATTGGTAAATACTTGATAACCTCTCTCGGTTTCGCCTCATTATTTATCGAATCCATATCAATAGCTGTAGGCAAGTTATTTCGGTCGTCAGCACAAAACAAAGGCCCTCCCGAATCACCCATGCAAACGCCGTTGAGATGTTGATTCTTGACGCAAATCATGGTGTAATCGTCAACCTGGAAGTCATCGCGCAACGAGATGCAATCAGAACTATGTACAACTCGTTGTTCNACTTGTTTCTGTGCATACATGTTACCTGTACCTTGCGTCTGTCCGTATCCTGAGGCCATACACCTCCGCTCAGCGATCAAAGGCTCGCCGAGATGCGGCAGACAGGCGGGCCAAACGGAGGCTGTCAGTTTAACCGGAGCGTTCAATTCTATGAGAGCTAAATCGTTCGCCGTGTCAATGTGAGTGAAACCTATCTTGTCTAGAATGAAAGAAAACTCTCCGCTAGGGTAGAGGCTAATTGAGGTTGCGTAACGAACCTGAACACCACTGGTGGGAACTTGTTGCCCNCTCAATCTGAGATCTCTAGATCCAAATATAAGCTTGTACTTGCTTCTAGACACTGCGCTTTTAAAGCAGTGGGCTGCAGAGAGCACGAACATTGGATGAATAAGTGTAGCACCACAAATGTGTGCGACCGGCTCCGATCCGATAGCTTGAATGCTAACTTGAAACGGCCAACCATAATTGCGTCCAACTCGACCACCTCCAACGATCCTGTTTGCGATTAGATCTGACTTCGATTTAACGGATTGACCTGATTCAGCAAGTAAACCACATGGATAGTTTGTGGAGTACGAGATCGTCGGCAGATCGTGGCAGGGAGTTGACGCGTCCTCATCTGAGGCGTCCCCGCAATCGTCTATGCGGTTACATTTGAGACTTCCGTCGATACATAGNCTATTACGACATCTGAATTGGTTCGGCTCATCGCAGCCATTGTATAGCTGAGATCTAGAGTCCATGAATTCAAATCGTATCTTGAAGCCACGATTTCCCTCTGGACTGAAATCGTCGCTCGAAAACTGCAATATTAATATGCTATGTGATATAACTACTGGAGGTCTCTTTGCTGTGCCACATATTGTAAAGATTGATGTTCCCTGGCTCACCAAAGAGTTTGTTATTGGATCTAAACGGCCTTTGTAGATTGTGATTGATTCAATGTAGCAATAGTTCGATGTAGTGAAGATTTAGATCTTCAAAGCTTAACCGGATGGAGTCTAAATGTGGGTCAAGCGCAGTTAGTACAGCCTGAGAAATGGAGCCAGCCGGATAAGGCTGGGGATAGTTCGGGGATAATAGGTATCCAGTTCTTGCTTCATTGTGTGAGATCGATATGGTTTTGCCTGAGATCATCTGACGATGAAATAAGTCATCGGATTCATTCTTCATAATTGTATTTACGGAGTCCTGCTTGGCTTCCGACAGCAATTGCACTGCCACGAGCAGCGTAGACCAAATGAAACAATCTGAGTTCAGTTTGACGGACGATATCATTTCGTTTTTGCATATTTTCTCGACATGTTATGGTTTTACACTACAACTGCAAAGAAGATAGCGATGAGGCTCAAGCNGCAAAATAACGGATCACAGTTTCAGATGATCTCAACCTAGATTGCAACATAAAAACATTCGCAACGAAGATAAGGATCTGTTCCGCTGACAATGATTCAACCCAACACTGCTTGTGTAATCAAATATAAGCTAAACTTAAACAATGTTAGGGTCGGAGGTGATAAATTTAATGGAACAAGAGCTGCTAAAAACGGCCTCTTTTCATGATTTCCGGCTTCCAATCTATCGGATGACTATCCTCGGTGGCGTTCGGATCTTCACGGAACATTTTGATTGTTTTATCCGATTCGCCAGTGATAAGACGAGCACCACTTTGATCGAAGGTCATAGCTAAAATGCCAGCCTCCGACTCAATCGAGCCGCGCTGAGCGGGTGATGCTAATCGCTGAAAGTTATAACCAGTTCTCCAGTCCCAGAAGAACAGAGTTCCATTATCCGCGCCGGAAACGAGCACACTGTACTTGTTGGTTGCAAGGCAGTTCACAATTGAGTCGTGTCCACTTAAATTCTGGACGAAGTTTCCCTCCGGCAGGGACCATTGCTTAATGTTATCAGTGGCTCCAGAGGCGAAAGAAGAGTGGTCATGTCTGAAGATTAGCGCTCGAACACTTTTCTTATGATGCGTTAGAGTAGTGATTGTTTTTGCCATCTTGAGATCCCATAATCGAATTGTTGTATCGTAGGAGCCCGTCAAAATTTGTGGATCAGTTTCTTGACATTGGATTGATCCGATAGTGTTTGTGTGGCCCGTCAAACAGTAGATTTGTTCTTTGGTTCGCATATCCCAAACCCGACCGACTGAGTCCCTACCACCAGTAATGAGAATATTTTCGGTCGGGTGCATCGAAAGGCAGTAAACTCCACTCAGATGCCCGTGATAATGTCTAACAACTTGGTTCTGTTCCAAATCCCAGCATTTGACCATCTTATCGTCACCACAAGAAAAGAGGTAGGGATGGCGCGGACTCACAGCGAGACCTCTGACACCTGATATGTGCCCAGTTAGGGTTATTCTCAATCTACCACTGGCTATGTCCCAAATCTTAATCAGGCCATCTCGACAACCNCTTGCGAACCACATATTGCTAGGGTCTACGGCTAGGCTATGAACCCAGCCTCCATGGCCACTGATCATGCGATACAATTTCCATGGTGGATGCCATTCAGGTTTGAGCATCTCTTCCATCGCACAGTCTTTCTGATCGATTGATCTCATCCAAGGCATAACTAGGGCCCTGGCAGACTTAGCTGTCGACTCAAGCCTTGTTTGAGCAACCGATTTGTTTGAATCTCGCAATACAATAGATAGTTCTGGAGCTGATTCCTTAACCTGATTATCGCTCAGCGTTTTTCGTTGTTCAATATTCATGGTGGATCCCAGTTGGGTCGGTCGTGTTCGCGCCAGTGGATGGCTGGGCTTTGCTAGCGTCTCTGTTAGATGTTGGAATTGGTCCCTGGCTTTGATGTTTTTGATAGCTTCTTTTCTTCTGGCAGTTCGAGAATCAGGTGCAACGAGGCCATCTGGGTACGAGAACACTTGGTTTGCAAATAAGGATTTGGTCATAGCTCTGGAATATGCCAACAATCGATCACAGTCCTTTTTCTTGGCCCCATGAACGTCACTGCCTTGATTTGGCGCGGTATCCTCCAATGCGCTATCCATTTTCATTGAGTTCCTAAATCTTCGGCCAAGTCTGTAACATATTGCTCCCGCCTAAGGACAAGCTCTAGAATCTGAGAACAGGCAAAAGAGTGCTGGGCAGCCGATGAGATCGCCAAATGGTCCTATGATGAGTCAGCTGTCATTCTGCATCCATGTGGTCACTTTTGTTTATTTCAAGTCGACGGTGCACGCTGCTATTTGGAGGCGATCTGTAAGTTGCAGATCGCTTCTNCGCGAGCTGGATGGACTGTGCGAAAATCAACGCAATTTTGAGCTAGAAGATACTTGGAATACATCTATTCCTGGCTTCTCGGGTGAATGCGGGATATTAATTGTCCAAAGAACAGTCAAGCTCACAATTCGGCTAAAGCGACTCTCATCTAGTTTCAAGAGAGCTAGNCACTGATGGCCTCCAGATGTCGTCCAAGCCAATCTACTGTTTTTGTGCGATATGCGGTGACAAAGCCTGGATAAATGGTGACCACGATCAACACCACAACCGATCAGGTGTTGATTCTGTGAATATTCAAGGCATATTCCTGGTTGATGAATTTGTCACTCAAGAGGAAGAACAGAAACTGGTATCGGTCATTGATTGCAGAAAACCGTGGGTACCATCACAAGAGGGGCGCGTCAAGCAAGACTATGGACCGAAAGTTAGTTTTTTGAAGCGTAAGGTATCCGTAGGAAACTTCGGCGGATTTCCAGACTTTGCTGTTAATCTGATGAACAGAATCCAGGTCAACCATNCAGAAATTATGGATGGCTTCGTTCCAGTAGAATTTTGCATCTTAGATTATTGTCCAGAGAGGAAATCCTACATAAGGCCCCACTACGATGATAAGTGGATCTGGGGCGACCGATTGATAACTGTAAATCTCTTGAGTGACACCTATCTCCGACTTACTCGTGAGTTNAATATTCCGCCTATAGAAATTGTAATTAAAATGCCGCGCAGATCTCTGCTCGTGATCCGAGGTGAGGCTAGATATGAATGGTATCATAGTATTAGTCGATACGACATCAAGTCCAGACGAATAGCGATGACTTGGCGGGAGTTTGGCGATGAGATACTAAGAGATAGTGACTACAAGGAGTTTGTAGATGAAGTTTTTGCTATTGCCTCTCAGATAGAAAGCGTTTAGTCATTTAGCTAGATTAAAAATCTCTCGAGTAACAAAATGCGTATCTTCGTAGCCTCATTCTAAACAATAGCGTTCGACCATCATTGTTAAGGAATCCCGAATTTAGCTTGATCGATTTTGGGACAGGATACGGTGAGCGAGATTTGATCTGCATTGAACAGATGTCATCCTGCGAGGTGCATCATGCCATAGGTCATCGGTGGTGCGAACAACAAAGTTCGAGAACGATTGAATCACTGGAAGCAAGGAACGAGATTCAGCATGATCACAAGGTCACCCCTCTCACTAGCTGTTGAGGCGACAGTAAAATGAGGCTAAGTTTGACCGACAGGCAACGTACGGAGGATTGTATGAGTTACGCTGCGCTTTCTAGTTGTTTCGCAGAATAGTTTATCACCTGAAGACAAACTGGTTGTCTCTCCAACTTATTGTCGCAACCGTTTAGCGTATTGCCTGTCTAGCTTCTCGCTTGTTCCATCATAAGTGGCAGGCAAATTGAGTAGCCAGCTGACGTCGGTTACTCTCTTTCAGCAGACTACTTATTGAGGAGTTCAGTTTCCTAACCTTGGCGGCTCGTAATGATGCCATTGCGCAACAATAATCATCACGGATTCGCTGCATTCGTCTGAGGGAATCGGTACGAACAGAATGGATCGTAGTGGCTCGGATCTATCAGAGTGCTGAAGATTTTTCTGCTGCGTCCATCTCTCCCATTCCCGTTCCCGTTCTCGTCTTCTCCCTTCACCTAGCCACCATCCTCTCCTTTACCTTCGCCTCCTCCTTCTACCACCGGCTAATGAATTGGCCGGCCGCGCGGTCGGCCCAACCAGGTGAGCCGAGTTGGACAAGGAGGAAAATGATCATTACTGTCATTAGGCAAAGCCAGGCTCATAGCTAGGCGGCCATGGAGCTCATGGAGCTCATGGAGCTCATCACGGCAANACGCCTGTGAGTTAAGGCCGCGCCCGCTTCCCAGCAACAGGCAACCACGGCAAACTGACATCGGACTGGCGCTTGCTCTTGCGCCCAGAATTGCCGTCCTGAGATCGGGGTGGATTTAGTTTATATCGCCTGCTAGACGCTATTTGTTTTCCGTTTACCGCCACCGCCGCTGCCACAAGCGCTAGCCTCACCTGCGCTAGCCCGTCTTCCATTCACTTGAGCCAGCTGAAGCGCNAGACGAGCCGAGCTGAGCCGAGAGTGAGACAGCATCGCCTCCCTTGAGGGAAGTGAAGAGTTTCACCTGTTGCCGTTTGAGCTCTTGGCGAGCGTGCAACAGGCATGCAAAGAGCGCTGGAAGGTGAAGAGAGAATCCGGATGACCAATTGAGATTCAGCCAGCGCCCTTGGATCTGCTGCAAGGGGCTTGATCTTAGGGCTGCTTGGATTCAACTCAAATCTGGTTGGCCGGTCGGTCAGCTGGCTGGCCGGCCAATCGGCACTCAATCTGTGTGCGTTGTTGCGCAACTGAGACCTCCAGCCTCTCGCTCGCTCGGCTAGCTTTACCTGGCGGCGGCGCGAACGCGAGGGATAGAAAGAGAGAGAGAGAG
>Ga0058699_1000680_pt1 | contig 10361 bp, 3 predicted proteins | sample AgamicAtPe_FD_55078 | JGI IMG/M metagenome (GOLD analysis project Ga0058699, IMG submission 55078) | Agave microbial communities from Guanajuato, Mexico - At.P.e | ecosystem: Host-associated > Plants > Phyllosphere > Phylloplane/Leaf | place: Guanajuato, Mexico | collected 2012-10-15 | reverse complement strand
CTTTCTTGCTGGTGAGTATTACTTGCGGGTATTGATTCTGCTTTCACTCTCCTCTATGCCCGGAAGAAGACTAGCTCATTAGCGCCTCTACCCATAGGTGGTCAAAAGCCGTAACTCGTCAACTTAGGCGCACTCCTATTAGCTCCGCTATCCTAGCTTTCTTTTCTCACATACCCTTGCGGGAACTATACATAGCAGCTTTAACTACAATCAGCTCTCTTCCCTCGGCTCTCATCACTCCTCCGGCAACGAGGAAAGAGAAAGAACGAACTCTTGCCCTTTACACGGAGAACTTTTCAATTAGATGCCATGGCAGAAATAGAATGAAGAGCTATAGCAGGAACCACTGGACTTGGGGTTAACTCGGGTCGAAGGACCTCTATGAAAGCGAATGCGATCAGGTGAGCTTGATGATTGCGCTATTGGGTGAATAATGTAACACTAGAGTTGTCTTCGTCTCTGCGGGAACATATTCAAACGATATGCCGAGGGAATCGTATACTGACTAGCCGCTCATGCTGGGTCCGTGGAAAAGGGAAATTAATGCATATTTCGTTTCGAAGGAGTCAACATCCAGAAAGATTCATTTGAAAAAAGATGCAAGGGAAGGGGATGCCAGCTACTAGCCGAGCAAGGGCATCTGATCTCAAGACGAGGCTTTGAAAAAGGGCATGGCTTTTATTTGACAATTCTGGAACTTCTCACTAGGCAAAAAGTTGGACGCTACGCTTCTTTCCCTTCCTCTAGCCGTGGCATGGCAAGAGAGCTTTATTATCTAATAGCAGGTGTTACTGGGGTAGGGGACCCACTCTTTCTTCGAGATGGTATGTGGACAGCGGATACTCCTAGGGAAAGAGGAGGTCGACCCACTTCTCCTAGATTCGCGGGAAAGGTTATCCCTCTTCACTGGGTGCGCTGGATGCAGGAACAAGTCTCATCGAGGGGTTCATTCATTCTTTCTTCTAGCCGTGGTAGGAGAGGGTTGAACACTCTGACGGGTGGTTGGCTGGCAAGCCAATCTTGATATCCGAACATAGGGTGAATGAAGTTAGCCAATAGCTCCTCTCTTCGAGATGAGAGGGAAGTAGGCGTCCGACTCAAGACTATCATTCGTATTGCTTCTAGCTCAGTCAAGACAAGTTCATGTGAGCATGCCGGCTAATCCACCTATTCACTCTAGCTAGAAATTCAATCAATATTAACGGGGAGTTTCCACTTCCGCCTCATACGGCTCCTCTAGCAGAGCAACTCTATCAGTTCTTCGAGATGGGGAGCAAGACCGGCTGGCGAATTCGCTGCTTCAGGGTCCGGCTTTTTGGAGGGGGGTTCCTCACATGTGCCGGCTCATCACTTCTCCTTTCATTATGACCTTCTACTCGTTCTAAATTCTCCTTAGGGGGGAAAGAGTAGGAATCTCTCCTACGGCTAACTCAATCCATCTCAGAGGGGAGCTTGCTCTGCTCTCGATGCACCCGGGGAAAGCAGCTCTTAGAGCTATCTCTAGCCGATGCCAAAAGCAAGGCAGGGTGGGGCCGGATTCCGTCTTTATTGGATGGAACGGCCGTGGGTATAGGAATGAAGGTAATTGATAGGATGGCCCGCCGGCTAGTATCGGCGAGGGAGGGAAAGGCATAGAAGTTAAATAGCTCTTTTTCCTAAGGGATTTAAAAGGGGATAAAAGGAGGCAAGCAAAGAAAGCAAATAGGGTCGCCTTTTCCTCTATCTCTGTTGGGAGTAAAAGGGAGTCTATTCTCATCCGGGTGATGTGCCTGCCTTCGAAGGACCTCTATTGAAAGCTGGGCCAGCTACATAGACAAATTCATTCCTTCTGCCCTCTTTCGAGTCGAGATCAGTGCCACCTGTCGTGGTCTTAGAAAGCGCTTCGATCGAAAAAAAAAGGCTCTTTCATCTTCCCCCGGTGGGTAGGGCTCCCTCATGAGTGATTGATCGATTGGGTAATAAGCAGCAGTCCTTATATCGGTATCGACTGAACTTCCTATTGATTTACACGGCGGGCGTCGCTTGTCTTCATTCAGCAGATAACTGGTCGCTTGACGATAAGGAATAGGAGTAGCTTGCCCTATCTATAGAATAGAGTCAGAGAAGGAAATAAAGTATAAGGATAAGTGGTAGCATCATAAGATGTCAAGTTTAAGGTAGCATCTATGAAAAAATTTTTGAAGGAAGGATAGGACACAGAATAAGGACCTAAAGTTGTTCGTCGGATGAGACCGAGAACCGAAAGATGTCTATCAAAGAGCGAGAGGGACTGACTAGACCGCTGTCAACCAGCTCTGAAGGTTGCAAAGCCTTTAGAGTGCCCCTGAACGGAAGGAAAGAAAGAGAAAACTCGGTACTAGCTACCGGGGAAGGGGAGAGGAGAACAGAGGTAACCATCAAACTATAGAACCTCACCTCAAACAAAGGCCCTCGGAAGAGCCTGAAGTAGAGAAAGCTCAAAATAACAGAATACCAGCTTAACCTCGGTAAAACCTTTGGAATACAGATCGTCGAGCCGCCGACAACTCCGAGGGTTCACTCAAAGAGGGGTACTCCGCGAAAGACTATTGAGTGACCTGTCGAGCTGATCCGACACCAAGTGGGCCGCACCTCTGAGGACTCAATATGAAACAGAAAGGTGTTCCTTTAACCCCGAAAGTCGTCCTGTAGATAGGTTTCTCACCGGTCGCAGGTGCATCAGAGTCAAATCTATCTTTCGGGTTTCGGGCGCGGGCACTTTGCTTTTCATTAACTCCTTCTGGTTCTGTTAGCTAGGCTAGTTAAGCTAGTAAGTTTAGGGCAAGCGGTTACCTTGACTACTCTACCCCGAATAGTCAAGGTAGAGTCCTGTTCTTTTCAGTAAAATCGTATAAATCCCCGTTTTTTTCTTTCGGTCTCGTTAGGTAGGCTTTGACCAAAGAAAGTACTTTTCCGAGTTCTTGTTCCGCGTAAGGGGATTCGTACCGTCTTTTTTTACTTTTCTTTGCGTAAGGCACCATGCCTGATATCTAGCCGCTTCTTTGATTGTTCTATTCACGAGTAGTTTTGCAGTTCCAGGCAGATCATAGAATTCATAGCGTTAGTTCGGTTACAGGCGATGGTTACTTTGAAAAGAGAATGCTTGCTTTTACGGGAAGGACTTCTAGTTTCAGTCAGGCCAGTTACGGGAAGCGGTAGTAAACTCCTGCTTTTGCGGTTGTGAAATCAGTCCTCTAGACCCGGTACTAGGCAAAGCGAGGGCACAGTTCCAGCTAGCCGGTTGATCAGATAATACATCTAAAGTTCTGGTAGTCGGGAAAGAGTAGTTGAAGAAGCCGGAAGTACTTTCAAGTGATTTCCAGTGATCTTTGTCTCTTGTTGAAAGGTCATTTGCTCTTTCATTACTAAGCAAGTCAAGCTATCTTACTAATAATAATACAGGGAAAGAAGGGAAGTCAAGCCTTTAGGCTTATACAGGGCGCTTAATAGGAAAAACTCCTGCAGTTACAGTCTTTCGTGCTTTAGTCTAATCTAATAATGAGAGCTAGAGTTCTCATAAAATGTTTGATCCGCTACAGAGCGACAGCCCTCAATAAATGATCTCATTTGCTAATCCTTGCTAAGTTTGCTCAGTCTGTTCTAAAATCTCAAAAATGAAGGTTTTTTCGTTAGTCAGCAAGAGCCTCACTCAGTTCTCCTTAGGATATTTAGTTCGTTTCACGCATTATAGTGGCAAAAGACTCGTTTATAAAAAGCTTCTAACTCAACCCGGTCCGCTACAGAGCGGAAATTCTCAATAAGTACGGTTTTTTTGCGAAGCAGTCCTTCGGATGATTTTTTGTCTTTTTCCTATAAGCTCTTTCTTCCTACAAACGATAAATGAGGCTGGAATTCCTTACTAAAGCTCTTTCGTTAAAAGATCTAAACTACTTCCTTCATGGAGCTCGGCAGGTTCCATTAGTCAAGCCAAGCTAGGAAGGCAAAGGGGACAAGTGGGTGTCGTTCGAAAGGAAAGGTGCGTAGCGCCTACGGCGGTTGATCAAAACTACCACTCTCGGGAGCACCAAGTCGAAGCGTAGCGGAGACGCGGTAGCTCAGGCTCAGTTAAGGCAGAAGAAGGAAGTCGTAACGAAAACCGGTAGGAAGGCGCTGCTGACTTCTAGGCGCAGGTGCTGTGAGAAATCCTTCTTTCGAGCGCTAAAGCGACGGTCTCTTTTTGTACCGCAAGGAGGAGTGGCTTTAGGGGCATTAGAGAAGGCGCAATCAGTCTCCCTTCATTGAGTAATCCATTTTCTTCCTCTATCATTGGCGCAATCACTATCTGAAAATAGCATTTATAATCATCATTCATTTAAGTGGCTATCTTTGCCAGTTCCTGAGTGAATGAGTTCATGAGTGAGAGGGCTTGAGGTAAGCGAACATGACTCTCTTAAGCAAATCCGTCCTTCCCGGTCTCAACTCTTGCAAAGGGTACGAAAGTCAGTCTTTAAAGAAAAATGTCACCCTTCCCGGTGCCGCTATTCTGTCATCGGGAATTGATCTCTTGCATCTCTCTCTTAGTGCTTGATTGAATCAGTCTCTTCTCTTTAAGCTCTTGCCTTTGAGCTCGGGCATGCCCTTTTCTCTCTTCTTTCCTATTAGCTAGGTTGCTATCCCAGTAGCCCAGTATCCCGGTATTTTCTGTCCTTCTATTCCGAGTAGCTATTATTCCTATCTGAGTAGCGGACAATCTTGTGTCCCAAATATTGATGTCACATAATAGTCCGCTCTTCCAGTTGCTAAAGATAGATAAGCAAGGTTTTTCTCACTGCTACTGGCAAGAAGCCCTAAGAGAAGAAGCCATTTATATGGGATTCTTTTTCCTCTGTTGACCCACTGGGTAGAAGGAAGGTAGGAGCACGCCTTCTCTTCTAGCTGTAATAGTAGTTAGCCTTCTTTCTTTTCTCTTTCATTTCCCTAATAAGGGTCTCATAAATTTCTATTATCAAAGAAGTCCTCCTTTGTTTCACAACCTTTGTTAGAGTCAAGTCTATGGGTAAGAGACCCCCACCAGCCGGGTATCTCTCTCAAACTACAAGCCGGATTAGCTTCTCGATAATGAAACCTCCGTTCTCCCTTTCGGAAAAAGGATTGCTCGAAGTCCGTGCCCTTAGTCCCGACGAGTTCCGCCCGGCTGCCACTAAATAGGGGACTTTGGTCCTTTTCTTTTGCGGTATTGATCAATTGAGGTCATCGCTCGAAAGAATAAAGAAAAAGGGCTTGCTGCTCCTTCTGCTCATCCTCCATTTGTGGAAGGTACCCAAGCGTGATTCATTCCTTTTACTGGTAGCTCGTCAAGGTAGTTTTCTTTGCCTGCCCTCCATTCCTTTTGAATGGGATGGCCTTGTAATCTCCTCTGGATTCCGTTTGTTGGTCATCGATAGGCAATCCCGGAAAGAAAGAAAGGGATGATAAAAGTGGACGCCAGTAATTAAGCGGAAACCCGAGGGAAATCTCAATATAAAGAGTATCGGTTCACTCTTCGCCATAGTAGTGTCGCATAAAAAGCGGCTCCCCCCCTTCGCTATAAGCTGAGTTCCCAAGCTGGTGAGGCAGGGGGAACCCTTCGCTCATCAGACGCAACTTGTCTTCCATCGTCTTCTCGTCTTATCTATAGGGATAGAGCAAGCTCGAATGCCTAATATCAAATAAGATCTCTCACTCTCAGGTAAGAGAAGAGTAAGCAAGCTACCTCATGTAGTAAGGCTTGGAATAGGGAGCTAGCATGAGTAGGGTTAGCTCCTCTTTTGCGAAGTCCTTCAGTCCAATGAGGATAAAGAGTGAGGGCGTTTAGGCTTCTCCTCTAGTTGTAGTATATGTATTGTGTCTAGGTATTGTAGTAAGACCCTCCTGTTTTCTTATATGAATTAGCAAAATACCTTTCCTACTCTTTCTTCAATTGTATCTATCTATCGGACTATCATCTTTTTATATTATTAGTTGTCTTCCATCGTCCTGTAGCTCCTATAAGTTTATAAGAATATGGAATGAATTAGCCCTAATAAGCTCGTCTGGCTGCTAGGGGCATGAAGTAGCTAATCTCTGCTTGTTGTTGAAAGCCTTCTTCCCTGAGTCTGAGCCCTGGGATAGAGCAAGAGCTGCAACCTAGCTTCCTTTGAACCCTTCCTATCTTAGTATCCCGATGGTTTGGGAAGCACGGAGAGAAAAGAATGAATGGGGTTGCTCTTGTTCTTGTCTGTTGAGGTTAGAAATCCCGGTCTATCTAATTGGTAGTCGTAGAGCGGGCAAGGGTACTTTCTGGAGCAAGCTACCTGAGGGAAGTAGCTCCTGTATCTTTCTATCAAGATAGAATACATTAGAAGGAATTAGATCCTTGGCGTGAGCTAGTCGATGGGGGTTGGTTTGTGGGCTCCCCCCCAGGAAGTATAGAATTTCTTTCTTAGGGTTAGTCTATGGCTTCCTTTCCTTACTGTTCTTTGAGTGTAATAAGGCCTCCTAGCTTCTTGAAGGTTCTAAGAGAGAAATACATATTTGAATATATAGTAGTGCCCGCGTTCCCTTCGGAAACTGCCTAAGGTCAGTACGATTAAATGCTTAATCCTCGTAGCACTAGTTCGTAGGAACTCTAAGATCGATCAATCGAATGCGCAGATGGAATCCCGTGTAGCTAGCCGGCTTATCAGGATAAAGAATCAAAGCTATTAATATAAAAAAGTAGCAAGGACTTTAGCTACTACGGTTGTTTTCTCCTAGCGAAGAGAAGGAACAGGGAATAAGCGGAGGCCTTTAATCGCACTTGTAGCTCGGTTGGCTGCTTCCCCGTCCCTAGATTCAAGACCTTGGGCCGGAATGAGCTAAGGTCTTGAAGAGCCTAAACCATGTAGCTAGTATCCCAGTAGCTAGGTAGCTAGTAGGCAAGCCAGGAAATCCAGGCCAGATGAGAATGGATTCTACAGGTGTCTATGGGCATGTAGGCTAGAAAGTCTCTTTCTTAGGGTTCCAAACCTGCCCTCTTTGATTGGCTGTTAGTTGAATAAGGACTCCCCGCTTTCTTGTTTGTGATTTCTTTTAGGCCATTTCAAGGCTGGCAGTTACGGTCAGGTATTAAAGGCAAGTGGATAGGCGCAGGGGCTAGGCCTTCCAATCACTATCTGCAAATCTCTTATATAAGAATAGGATTTTATCCTTTCTCTTTTCTTCTTTTAGCCAATTCTAGTAGGTAAGGGTCTTTTTCTATCAAGCATGGGCTCTCCCGCATGAGCGGTAATGCCAGAACCCCGCCTTATGAGGAAGAAAGGGGTAGCTGCCTGTAAGAAGTCCTCTCTTCCCGCCTTTATTAAGTAGTAGAGTCTGGCCTTTCCTTCAGCCTCTTCTCTTATTTTCTTTATTTGTTTTTGTTGAAAGGCATAAAGGCATCAAGCCCTGTCTTAGTTCGCCTCCCCTTCGCCCCATTCAAAAGGAATGGGGGACGGTCTGTCCTTCGAATCGCCTCCTGGGGGTACTTTGTTGCTTTCCCAAAGCCTCATCCCGATTGATCGAAGTCCGTGAACGTAGGCCCAAGAGTCTTCCCCTCTGTATCTAGTTTTTGTCACTAAGCAGTCTCCGTCAACAACCGATTCTTTCATCGAAAAGGTTCTTCTTGTAGTTGCTAGTGGGACTTCGCTTCTAGTAGAATGATATTTCGTGCTGAGTCAAAGTCAATGTAAATAGGGGTCAGCCCCTTAACCTCGAAACGAAAGTCGAAGGAACCCCGCCAACTCCGATTCTGATGGATTTCCTACCAAATGGAGCTATTGAAAGTCAGGCCCAGGCCTTTCCTTCGAGTCTTCCTATTATCTATTAGTATTAGTAAGTAGTTTATCCTCTGCTTAGGGCACACTACTCTTTATAGAGTGAGAGTGACCTCAGAGAGAGAGCCATTCTTGGACAAAATACCGACATTGACTTTATGTGACTGACAAAACTCACATAGATTTCTTGCAAGACAGGATTTCTCGTTACTCAGCACACTGTCCTCACCGACTTTAGGTTTTTTATTCTTAACTCCTCCGGATTTCAGTTCAAACTCGACGAAACAAAGCTCAAGAACCAGCTAAAAAAGATTGAGGCCTAGCTTCGGCTGCTTATGCTTCATCTCAGAATGATGGCGTTTGGGACCTTTTTTGGTGGAGTGACCGGGGAGCTAATTCCAGATCATGGGTTGATGACTGGAAAGACTGATGATTAGAAGAATTCCCAACAGCTGAGGCTGGGAACCTAACCTAGGATTTCACTCTTCAGTCTTCCCTCCCTCCAGTGCCGCAGTAGGAGTGAAAGAACTCAATTGAACAATTGAGGAGTCGCAGACGACTGGTAAGGAGAGGAGATAACGAATCAAAGCTTGAATCATCTTTTATACTCCGGCGTTAAAGAAAGAGAACAAAGAGTAAGCTACGCGAACGCTGCAAGTCTGCGGGAGAGTCACGCAGCAACTCAACAAAGAAGTCAAAAAAGACCAATTCATTCACTTTTCTTCTTTTTTTTTACTCTTTTGATAGGTTAAAAAGCTGGTTATGCGGTATCTGGGCTTAGCAGTCCAGGCCGAACTTCCATGATGCAGGAGCATTACTCATCTATAGGGCAGAAGCGGGCGGGTCATCAGCCTTTAAAGCGGGTAGGCCTATCTTTAGTGTGGATTCGAAGGTGGCTGGGATGGTCTTATTTCCTCCCATCCGATTGTGGCGGGGCGGGTGGATCACCTTCCATTGCTGCCTCTCCCTCCCTAGCCAGCCGGAATTCGAGGAGTAGATAGCCAGGTCAGCCCGTCGATTCAAATTCCACAGCTGATGAAAGGATCTCCTACGTATTGTCAAGTCGAAAGATGGAATGGGGGATGGGAGATCTGTAGCCGGCCCTAATTAGACGGGAGAGCCTTGGAGAGGGGAATCGGGGCTGTAGTATTCGACTTCTTCTCTTGCGATAGAGAGGACTTTCTAACGAGAAAATGAAGGCGTCGAGACAGATATATGAGCAAGCAAGGCTTTGTCACGAGCTGGACTCGAACCAGCACCTCTGAGAGTTAGCCAGCGAACTACCTTTATTCTGATCGTGACTTTTTTTTACCCGGTTCCTCCCGCTGCCCAAGAGTACATCCGGGGTCGACTTTCGTCAACAAAAAAGTTGTATAAGAGTTTGTCCCCAGATAAAGACAAATAGATATTGACACATGATCGGGGCAAATTTCGTTGCCCCGAGAATGTTTGACTCCGTTTTGACTTTTTGTTTATGATCGGAAGACGAATGAGATCAGAAAGGCCATCATTGGGGCAAACAATGCAATAGCTTCGGTTAGAGCAAAGCCCAAAATGGCATAACCAAATAATTGTTTAGCCAATGAGGGATTTCGCGCCACGGAATGAATCGAGGAACTGAGGACGTTTCCAATACCGACAGCCGCTCCCGCTGAAGCAATTGTAGCTGCTCCGGCACCTATTGATTTAGCACCTTCTAACATAAAGAAAAGAGAATTTGCTCGTCACGCTTTTCCTTCGCTGCTCTTTCTTGGATTCTTCGTCGATTCCTCTTCTCCACGTTCCTTTTTTCTCGGGCATCTCGAGAGGTTGGTGTAGTACAAGAATGAAAAAGCTGCATTGGCGCTGCAAGCCGTAGCGCGCCATAGCGTACCTATAAGAAGTACGCTACGCTCATTACCTTTTTTTCTTGTGTTGTCAATTCCTCACTTCGCTCGCCTTCTTTTGGCATCATAGGTAAGGCAAAGCGCTTTCTTTTAAAGAAGCATCTGGTTCCATCTTTCTTTCGTTAGTTAACCCACCCTTTTCTAAGAAGGATTTGAGTAATTCGGGATCTATACTACTTGGAATGGCTCTCTCATATTGAGAAATTTTTTCTAGTGGCATTCGATCACAGAAGCCCTTGACAGCTGCATAAATCACTACAATTTGTTTTTCAATTGGAAGTGGTGAATATTGTGGTTGTTTGGGCACTTCTGTAAGCCTTGCACCTCTATTGGGTAATGCCTGAGTCGCTGCATCAAGGTCTGAGCCAAATTGAGCGAAGGCGGCCACTTCGCGATATTGTGCCAATTCCAGTTTTGAACTACCGCGGACTTGTTTCATAGCTTTCAACTGAGCGGCAGACCCGACGCGACTGACAGATAAGCCAACGTTAATTGCAGGTCTAATTCCGCGATAAAAGAGCTCTGTTTCCGAACAGATTTGTCCATCTGTAATGGGGATCACATTGGTGGGGATATAGGCCGATACGTCTCCAGCTTGTGTTTCAATGACGGGTAACGCAGTCGAGCTACCTGCACCTGTCTGGTCCGATCGTTTAGCGGCTCTTTCTAAGAGACGGGAATGTAAATAGAAAACATCCCCAGGGAA
>Ga0058699_1000677_pt1:5000-10393 | contig 10393 bp, 4 predicted proteins | sample AgamicAtPe_FD_55078 | JGI IMG/M metagenome (GOLD analysis project Ga0058699, IMG submission 55078) | Agave microbial communities from Guanajuato, Mexico - At.P.e | ecosystem: Host-associated > Plants > Phyllosphere > Phylloplane/Leaf | place: Guanajuato, Mexico | collected 2012-10-15 | reverse complement strand
CAAGTGATGGCTTTCCCTGTACAATAGACCCAGTAGATCCAGTTGATTATGCCCGCGCTCATGATAGGGATTCCGTTTATGGCGTGAGGTTCAGTTCCTTATCTAGAAGCATACCTGGATATATACTCACGCGTGGCTTCCGTACCTATCTCCGGTAGAGTTAACAGCATATCAACCTATGACTAGTAGACCCATACCGAGTTCCTCCTTATGATCGTAGTAGAGATTCATATCTCACACGTGATCGAGACCTATACCCCTCCCCTCCCCTCCTGCTGAGCAACCTAGCTTGGAGCGAGGGCGCGCTGCCAGCTCTGATTCACCACCGGGGGGTTCGTCAGGGGGGTCCACTTTTGAAATGGAATCCACGGAAAACACCTCTTTGCTTTCTGTCGAGTAATAGCACTTTCTTGTTAGGGGTTGGGGAAGGAGGTTGGGATAGAGAGTGAGGTATCTCGGGTCAGAAGCAGTGTAGTCGGGGACAGAGCAATCTAGACGAGAGAAGAAAAGAGTTAGAATTGAATTCCTGTTAAGCTCTAATCTTAGTTCTCTTGCAAGGGAGTGAAGTGACTCGCTGGGGTGGGGCACGAACGTAGATAAGATAGGAAGGTGGCTGTTCCCCTTTTTTGTCCCCGTACCTCACTCATATGCTGTCCTTTCCGGCCCGCCATTCCTCTTAATAGGAATGGGATAAGGGCCGTCCTTACTAAACTAACAGCCCCATTCCTTTTCACAGGAATGGAATAGGGCTGACCTTCTAAAACCGAAACCTCATTCTCAATTTTCCAACAAACCCATTCGTCGAAAGTGAAACCTCAGCAGAACAAAAAGTGTTTCTCGTATCATCGCACCAAAAGTGTACTTCGTTCCTAAAAACCCGATTCCCCCGTATGGAGCCACCGTCGCAGTATAGTCGCATGTCACTCGGTGCCCCCATCCTTGTGAGCAGAGGGCCCTTAAATCCCGGGGATACAGTGACGATCGCTATAAGTATTGGGTACCACCCGACTTATAACCATCAATGACCGCCGTCTCGTACTGAAAGTCTGCACTAAATTGGATTTTGTTATGTGCAAGACAGGTCAAATTCCATTGCACGGTTCTCTTAGCCTCTACCTCCACTCAGAATTCCCTACCGTCAGGGCTACTAGAAAGCGGGTTTACAACGTAGTTGCAACCTTTAGCTCATCTGTATTTGATTAGTGAGTGCTCCCTTAAAGCTCCCTTTCGTAGTCCTACTGGACAAGAGCGAGTTGGTTAAACCGCGGAATGCACACATGGCATATGCACTGGATTTTCCTTTCTCCGTGCACTTGACTTGTGGCAGCTTCATCAGATGAAAAGCCCGGAACTCTTCCGAACAACCCGACGGTGACACGCCCAACTACCTTAGTGTGTAGTCGTTGAGCCCGGCCCTTAACGTCCTCCCCACTCAGAGTCTGGACAGACCTTTTTATCATGTCGTTGCTGTGCCGCAGGGCGCCCCTGGAGTTCCTTGACTCATGATCTCTCTCTTTAGGAGCTTGGTTAGGTAAAGATCTGACTCTTTACGCAGAGAGGTGTGACTTCTCCTGAATGCCAAGAAAGACCAGAGGCGTCTATTCCTGTATTGGCCGTAGCCTTAAGCAAGCCCTTGCTGCCATCAAGTCACCTATGCTGTTGATTCCGAGAGTCGCATAAGATACTTGTGATGGAATTCTTCCTTCAGTGATTTCGATCATCGTTTTATGTCATTTCGAAAACATGCTTCAAGGTTGAAGTCGTTCCTCTCCTTTTAGGCGAGCTACTTCCTCTTTCCGAGAGATTCAAGAAGAACGAAACGCGCTTGAAGCGGCCGGGCAGTTCAACTGAATCAAGAACTGAAACAGTCATCATGGCCGCAACTTTCAATTCCAATGGTGGATGAAGAAAGAAGCTAGCCACTCCTCGAGAAGAAAAAAACTAGGGCATACTCAGCAGCAAGGCAAGGGGATTTGAACCCGCTTTTGGAAAAGAAGAAATCGAATGCGCCAATGTCAATGCATTTGACCAACCAATTGAGAGATTGGATTAGTTACGCCCCTTAGAGATTCACTAAGCGGGAAGGCGGATGCGACCAATTCAATTCGACCGCTTGGAAGGATTACAAGAGATGCCCATGCCCAGGAAAGACCAATTCAAACGAGAGATTCTCGGGAGTCGATTGAACTCCTTACCATCAGACAAATAGGGGATATAGGCCTGGTACAGGTATTTCATTTATTGAAAAAGACTATTTCGTAGATCTTGCTCGATCGGGCAGGAAACTTTAATTAACAAGGGAATCGGAATTGAAGAACGAATGAGTAGGGGAGAAATTTTCCCGCCTTAAGACCTTTACTTCATACCAACCAACTCCATTTTTATAAATTGGAATGAATCTCTCTTGATATTGAATAATTAATTATTATTAATTACGGATATTGCTTTTTTTATCAAGAGTTCATTGACCTATCTATATACCTACGACCCATTGAACACGCTTTCTTGCTAAAGAGAATCGGCGTAAGGATCAAAAGACTTCATAGACATAGAAGAGAAAAAAGAAATGCTTCCTAGTCTACCGAAAACTCGGTTGAAGCTAGTTAGGTAGGTAGGTCCTCCGGTCAGTCAAGTGTTGACACCGGATTAAGAAATTCTTTCCTTCCGTCCGGATGAACATGATTCTTTTCTCTACAGTATAGTAGAAGTATGGTATGGTAGACTTATAACCAATCCAATCGGAAACCTTAATTCGAAAGATCAACCTAGCTAGGATTGAGGATTCACGCCTTTCTTTCCAGGGAAAGGTCCGCTCCAAATGAAAAGACTCCATCGCAGCAGACCGCTATAGAAAGCCCCTCAAAAGCAGCTACATATAGAGGAATGAGGATCAATATCGTTCCCTCATAAAAGATCCGTTCAAGAAGTAGAAGTTTCGTGGCTTCGACGGAGACGGCTTCAACCCGATCTCCCACGGTCTAGTACAAAAGCCTCACACTCGTGAGATTAGAAGTTTCAGGCTGAGGTGAGCTACTCTAGTATTCACTCTAATTCACCGGCTTGATTCCCTCATTTCCTTCGACGTCGGTCGGTAATGGTTTACTTTCTTTTTGGACTATCGTAGAGGCATGCCCACGGTCCGTCCTTTTGCTATCCTCTATCTAACTGATCATTGCAGGCTAAGTAGTGATAGTCAAAGTCCATCTTATGACTAAATATATACCTTCCTGGCCCATTCGGCCCATCCAAGCATGATAGTGGTATGTGGCCAATCCTAGCTACCCCTAGCTGTGAGTGTTCATTCCATCCCTACATCGCCGTATCCTGTGATTCCCTCGAGATTAGCAAAGGACTCCTTATTTATTTCTTAATACAGCTAAGATCACTTCAGATTTCCTACTGCCTTTTATTTTATTCTTCCGCCCCCCGATTGACCGCCTTTCAATCCTGTGTGTTCTTTTTTCCGCCCCAGAAGTCAAATAATCATGATCATTTTGCATGAGAATGATTATTCTCCGACATGGTTGCAAAATAATCATGATGATTCTCCGACGGCTAGGACAGTCCTCTACTCCGACAGCTAGTTACTGAGATTATGAATCTGAGCTTGCTTTTTGAATACAGTCAAAGTGGGACCTCCCTTGTTCTCGCATTCCTTGCCTTGGCCCGGCCTTCAAAGGCTAGTCATCATTAGCTCATTGGCTTTCTTTCTGATAGCTTTCTCCCCAGGCTAGGAAATTCGATGAGTCATCGTAGGGGCTTCTTTCTTTTACTTCAAGCCCACCCTCCTTCAAATCCAGATCGGAAAATTGCGTAGATTGAGATGCAGCTCTTTGATCTCCGCTTGGGTCAGCAGGAGGACTCGTTGCCGAAGACCTTGAAGCTGCTCTTGCTGACTTCCTTCCCGTGGGACTTTCCCTCGTCAACTGGGGAAATGGGCTCCGATCCTCTTTCTATTCTATAGCTGTCTATTGAATAGAGGTCGGTGCCAGTGGAAGAATGGAATCAAGAATCAATTGAGCTGCTCCTTCTGCTTGTCGTTCGAGTGCTGGAAAAAAACATATAGCCGCTGCTTCCATAAAAGCTCATCTGATTCCTGAATCTGGTTCGCTTCTCTCCCTCAGGTCGAGTGGCTACGCTCCTTGGCAGTCCTAGTTGGGTTGAATTTGAACTGCTTGTCTCAGACCTTCTTCTCCCCCTGTAGCCCGTTGGTGAGGAGTTGAGGGAAATTCGACGTCTTTTTCTCCTCGCCGGGGACTTCCGCTGCTTCTGGTCGCGCTGCTACTTCCGACTGTGCTGATTCGGGCATTCCTTCAATGCTGGGAGTATGAGAAAGCCCCGATTCGATCAGTTCCGTTGCCCAAATCGAATGTTCTACCTGACTCAATCCCCTTCTTCAGGAATGGCGGCATGGCTTACTAGTGATGATGCCCAGTCTCGGAACTGATCTGATGAATCTGAGCCTGCTTCCTCAACTGCCTTTTCTTTTGCTTTGGCGGGAAGGAAGGCTGGCACAAAAGAAACATCGGCTTCGGGCCGGACCCTTATACTAGTCCTATCGATCTGACAAGAAGAAGGGAGGCATCTCACGGGGGAAGAGTCTATCATGTCGGAGGTCTAAACTACCTTAGAGATGCAATTTGAAGATCTTTCTGTATTTAAGCTATCCGATTTCATTTCAGGAGAAGGAGAGGCCTAAGCGTCCCAAACAGATTCATTAGGTTAATGGGCGGCAAGAGATGCGGTCAGCCACATTAGCAGTTTCAGCAGAAGAAGCTTCAAGTCGCTCAACCACCGACCGGGAGAGAGGCAAAAAGGCTCAACCGAGGAAGGAGCTAGATCTATTCCGCAAGCGCCTTGTCCTTTGCCAATGCCAAAGACATACCAAGGGCTCAAAGCCACTTCTTCATCGACAGGTTCAGGCGCGAAGTGAACCAAACCAATAGCAGTAGGTTCAGCAACGGATCGGGGAAGACATTCACTGACCTACTTGGCCGGAGTTCCCACAGCAGCCATTTTTTCGGCAAGCCCCCGTCAAGCCCTTGTTAAGCTTCTTCAAGCGGAGCACGGCGCGCAGCGGAACGGGCACTAGTTGAAGAAAACCGCCATGGAACGGATTCTTTCTAACCTGCTGAACCTTCCATCGACCTATATGAAGTCTTGAGTTCAGTCTGTTCGGGTGAAAAGAACTTCCCCCTTTGCCAACGACATCCCAGAAGTTCGCCCGCTCGACCTGAGGGAAGTGCGGTCAAGATTCAACTCATTGGAAGAGGGGCCTACCCCAAAGCCAAGCAAGGACAAGGGCTCCAAAGAACCAAGAAGCCTATCTACCCCTATGAAGTAGAGCCTGTAGCGCTTTTACCCGCGGAACTCAAACCTATCCGAGGGTTAGG
>Ga0058699_1000676_pt1 | contig 10409 bp, 6 predicted proteins | sample AgamicAtPe_FD_55078 | JGI IMG/M metagenome (GOLD analysis project Ga0058699, IMG submission 55078) | Agave microbial communities from Guanajuato, Mexico - At.P.e | ecosystem: Host-associated > Plants > Phyllosphere > Phylloplane/Leaf | place: Guanajuato, Mexico | collected 2012-10-15 | reverse complement strand
GTTAGCATGAGCTTGTGTTTTGATGGCGCAAATTCCGGAAATTGGCTGTCCATCATTGTGTTCATCCAACTGAGAGACTCCGATGTACATAATCCAAGTCTCAGACTAGAGACGTGAGCGCCCAACTGGTAAGTTACGTGCATCCAGACCACCAGAACATGGCCACCACGAACAACAACAGCAAAGCACCACAACAAGCACTACATATATACAATGGTCGCTGAATACATACATACATACATGATAACTAGTAAACAACAACACCAACCAACCAAAGTTGGCCCGAAAACAACCTCTTCCGCCTGGTCAATCTTCTTAGAGAGAATTGGTTTTATTTTTAGACTTCCAGTTTGTGGGATATTTGACACCTTAAGCTCAAACTAGATAACATTGGTGATCGGATCAAGCGGATCGATTTGGTCGTTCTAAGGCTGACAGTTAAGTTGCGTGAGCTTCCAACTTTCTATTCCATCATTTGTTAGGCTGGCTGGTCAAGTTGGCAGGCTGAGCTTGGCTTGGGGCCCCATTTTTAAGCTGCCCGCTGCGAGTCAGGTTTCAGATTCAGAGCGTCACGCTTAGCTATGCTTAGTGTGTATTCTTACACATATATTTATATATTAATGTATTTGTCTGGTCACCAAAATAGAAATTAACACACGGGCTCTGGCGCGCGGGCCGAGCTTGATGGCATTACGCGAAATTGCAATCGCCCCTCACCTAATCCAATGGTTGCCCACTTTCTAGGGATGCGAAAGGAGCAATTATTGAAATGAAGTCCACCAGTCTGTGGGTCTGTNTTTGTTGAAAATTTGCGTTTTTGTACGCGGCTAGCAGTCTCGTAAACTCTTCGTCCACGTATAACATAAGCTCAATAGAACATAAGACGATCCATATAGGCATGCTAAGCTGCTGTCCAATAATAAATAAGGGGGGTATTTGCTTGCTGGTGTATATTTAGAAATGTCAAACTAATTATATTCCTGGAATAAAAGGCGTTATCATGCTACCTACAAATATCAGAAGTATAAGTACGCAAATTATAATGCAAAGCTGTTTTCTCCTCGCCTTTCGCTGATATTCCATGGCCTTTTTGGTATCCTTAACAGCCTCTTCAACATATTCCAAGGCCCCTGATACATGAAACTCTATCCTATCTATCATTTCGCCTTGACTTTCAACCAACATGGCCATGTCCATAAACATATCATGCAATTCCCTAATGCTACTCTCTAATTTTATAATATCTGCGTGCCTGGCCTCAATGTCGGCCAGGGTCTGTTTAGCCTGTTGTGTGTCCGTCATGATGCCTTGCGTAAAAATGGCCGGATTTCCGCTCTCAAGCATCTCCTCAACCTCTTCGGTTGTAGTGGATCTACCCGTTATTTCTAATTGCCTTTGTATTCTAGCCTTGCATCGTTCCCTATAATCTGTCTGGGTTTTGTTATAATCTGTCATAACTTCAACAAATTTTTGACTTAACATAGAATGTTGCGTTTTTCTTATTCTAAACTCGGCGCTCATCATATTAGTTTGCTCTAATTGTTCTATTCCGCTCTCCATTTGTTTCAAATTAGCTCTAACCTTGTTGGCGCTCCTCTTAATATCTGTCATCATATCCTCTAAGTGCTGTTTAACCTTTTCGTCGGTTTGTGGTGCCGACAGTATCGCAGAATGGGTCCTTTTAACCTCCTCGACATTCTCTTGCATCTGGCTGATGTTTTCCCTAATATCCTCGACCTCTTTAAAAAAATCCTCCATGTAGCCGCCCTTCTCCTCGATGCCCACCGTCACCTCGTAGTCGTCCGGTTGGGCCGCCTTCAAGGCGGCCAGCCGGTCCTTGGTCATCCTGTTTCGGCTAGCTTAGACCAGTTTCATGGAACGTCAAATAAACGCTCTTGAAACGTGTAAATCGATACGCGTGGTGCGTATATGATTTTTGCGCTTCGCTGCTAGATGCTGCCACTGCCGCCGCCGCCTCCATTGGCCACTAGAGATTTGCTATTGGGGCCCCAAAGTCACGGGCGCTAGCTGCAGTGTTGCTCTCTGAGCGGAACTGTGTAAAAACCCCGTTTGCACGTTTGTTCCATTGTAGCCTGCGACTGGCGGCAGGCTGGTTGCTCGCGCAACGCGCCCCACATCCGACAGCGAGAGCGCAGCCCGCCCTAGCGCCGGGGCCCTCGCTGCGGCTGGTGGCGCCGAGTCAGCTGGCCGCCGCGGGTCTCCGTCCGCCGGGGACTGCGCCGCCCCCTCTCCTCTCCACCCGTTAAAGGGCCGAGCGTAGCGGGCGCTCACAACTGCGAAGGAGCCTCCTCCTCCTCAGAGGACCGCCGCCGACCCGAGCGCACTCCTCCCTCCCCCAGTTCTGGCTGCCGTACGTGCAGGCGGCCGCCTTTTGGGGCCTCGTGTGCACGGATTTTTGGGATTTGCTCGCTTGGCAAGCGCTGGTTGGCGCGAGGAGCCCGCAGACAAGCGCGCGCGCCTTTTGCTCTCTCGCAGGACCAAGCAGGAAAAGTGTCAGGCAATGAAACTGGAGTACTTTGGATCCCCCCGCACCCCTCAAGCTGCTTCAGTTTAGCTAAGCGATTGGCGCGCTAAACTAGCGAGCGCTCACGCTTACGGGCTCGGATGGCCCTGTTAGTTTGGTGCATGATCAATGGCGGGATAAATCTGGCACTTAAGTGCGCTCGCCCAGCCAAGTCTGCTGACTTTGGAGGCGAAACAAGACCCGGCGCGAGGTCGGGAGATTGGGAGAGCTGACGTCGGTGAGGAGCAGGCGCATTGGTGCGGCCCCGCAACAAAGGTGGCCAGCTGGCCGCTATCAGATAGATAAGTTGGCAGACAAGAGCGGCTTGAGTGGCGGCGGCGGCCGGCAGCGGTTGTTGCTGCCACGGCAGGCACATAGGCAGCCAATAGGAGCGCGCGCGGCTGATAGGTCGGGTGAGTCAGTTGCGACCATTGGCGCAACTGCACCAAACTGTAGACGGCCCGCCGCCAAGTGTGCTGTCTGCCGGCGCAAGTGGCTGGCTGTCGTCGCGTGACTTTGCAGTCGCAATCTGGCAGCGAGCGGACCAGCGTTTGATTTCTCTCTCTCTCTAGGATTGGAATTCTCACTGGCCCAAGCGAGGGAAGGCAACCAGTTCCAATATAGATAAATGCCGCTCCATTCGCCTCAAACTTGCGCGCGCCTCCACCTTAGGCTTGAACAATCGCCAAAGTTGATAGTTTTTCGCCCAGACGATGGGGCGTTTTGGGAAATTGTGAGCTAATTTGGACAAAGAGTGGGAAGAAGTTGCGAGAAATTGCTTGGGAGGTTCGTGCGAGAGAACATCGTAAACGACGTACAAGTAGGAATCTTCGAGCAAGCAAGTTCAAGAGTCTCAGAAGAGAATAAAATCCTTGTTACGTTCAAGTCGTGCGACGAGCTCGAGCCACAGATTGCTCTCACAATCAAAGCCCCAAATCATATCTAACGTACATAATCATTCAACCGAGCGACCAAGCGTCAGATCCTCCATTTTGCTCGCTTGCTCGGCCCAAAACGTGAGCAAGAGTTTGAACAAACCAGCCGGGAGGAGACCAAGACGAGCGAGGGCCTCCTGCTCCAGCCAGGATCATGCGAATCTCTGGCGCAAGCAACAAGCGAAACTCGTCACTTAGACAAGCAAACGAGCAACAGCAACAGCGAAAGTCTACCAAGGGACCAGGCGGTCAGTCGGTGATCCATTCGAGACAGAACACCTCGAATCGACTCCACAATGTTGATGCCGAGTCGCGAGTTCAGGGCTCAGAGTTGGTTGCGGCCGCCGCTGGCCCTGGGCCAAACTCGTCGCTCGACAACGACGAGCATAGAAAACAAAACCATTGCGAGATTGAGAAGCGCAGAAGGGATAAGATGAATCATTACATCATGGAATTGGCCTCCGTTATTCCCTCCTTCGTAAACAACCANTCAAAATTGGACAAACTATCTGTGCTGAGGATGGCAGTGCAGCATGTTAAATCTCTGCGAAGTTCGCTTTGCTCATTTTCGAGCTTCCATCTGAGGCCGTCGTTTTTGTCATCGGGAAACCTGTTAAAGAACCTCATACTCCAAATGGCCAGCCGAGAGGCCCAAGACAACCTGTTCATGGTGGTAACTTGCGATCGAGGAAAGGTTCTGTTTGTGTCGCAATCATCGAAGGACATTCTAAATCAGGATAAAAATGAGCTTGTTGGCCAGAGCCTATTCGACATCTTGCACAAGGACGACGTTTCCAAGGTTAAAGAGCAAATCTCTTATTTTAATTTAATGCCCAAGGAGATGCTTGTTGATTCAAANACCTTGCAACCAATCAAGCACAATCAGCGCCAATCCTTAAGTCAGCTCAAAAATCAGGCAAACTCAACCCCCCAACCTGGAGCCAGAAGGAGCTTCTTTTGTCGTATGAAAAGTGGCAGAAGCTCCCAGAATTCAGGCGATAAAGCTGCTCAGGTGCAAGCTAATGCGAAGGAGAAAGCTGAACAAACTTCGGAGATGGCGGACAGAATCACAAGCCAGCCAGGCAATACAAGCGGCAATCTCGCGAGCGTAACCTCAAACCATCAGCAGCGCGAGCGGGAACCCGAGANGTGTGCTGGCCAACTGGCTAAAGGCACTAACGAAAAGAGTATAACAAAATCTTGCATATATCCTCACTCATCGTGCTACAACATTGCAAGCAACCAAGACGACAAATCCTTGCGCACTGACACGAACGGCAGGAGTACGAGCTCCAATTGCACAGGGAATGGAACATCTGCGGCAGATAATATCGATGGTGGGCCAATCGGTACCTCCTGCACTCAAGCCACAATTGGGCTCGAAGCAGCCGCAATGGGTGATGGCGGCTCAGCCTGTACCACGAAGAACCAAGCGAGTGGGGACAATCAGACAAACAGATCAGCTTATTGCAATGACAATTTGCCTTCAACCAAGACGACAGGATGCAATCAAATCGATAGCGGCAACACTGCCAACAAAACATTCAATGATANCGCATCCACAAACACTAGCAGCTCTAACTCAAAGAAGCACTTACGCTACATCGTAATGCATTGCACTGGCTACCTTAAAGCAATAACCTTAAGGAACGATGAGATTGACGATGATGACTACGAGGATTGCAATAGCGATAACAGTAGCTCGGACGACGAGGAAAACGATAGCTATCGTACAGTCAACTGTTTGATTGCGGTTTGCAGAAGATCCCCGATGGATAGGGACTTGAAACCAGATAGGCCACTAACATTTACTTGCAGATACTCAATGGAGGGCAAGTTTGTGTTTGTGGACCAAAGAACTACCGTTGCACTCGGTTACACGCCGCAGCAACTTTTGGGAACCTCGCACTATGCTTATTGCCACAAGGATTCCGTCAACACCTTTAAAGAGTGCCACCGGCAATCAATTCTAAAATCCGAGCCTGTCTCCTCGGACATTTACCAATTCAAGCGCGCGAATGGTCAATATATGTGGCTCCAAACAAGCTTGAAGAGTTTCAGAAACCCGTGGACGAAGTTCATCGATTACATAGTCGCCAATCATACGACCGCAGAGGGTAACGATGGAGATCGTTATAATGAGGGCTGCGTGCCGACAAAGTTCAACCAGGATATGACAGGTGATGTTTCTCAGTCATCATCACCAGCATCTTCATCCTCATTGTCGTTTCCCTCAGTTGATAGCAAAAAATCATCATCACCAAGTTCGTCATCTATTGGTAGCTCATACTCGATGGATTCCTACAACTCAGGCACCAGTATACAAGTTCTGCTAAAACAAATCGACAAAGTCAAATCAGGCAAAGTGAAACCAGCGCTCGGTCTTAACAAGAGGAANGGGAGCAATCACTTATCGGATTCGAGCTCAACTTCTGCAAGAAAAAGCAACTCAGATAGCGGAAATTACTCAGATCCTCAATCGTGCTCTTCCTTGTCCTCTCAGACGAGCTCTGATTATCATAACTTGAGAGGCGCGAACAATTTTGCGTTCAATCCAAACAATCAGCTTAGTATTCCGCAAAATCCGAACGTCAACAGCAACAATAATGACATCTATTTTGACCAAAAACTACCAGCATTTGCATCTACTCAACAAGAGCCCTGTGCAAACCAGGATTACAATTCTACCTGCGCCCAATCAGACGGCACTATGGCAAGTGTTCCTGGGGCAGCAAATCCGTTTGAAACGGGTGGGACGAGAATTTCGAAGGGCAATCCAAGGATGGGAGGCAAAGCAGCGCGCCAGCAGAGCGGGTCCACGAAGCAACACCAGCGAAACTATGACACCCAATATTATCCTAAAAATTCCGTCAGAACTCGCTCCTCTCGATCGTCTGATACAGGAAATGAAAGCGCCACTTGGAGCAGCTCAGGAGGGTCAGTTTATTCGACAAACTCTAGTCAGAGGAGTAGACAAAGTGCTGCTAACTCAGCATCAGGATATACCCCCAGTTCAGTGATCAAGGATGGCACGGCGAGAGTGTGCAANTTGATCGCCCAACAAGAACCTTGTGAGCCGAATGACAAAGGATGGCGTCAATCAGCATACATCATACAATCCTCAGAAACACCTCAAATGAATATAGCTACCCCTCAAGCTGCCCTCCAGAATCATCAAATTAGTCAGATGAACAAAGGCACTTATACCAGTGATTTAGTACCTATGACGACCTACGTGAATCAAGAGGTCGATTCTCATTATACCGAAAGTGGTGGTCTCAATAGTGTCCAACGGATGACAAATGATCTTCAGCAAGCTAACATGACCATAGCGACACAGCAGCAGCAACAACAACAAGCTATACAGTTGCCTATGCAGCAGCAACAGCAGCAACAACAACACCAACAACAACAAAATCACCCAGCTCAAGGTCAGCTGAACGTTCCGATGATATGGAATTCAACGGGCAATTCGTACCATCAGAACTTGGGCATTGTAGATAATTCTCAAGCAGGACAAGTTTGCAACGGCAACGGGACAACAGTCATGAATATGGATGTGGGAAACTCAGATAACCAGTTGATTGGCCCGCAAATGGTGCCATGTCAACAGTGTGTAAACCATAAATGCTCAAATCAACAACTGATGATGAGCAACAACGCAGATCTGAATAGCATAAATTTGAGTTCACTCGCAGTTGGAGGTGATTTAGATGAAGATCAGCTACTTGAGTACCTGGCTGGCTGTGATCCGGAAGCGCAATTTTATCACATACAGAATAGCGCCTTCCCACAATACAATATTTATAAATGATTTAGGCCTGATTAAATTCAAAGCATATTGTTGAGCCAGAGTTATTTAGTCGGTCAATGTTGACTGATATCTGACCGGCGGTTCAAGTTTGCATTTACTGTCGTGGATCCGCTAGCCTTGGTTAGAGGAGATTTCCAAGCTTTGGAGAGCTGGGAGTTGTTTGGAAAATGAGAGAATTTTATGGATNTTAGATCTAAGTGGACTTTATACACCACTGTATTTGTTATGATTTTCAGGAATATCTGCTTCCAATAAACATAAGAGAAAACGGATTTTTCCAGGTTTAATAGTTTCAAATCGGCTAACAATTATTTACACAANTTGCACTTCCTATAGGAGCGGCTTGTTCGAAGTTTTATCCTCTCTTGTTATTTCGTTGTGATGTGCTTGCTGAGAGTCGAGCGAACAATACCCTTCGAGACTAGGTTAGGGTTGCAGGTGCTTAGGCCTTGCAATAAATGACATCGGGAACACGATCACATACCATGCAATAAAGAGTTCATATCCTAGATCAAATTTGAATCAAAGGAAATATCCTGAATCTCTTTCATCCTTATCACCTCGAGTAGATTCCGCCATGCAGGATGAGGAAGCTTTTGCGTCTTAGTTGGCGCCCATCAAAAATTATTGGCGCTGATTCNATGTGATTTTCAGTGTTGTGCTGATTCTTGTTGCTCAATCTAATCTTCTTCTGCTTCTCAAACTCGCTCAGGTTGATTCTTCCATCCGTGAACCTGAATATCTTTGGCCACACCTTCTGGCTGGAGCCAGCAGCGCCATCTGATTCGGCCCCAGGCATCACTGCGTGCTGGTTCGAGTGGGCTGATTGATCGCCACGCTGGGGTCCCTCAAATGTGGAACTCTGGAAGCCGAGAAGATGGGGCAAGGGGTTAAGGCCAAAGGGCAAAGACGGCCCCAATCCCTGGTCAATATTGTCAATACCAGCCATGGGCGGTTTTGCCGCAGAGTTGTCATGGTTTGGCACTGGAAATGGGGGCAACCCAAATGGGGGCCCAGCACCCGGATCTAAGCCAATGGAGATGGGATTGAGCTCTTGGCTTGATTGTAGCTGGTGGTTATTCAGTTGGCGCCTCTCGAACAAATCATGCATCGCTTGCAGCTGCGAGTTGTGATTATCCATAAAGATGTTCCTACCTGGCATCTCTTGAGAGTTTTCAACAGACTCATCGTGTTCAGTGTTCGAATTTTCATTTAACTCATCCTCGTTTTCGTTAGCAACTTCTAAGCCGCCACTATCCTGGCGTTCGTTGATATTCGAGGCTAAGGATAATTCTGAGCTCCTGTCAAAGCTATCCAAGGGTCGCTTTTGATTCGAAGGAACTGAGGTTAGCGAGGGTCGGTCTGCTAACTGCTGATACTGGCGCTGGTGGTCATGATGGTTTTGGTTGTGGGCGGTGTTGNGGGATGCTTGGAACGAGCGGTTTGGCTTGGTTGATGCTGAAGCCGATGCCAGCGAAACAACCAGTAGCTCAATTAACAAACTGGCGGCAATCATGAGATCGCTTGGACAAGGCCTTTTGAGCAGCCTCATTGTGTGATTGTATCGATCGACACTTCTGGCTGCTTATTTTCATGTGGCTGTTCCTTCTGCTCTCGATCTCTCTTTCAATTCATTTCCATTATCTCGGTTTTAGAAAACCTAACCCCAATTTCACCTGCTTCAGCCTGCACACTATCATCTTGGGGCCCTGTACCTTATTCTGATTCGATTACAAATCTAACATCGAGCTACATCATTTGAACAGCACATCTTCAACTTTGTTTAACAGCCACCCAATTCTCTGATTCTATCAATAGACTCCGCGAGCAAAATAAGGTCGAGTCTAGCTTTCATTGGTCAAGTTTAGACTACTAAAACGCTGCCAAGTCTCAATTTAGAATTTGTTGCGCTCGTCATATCTTGTGGTTGGCGCTGACCTGTGGTCAGTCTTGTATCTCGCCCAATCTAAGCTACTTCGCAACGCGCTGACTGGTTAGTCGCCCTTGTCTAAGCTCGGTTGAGCTGAGCTCTACTTAACGGACGACAGGTTCATTTACCTAAGGCCGATGGCAATTGGACTGATTTTGAGCGTGCTTGGGAGTTGTTTGGAATATTTTGTTTGATTCGAGCCTTAGTTGGCTGGGCTGATTTGTCTTAGAATAGTTGTTCATTTCAGGTGAGCGCGCGCGCGCGCGCACAATCGCTGTTTGGTCAGTAAAATATCGTTTGCAATAACAACAGGTTCCAATTCTCAAAGTCTCTGTCTCTTCGACTAAGGCTCGCTAGGGTTTGCCGGCCACCAGTCTGAACGTGCCCACTCAGCCTAATGGGCGGACCTGGACACGAGCAACAAGAGTGGCGCCAACAGAGGTGGGAAGTGAGGGCGGCAGGTTGGCAGGTTGGCGACCAACAACAGCAACAACTACGGCAAGCGGATACAACTTGTGCTCTGAAACAGCTCCAAACAGTTCGGCTCGACTCGGCTAGCTGACCAGGCACGTTCTGCTTGGACGCTATCCGATCAATTAATCAGTCCGTGGACGGTTTTCTAATATGGCTGTGGCCCAAACGACGCACACACCAACAAACAACACTCACGTAATTTTCTAGCCCACCTATCCCTCTCGCTCGCTCTCCCTCCTCCAACTTCTCTGCCGTAACTAACTAACTATCGGCCGGCTATCGAGTAAGTCGGCGAGCTAACTTAGTCGGCTGACTGAGCACAACGGCAGCGCCGGCTGCAGTAGTGGCTGTCTAGCTAAAAAGGGTTATTCGGTGGCTGTCTACTGGAGGGGTGGTCGGTTGCGCAGGCGCCGAGAGTTCCATTCGACTGTCGGTGGGAAATTTGGCAAGACTAATAAAATGGGCGAAACTTGCATATCGCAGGTGCGCGATTCATTTAAAACCCGTTTGATCTCTAGGCTATGGTCAAAATCTGCGGCAAGTGGAGGCAAGATACTGTTTTGCTAAGCCAGTGAATTGTGGCTGGCACATAAGAAGTCCACCGGCCCGAATGCGTTCGGCCTATTGAGATACCAAACTCGGATCTGCGCATCCCCAAGTGTCAAGATAGTAACTCTCTTCCAACTTGCCAGCTGGTGTTAGAATTCAGACGCTTGGACTCGTTCTTGCCCC
>Ga0058699_1000675_pt1 | contig 10429 bp, 9 predicted proteins | sample AgamicAtPe_FD_55078 | JGI IMG/M metagenome (GOLD analysis project Ga0058699, IMG submission 55078) | Agave microbial communities from Guanajuato, Mexico - At.P.e | ecosystem: Host-associated > Plants > Phyllosphere > Phylloplane/Leaf | place: Guanajuato, Mexico | collected 2012-10-15 | reverse complement strand
CAACAACAACAACAGCTTGGCGGCTCCCTGCAAACTATCCACCTGCTGAATGGTTGCTCGCCGACCGGCTCGCTCAAGCTGGAATTCGGCGGTCACCAACCAGACCAGCACCATCTACAAATTCAACAGCAGCAACAGCACCAGCAGCACCAACTCCACCACGAGCCCCACCAAATGAGCCACGGGTTGGGCCAGCAGCAGCAACAGCTCCCTGGCCATCAACGCGAGCCGGCCCAGCTAGCCGCTCTAGGCGCCCACTCATCGCCGGCCCTCCTGTTGGCCACCGCCGGTCATGCCCATCAGGCCGGCGGCTCCACAAGCCAGCTTGGCGCCCAGTTGGCCGCCGGCTCGCCACTATCGAACGGCTCGCTCCTCTCGGCAAGCACGCCCCCCACCTCAGTCACCTCATCCACCATCCTCACCTCCACTAGCTCAAACTCAAGCACCAGCTCCTCAGCCTCAAACTCATCAGCCTCCTCGCTCACGACTTCGCCCACTTCCATTGTGTCTCTCATAGCCAACAACAACAACTCAANAGCAACCTCAAACCAGAACAACCAAAACAACGAGGCCTCGCCATCAAGCGCGACCGACATCAACCACAATGAGCTGCCGCTATTTTTGCGCCAACTGAAATCATTTATCCAAGATGACAAAGTTTGGCAAGGGCAACTGTTTGATTTGCTCAATAACAACACATACAACCAGTGCGAGGTTGATCTGTTTGAGCTCATGTGTAGTGTCATAGAGCGCTCGCTATTTGCTCAAGTAGATTGGGCACGAAATAGCATCTTCTTCAGGGACTTGAAGGTAAGTCATCGTGCAGTTTGCACAGTTTTTTAGTTGGCGTAATAGGCGAGGCTCTTCCCTATTCGACCGTCACCTTTAGCCTGTGTAGCAAACTAGTTCGAGGCTACAGCATCCAAGAGGGATTATGGACTAACACTCTCGGCCTGGTTAGCACCTCCGGATTTTATGTCTTTTCTGTCTCATGGGTTGATGCTGCACCCACGAGCGGGCCTAGCGGCNGCTCAACAGGTCTAACTGTCGCCTAGTGGGAGCAGCTGATGCCGGCACGAGAGCTCAGAGCGCTTTGGAAAAATTGTCAAGCTGGGCCGGCTGATAAGCCAGAGCGCAGCTAGAGGCTGAGCAATTCAACTCGGGCTAAATCCGTTATCTGTCGCGCGCGCTCTCGCCCGTTGCTACTGCAATCGCCGCCGCCGCTACTGCTAGTACTACTAGTGCCTAAGCGAGCGACGATTATGTGAGTGGATCGACGTAACTGACAAGGGAGCTGTGAAGGCCGAATGTGTTTGCGTTTGGCTCAGCCCCCAACACCAGCAAGCCAGCCAGTTAGTTGGCCGGCTAGCTAGCTCTCCTGGCTGCCTTTTGTGCCCTAATTAGAGTTTTGTTTACAGCGCAACCCAATTTAAGCTGAGCGCTGAATCGATCGAGGCCAAATGGTAACAATTAACAACATAACGAGTAACGAGGTCAACACCAACTTTCACTTCCAATGCGCGTGTCTATTTTCAAGCACAACTCTCTTGTTGCTATTCAAGTCGACATCGGATTGCAAGACGCCGAGTTGGGCTTGCGAGTGAACGCGTTGGGCTGAGGCAGAGGCAAAGGCATAGACAGAGGAGGGAGCGAGAGGAGAGAGCGAGAGGGAGGCGGAGGAGGACAATCGAGTCGCTCTCTCCCTCTCTCGACTCCTTCTCGAGTGGCTCACGAGCAGCCGAGTTTAGTTGCGTCTCGAGTCTGGGGTTCGAGGGAGTGCGAGCGGGGCAGAGAGAAGGAGGGAGATAGGGATAGGAAAAGAGAGAGAGAGAGAGAGAGAGAGAGAGAGAGATAGAAGGAGCTGGCTAGACAAGGCGGCCGGTCGCTTTGTCGGCACCAGCAATGCAACTTGCATAACAGGACGCGCGAGCAAGCGGCCAAAATAGCAACCCACGAGCTGGAACCTAAATTGAGCGCGGGTCCTAGTTTGGCTCATTTTAGCCTGTTGCCTCTATCCAGTGCACCTTGACCGCGATTCAAGCAGTCGCTTGGCGAGCGCAACGAATAAAATAGCAACGCNCTGTTGGTTGGCTGGCTGGCTAGCCGCCTGCCAGCCAGCCAGCCTGTCTGGCAAGCGAGCGCAGAAGTGAAAGTGAATTTTCAATGGCCATTCATGTTCAGCTAGCGAGAGCAGCTGCCACCACTGGCCTCCAGTCCGCCAGCTCGGGCAACAGACTAGCCATTGGTGGCAAAACTATCGCTTTAGAATTCACTTTCGATTCAGCCCCCCCAAACTTTCGTTTATTTTCGCTTACTTCCACCAGCCGACACTGAAACTGGTTTTGCCTGGCGGATTTTTTTGCTCTCTCGCCAAAAAGTCTAAATAAAAACGACTTTCGTGCACATAGAGCAACAAGTGGCGGCTACCTTGCCGCCCGTCGTCTACCTGTCTGGCTGGCGCCGCTTTCACTCTCGCTGCCTGCATTCTCTCGTTCTGGCTCGGTCTAGTCTAGCTCAGCGAGCGAGCTAAACTTTCCTCCTTCAATCAGACCCTCAGTTACTATTATTATTTCATCTCATTATATTTCTCGCATTCAAGCCCAGCGCCATGGCTAGCTGGGCCCGAGAGTTGCCACTGGGCCATTACATAAACAGGCAAAGCGTTCGCGCCGAGTTTGCCGGCACCGAGCGTGCAATGGGCCGAGCTGGGCGCGCCGAGCTTGCCGGCCGACCGCCAGCTAGATGGCCACACGGCGCCCACACTAGCCGCCCCGTCCTTTCCCCTCTCCTCTGCTTGGCCACCAACTTTCCATTGCCAGCAAGCCTTGAAATGGCCAGCCACAGTGAAACTGCATTTCCCTCGAAGGCAGGCAAGCAGACTGCTAGCGCCATCTATCAAACCCGCCCGCCTCCTTCTAAAACTAACCATCCTCTCCTTCCTTCCCTCCTCCCATCAATCCTATCCGCAGGTTGACGACCAAATGAACCTACTCCAGCATTCCTGGTCAGATATGCTCCTCCTTGACCATATTCATCAGCGGATGCACAACAATCTCGCCGACGACACCCAATTACCAAACGGTCAGCGCTTTGACCTGCTCACTTTGGCCCTATTGGGTGTAACTTCAGCTGCCGACCAACTTCACCAGCTAACTATGAAATTAGCTGAGCTCAAGTTTGACACTATCGACTACACCTGTCTTAAATTCCTTCTTCTACTCAACCCAGGTAAGCCTTATATCCTGTCCAAGGATTCCTCTTCAACTTTAGCACAAACTTCTAATTTGTTGTTCACGTTCACAGATGCGGGTGGATTGAATAACTACGAGCTAGTTAGCGAGGCTTTTAATCAAATTCAGAGAACTCTCCTTGAATTTTGCGTCAGCTTTTACTCGCATGTTCCCGTAAGTACAGCAACATTCTGAGCACTGACCCCAATTCAGTTCGCGAACAATCACATTAACTGAATGGTCCTCTAATTGTTTATCTGCGACAACATTTCTGATTCACAGGACAAGTTCAACCGATTGATGGGCGTGTTGCCAGATCTCAGGGCTATCGCAGTTAGGGGCGAGGATTTCCTATACTTCAAACACAGAGCCGGCTTGGCACCCTCAAAAACTCTGCTCATGGAGATGTTGCACGCTAAGCGGAGAGTTTGAAGGACCATGAGGCACCTGTTAATGCTGTGAGAGATAAAAGATCTGGTCGTTACTATAGCGCTGTGATGCAATGGATAGGCGAGTGTCTCTCAAACTTGGAGCAAATTGAGGAATAGGCATGTGGAGGACATGAACCTGGCTTCCAAAAGGACAACATTATAATCCAACCGGGTTTCTTCCTTGGTTTCCTAGCTTTGCCTTCCGAAATCGAAGTTTATTTATTGATTGAAGCTAAAGCACTATTGGAAAAGCAATACCTGGCTGAAAAGGCGAGCTATTGTTTTAGGCCTCTGGGCAATCTGGGCAATCCAACAGTTTCAAAACTGTTGCTAAACTGTTGACGTTATTTCATTATCTTTATGACTGTGCGAACTTAGCACTCGTCGATATTGAAACTACAAACTATTATCATTATCACCATTACCTCCAGTACCATTATTTTAGGTCGATTCTTACCATCACCAACCTCTTTATCATTATTATAAGTAGAATTATCATCGGATTCTCAAGAAATGTTGCTGTGGCGCTTGGAGTGGATTGTAACGGGACTATCTATGAGTTGGGTTTACTTCGTACTATTCTCGTAAATTCAAACAAAGTTTGGAAAGATAGTTTGGTTAAGAGCCGAAGAGTTAGAAAAAAAACCAGAATCAGATTCCAGTTATTTATTGCAAAATTGGGTTCAGAAATCAGGAAGTATTCAACGCAATGGCAAGTTATCGATCATCATCATAACTTTGAAACAAGTATTACCATTATATCATTACTTAAAGTTTATCGGTCAAGGTTGATTGAATTTAAGAGAAGCATTTTTACATATTGGATCGAAACAAATCAATAATGAAAAGTATTAACTTAGGTTTTTCTTCTCCACTTTCTCGTTCCTTTTACGCCACCGTCAGAAAAACAAAACAAGAATACCGATACTAATATCCAAACCTATATTAGAAAAGTCCGAAATCAAGAGCATAAGCTAGTTGTTGAAGGCAGGAAGTTGAGTTCTAGTTAAAGCTGCTAGCTAGAGGTAGGTGGTTGACTAGCTAGAATTGAGGGTCTCCAGTCGAAGATATTGGATGTCACGATTCAAGATCGAACAAAATACATGCCTACTATATCAGTGGCATGACGAAACTCAAAATCTTAGCGTCTATTGACACATATATCACTAGCTGAGGCATTCGAACGAAAGCTAAATCATTCTGTCAAACTCATATAGAGGATGGATTTAACTTGCTCCTCAAAATACATCTTTTCAAAAGGTCAGATGGTACCTCTGTCAATTACACTGATATCTAAATTCTTCAAGCCCACTAGCAAAGTATTCAAGATTTGGCGTGCAGACGGTATGTGAGATGCATGAGATGATATCGAATCGGCTAGTTGAGTGGAATTATTGGTGAGATTGCTGGATGTTTTAGTAGCAGTATTATTTTAATTGTATTCGTCTCCAGGACAAACCATCTGATCTGAATCAAAGATGGATCAGCATCAGCAGAGTTAGTACTAGCAGACCACGAGTTGATCGACCACCTGGAAAGGGGTGGCGAAATTCTATGGCTTTTCGACAAAATGATTAACTATGGAATCAATGATTGCTCATTGACCTGTATCCTAATCTTTATACAGTTTCTAGATTGGTCACTCTCTCGAATGTATCAGCACCTGCGTGACGATTGATAATGGCAGTAAGAAAGCTTTGTTACGGATCGTTGTCAACATGATAGTGAGATGACTTAAACGGTCCTCTTGCTGGATGGTCCAAGTAATGCTGGACCATGCCGATTGGACTGCAGTCTGATGATGGAACAAGTGGCCTTCGGGTGGCGCAACCGTTGATTGACCTGATGTAGGAGACAACTCGGCTCGGATATTGATTTGAACAACCAGGCTAAGCCTCAGAATGAAACGGAATACAAATTTTTGAATTTGATATTGGAAATGGGAGCGCAAATTTAGTGAGCTCTGATAAGAACTAGGACCCTTTATCAATTGTTAAATCATGATGAAATGGAAATGCGCCCAACAAAAGTGAGAGCTAGAGGGTTTAAGCGCGTTGTTTATCATTATTATCCGCCGTTTTTGGACGAGATTGATTTCGCATGTCTCCAGAACTACTACAAGATCTTAGTTCCGAGTTCTTTTGTATCGTTTTCAACACAAACTAGCTTGGATGATCTTGGAGATTGGACAGTTTGTGACTTATTGACACATTCGGTCTCGTGGAAGCCAGTTTGTCACATACATCGGTCGAGCTATAAGTTTAAATATTCAGGAAGTAGAAAAAAGCGGAAAATTAGGCGACGAAATAGTTTACACAATAATCCACGCACTCGTTACGATTTCTTCTTATCATCCTAGCGCCCCTTCCCAATTTACAAGAAGAGCAACAAGTAAATTATAAAACTCAGTGAATGAAACAAAACACACCATCTTTCAACTCAATTGATTAAAAACCAACCAACAATGTTGTCGTAACAATACGTTATTGGGCTTGTTCTAAATTTATACCTAAATTCTTAGGCGAGTTCAATGAGGACACGCGTTTTAGTTTGTTAGATTGAGGAAACTTGGTCTTACAGTATTCTTGCGCAGGTGAGCTCTTTAAAGTTTGAGTGGTTAGTGTTTAGCTATTATCTGGAGCTTTTCTTTTGCTTCTGCCTTGACTTTGTTTGTGCCTCTTCGAGGTTGTATGGGGCGTAGTTGTTACTCGTCTTGTAGATATCTTTGTTGTCGTAGTCTATCCGATAGGGATGCCGCTTGTTGTAAGTATCGTGCTCATAATCTGTATTGTCCTCGTACACACTTGGCTCTTTCTCCTCCACCTCGGTCTTCACGCAGCGACAGACTAGCGATGAACACATGATACAATGTGATATAATCATGGCGAGCAGCAAGATACCTAGGCACCAAAGTAAAGCTATGACCCAAGGAAATTTCCATAGTGTACATTCGTCAGTGTTCCCTAAGCCTGTTCTTTCGCGTTCCCCAGCACCCGAGGAACCTGGATCTGATTCGGATAATCGACCGTTCGTGCCTGTTGGTGGAAAACGAGCTGTGCTATCGTCCGAGTCGAGCAACTTTGCGCTGGGCGTCGAGCAATCTGGTTTCCGGCACCGACTGTGGAAAGTTGATTATGAAAGGTGCGAGTTGGTTGGAGATACGAATGATTAGCTTGGTTTGATTTGGTTCATTTATGAATCTTGTCAGGGAGGAGGCCAACTTACTTGGTACAGTTAAGGAGGAAAAATTTATCATCAGAAAGCTCGATATTTCGATGTACTCTCACTGCTACCACAACCGAGAGTATGTCCTTGTCCTCGGGCGAATCCTTCCTAGCTTTGATGACTCCACAATAAGCTGGGTCTTGCGCGTTCAAAACGTGACTAATGTCCAGATTATACTCTGACTCACCATTCCCTTCGACGCTACAACTGGGCTTTTGTCTTTGGTTTCTCGTATGGATGACACCATAGAAGGGTTTGCTCGTTTTGATGTTCACCCTCATTGACTCTCTTTCACAGGTGTTCGTAACAAATATATTATAGCCGTCGCCGTTTTGGAACACATCCGCCGTCCTGACAGTTCTATTTGTGGCGGGCTGATTGGCCGGTTGCGACACCTCGACTGCAGTTCCGATGGCCGAGTTTGCCTGCTGCGTCCTCGAGGCGGATCTTGCCTTGAGTTGCCAGGGTCTTGAAGGTTGCTGTTGCTCAGCCTCGGCAGAATAGAGGAGTACATATGCGAGGCAGATTGGGAGCAGGTACGCGTTTGTGTAGGTTCGGTTGAGCATCTTCACTGGCTTGAAATGGTTTGGCTAATATCACATTTGAATTTATGTTGCCCTCGCAGAAGGCTTATGATCTCAAGTGCTGATTGCTGCCCTTTGCGGCGGAATTGGACTAATATTGTCTCAAATGAGCGGCAAAAATTGAGATAGCAAGCACGATTTAGAGACTTGAGGGGCGACAGGAGTGGCGCGCGAATCCGAGGATTCTGACGAGAATCACGACTTTGGAATGACCATTTTGGACTGGAAATATCGCACCGCCAAGTTCGTGTCGGCTTGCAACGAGCCGAGAGTTTAGGGGAGTCGAGGGTGGATTAGGGGGAGAGCAATAGGTAGTTTGAGCGCGACAGGTGCAAAATCGCCGAGTTGTGTATATTTTTGGCTATCGTTGTGCGCAAGACTGGTCCAGCTCGTGCGCACTGAACCTGCAATAAACATCGCTTACGCTAACCAAATGGGGCGCGTGGGCGTCGCTTGCTCACAAACCACCTGCTCTCGCTTTCTCTCCTTCCAATCCCAATGCTTATCAAGCAAAACTCTTTGCTTTCTTGATGACTCGACAAGCACTAGCCACTCAAACTCGACCTTGAATTCATTCCAAATTGGGAGTTTCAAAATGTTTGAGCGAACGAGTCGACTGAAATCTCAGCTCGAGCTAGTTTCAAGCTAGCCAATCACACCTATTTGAAATTGAGGCGCCTAAATGAGCCCAATCTGGATTGAAGCGGCAAAACTGGCTACATTCTTGTCCCTTGAGAGGGAAGACTTTTATCAGGATTTCGGTTTATTCTCGATGATTGAACCTTTGTCCGTTCTGTTTGGCAGCGAGTTCAATGTTCCTTTCACTTTGGTTGCCTGGATGACGTGTTTTGTGTGTATGCATGATATGTTTGCAATCGCTCATGCTCCTCTCATCTCAATCAACTCTACAGGATCAAGAGCATGAGAGAAAAAGGTTGGCAAAGGTGAGCACTAAGTTGGCATCCAAAGGGCACCAGCTTTGGCTGCTGGGCGGAATCAGCATCTGCCCCTAGAATAGCGGCGCTGATATTTGACCAGTTTCTCCTGTAGGCTGGACCTCCACTCCAGGGCAATTCCGTGCCGATCTAGTTGGAGTAAGTTGGCCGACGTTTCCTTAGCATCGATGGAACCTGCGAGCGGAGCTGGCGGTTAGTCAATTGGTCTCTGTTGTTGGGAACAAAGTGGTGGCACCTCTCTGAAGCGCAACAAATACTAACCCATCAGCAGGTAAGTTGAACGGAGCTTTAGACGCGGACACTTGCAAGCGAGATCCTCGGTTGGAACCCAAATTGACTGGACTGTGCCAACCTTGAGTCGATGTGAGCCGAACTCGCCGCTGGGGCTCATGGTCTTGTTTGTTGCTGCACGTTGACTTGTCTGCGCGTCAGCCTCATCAGCCTGGACCATGTTGTCGAAGTAGCCGCCCGCTGATTGGCCACTACTTCGGGCTGCCGTNGCCGCATCTGTACTCANGGACTTGAAAATGTCCTGAATTTCAACGTCGAATCTAGTCCAATCCTCGGCAACCAGCTTGTTCAAAATAGTCGCCTTGATTGCGTACTCAATGTGACAGAATTGCCTAAATCCGAGCCTCCTCGTTCCCANCTGACAGTCGCCGCAAGCAAGCTCGTTCGTGACAATNGGCCCCTCATTTGCGTCCGCCATAAACCTCTGCCGACTCGCCGCTTGCTGGCGAACTTGATTAGTCTGTTGCTTCGAGCGTCTTGGCAATGGGCTGAAGTTTTCCTCGCTGAAGACCGAGTTTGCCAGGTAGTTGGTGCCTGAGCTCTCGTCCAGCGAGCTCATTTCGTCTGCTGGCCCACTGTCGAGACTAGCAATGGGAGACGCAACCAGCAATTCGTCCGGCCGCTGCCGTCCAGACTGTGCTGGCCGGCTGCGCTGCTTGTTGTAGTCGGACACGAAGCGCTGCTTGCTGTAGCCGGCGTAGGATTGGGGCAGGTAGGCGCGCGATGGGCCGCCAACCTGGTACTCGTCGTCAACCATNGCCTGCAGTCCACCGTCCTGAACGTGCGGCCTCATGGGCACGAGATCATCGTCCTCGTCGAGCGCTGAGCCTTCAAAGTGGTGCCGTTGGCGCATCTGATACCTATAGTAGGGATTCTGTTTCCTTGCTCCATGCGACCAATGGGCATTCTGGAGGCGATGCTTTCGCGGTAAATTGAGCTCATCAGCAGAGTCTCGCTCGTCATCCTTGTCCAAGTCCTGCATACTTTCGCCATCCATTTGATCGGCNGGNTCGAGTTTGTTTCTGTTGAAGCGCGACTGCGAGCTGGATGGCGCTCGCGGCGCCTGAGCTGGCTCATCGTCGTCGCCAGTATCGCTGGCGCCTCCGTTTCCGCTTCCGCCCGCTAAACTCGGCTGCTCGCTCGCTGGAGAAACCTGCGAGCCTGCATCGTTGGCCGAGTGCTCGTCGCCGTCGACTGCCAACGAGGGCTCATAGTTGATATCATTCTCTGGTGGCTCTGCAAGAGAGTATTGTTGAATTTAGTTAGAGGAAAAATGGGCTCTATAAGCTGGTGCGCCACCNAGACTTGTTGTAAGAGTGCAATACTCACTTATGCAAGGCTCTGTAAGCGAGCTCGACTGCTGGTAGCCAGCCGCGCACCGGTTGCACTGGAGGCCGGCCACGCCCTCCTTGCATGGACACTGGCCGCTTGTCTGGTTGCAAACGCGACCGAGCGAGCCGATGGGATGGCAATCGCAGTCTGTCCAGGCACGGTTGGCGCAAGTGCGTGGGTTTAGTTTTGGTTTGTTGGGTGGAGAGGAAATGTGTGCGCGCGCGTGTGTGTTTGTTAGCAAGCGAGCTTAGTATTAGCGAGACACCTGGCGGATAAAGCCCCGGCTACTTACGCTTGCAAGCCTCCTTGTCGCTCATGGGCCTCGAATGGTCGCGAGTGAAGCCCTCTCTGCAGTAGTGGCAGTAGCGGCCTGCTGTGTT
>Ga0058699_1000674_pt1 | contig 10430 bp, 12 predicted proteins | sample AgamicAtPe_FD_55078 | JGI IMG/M metagenome (GOLD analysis project Ga0058699, IMG submission 55078) | Agave microbial communities from Guanajuato, Mexico - At.P.e | ecosystem: Host-associated > Plants > Phyllosphere > Phylloplane/Leaf | place: Guanajuato, Mexico | collected 2012-10-15 | reverse complement strand
TCCAACGGTTGCTTGTTAGCAGGTGCTTGCTAATTTGAATAACCGAGCCTTGTTCTTTCAATCAAAGGGTCTGTTTTGAAGTCACCTTCTTCCTTCTCCGCCATCAAGTTCGTGTGCGTCTGATTGCTTTGAGCGTAAGATCTATGCGCTCTTAAATCTATGCCGGATTTACATAAATTTAGCTAGCATTGTAGCACTTTGGCTCAAATAAGTTAATGAGTAAGTGGGCAGGCGAACGAAGTTGTCTGTTTCAAAGGATTCAATCGGAAACTGCTGCAAGGAGTCGCGGAAAACAAGTATTTAGTGAGGAAGAGGATGAACTCGAATGAGGTAAGGGATGCGGCAATCAAAGGGTGGAAGGGCCTTGGGAGGGATTGCGGGATGAGTCCGGGAAAGGTTGACTTTGCAAGCAACAGGTTTGTCTGGCTGAGAATGGGAGAGCTCGCATTGGCCCTTCGGAGGAGGTGGCGGCGGCGGCGGCGGCGGCGGCAGCAGCAGCGCCTAGCCGAAAGCCTCTGCCCTCTGCGCTGCCTGTGGCCGCCGGTTTTCCTCTTTGGGGGCTGGATTGGCTTTCGAGCGTTTGTGGTGGACGCGTGACGTCATTCTGCGCGCCGACAGCCCAGAGAAAAGGTGGCTTGCTTCGTAGGATCTCCATGCGACCTGGCCGACCTGCAAACAGAGAGAACTCAGCGCGCGGCGACGACGGCGGAGGCAGCAGGAAGCCTCAGCTTGGGCACCTGAATGTCACTGACCAGCCAGTGCGACCAGTGAGTCCACTTATCGGCCAAGAGCCGCCATTAGTTCCGCTCGCACTAAAAGCGAGCAAGCGAGCGAGCGCCATTCCGGCCGCCAATTTAAAGTGGGGCTCAGGTGGACAAATCAAGGGGATTGGCGGCCATTATAACGGTGCGACGTCGCAAGCGCATTCCAGCGCAATTCAAGTGAGCCCCGAGTCGGCTCACTTTCGCATACTTCCACTCTCACATGCTCTCACTATCGGGCACTCTCAGCCGGCGTCCTAGTGGCCGGCCTGGCCACCCTCAAGCCACTCTCGCCCTCCGACCGCCCCCCTCTCTGGCTCCAACTTGCAGCCTAAAAAGCTGAACCAACCTCGTTCAATTTAAGTTGGCCAACATTCCCGCCAAAACTGCCACCTCCACCTCCACCTCCACATCCACTTCAGAGTCCAGCTAATTTCCAATTCCTTCTCCCGGCTCCAATGGATGGCAAATTTCGCGCTGAATACATTTCGCTGGTTTGTCTCCACCTAAGTGGGCCTGTTTGTCTTGAGAGCGCGAAATTGCGTGCGCCAACCATCGAGCAGGCTCAGGCCAACTTTACCTGGCGTCACGCGACCGTTAAATTAATTAGCTAATTTGCATTCGCTATGCAAACACTGGCATCCGAGCGCGACCAGTTTGCTGGCGGCGAGACCACACCACAATGACAGTGGACGTCGCAAGTTTAAAAATGGCAACAACGGCACTAGAATGGGCGGCGCGCGAGTTGAGTGGCTTACGCTCGTCGGCTCCGTTTGCTCGAGGAGAGGCAGCCAGGAACCCAGGAAGCGAGCGTACCTGTCGTGCTGCATTCAAGGTCCGATGACTGGGCGGCGAAATATAATTAGCTCGGTGAATTCACTCTTTAAACGCTCCCTTTGTTTGCCCAATGAACGAACCAAACAAAACTAGACTAAACTGAACTGAACTAAACCAAAACAAACAAACAGACAGAAAACTAGACGGAACACAAAGGGCGCCCCAAACCTGAAAGAACTTGAGCTTAATTTGGCGCCAAGACCAATCAGCGTCCAAACGAGTGTGAGCACCTCCAGAGTGTGTGGAGGCGCTCGCTGAGGCCGCCCCTGCTCTTGCAGACGGGAATTGGAACCTTGGCGGCTCCGGAAGAATCATCGCAACGTCTAAAAGCTTACGCAATGAATCCCGGGCGCTCGGCCATGAAGCCAGCGCTGAACCATACGCTTGGTGGCTCAATGCAAATCCCTTTGTTTGCTTGCCCACTACCGCTTGCCACTGACAACTTAACTGACTCGCAGTACTCTGTTTGGGATCTGTATGGCCAAACAACAGAGTGTTCATTATGCAACGCGCGGTTAGGTTCCGCTGGCCCCCACTAAACGGGCGCTCGAGCTTACCTTGGCGCAGCCCCTCCGCATTCCAGTCTGGTTTTTAGGCTCGAAATCAAGGTCAGCCCCTTTTGGCGACAAAACCCTCCAAGCGCCGCCCAGCTGCCAGCCCCGAGGAGGCCTGCAAGTCTGGCGTCCAGAGCGTGCACTTTGCGCGCGCGCGCGCCCAAAACTCGTGCACAATTCCGCATTGTCGCCAGCCACCTGCTTCCATATCCTGAGCGGCTCCTTCAAAGTTGCGCTCGTGGGTGGGCTCCATTGTTCCCTCTGGCGCCCATTCTAGTTGAACAAGGCAACCAAACTGTCACTGTGATTTAGCCTTGCTCTTAGGCGAGCGGCTTAGATCAAAACTAATTCGCCCCCTCTTGTTCGCGCTCTTGTCTACTAGATTAAATTTAGCCCGCAACTCGAACCAGGTGCGAACCTTTTCGGACTCTCATTTGTCAATTTGATCGAGTAAAGTTGGTTTGTTTCCTTCGCTTGTTTTAAGATGGAGCGAGATCAAACAGATTCGAAGTTTCAAGTCGAATGAGGAGAAATCGAAGCTAAATTTAAGCCCGAGTTTTGGACGCAAAATCGAGGAAGATCAGTATGCAATCTGTTGCAATTCTCGCCACCCTGCTCGTCGGCCTCAATGCCGCCCAATGGACGAGATCGGCGCGCGACGAAAGTCGTTTGGCCGAGGGAAGGCAGCGAGAGTTTGTCGACAAGTGGACGGCGAGCGGCGCCAACCTGAGCGCAAGCAGTGAGATGTCACCTGAGGCCAGAGAGCCGACGCCTTCGTCCTACATTCCGCCAGTTGCAACCGCGAGGACAAGCTCAAACGGAACGAGTGCTGTTCGGGTGGACAGCAGAAGGGGCCGCTTGGTGGCCAGGATGCAGGGCAAGCGGCAGGCGGACGCGAGCGCCAGTTCCACAAGCAAACGCAACGAGGATCCCTGGTTCCTCGACCAGGCCCCCTACCCGTTACAACCATACAGGTTCGTCTACAACATCAAGGGTAAGAACGGCCAAACGGAGCAGTATCGCCAGGAGGTGGGCGACGGCAAGTTTCTCTCGGGCAGCTACGGCTACGTGCTGCCCGATGGGATCTATCGGCACGTCGACTATGTGGCCGACGATCGGGGCTTTCGGGCGTTCATTCGAACAAGCGAGCCAGGAACGGCAAACGAAAATCCAGCCAACGTTGTGATCAACTCAAACCCAGTCGCAATTCCAAGCGCCGTTGGCCGCTTCGAGCCAGACCAGTCTCGTCNCCAGACGTACGGTCAGAATCAAGCGGAGCAAAGCTGGCCCCAAGCGGCAAGCCCAATTTCGAGNGACNTTGGTCTCGCTCGCCGGCCGCCCGGATCCATCGTCAGCACGCCGCTTAGAAATTTTACCTCCTACACCTTCACCAGCACTCCAGCTCCAGTGGCGCCCCTCGCGGCCTTCAGCCCGCAACTGTTGGGCGAGCCACAGGCGGGCAGCAACAATGTCTCCGCGCTGAGAGCTAGCGCGCTTGCGCTTGGCCCCGGCCAGTGGGACGAGGAGTCGGCCATTCGAGTGAGGAAGCCGCTACAGGTGCAGCAACCCCGACTGCCAACCCCCGCAACGCGCCAACAGTACCCGAGCCAGCCGAGCAGCCTCGACCGGCTGGCCTACCTGTCGGCCGGCCTGAACCAGCAAAACCAAGCAAGACAGCAACAGCAACTGCAGTTCACCACCCAAGCCGCCACCACGAGCCGAAGACCTCTTGACTTCAGCCCCATAAGCTCGCGCTCCGAAACAAACAGGCTCGCCTACGACCGGCCCTTTGGAAGCCGCGACGAGTCGGCCAGCCCAAACAAGCTAGCCTACGACAACAACCACCTGCTCCATCCCGACCTCCCCTACCTGTCGCTCGAGAGGGCGCGCAATCTGGCCAAGCTGAGCCGGCTGAATGCGGCCGCCCGCGGCCTCCCCTACGTGCGGCCACTAGCAAGTGGTCCGCTCGAGTTGGGCGCCCTCAATGGAGTCTCGATGGGACTCTCGGCCAACATTTCGCCGCTCGAGGCTTCCTCGTGGTCGCATTCGAGCCGCCAGGAGGAGCGCCATCAGTCCCACCATCAGCGGGCGCAGGAGCAAGAGCATGAGAGTGGGAAGCAAGAGGCGGGTGGAAACAAGGCGCAGGTTTACGCGCGAGAGCATCACAGCGGCTCCAAGTCTGGCTCTGGGCGCGAGTTTGAGTTCCACCAGCGCACTGGCGGCCCACTGCCGCCGCCACCGCCGCCCCCCTTTGCGAGCCAGCCGATTGGGCCGGATGTAGCGGGCGGCGGCTCGCGCGCCCGCTTGCAGGCGCCCTACTCGAGCTTCGTGCACCAGCACAAGGCCAGCGCCGAGCAGCCAGAGCCGAGAGAGTTGGCGCCCCAGCAGAGTGAGCCGGCGCTAAGCTCGCCGGCGCCGCCCCTGCCGCCGGCGCCCCCAAGCGCGCCGACGCCGCCGGAGGAGCCGGGCCAAGAGGGGCAGAGGGGCAGCACGGCCGCTGCGTCCGACTCGGAGCGGGCGGCCCAAGCAACGAGGGCGGCCGGCGAGCAGGGTTCGGCCGGCGGCGGCCAGGAGGAGGCCAAGCAGCAGCAGCAGCAGCAGGTTGAGCGCGCAAACGAGCCCAAGGGCTCCGTTAAGGGCGCCAGGGACGCGGACTCAGCCGCAAGCGACGCCCCCACCGAACTCGAACTCGGGGCCGACGGTGAGATCTGTGCGAATGCCGGCCGAGTATCGCTCTAGTTTGCTCATGAACGACCTGAGAGGCATGCAGAACGTGCTCGGCTTGCCTCAGCCGCCGAGGCTGCAGCACCAGCCACTCCAAGCCGAGCTGCCGCTTGACCACACGCTCGAGGCTCGGATGCGCCACCTTGAGGCGCTGGTTGGCTCGAAGGGCCCACTGGCGGGCGGCTCTGCGGGCCAACAGCAGGCGTCAGTGCAGCGCTCGGTTGCGGTGAGCGCGCTCGGCAAGGAGCTTTCGCGGGCGCGTTCGAAGGGGCCGAAGGAGGCGAAGGAGCCGAGTTTAGGGGCCAGGTGGACGAGCGTTAGCACTGGGCCCGTGAGCAAGCTTTCGGGCGGCTGGCCCGAGTTTGTTGAGGCCGAGTTTGGGCTTGGGGGCGCAAATGGAACCTTTGACGCGCGCAGACTGAGCGGCGGCGGCGGCGGCTCGAGCAAGCTGGCGGCCGCAAGATTGCAGGCGGAGAAGGTGAGCGAGCTGGAGAAGTTTCAGCAACGACTTAGGACGCAACAGCTGCTCTTGGAACAGGCGAGGAATTCGACCGAGCGGCCGGCAGCAAACAAGCGGCCTCAAGTGGACAGGAGTCAACAGGTGCTTGCGGGCGGAATGAACTCGCACGTGAAGTACGACGAGGAATCCGAGTCTGGAAACCAAATTGATGGCCGGCCGCTCGCTTTCAAGGTGCTCGAGGCGACTAGCGCCGAGTTGGGCCGCTTGAAGCGCGCCAAGGAGCCGGCAGCGGGCGGCGGCGAGCAGGCGCGCAGCCTGACAGTTGCTGACTCGAACCAGTTGGCGGCCGGCAACTCGTCGAGGAGCGCGCAAAGTGGCGCCGAGAGGCAAACTGTTAGCGAGTTTGCCAGGCAAATCCAGCACTGGCCTTCGTTGGCCGCCGGCCGCTCGCTCGGAGGGCCCGGCGCAAACGGGAGCCGGCCCAGTGTTTCCGCTGCTGGCGCCGATAGCAGCGGCAGCAGCAGCAGCAGCAGCAACAACAACAACAACAACAGCGCCGCCAACACCATCAACCTGGACTTTATAAACTCAGTGACGGCCCTGTCGACGGACCAGGTGAACCCGTTCGCGTTGGCAAGCGTGAATCCGGCAGTGCGGCGCTCGGCGGCCGCAAGCAGACTCTCGGCGCACAGACTCGATGGGGGCGGCTCGACGGGTTCCAATCCTGTTGGCGTTGCAACCTCTGCGGCGCGCTACTTGAGCTCGCCCGAGCTGCTGAGGGCGCTCGAGGAACACGAGCGGCGCAACACGAGCGGCCGGCTGGGCAGCCTGCTCGGCCAGGCGGTCCCGAGCGGCTGGCCCAGCAACCACCGCATGGCCCCGGCCGAGGAGGCCGAAGTGGGCGGCCACCTGAGGGCGCCCAGCTCGGCCCCGCGAGANGAGAGGAGCCAGCCGAGCGCCAGCGCCAGTATCAGCAACAGCGACGGCTTCGAGGTCAGAGATCGTGCATTGAAAGTGGACGAGGGGCGCTTCTACGAGGTTGTGTCGGGTGCTGGGCAAGCGGGCGAGCCGTTCGCTTCGCGCGCCTACCATGCTTTCAGGGGTTAGTGTTTGCGCCACCATGAGCACTCTCTCACGCACTTGGCGCCAACTAACAAACCTCTCACCTGTCCTCCTCCTCCTCCTCCTCCAAACCTCCAATCAACTCGGAACCAACGACGGCCAATGAATGCGCTCGGCTTGGCGGCGCCCAACAGACGCTCAGCTGTCAGTCGCTGCAATTTGAGGCGAGCGAGCAAAGGAAGCTCGGCGCTGCAGACTGAACACGACCTCCTCTTGGCGCGCTCACGAGAGAGGCGGCGGCCGGCGGCGAGCAAATGGCTCCGGCCGCCATTCCCACTGAACGACGGCAAGTTTGCGGGGCCAAGCTGATTTGCATTCTGCGCTCTCGCTTGTTTGCGCGGATACGCGAGCAGTTGGATAGGTGCGAGCAGTTTGCGCGGCCCCGAGTTGCTCGCCGCCTCTCTTGCCGCTTCCATTGCCGCCGCCGCCGAGCAAGACAACGAGCGGGCGAGACAACAACAACAGCAGCAGCAGCAAGACGGCCGAGCGCGCTCAAATGCGAAAATCGTGCCCCGCTCGCAATTGGAAGCCAGCCAGAGCAGGCTTGCAATCAGATATGGAGGGCGGAGGAGCGCAAATTGGCCTGGAGAGATATTTCAATCAGGGGACTGCTTTCACTGGCCGGATTGGCCCTTCGTCAGGGCGGAAGTGGAGGTGGAGGTTGAAACTGAAGCTGGAGTTTGAGCTGGCAAGCTGGCAAGCAAAGCCGACAGTTGGCCAGCTCGAGCTCCTCCGCGCTGGTGGCTAATAAACTGCGATTAACGATCCACTAAACAGACCGCCTCTCAGGGCCAAGGAGGGCGGCTAAATAAAGCGAGCCGGCCGGCCCACCTTTGTGGCCTCACGCCGGCCGACTCAACTCGAGCGCCACTCAAACAGGCAGCTGGCCAACTGGCTCCTTTATCGCCCCGCTTAGCTCGTCCCCATTTCGCCCTGCCTCACCTGCCTGGCCCAGTTGGTGCCAGTTTTTGCGCTTCGCTTGAGCGCAAAGACAACAAATTTGCCTATCGCAGCCCGAGGGCCAGTTAGCCGAGCAGCTGGCCGCCAAGCTCGCCCATTAGCGGCGCTCGTTTGTTTCCATCCGGCGCTCTCCTCTCCTCTCTACCTGCCGGCCCTGCGAGCTACCTGCGCTCTGGGCAATTAATCGGCCTGCCGGCCAACGCGCCAGAGCGGCCGCGCCCGACGAGCCCGCCGCCGGCGCTCGGCCAGCCAGCCAGCGAGCCTCCGATTGCGGGCTGATAAATCAATGAGCGGCGCCGACTTGATCAATTGAACGGCGCCGGCAGCTGGGGCCAGCCGGCGCCCCGGCCGAAGCGGCGCGGCCAACAATTGCGCCCCACTCTCGATTGGCCGAGACGCGATCATAAATAATGCGAGCGGCGTAATCATTGTTGCAACTCACCTCAACGCAACCAGCCGCCGCCGCCCTCCGCGGCGCCGAAACGAGGAGACAGGTGGAGGCTAACAGGCGGGCGGCAAATGGAGCTCGGGCTTGGCGTTGGCCGGCCCAGGGCCAATGAATCTTCCGCATTCCTGGCCACTTGTTGACGCGCGAGCAAGAGCGTTTATTTGCATACACGGCGCGCAGTGAGCAAGCGCCGGCGCCGCCCTGGCAGCTCTCGCGCCACCGGGGACGCGCGCAGGTGAGCGGCCAGTATCGCTAGTGTTTGAGCTCGCGAGTGGGCGCCAATTGACGCCGCCGCAGCCGCCGCAGCCAAAATGCATGCGTGTGGCTAACGACGCTCGCCCGCCAGAGCAAGCGGCCCCCGCGCGCCAAATTCCGAGGTGCAAGACTCTGCAAGGCGAGCGCCGCCGCCGCCGCCGCCTGGAAGATCCAAGCGGCGGCGAGTCGGCCAAACTCGGCCCAACTTTGGTGGCCGCGCGAAGAGTCAACTCGGTTTCTGGGCTCCGGAAAGGAGGAAAAGCGGGAGAGAAGACAAAGGTGAGCTCGGTGGAGCGCAAATAAAGGGATTCCAAGCGGGCAAGTGCGGCTAGCGCGCAGTTTGTGCGTGTGCGGGCCGCTTGAGCCAGTCTTGGTGGCCGGTTTGTCCGCCTGTCAGCGGCGCCCGCCAGCTCCACGGGGGCCAACTGGGGCGCCGGCGGTGGCCTATGCATAATTAGAGGGACGCGTCTGCTGCTGCTGCTGCTGCTGCTGGGCCAACGCGGCGGCCGGCCTGGACGGAAGGCGGCGCCAATGGGGCAGCAACTGGACCATATGGAGGGCATGTGAGCACGACACATCCTCCTCGAGTGGCGCCGGTTTTAGTTGGAGTTGGAGGAGGAGGAGGCGGCGAGCAAAGCCATATAAATGGCGCTCGCCGCGGCCGAGTTTATTGACTCGCGTTTGCCGCCCGCCTCACCTGGCCGGCGTTGCGAGCGCGCCGGCTCAGCTTGAAGCGCCGCAGCTCCAACTGCGACCGGTCGCCTGTCCCCGAGCGACAATTTGCGCGCGATCAATCGGAAATTATCGCCCGCTCTGCTGGCTAGCGGCGGAGGGGCGCCGCAATCGGCTTTGGGGCTTGGATGTGTAATGCGATTAGGCCCAAACTGGGCCGAGTTGCGCGCAAAGCCAACTTGGAGCCACTTCCGTGGCCCAGATGCGAGTTCGAGTTTCACGGCGCCGCTCGCTCTCGAGCACAAGCGCGCAACTGGCGCCTTCGCGGCCGAGCAAACAATTCGCCACAGCGAGCGAGCGAGAGAGAGAGGCCATGATGAGTCGTTGGAGGCGGATTGATGGAGGCCGAGGAAGCGGCGATGGCCGCGGCGCCACTCCATGAGGCAGCAGCGGCGGCGGCGGCGGCGGCCAGAGGCTCGCGCGAGCCGCAAAGTTTGCACAAAACTCGTGAACTCTTAACGACCGGAAAGGGAAATAATAACTCCCCTCTGCTGCTCCTCCTCCTCCTCTTGCCGCTCTGGGCGCGCATTTGCAGCCAGCCCTCGATTCAATTGTTCGGCCGGCGCCAGGCTGCCGAGCGAGCGCAACACTGGGAAATTCAATTAGCTTGGGCGAGGAGTCGCCGCCTGGGTGTTTGGCGAGCGCAACAAGTGGCCACTTGTTGCGCTCGAATTTGGCCTCCCACTCGAATTTGGAGAGGCCGAGAGGTGGAGGAGGAGCAGCAGCGAGCGCTTCCAAGGAGCGCCAAGGAGCCTCCAAAGGTGCGCGCCTCTCCCGCGAAGTGTTCCGGCTGCGCGCGACTCAATTGCGCAATTACGAGCCCCGCGTAGGCTATAAAACAAAGGCCGGCGAGCGAGCGCAGGTGATTGATTTTTCTGGCGCGCTAACCTTGGGGTTGCGGGGGCAGCGAGCGGTGCGAGTGCAGCCCTTGCCAGTGCCCTTGCAATTCCCGTTCCCACTCTCGTTTCGGCTCAAACTCTCAGACTCGGACGATCTCTCGGGCCGCCGCCGCCGCCGCCGCTGCTCCTCTCTCTCGCTCTCGCTCTGCGGCCAGCTGCTCCTGCTCGGCGCGGCCCACTCGCATGTTTCCACCCTCGAGCGGCGCCAACTGGAGGCTCTGCCGCCGGCTGAGCCAAGTGGGCTGCACCTGGCCGGCGCCATCGCGCACCGCCGGCCGCGCTTGATTGATGTTGGCCCGCTCGCAGCCAGCGCCGCGGATGGAGCTGCAGCCGCCGCCGCTCGGAGGGCCGCTGAGCTCTCAATCAGCGCCGAGCCACCTGTTCCAAGGGCGGCGCGAGCCCCCAGACGGGCGAGCAAACTCGCCCGGCTCCCAAGTGTCGGCCTGAGCGGGCGGGCGGGCGGGCGCGACGCTCGGGCAAGTGGGCGCCGGCTGAAAGGGAGCCGAGCGCTGGTATCGGAGCCATCTCATCGCTTTGCTCGTCGTTTGCGTGATCTATGACCGATAGCTGCTTGCTGGTGTCTGTTTGCGGCCACAGCGTTGCCTCGGGATGCTCCTGCCTCGGCCATCGAGCTTCGGCCGCTCTCGTTGGGCCAGCCAGCCAGCCAGCCAGCCAGCC
>Ga0058699_1000672_pt1 | contig 10440 bp, 8 predicted proteins | sample AgamicAtPe_FD_55078 | JGI IMG/M metagenome (GOLD analysis project Ga0058699, IMG submission 55078) | Agave microbial communities from Guanajuato, Mexico - At.P.e | ecosystem: Host-associated > Plants > Phyllosphere > Phylloplane/Leaf | place: Guanajuato, Mexico | collected 2012-10-15 | reverse complement strand
TAAGATTGAATGCCAACGGGCGGCTCCCTCGCCCACTGGCGGCGGCGGCGGCCAGGCAGGTGAGCACGCGCGCGTGAGCCAGGCGGGCGAGTGCGCGCGCCTAGTGTAGGGGTTGGGGGCGAGGCTTGCTGGCGGCCAACGCTAAATTTGTGCCCGAGCGGATCCATAATAAGACTTGTTCGCCACTACCGCCAGCAGCGGCAGCGGCAGCGCCGCCGCCACAAGCAGAGGCAAGACAGCCGGGCTAGCTTGGCGAGCCCGGCACTGGGCTAGGCTGGTTGGTATTCAAGGTCAGCGGCTTGTTGCGCTGCAGCCGCCGACTCTGGCCGCCTGACAGGCGCTCGTGCTCGCCTGCGCCGGCTCGCAGCCCCCTCGCTCGCTGCTCGCACAAGCGGCAGTGGCGCAACAAGCGACGACGCAAGCGAGGCGCCACCGACAACAATAACAACCAGCAACNGCAACAACAACGACAACCAGCGCCGCTCTCGCACAGCGCCCAGAGCCGGCGGCTCGCGCAGGCGGCCCGCGCTCGGCGCCGCACTTCGCGCGCCCATCGCAATTCGCGAGCAACCGCCGCCAGCCATGGCAGCGGCAGCACTGTTAGCCTGAGTAGCATGGACTCAGGCGGCCCGCTGGTGAGGGCTAGGCAAAAGTTGTCCAACTTGCCAGTGCGCAAGCGCGCGGACTCAAGCCGGCCTGGCGGCGCCAAGGCATCGCCGCCGCTGCACTGGCGTCGGCGCCGCAGCGCCAGCGGACTGCACACACAAGCGCGCGCATAGTGGGCGAGAGGCGACTTTATTGTGGCTCGCTCGTTCGTTCGATCCTTCGTCTGGTTCGTTCGTTCCTTCGTTCGTTTGGCCGCTTGCTCGCTCGCTCGTTAGCTCGCCCGCTGGCTCGGCCGCTCTCGCTGAGACTGCTTGTGTGTGTGTGTGTGTGTGTGCGCGCGCTGAGAGCGAGAAAGGCAGCTCAAAAATAGTAAGCTCGGCGAGAGTGAGAGCGAGAGCGAGAGTGAGCAAGAAGGAGGCGAAATAGTGGCGGCAGTAGGAGCAGCGGCAGCAACAGTATGCAACAAGTTGCCTCCTATGCTTCCAACAGGTCCAGAATGAGCCAGAGAGTTAGAGGCAGCGAGAGCTAGACAGTTCCACCGCCGACCGGCTGACTTCTTTCTCGCCAGCCAACCAGCCAGCCCCTTCACGCAAACAAGAGGAGACGAGCGAGGTTTCACAATCGAGCCCGAGAGGCAGAATGGAGAAGTGAGCCGAGAGTGGCGAGAGATTCGCGGATTGATGTTGTTGTTGTTGTTGTCTTCGTCGTTCTTTGCCTCTCCCAAGACCAGAGCCAGCGAGCGAGCGGTCAGCGAACCAGACGGCCGAGGCGAAGAAGGAGGAGGAGAAGAAGTTTGGAACCCGATTGGCGGACGAGAGTAGGTTTGCGAGATCACTGGCACTGTGGCTTTGCGAGCATAGGAGCTAGTAGCCGTTTGTTCGGTTGTTCTAATATTATTTCTCTCGCTCTCAACCGACTCAATTCAGCGCAATCATCATCATTATTATTATTACTATTATTATTGTTTCACCGCAGCCGCCAATATTGTCATCATTGCTACCATCATTATTAATCTTATTATTTGTCGTCGGGTTGCAACTAACGAAAGTGAAGTGAGAGTTTTAAACGCCAACTTGGAGCCTAGAGAGGACGAACGAGCGCGTTTCCACCAAAATGGTTGTCCAACATCAACATCAGCACCAGCTACACGCGCACCAAGTCAACAACTATCACCAGCACCACCACTTTCCGCCCAGTAGCAGCAATAGCAGCAGCAGCAACAGTAGCGGCAGAAACAGCAGCAACAGCAACACCAGCCTCGGCTGTCTAGGCATCAGCGCAACAATCGGCGGCCCTCAAGCAAACCACCACTTCAATAATAATCACCATCACAACCAGCACCAAGTGCTCCACCAGCAACACCGAAGTCGCCACCAAACGGGCGCAAGCCTGGTTAATTCTCATTTTACACACAGCCATTTTAGCAACATCAGCGTCCCCCGAAATTCTCACAAAAATCGTCATCATCATCTTAATTTATCATCGTCAACTTCATCATCAACTTTATCCTCCTCGGCCTCCTCAACCTCCTCGGCATCGTCACTTTCGTCGCCAGCTAATTCGTCCCACTCCCCAGCAACTACGGCCGCTGTTGTGGCCGCCGCAGCTTCAGCAGCGGCTGTGGCGCCAGCTACGCCTCCATATCAACAGCACCACCAACATNACGCGCACCAGCACCACAATCAGCAACAACAAGTGTCGCAAAACTCATCTAGATATAAGACCGAACTTTGCAGGCCATATGAGGAGAACGGAACCTGCAAATATGGAGAAAAATGTCAATTCGCGCACGGACTTGGAGAACTTCGAACTTTAACTAGACATCCAAAGTACAAAACAGAATTCTGTCGCACTTTTCACACAACCGGCTTCTGTCCCTATGGACCTCGTTGTCATTTTATACATAACAGTAAGACAACGACCTCTGCAAGTGTAAGCCAGTCCATTGGCTCTCTAGGGAATTATGCCTCCTTTGAAAGCGCCGGCCACTCCACTGGGGGTTCGCCTTCAACTTCTCCAATATCCTCGGCGGCCTCCACTAACAGTGGCTGTAGCCCTAGCATTAACCACAACGGGACTCTACCAGTCTCATCTGCCTCCTCCATGGCGTCATCCTCATCCTCCTCCTCGGCATCATCATCCTCTTCATCCTCTTCATCATCATCATCCTCAAGCGCCTCTTGCACTTCCACTCCGTCCAATCGTCTGGTTGGCCACTCGCCACTTGACCCATACAATGCACTAACCAATCTCAGCGGCGACCATACCTGTTCAAGCAATAGAAACAGCAATAGCAATAGCACTGGTAGTCGAGCAATCGGAGAGGACTTTCAACATGTTGCAGCCGAAGCTCAGGCGGCTTCTCATTTCTCTGCAGCGCGGAGAAATGAGATCGAAGAAGTTTCTCAGCCAACAGGTTGCGCAAACGAAACCCAGAGGTTGTATTGGCTTCACTCTCACATAACTGAGGGTTCACGATGGCCGCCCGCAATCTGTGCCAGTGGACTCATCAGTGGCAGGCGAACTTGGCAGATGCAAGCCTAACTCTATGCAAGCGGGGGTTGCACACGCAGGCTTGCAGCTGTCTCTTTCTCCAGATGCTGCAACTAGTGAAAAGAAAGAGGAGAAAGGCCGTTGGCCGCCATTCGTCCTCTGGCTCGCCACCTCTTACCTTTCCAGTGACTCCTTTAAGCTCTGCATGGTCCCTCTTACCTGTTCCCTCGGACAAACGGGCGGACGAACTGCAGGCAAACCGAGGTAAAAGGTATGAGGCTAGCGGTTCGAGGCAACTTCAGGCTGGCAAAGGCGATCACAGTCTGTCAGTCAGAGTGCTTGCCGGCCANTGGTCGGTTAGCAGCGAGTTAATACCAGCCACCGGCCACTGCCGAGCTTCGCAGCAGTCAAGTGCGCCGTAATGCATTCACATTCTCTTGACCTGAATACCACTCCAGGCGCAGATTGAACTGTAAAGCATGCAACAAACAACTGAAAGCTACGATAACGACTACCACCACTGCTACATCAAGCACAAAGAAACCAGCTAACCAAGAGCTTGGTGTGGTGATGACGCCGGCCGCAGTTCACAATTGTACAACTTTCACAATAAAGAACGAAAGGAGGCAAGCTTTCCACTTTAATTCATCGACGCTTGCTACGTTACTATTGCTACTGGGACTGTTGTTGTGGCTGCATGCTATTATTGGAGTCTGACTCGGAGTTCAGTTTTGTCCAGAGATCNTCGTAATTCAATTCCCATCCTTTGAAAACGTTCAACTTGGACAAGTTAATCTTATAGAATGTCAGTTCTTGCGTTACTAGCCAGCGCTGCGGGCCTGCATCGTTGTTGATGTTGAGCCTACAAAGATGCGTCATTAGAACGTCCTTGAATGTATTGTTGATCTTCAAAAATAATAACCTCAGCTCATCAGGAGGCAGAACGTCTTGGATATTGTCATGCAGGCGCATCAGATGTTGAGCCACAGCACTGAATTGTGGAGATGGAACTGGAGGCCTCGCCTCCCACTCCTGTAACTGCAAACTAATCACATCCCTCACTATCGAGTTAACTCGCTCTGGTATCTTGGCAGCATGGTCCTCGTAAGATAATTTAATTTCATCGAAACGTCTCAATCGATTGTAGTCGGGTAAAAGCTGTGAAAAGTGCCGATGAATGGCAGGTATCAATAGGATTATCAATTTAAGGCTTCGTTGCGAAACAACTAAGCTTCTTGTTGTTATAGTTTTCAATCCTGCTACTTGTATAGCACCAGCACTGTAAACCAAATGATATGTTTTAGAATTGTATAATTGAAGAATCTTGAATAAATGTTCCAATATCTCATCANTTAGAGGTTTGATTTCTTGAGCGCANTTGCAATAATCGATCACTATTCTAGCTAAGTTTATCACAGAGTTGACGATGACATACGTGCTGCCACCAGCCGATACGTAATTCAGCTTCCTAACTTGGCTCGGCTTTAGCTGGTTAGTGGTCACATGAAGAGATGATACAGTCTCTGGATTGGTGTTGCCTGATCCGTTTGATTGATACTTGTTTAGATTTTCTAATTCTATGTTCGAGATGGCATCACTGGGAGCTCTTGAATGTTCTCTAGAACTCTGACCTGATTGCGAATGATACTGCGAATCTAGAGTATATGTATCGCTGATGTTCAAATTCTCATCAACTAACATGCTAACTAGTCGTTGGAAGTCATGAGGGACAGATTCAACCATTTTCCATTGTTCTATATCCAAAATTGACTCAATCCGTTTCTTACGTTCTTCATGAAACTTGATGACAAACTTTTCAAGCGCCACAAACTCCTGATGCATCATTGCTCCGATTTCTCTTTCAATCTCAACTAACTCAGACTCTAAATGTTTCAAACAAGACACTCTGGGTAACTCTTTGCGTAGCTTAGCCCGGGATTTGGCGATCAGTTCCAAGGCTCCATTGTAGTCGGAAGTGGATAACAGCAGTTGTATCATAGGTGGTACCTTGCACATTTCGGCTATTCCCTTGAGTGNATCGAGTACAGTTTGGGCATTATTTCTCGACTTACTCAATTGAATATTCTTCATATTGGGCATTATCAAGGTCTCATTCAATTTGGAACATTTGCTCCTCAGACTAGTCACGCTTTTGATTGCTAGCGATAGTTCATCCATTACAGAGTCTACTGATGACATCACTTGAAAGAAATCCCCAGAACGGTTGCTTATCTGACTTGCCAGCCTTTCCTCAATGATATCCAGGTAGTCGGTTAGTTTTTGTTGCAGGTCTTTGAGTTGGCCCTTAGTCAGCAGTCGACCGAAATAATCATCATCCTCTTCTGGCCTAACATGTTTCTGCACATACCCTGAGTTCACTGTGGAAACCACTTTTGTAAATGTGTCAAGATTTGATAAATCGAAATCCTCTGACATGAATATCTCGGGCACATCAATTTTATCTTGCTTTTCTCGATAGTTGTCTTCATTCTCTCTCAGCTGAGCCTCAGTTTTAGCCTCAATTTTCTTAATTTGCTCACGCTCCTCNAGTCTAACGACGTAGTTGGCGAGTTTGGCTTTAATATCAGAGTCCTGCTTGCCTCGCATTGTTGGTCTAGGGCGTGAGAAACTCGAGAATGTATGATTCCAATCGCGCCTGAAGACATGATCATATTGTTTACTGGGATCAACTAATGCTGACACAATATTTTGAGCCGAATTAGTTATGTTCCAGCGCGTTGAATTATCCATATGATGCCTTGACCTAATCACGAGTTGTCATATTGGTGCTATTTAGTATTATTCTGGTAGATGCCGACCAAACTCGATTAAAACAGCCCATGTTATTATCAGCAGGTAGGAGATTCGATCCCGGAAGGATACTGTATGATCACACGAGTANACTCTCCTATATGGCCTGATGGTCTAGTGGTATGATTCGCCGTTCGGGTCGGTGAGGTCCCGGGTTCAATCCCCGGTCAGGCCCATTTTTTGCGATGATTTGCATTGCAATTCATTCATCAATACTCCGAAACCGGTTTGTGCCCACTTCAGAGGAATTAGCGAGCGCAGGTATCAAGGATATTTCCNGTATCACTGAATATCAATCGAAAAGAACAATTAATACNATCCCGCTAAGCTCTTTACACCTTTCTGGCACACAGGTGGGCGTGTTGCGAGTCGGGCTGTAGGAGACCACTACGCACAATCAATCAGCTGACTCATTGTTTAGCGACAAACTTATAGATATAACAGTGCTGGTATTGCATAGTTATACAATCACAGATGACCCGACTATCATTATCGAGTCGTCGAGATGGGTCTTATCACAAGTCGGCTTAATTTTGAGAATTTACAAGCAGACAGACGAGGATCTCAGCATGACGAAACATTTTATAGTTATGCGTCGAACAAGAACTGTTTCAGCAACTACTTTGTAATGGGAGGCGAACGATTTGAAGTGAAGGATCCAGACTATCTGTTCGGCGACAACTGCGACCTGAATTTCCTCAGTTGCACTAAACCTAATTCATTCCCCTACAAACAAGCTCAGAAAGATCTATTGGCTAGCTTGAATACAAAACAAAGAGTAACAAGTAAGGTTTCTAGTCGAGTTCAAACACTTGGCTCCCAGATAAATATTCTGGCCGGCCGTGGTCGAACGCATTCCTCGAGAAAGCAAGATGCCCAAACTCAAACGTTACATGATTCTAAAGGGACCTCCAAAGGCATAGAATCATCACGACCGCTGGTACTGTTTGTAAATATCAGAAAGGAAACTTTGCGGTTAGTCAAAGCTTCAACAGTTTGTACAACTGATCGTGATTCAAATAGCTTAAAAAGCTCAAACTCTGTACACGTCATCGAACAAATAATACCTAGTGTTAGTAGGTCAGCTGTGGAACATTCAACGCTGAAATGTCTTGATTCGTCAGCGTCCCATCTCCAACCCCAAACAAAGAATGCAAGCCNGCAGCTGGTATCGATGTCCACGGACAGAAGACCGAAGAATTTATTTCCATATCACAACGAAAATGAAGTGTATATAAACGATACCACGGCGACGTCTGACTCCTCAACAAGAAATGTGGAACCTGATGTTGGCTCTTTATTATCTGCGATCTCAAGTAGTAGAAGCGGGTATACATCTATGAAAGAGGATGCAAATCGCACTGACAGCGATGAAGAAGAATTCAAAGATGCCTTGAATGATACAGCAAACCTCTCCATCCTAGATGAAGACGACGATGATAATAGTTCAGAAAAGACTCAGCAAAAAAGCTCATTGCTGAGAGAAAGCAAACAGATTACCTTGGATACTCGTGATGCAAAGACTGCAATAGGAACTCGGGACAATATAGACGTAAGCAACTTTAGTGATATCAAACCAATTATAGCTGATGGTAGCTGTGATGGTGACGAAAATTTAATCAAGTATTCAACTCCGAGGAGCGAGAGACGAGCGGTGAACTCATCGAGCAAAGGTTCAGATTCACTCCTCAAAGCAACCAAGACTGCACAAGAGTCGTCAGCAAGTAGGGCCTACAATATTGAGTTCAATTTCGACGCAGAAGTCGATTGTTCTATCAGGATATTCTACTTCTGTACGAGAGAGATAACCTCAAATGGGATAACTTACAAACCTAAGCATCCAACCTACAGGTCCAAAGTATATCACTATAAAAAAGGTATAAACCAAAAATTTGAACAGCAAGATCATACTTTTCAACCTTATTTGTTTGATGAAGATCTGCTCATTTACAAACCTCTAGACGCAGACGGAAACTACAATTCCGGTGCTGTTTTCCCCATTGTGATCCACTGCGCTGCCCTTGAAGGCCAGACACCAAGACAGTCGCACTCTCTTGTTGCAACAATAGAGAGGAGCCAACTTGACGATAGCTATTCCATCAAACCATTGAAGCAGTTAATATTTGCGGATGGCGTTCATTATATATTGCAGGACATATATGGAATAGAAAATAAACAACTAGCTGCGAACCCCTCGCATCGGCTGTCTAATACCAAAGATGGGTCAGACGCCGATTCAAGGATCAAGAACAAATCGAATTCATTGCAATCGAATCTGAACCGAAGCAATCTCAACCTTAGCGATAGTGTCTCCATTGCGAGCTTGACAAGTGTGACATGTTTAAGTAGACAACTTCGAGCAAGTCATGGTAGCAACCATTACAAATCATCAACAGGTGAGAATGCTTTTGAATGCGTGATTTGTATGAGCGAGGAAAGAGACACCATGTTGTTGCCATGTCGACATCTTTGTCTCTGTAGTTCGTGTGCTCAATCACTCAGATATCAGGCGAGCTCTTGCCCCATCTGTCGGTGCCCCTTCAGAGCAGCGCTCAATTTTAGGCCTGTCCCACAGCGTTCTCGTCCGTCAGCATCCTCAGCCAAGACAAAACCACTTGTCTCTGCATCAACCCCTGCTATGTCCGCTAGCCCGACGAGAGCTAAACATGATAATCAAAATCTGAGCACGGAAAAGGGTGATAACGTTTCAAGGAAGACTCATCAATCAAGGCCAAATGACGNGTGCGTCAAGTNTGAGGACGAAACAAGGCGAGAGAGTGTAACGACCTCAACGACACCCTTGTTGTCGCCCCCACATGACGTATATGTCAACATGGACGGTATTTGCTGTGAAAACGNTGGCGCAGCTTCCTCCCTGGTGCCAGAGAGCTCTAGCGGCCAGTCAAACTGTGGAGTTGTTGTCATAGTCCAGAGTGGCTCAAGATCAGTTTGCAACTCACGGGCTGAAGACCGTGAGGTTGGGAGCATGTATGAAAATGGAAGTTTAGAAATGAGACCTTTGAATGTGTCCTGGACCAAGAGCCCTTCTTCTCAATTGCCTCCCTGACGAGAGGCTTGTGAAGAGTCTTGAATTGAAAGTCGCGCCTTCAATCCTGCTTCCATCTTCTCAGCTCAAGTGAGTTGAGTGCTACAACTTGCAAGATCCTAATCATCTTGCCATGCGAGACACTTGTGCGCCTATTCAACGAGCCTTCACATGGTCTTATGCACCTTACAATAAGACAGCCGACGAGTTGGGTGGGAGTATATTCAAAATTTAACTTTATTTCAGCCGAACCTAATTTTTTATCACAATTTCTTCGGTAAATTTAAGCTCAATAAACTAATCGAATTAGCCCAGTCAGCTCACTAGCTTGAAATCGCAGCCGTATCTTCTCAGTAGCCGAGTTCTAAAGCCATGGATACAGAAAAGTCCTCATTAGATAAACTTCGAACGCGAAGTGTGGTTGTGGCTGACACTGGCGACTTCGAGCAAATGAGCAAGTTTAAACCTACCGATGCAACCACCAACCCCTCGTTGATTTTGCAGGCCGCCCAAAAGCCTCAATACGCCGATTTGATAAACGAAGCCATAAAGTTAGGCAACAATAAGCTCGACGAGACGATGGACTTGCTATGCGTGCTATTCGGATGCGAGATACTCAAAATCATACCTGGTCGAGTTTCAACNGAGGTTGATGCTCGACTGAGTTTCAATGTCGAGGCTAGCGTAGCAAAAGCGCTAAAATTGATCAAGATGTACGAGGAGCGCGGCGTGAACAAGGACAGAATTTTAATCAAGCTGGCTTCCACTTGGGAGGGCATCCAAGCTGCCAAGATTCTTGAAGGCCAACATGGAATCCATTGTAACATGACTCTACTATTCAGCCTTGCTCAAGCTGTTTGTTGCGCTGAGGTTGGTGCCACTCTTATTTCGCCATTTGTCGGCCGTATCTACGATTATTATCAGGTTAAGAGTTACAAGAATCCTTTCGATGATCCCGGTGTTCAGAGTGTGACGAAAATTTACAATTATTACAAGAGACACGGTTACAAGACTGTTGTAATGGGCGCCTCATTCAGGAACACAAGCGAGATTAAGTGTTTGGCCGGTTGCGATCTGCTCACCATTTCGCCCGCTTTACTCAAGGAGCTGGACGAGGAGTTCGGAGTCGATGTTCCAGTTGTTCTCGAAGAGTCGCAGGCTAAGACAATGGACATAGCTCGACTGAGCTTCTCCGAGGCCGAGTTCAGGTACCAGATGAATCAGGATGAGATGGCTCACTTTAAGCTTGGCGAGGGAATCAGGAAGTTTGTGATTGACCAGGAGAAACTGGAGTCACTAATCAAGGCTAAGCTTGCCTGAGTCGGCAGCGCCGGCTTGCGGGTATTTTTATTACACCTTATACTTTTGTTACACTTGTTAAAGGGTTCAATGCATTTTGTTGGGGATTTCAAACGGGATGCGTCACAGGCGAGCTCGATGGTGGCTCAGGTTGGCTGGATTGGACGTGCGCGCCACTGTCGGTC
>Ga0058699_1000671_pt1 | contig 10442 bp, 6 predicted proteins | sample AgamicAtPe_FD_55078 | JGI IMG/M metagenome (GOLD analysis project Ga0058699, IMG submission 55078) | Agave microbial communities from Guanajuato, Mexico - At.P.e | ecosystem: Host-associated > Plants > Phyllosphere > Phylloplane/Leaf | place: Guanajuato, Mexico | collected 2012-10-15 | reverse complement strand
TTTGTTGCAAACCATGTCGCTGTCACTAGTCTGGTGAAGGACTTGCATGACAACAAGATTTGTGGGGCCAGAGTTAAGGATCAACTAAGCGGTAAAGAGTGGACAATAAGGGCAAAATGCGTTGTGAATGCGACTGGTCCCCATACTGACTCAATAAGGATGATGGACGACCCAAACGCTACCAAGATTTGCTCTCCTAGCTCTGGAGTGCATATCGTGCTACCAGGTTATTATTCGCCACAATCTATGGGCCTCTTGGATCCAGAGACCGACGACGGCCGAGTTATATTCTTTTTACCTTGGCAAAAGTACACAATAGCTGGAACCACGGATAACAAATGCGAGCCCTCTTTCCATCCGGCGCCAACGGAAGCGGATATTCAGTTCATTTTGAAGGAAGTAAGAAATTACTTAGCTCCAGAAATCGACCTTAGACGGAGTGATGTGCTGGCTGCCTGGTCAGGAATTCGACCACTTGTCAGAGATCCATCGAAGCCAAATACAGAGTCCCTATCTCGAAACCATATAGTCCATACGAGTGAAAGTGGGCTCGTCACATGCTCTGGCGGTAAGTGGACGACTTATCGGCAAATGTCGGAGGACACCGTTGACGAAGTGCTGAAAAATCATCCTGATCTTAAAGAAAAGGCAAAACCCTGTCAGACGATCGGATTGAAACTTGAGGGAGGAGATCTTTGGACTCCAACGCTCTACATTCAGCTTGTGCAAGATTATGGGTTAGAGCCAGAAGTTGCCATGAATCTGGCCGAGAGNTATGGCGACCGAGCTTTTGTGGTTGCCGATATGGCCAAGCCAACCGGCAAAAAGTGGCCGAAGGTTGGCCGGCGGATACACTCTGAGCTCCCATATATTGAAGCTGAGGTTAGGTTTGCGACTAAAGAGTATGCAGCAACAGCTGTCGACGTTATTGCGAGACGTCTCAGAATTTCGTTCTTGAACGTCACTGCTGCTGAAGAGGCCCTAGAAAATATTGTTAAAATTATGGCCGAGGAGTTGAATTGGAGCAAACAAGAGCAGAGTAGGCAGATGAAAGAGGCGGTTTTGTTCTTGGAGGGTGAGATGGGTTTACACCATGAAATCCAAGATGGACACGATCACCAGTGCGACGNATCGCACGATCAGAATAGCAAGTGATAGAATTCGTTTTACATAAGTGTTATGAAACTGTTTATTGATTATACTATTACCTTTTGTTTGTTGGCAAGATTAAATTTATATTGAAACTAAATCATCTCAGCGTATTTCAAGGAACTGATGACGTCAGCTATCTCATTCCTGCTAGTTTTGGTTCATCCTTGGAAGATCGATCAGAAACAATCGGATCGACGAGGTTGCCTAGTTCCGTTTCGATCAAATGATGAAAGCTTTCGTCGTTGATATACATAAGAGGCTCGATACAGTTGGTTGAAGAGCAGTCTTCGCTACAGACTANTCGATTGATAGGGCTAGCAGTTTGCGCACTGACACCTACACTTGCAATTTGTTGATTTGCCTGCAGATAGTTGATTTGATCCAAGAGATACTCGTTGTGCTGACGCAACTCTCTATTCTCTATCATAAGCTTTGCATTAATTGACTCAAGGCGATTTCTTGCCGCAATTCGCTTGATCCTACAACTTTTGGCATAACCACGATTCTTCAAGNTTCTCCTACATTTCTTCAGCGCTGAAACCGTATGAGCTGGACACGAAATAAGTGTTCTATTCAATTCCTTGACACTCATGTTAACGAGCTGGAAACTAGACAACCTGAGTCCATCTAAACTCATTCGAACGAACGGATCGCTCAGTGGATCTTCTACTTGAGCCCTGTGCTCCTCTTCATCATTCGCTTTGCTGACTCTAAAGCCAACCTTTGAGCAAGAGATTGACCAAGTTTCACCTTCCATTTATCTTGATGTCTGCCTCTCATTGGCTCAAATGTTTTAATGCACCTCAAAAATGCCCGAAGATGACAGAGTTCCTGCGACGAGGCAAGAACTCATGGTGGCTTTTCGATATGACAGTTTGCAATGAACGGATTTATAGTTGGATCCATGTTTTCGTCTCTTGGTGAACATGCTCAACCAGGAGCCAGTCGGCAACTAGCAGTGGGTTTGTCTTCTTGTTCAATGCCCGGCAAAGGTTGTGCCGCTNTGGGGAGCAAGTAGGTGTAGGAATGATTAAACAATCTGCCCGCCTCCACAGCTCGCACAATATCAACCAGATCGTTTTGCCCAGAGTTGCTCGTAGATACAATGTACAAATCAGTAGAAATTTGGTCTCTTGAGAGCCTTTTGGAAATCAAAGANTCCAAAGTGCTCAAGCTTCCGCCCGTGTAATATCGTACCATTTGTACGATATCTATCGGACGACAAGGAAGTCAGGGATTGTCGCTAGCACCGAGTTATGTTGTCCCATCTCCTTCATCCATCGACAAAGTGACAATATAGATCGCTTATCTGCGAATGGTATAAGTGTCAATCCCCACTGGTGAGAGTGAGATCATCTTGAACGCAAAGTATTGATTGGCAGTGGAGACTCTCATTTGCTTCATAAAGCCCTGTACTGTTGAACCAAATCTACGGCTACCTTCTAAAAACTGCTCTCTATTCCCATGCTCCCCTACTCGCCAATGGACTAATAGCTATACATTAGCTAAAAATAATTATTGACTGACTAGTTCTTGGTAGTGGGCAGGCGATGAGAACGATAGCTCTGACTCCAGCTTGACGGATTGTTTACATTGGAGGAAAATCTGTTCAATTGTTTTGGTTCCACTTTATCATCCTAATCGTGAATCTTTATTCCAATGTTCTTAACTGACTCGTATTTGATTTGGCTTGTGTCGATACTTTAGTTGAGCACTGGGCAATCCAAGGACTGGTTGCCGCATCACGTTATCATTGATGCGAATGCTAACTATACCTTAAGAAATCAGAGCCATCTTCAACTGTACAAGCATGCAATTCCTCTCAGTTTTCTCGGTCTTGAAGAGCTATAATGCAGAAAATAGCTATGGGCGAGAGTCGCTGGCGACCCGAACGTTTAAAATTCTCGCAATGCGACAACAGTCAACTGTTGCATCAAAATCGGCGCCCAAGCCGCAACCGATATTGAAAAGGAACAGAACGTATAACAGACAATTGTTTGTGAGGTCCAAAAGTAGTCGAAATCCAAGAGAGACATCAAGCTTTGCAAAGGTAAAGCGAAAAAATCAATATGAGGCAAAAGATCTAATGCCGCTGGTAATCTTACTATTATCCTCCTATATGACGCACATGGAGGCGATCGTAACGAATAGTCAGAGTGTTGGCGCAGCGAATTTTTTAAGCGATGATGATTTCACCTTCATGCATAACGGATCATTCCTACAACTCGATGCAGGTAAAGAATGGCCGTTCAACTCGAAGCGAGAGATCTCATTTAGGTTCAAGACAAGATCGCCCCACGGTCTTTTATTGTATCAGACATTGACCACAGTAAGCTCGCAAAGGAGGAGGACCAAGAGATTTTGGATCTTATTCCTCCAACACCGCCACCAATAATAACAACACCGCAGTCACAATCGAACAAGCTTTCGGATTCACAGCGGCCATCGCCAAGGCACCAAATTTTGAGTGAACATTTAAACCGGCCTGTGCGAAGCAGATCACTCAGATCCGTCCAAAATGAGCATAATTACGTCAAGAAATCTAGCAGGACAAGTGGAGACGGTTCGCTGTTGCATGATCTGCCACTGAAACAATTATCAACGAGCACGATAACGGCAACAGCTTCAGAGAGGTTNGTCAACTCCCTACTTTCTTCGTCACCTGCTGCCACAATCAATGGTAATCATCCGAGACAAAGGAACTCGCTTGCAACCCAAACGAATTCCCGAGAGGGTATCTCTTTAACCGCCTCGAGAGAACCAAATGCAGTCTCGGCCAAAGAGTTGAATCCAACGTCNAGAGCTCATCGCGTACTAACGAGCATGGCGCATGGGTCTGAATCTGCGGGTAATCGTGGATCTCATAGCGGGAGATCTAACGTTGATCCGGATGTTGCCTCGACCGTGATAAGCTCCTCGGCTATAAGCTCATATAGTGCATCCCTTTACGAATTATATCTGAAATTGGAAAACGGAAGGATGAAGATTATGTACGAGTTCGGAAGTCGCCTGAATCAAACTTATTGCGGCAGAGGTTTGAATGACAACAAATGGCATAGGGTAGACCTGAAGGTTGATCCCGAATTGAACCAAATGATACTCATAATAGATCAATCGATAACTGTTGAGATTGTTTTGGCCCAATCCCAGCCAGAGGATGAGCTCGTGAGAAGAAACGATTTAGTTTTTACAAACTCAATCCTATACTTGGGCGGCTTGGATACCAACGCATCCATAGTCAGGAATGTTAAACAACGCCTTTATGTAGCTCAGTTCATCGGTTGTATTGGTCAGATCATGTTGAAGACCGATCAACATACAGAGGCTTCCCTTCAACCTGTTGCTATCGATAGGATGATTCTTAGCAGGCGTGGTTGTATAAATAGATGTGACTTTGAAAACTATTGCCTGCACAAGTCCACCTGCATTAATTACTATACTCACACAAAATGTGATTGCTTTGGCACAAATTTCGAGGACATTTACTGTTGGCAGCGTCAGCTAACAACTCTCACCATGTTAGGCTACTCAACCCTCGTTTATCGCATCTACGATTGGCGGGATCGTCACCATTCAAGCATCAATCGGTTGAGCATACAGTTCAAGACTCTTGCTCTGGACTCAATTCTTTTCTTTGCATATGGCGACTTGAGCGCTCAACAAAGTTCTAGGAATTTTATGAATATTGCTCAAGCAAACTCTAATGCTGCAGCTCAAGTGCAACCAATCACATCGCTACCGATGAATACTTCGAATCTCATCCCAAGCTATAGAATGAATTCTCAACCTTCGAGCAATTACCTAGCTGTGTCCCTAGCGAATGGAACATTAGTGCTCGAGGTGAACTTCGGGGATCAACCGATTTTGTTGTCAAATTTGCTTTACGACAAGATCTACAATGGGACGGCGCAAACTGGTCAACATGAGTCGAATCCAACTCCCAGTCTCAACGAACTACTCAACCTGTCCGACGGACGGTGGCACAATATAACCTTTCTCCACAACAACAAGCAATTGTCTTTACATGTGGACAACTTCTTTGTAAACTATACCCTGATGGGCAAAAACAGTCACCTCTACTTCGATCCAAGCGTCTATGTTGGTGCCGTACCCAGCTTACTATTCAACGAAACTCGAACTCTCAGCAAGCAGTTTAACTTACGTCATAAATTTGTTGGCTGCCTGAGATCTGTCTATTTCAACCAGCAGAATTTGTTGCTTTCTCTTAAACAAAATTCAAAATTGGTAGAATATCGAGATGTCTTGGGGAAGGCTAGGTTGGACTCGTGTTCACTCCAGGAGCCTAGTGCTCTGCCTCTAACTCTAAGATCTGGAAAATCGTATCTCACTTTCCAATTGACGCCGAGCGCTCAATTTGAATCTAACGAAGATCTCGTCCCCAGCAACAATCCAAAATCATTCAACTCAAGCAATTCAAAGCAGTCCGATCTCGCTACTCTGCTCAGAAAGTTAACGAGGATCCAGTTTGAGTACAAGACCACCTTGAAGTCACACTTTTTAGCTGGTGGCCACCTGAGAGATCTTGGTTATCATGATTTGGGAGGTTTTTGGACTTTGCATGCTAAAGAGAACTGCCAGTTGTATTTCACCATAAGCTCTGGATTAACTTTTGAACCTGAGCAAATTATAAAGCTAAACTCATCATATGAAGGCTGCAATTCAGGCTTCTGGTTTAGGGTGTCGATATCGATGATTTCCGGTGACAGAGTATTGAACGTGACGCTGCATAAAGCTGGTGACGATTTAAGTAACGACACTCGATTAAATATCGATGAGATGAAAACCGACCAAAGCTACCATCTAAAATCGTCTGTTGAGCTCTTGCACCAGGTACAGATAGGTGGAGATTTAGCCAAGTTTGGAGAGTCCCAATCCGTGCCGTTCACGGGTTGTCTGCGCAAGATCAAAATTAATGGCCGAGCTTTTGATTCAAGAGATTTCGTAACGCACACCTTCTCAGTTTTACCTCCCATATCAAGCATCAATCAAATCAACACAACCTCGGTCCCATCGAGGCAAGCCCAATCTGAAATGATATCGANTCGCATTTCGCAGGGATACGTCACTCTGGATTCCTGTCAACTTGTAAATCCATGCACAACAGCCAACCCTTGCCAAAACAATGGCAGCTGTAAGCTCAATGAGCTCGGCGAGCCTGAATGTGACTGTTCAAGAACAGGGTATACCGGAAAGACATGCCACTTTTCAATCTACAAGCAGTCNTGCCAAGACTTGTTCCTCAGTGGGCAGCGCAAGAGTTCGCATTACTTGATTGACCTGGACCGCAATGGGCCCCTCAGGCCGATCAGAGTCAGGTGCAATATGGATGAAGGAAACGGTAATGTTGAGACCCTTCTGTCTCATAATCTGCCAGCCGAATACCTTGTACGTCGATCTGCAACGCAGGACATGCTATTAGATATAACTTATCTAGCTTTTCACCATATGTACAGTGCAGATGGTTTCTATAACCACGATGATTCAAACCAACTCTCCAGACATGAGCAAGATTCAGTCCTTAGAAGTCTGATTAGCCAATCTTCATACTGTCGGCAGTATTTTCGTNACGAATGTCGTTCAGCTCCACTAGAATTAGGCAATAAAACTTGGATGGAGGCGCCTTTTCCCAAGAACCATCGGATAAGCAGTCTCAATGGAATCAATCGTGGGATGTGTACGTGCGCGACAACAGAGAAAAGGTGCCTAGATCCCAATAGAAGTTGCAACTGTGATGCTGGACAGCCCTTTTGGTCAGAGGACTCATACGAACTGATTGGTCGCGATGATGTGGGTCTCACTCGTATAGTAATACTGAAACAGGATCTCGATGACGAAAGAATATTGTTCGACAAGCAACAGCCTCTATCCAATCAGAAGTCACAATCGCGATTCACGCTTGGCGATTTAAAATGCTATGGAACGAAGCAACATGAGAGTCAACACGAGATCACCTTCAAAACTAGCGACGCCTACATTGAAGTTCCNGGTTGGCGGCGTGGTGATATTTCTTTTAGCTTCAGGACAGCGTCTGATCCGCCAGCTATCATCTTATATCAATTGGCCACAAGCCGAAATCACGGCTACTTTCGGATGACTTTAATAAGCGACACTCGATTGATGTTTGAGTTCATCGTCAACCGGAAACCTAGAAAGTTGTCTCTCACCTCCGCTCATAAGCTCAACAATGGCGAGTGGCAGCAAGTTTTTATTGAAAGCGACCCGACAAATCTACGCTTAATAGTGAACGACGATTCAGTCATGGTNGATCTGGACACAAACGATTATCTTGGAACATTTGAGGGTCCGCTCTTCATAGGGGGCGCGCCAAGCAAATATCTCGTTGGAGACGTATCAAAGAGGAACGGCTTTACGGGTTGTTTTAGGGGTTTGACCATAGACGGCCGATTGGTTGATCTGAAAAGTTACCTGAGCCCATCGATGCCAACTGTAACTAGCGCCTGCCGACCCTCGTGCGTCAAGAACCTCTGCCAAAATGGCGGTCGATGTATTGAATATTGGGGCAGCTATGAATGCGAGTGTTCCAACCCGATCGCACATAGCGGAAGCAATTGCGAGATCAATTTAAATACGAACAGCATAACTTTTGTCACCGAAGAGGCTTATTATGTCCAGGTGACCAACAATAGTCTTCTTTACTCTTCATTCATGATGAAGAACATGCTATTGAACATACGTACATACCAAGAAACTGCTCTCATTCTATATGCAAGTGATCATCTGAACAATTTCATCCAATTGCATAAAAATGGATCGAGTTTGGTGCTGACTTTCAACTCCAACGCAACCATCATCACAGCCCAAGTACCGATTGTAGGCGAGTTTGATNCCATCGCGAGCATTCCAAATCAGGTCGCAAACGTTATGCCAACTCTGGAGACAAATATAAACCTGAGCCCCTCAAATTTAACACAAGCTATAGCGAGTAACACAAACGGATCTCAATCAAGTCCAAACAAGCAATCGTTTGCTTTGAACTCCTCAGTATATTCTTTGAAAGACANATCAATACGAATAAGTAATACCAGTGGAAGCGGTCAACCGATCCAGGTGAAGATAGAGCGTCATCGTTCGCGAACAAGCTTTTACGTCAACAATAATCTTATAGTCATCGAAAAGCCCATGCTGTTTCTCACAAATTATACCCAAAATCCATGGTCAAATCCTGAGCTTGAGCTTGTTAGGCCACCTCGACCCAAAATGGGCAGTAAAAGCTACTTTCAGATTTTTCTTGCAAATGTTGACGAGTACTTCAGTTCAAGACTCCCAGGTTTCACCGGCTGTATCCAAGGCTTGAGCATCGATAACCAACTGTTCGATTTTAATCGAGCACACCTAACGGGTGAGCTCAAGGGCGAGTATCGGATAGGTTGCAAGATGCGCTGTGACTCTCTCCCATGCAAGAACCAAGGCACTTGTATCGAGAATTGGAAGGAGGACAAAATTCAATGCAAGTGCGAATCGACTTCATACGTCGGCAGTTTATGCGATGAAGATGTTGCCGCTGTATTCAATGGACAGACCTCGTATTTCCTCTACAACTTGACCAAGAAGTTCTCGAGCATTGCGCCAAAGCTGAAACCAATTTCAGGTATCAACTTTGAAAGCGATGAATCAAATAACTTCAACAGCACAGATATATCCATGAACGATGAGCATGCCTTGGAACAGGCGCCAAGTGCTGAAATGACGACTGTACTCGGCAATCCGATCAACTTTTTCGAAATAAGTCTTGCATTTTCCACCGACACAAATCAGTCTTTGAAGGGTGGAAACTCTTCTGTTCAGACACTCGTATTGATAACGCATACAAATTCGTCCGAGCATTTCTTTCTGGGCTTGACATCGGACGGAAGTCTTTTGATTCNAGAGGATTTCGGACATTCTATGTGTAAGTAGTGCAGACGCTCCCTCACCCGATCAGAAGAAGAATAGATTCTAAAACAAACCCTCCAGCACTCTCAAGGTTAATTAAAAAACCCGACCAGCCCTATAATGATGGTCATCGCCACATGGTCAAGTATTCACGCTTTAATCAGACTATACAAATTATCGTGGACTACAAAACTTACCTCCCAACCATGAGTGTTATAACAACAAATCATGTGAGCAGGCATTCTAAATCTTCCGTAATGTTGGTCGGGACGATGAACGATCGTTCCTNCGAGGTGAAATTATTGGAGAGTACTCATATGGGTAACAACTATACTAGTTATGGTGGCTGCATTTCAAGTAGGTTCTTCAATTCTGTCCTTTACGCTGTATCCGTCACAATNCAAAACCTAACGAGCAAACATCCTTGCTTATAGATCTCGTTGTCAAATTCAATGAAATTAACATTGAACCATTGAACGAGGCTTTTGGTCAGGACGTTGAGACAATGAAAGCGATCACGACGACGGAGCCTCTAAACGAAACAAGCAAAGAACCTTACGAAAAATCAGCGGCTCTATTGTCAGGGGATATCCTAGATCTGCGAAGGGAGTACCCATCAAAGTCTTCACCGTTAGAAGGCCTTCCGTTCATTCCTGATAAAAGAGCAGCAAAAGAAATTATGGACGATATTGAAACGATTGTAGCAAGAGAAGTAGAGCAAGGAAAGTGTGCCACTTTCAAGCGAGTTGAGATTGCTAACGAAAAACGGTCAATCAATGAGCCTAAATACACTCCAGTACGTAGAATGCTCTTTGAACAAAACCTCATGATTGATTGATCTAACCAAAACCTTTAACCATGCTAACCAATTCGTTTAGTTGCTCGAACCTCGTCCTGTATACATGGATCCACCGAGAGTAAAATCGTACTCTAGAGGCTCAACCATGGAGTATAAATACAAACCAGTGCACGGGTTCAGTGCGATATTCTACTGTTCGGTGGTAATCCTCGCACTAGTTGGTTCAGCCACCATATTATACGCAAACATGCTCCAAATGCGATACAAGTCGGAGAAGTTCAGATGTGAAACACCTTTCTTCCACAAGCGCGACGAAACAGGCAATGAGACAGCTAATGTTGGATTTAGTTCNAATCAAGGCAGTGCTAACTGAACGCTAATTAGACACACTCCCCAGTGCTTTAACATCACCAGTCAATTACGCTTGTTGAACGTAACGCAATGATCTAAGCTTATCTCGATCGGTGCAATCTCTCGTGAATTGCTTTGAGCAGAGCGATTGAAGATGTTCATCATGTAAACCACTGTGACAGATCGATACGTTAGAGGCAGATAGATCGGAAAAAAAACGAGAGCT